>Ga0247669_1000444_pt1 | contig 16770 bp, 12 predicted proteins | sample CNK10_metaG_FD_182734 | JGI IMG/M metagenome (GOLD analysis project Ga0247669, IMG submission 182734) | Soil microbial communities from Purdue University Martell Research Forest, Indiana, United States - CNK10 | ecosystem: Environmental > Terrestrial > Soil > Temperate forest > Bulk soil...
GTTTGCTCTTCTGTGCGTCAAAGTCGAAACGCATTCTGGTATAACTGTTATACCAGAATTATCCATCGATATCCATTCGCTTCCTATACCTGATTCCGGACGAAGTGGAGGTGATTCCATTTCCCCCGCCTCCAGTACCAGAACGCCATGGAACTCATCTGGAACGCGGGTGCACCAGCACCGCTGTAACTTTTTGATTACAGAGGTCTTAAGAATGGTGGAGGCGGGGGGAGTCGAACCCCCGTCCGAAAAGCGCTACGCCACGGAGCCTACATGCTTATCTCAGTTCAGTTTGGTTCGCCGGTCGCGCTCAGAACGAGCAAGAAACGCGTCCAGCTAGTCCGATGAATCTCGCCGCCGCCTTACGGACCGAAAGGCAGCGGCCAGCTCACTGTTTGACGCCTCTTGCCGGGCCCATGAGCAAAGCCCGGGGAAGCGTGCGCTTAATTAATTAAGCAGCAAGTGCCAAGTTGTTGTTGGCAGTTCTAGTTTCCAGCCGATTACGGGTGGTTGGCCCCCGGCATGCCTCCGGGACGCGACAGCTTCCGTCGAAACCGGGTCGCCCCCTGACATCCATTTTACCACGCAATCCCGTTTGCCTCAGTCTCAGCTTAACCCGGCAAGTTTTGCCTGCTTGGTCGGCAAGCATTGCCAGCGGCGAAGCACCCTTAGAGATTGCGTACGCTGCGGCCACTCTAAGACACTTCGTTTCTTCCAGTTTTGGCAATCAGCAACTTGCGCGAATTGGCAGCCCTCGTGCCTTCCTCCCTTCGGGTTGGTGGCGAGAGGTTTTCACGCCGGCCGCGAAAAGAGGAAACACCCATGGGTATCTTTGGAATTGCCAGCAGTATTCTCGGCCAGATTGCTTCCGCAACCACGCCCAGTCCGAACAAGCAGCAGTTCAAGCAAGGCTTTCAACAACTCGGCCAGGATTTGCTTTCGGGAAATTTCTCCCAGGCGCAAAGCGATTTCTCTTCGCTTCAGCAGCTGCTTCCCACTGGACAGCAAAGCTCGTTGTTCACGCCGGCTTCCGGCGCGCAAACCGCCAACCCGCTGGGCACCGCCGTTTCGCAACTCGCCCAGGATCTGAAATCGGGCAACCTTGCGGCCGCGAAGTCCGATTTCGCCAACGTCCAGCAGGATTTGCAGCAAGCCGGCACTCAGCTTGGCGGCCCGCACGGCCACCATCATCGTCATCACGGCGGCGGCGAATCCAGCCAATCCTCCAGCCAACAAGATCCGATCTCCACCCTCTTCGGCCAACTCGGCCAGGATCTCCAGGCCGGCAACTTGTCCGCTGCCCAACAAGCCTACTCCTCGCTCCAGCAAGACCTCCAGCGATTCGCTCCCAACAATTCTTCGTCGCCATCAGCCGCATCCGGCGCCAACTTCAGCGTCTCCGCTTAGCGGCCGCCTCTTGCCCTGAGCAGAGGCCAAGGGCCGTGCTCTCCCTGACGAAGGAATGGATCGCCCAGCTCAGTTCTGTAGGGCCTGCCTTCCGAGGCAGGCCGCTCTCCTCCTCCTATGGACTGCCGGTCTCGAGACCGGCCACAATTGCACTCGCCGTTCGCACTCCCCGCCAATTTTCCCGCCGTAGTATCATCCTCCTGGTAAATCTCATTTTTCCCCGAAGGTGTCTTCGCATCTCATGCCCATCTCGATCGCGCCCGCCACTCCATTCGATTTCGAATCTTTATTTCCAATGATGCGCAACATGCAGCAAGACGATCCCTGGTCCGAGCCATTCCACGAATCCACTCTCCGCGCAAATCTCGCCGAGCTTTTGCAGAATCCCGTCTACGGTGTTGTCTATATCGTTCGCGAAGAGCTCACGCCAATCGCATACCTCGTGATCTGCTTCGACTACAGCCTCGAATACCGCGGCAAAGGCGCCTGGATTGATGAACTCTTCGTCGAAGCTGCCCACCGCGGAAAGGGAATTGGCACACAACTCCTCGATCTCGCCGAAGCCGCCTCCCGCGAACACCAAGCCAAATTCCTCCACCTCGAAGTCACCCACGGCAACCCAGCCATCGAACTCTACCGCCGCCGCGGCTTCCTCGATCACCAGCGCTACCTCATGTCCAAACCCCTCGACAAATAGCCTCTCCCGTCCAAATTTGTAGGGGCCGGGCTCGTTTACCCTCAGCGAACCCGAAGGGCCCGGCCCTCTTCGATTTCAACCTCCAGGCCTAGGCTTTCTGCCTCCTGTTATCTGATCGCTGTTATCCCCTTACTTCTCAATACCATCCCTCACCGAGCCCTCCGGCTGATTACTGATTACTGATTACTGATTACAGATTACCGATAACGCGAGTCCGCGAGCCCACCCCCAATTCCTCATCATCCTTTTAGTCACACCCACTCCCCCTTCCCGTTGACGCTCCCCCGCCCGCACCCCACAATGGCAAAACGGGAGAACATCGGGCAAAACGCCCCTAATAAAGGGTATGGCACCTGAATCCAATGCCGTCGAACAAGCCGTTGCTCGCGCTCTCCGCGACAACCTCGAGCGCATTCAGCGCACCAGTGACGAACTCCAGCAGTCCATCAACGACATCGTAGCGGCCTGCTCCAGCAGCAAGCCGACCAACGCGCTTCCTCCCATGCTTCGCGCCCAGACCGCGGCAGCCTCTCTCTCCGCGGCCCTCGAAGTTCTTACCCGCTTTACCGCCATGGCCATGCAGCCCGGCCCGCGCAGCCCTCTCGAAGAGAAAATCACCGAAGCCATCAACCGCGTCGCACCCGAACCTTCCGCGCCTCCAGCTCGTCCGGCTCCCAGCTATCACGAACCCAAGACGGCCGCGCCCGCTCCGGCTCCTCCCCGCATCGAACCGGTTCCCGAGCCCCAGGTCGAAACCGAGTTTCACGTCACCGATGTCGGCCCCATTTCCGAGGCCGACTTCAACGTCAGCCAGTTGACTCCTGAGGAACAAGAGCTTCATCGCCGCGCAAATCGCGTTGCGAAAGTATCCATGCAGGATATTAAAATGTTAAGACCGGAACAGGTTAGACTGGGCCGCGAAAACAGAGATATCTGCATCCGACTGAAAGACGACATTGAGAAAGCTCATCGAGAATACGATCGTAGATTCAAACCCATCATGGACCACCCGGTGGATTACTTTTATCGCTGGATGGTGGAAATTTTGGCCGACGGCGATTCCAGCGCCCTCGGCGAATATCCCTACGCCACCGCCGGCAAATCGCGGTAACTCCATCAGCCGTGCGGCGCTCGCACCCCGCCCTGTAGCTAAGGCCTTCAGGCCTGAGGCTTTCCACGCCCACGCCACAAAATTTTCCGTAGCCCAACACTCGCGGCTAGTTATCCTTTCCTCCCTGATCCTCTGCCTCTCGCTCCTCTGCGCGGGCGATCTCTCCGCCCAAACCAAAAAGAAAAAGAAAAAACCCACCCACCCGAAATCTCCCGCCTGCGCCACGGGCTGCAGACCGGACACCACCTCGCCCGCACTCGACGCCTCGACTCCCGAAGACGCCGCCGCACAAAAAGAACTCTCTCTCCTCGCCCGCGATCTCCATCGCGGCACCCCCGGCTCTTACGAAAAACTCGCCGCTTTCGCCAACAAAAACAGTTCCAGCGTCTGGGGACAGCGCGCCGCTCTCGCCCTCGGCTACGAAGACTATTCGAAGGCCCACGCACAGCAAGCGTTGAATTGGCTGCAAAAAGCCAAGCCCGACACGCTCCTCCTCGAATACACGCTTTTCTGGACCGCGCAATCCGAACGCGCACTCGGAAAAAACGCCGATGCCGCAAAGCAGCTTGCACAGATTTTGAAAGACTATCCCGGTGCGGCTTTCAAAGATCAGGTCCTTGAAGCCTATGTACCCGCCGCCATCGCCATCGGCCGCCCGCAGGATGCGCTGGACGCACTCGCAACCTATCCCCCCACTGGCTCAAAGCCCAATCTACTGCTCGCCCGCGCCCGCGCCGAAGAAGCCGCGCGCAAATTTGTCCCCGCTGCGAAGGACTATCAGACTCTTTTCTATAAATACCCGCTGGCCGATGAATCGAAAGATGCCGCCGTCGCATTGCCGCGCCTCACCAAGCAACTGCGCGGCGAATTTCCCTACGCCACCGCCGAAATGCAAGATCAGCGCGCGCAGATTTTTTTCGACGCCCACAAGTGGCACGAAGCCCGCGTCGAATACGAAAAGCTCGCCACCATTCTGAAAGACCCCGCCAATCCCACCCGCCAGCGCGCTTTGGTTCGCGCCGCGGAATGCCGCCAACATCCCAAGTCCGCTCCCAGCCTCTTCGTGAAACTTGCCGTCAACAATCCCGAAGCAGACGCCGAGCGCCTCTACGATCTCTCACAAGCCTGGCGCTCTGATAAACGCGAAACTGAAATGCTCACGGCGATCGAAAAGAACGCCGTGCAATATCCCCAGAGCCGCTGGACCGAAGATTCCTTAATGGCCGCCGGCAACTACTACTGGGTCGAACTCGATCGCGCGAAAGCAGGGAACTACTACCAGCGCGTTCTCGACGGCTTTCCCGCCGGCAGGCATGCCCAGAACGCCGAATGGCGCATCGCCTGGATCGCCTACATCCAGCGCCAGCCCTTCGCCGACGAGAAAATGATCAATTTCTTGCGCAAGTATCCCTCGACCGGCGCCGCCGTCAACGCGCTCTACTGGCTCGGACGCAACGCCGAACGCAGCGGCAATCCCTCCCGCGCCCGCGCGTTCTATGAAAAGGCCACGGATCGTTTCCCCTCCACGTATTTTGCTCACGCCGCCGATCAGCGCCTCGCCAAACTCGCTCCCGGCGACACCGATCCCGCCGACGCGCTCGCGGAAGTTCCCGCGCCGCCGCCGCTCCGCCCTTTTGACGAACCCATCGCGCCCCTCGTCGCCGACCGCTGGAATCGCGCCCAGGCTCTTCGCGCCATCGCCTTCGACGCTTCCGCCGAACTCGAACTGAAAGCCGCCTACGCCGCAACCGCTTCGCCGCGTTATCTCGTCGAAGCCGCGCAAGCCGCCTTCGATCAGGGCCATTTCGCCACTGGCATGGCCTACGGCCGCCTCGCGGTCCCGAATTTCGACTCCCGCAAACTCTCCGAAGTTCCTTCCAGCGTTTGGAAAGTATTGTTTCCGTTCCCCTACGAAGCGTCCATCCGCCGCGAAGCCGAGCGCAACAATTTCGATCCCATGTTTGCCGCCGGCCTGATCCGCCAGGAATCCACCTTCCAGGCCGACGCCGTCTCCCACGCCAACGCTGTCGGCTTGATGCAGATACTCCCCAAGACCGGCCGCCTGCTGGCCAAGGAACGCAAGATCCGCTTCACAAAAAATTCACTCTTCGATCCCGAAATCAACATCCAGCTCGGCATGCTCTATATCGCCAATCTCACCCGCGCCACCGGCGGACCCGAATACGCCGCTGCCGCTTACAACGCCGGCGAAGATCGCATCGCTCTCTGGAAATCCGAGCGCACCTACGACGAAGTTCCCGAACTCGTCGAATCCATCCCCTTCACCGAAACCCGCGAGTACGTCCAGATCGTCCTCCGCAACACCGACATGTACCGCGCCCTCTATGGCGAAACTCCCAAATCCACCGTCTCCGCCGCCACCCCGCGCCCCACCCGCTTCCTCTCCGCCCAATCCCGCTAACCATCCGCATTTGTAGCGGCCGCCTTCTGAGGCGGGCATCTTTGCATTTTCTTGTAGGGCCCGCCGTCCGCGGCGGGCCGCTCTTCTCTGTGAACTCTGTGGCCCTCTGTGCTCTCTGTGTTAAATTCTTTCTCTTCCTCTTCTCTGCGCCCTCAGCGCCTCTGCTTGCCCTGAGCGGTTTTTGCGAAGGGCGCCCTCTGCGTTAATTCTTTCTCTTTCTTGTCACCAACCAAGAAACTTCCCAACCTTTGCTACAATCTTCCAATGTCCGCTCCCGAAACCAACATCACCCACATCGCCCGACGCATGCTCTCCGCCAAAGCCGAGCAATTCACCGAATCCGTCATCCGCGAAATGACCCGCCTGGCCATGAAGCACAACGCCGTCAATCTCTCCCAGGGTTTCCCCGATTTCGCCGCCCCCGAAGAAATAAAAGAAGCCGCCCGCCAGGCCATCTCCGACGACATCAACCAGTACGCCATCACCTGGGGCGCCAAGCCCCTGCGCGACGCCGTCGTCGAAAAATTCGCACGCACCCAGCACGCCACCTACGACCCCGAGCGCGAAATCACCATCTGCTGCGGCTCCACCGAAGCCATGATGTCCGCCATGATGGCCATCATCAATCCCGGCGATGAAATCGTCGTCTTCGAACCTTTCTACGAAAATTACGGTCCCGACGCGATCCTCTCCGGCGCCACCCCGCGCTTCGTCAAAATGCGGCCACCTGTCCTGAGCTCGTCTGCGAGCGAAGGGCCCGATCCGCAAAATGAAAATTCCACCTGGTCCTTCGACGAAAGGGAACTCGTCGCCGCCTTCGGCCCGCACACCAAGGCCATCATCCTCAACACGCCGAATAATCCCACCGGAAAAGTCTTCACCCGCCAGGAACTCGAATTCATCCGCGATCTCTGTGTCCGCTGGAACGCCTTCTGCATCACCGATGAAATTTACGAGCACATCCTCTACGACGCCACCGAGCACATCTCCATGGCCCGAATCGACGGCATGCGCGACCGCACCATCGTCATCAACGGCATGTCCAAAACCTACAGCGTCACCGGCTGGCGCGTCGGCTGGGCTCTCGCTCCGCCGGAAACCACGCAAGCCATCCGCAAAGTCCACGACTTTCTAACCGTCGGCGCCGCCGCCCCGCTCCAGCAAGCTGGCGCGCTCGCGCTGAAATCGCCGCAGTCCTACTACGACAAACTCGCCGCCACCTACGCGTCAAAACGCGAACGCCTCCTCAAAATCCTCGCCGCTTCAGGCTTCACCGTCTACAAACCCCGCGGCGCCTACTACATCATGACCGACATCTCCCATTTCCATTTCGACGAAACAAAATATCCCGCCGATTCCCGCGACGTCTCCTTCGCCAAATATCTCGTCGAAAAAATCGGCGTAGCCTGCGTCCCCGGTTCCAGCTTCTACAACAACGCCCAGGACGGCGCCTCCCAGGTCCGCTTCACCTTCTGCAAAAAAGAACAAACCCTAGCCGCCGCCGAATCCCGCCTCGTGCATCTTCGCGCCTAACGATTCCTAGCCAACTCGAGAAACCAGATTGCTCTCCACCGGACTCCAGAACTGTTGAGCGGACCCGCGTTTGAAAAAATTTATCACCACTTTACTTTGTGTGAGAAGATCAGAGGCTAATTAAGTCAAGCCGCGCAGAGATGACATTCTCGGAAGTATACGAACGTATTCTCGAATATTGGCCGGAAAGCATCAGCATCGCTGATGGCCAGCCAGTATCGAATGGCGGCTGGTATTCCGCCACTCTAAGCGGAGCATTAAGCGAAGTTGAAAGCCGGATTGATCACGAGAAGGATACCTGGGGATCACTAATGGCTTGGACCATGTTTCAGGCCTTTCACATGGAAGCGGAGAAGTTGTTTAAGATGGGTTCAGTCACGCTTTCCACTGGCAGCGTCGACAGGAAATTCATCGAAGAAAGGTATTTCGAAAACCTTCACAGTCGAGAATGGTCAGATGAATTAGCTGCATATCGCCGAACCTAATCCTTGAGAAATGCCGCACAAGCTACATGGCGGGGATTCCCTTTCGTCCACCCATCAACCATGAAATACACAACGATTCTTCAGCATGAAAATGGTGGGTTTATAGCGACAGTTCCCGCATTGCCCGGGTGTGTATCCCAAGGTCACACCCGCGAAGATGTCCTCATGAACATTCAAGAAGCGATTGAATTGTACTTGGAGGACATTCGCGAAGCGGGCGAAGAAATACCGGTCGAGGGCGATCGCGAGTACATCGAAGTCACCATCTCATCTCCATAATGTAAATTCGAATTCAGTTGGCTCTTCCGCTGCTTGGTAATTTCCACTCGGGTGTTATTCTAATTCTTACGCCTACCTCTTCCGCGCAGTGGAATCTGGTGTACGCTGTCGCAGAAAGGGCCTGCATGAATTTCCGGAAAATCATTCTTCTTCTAGTGGTTGCAATACTAGTCGTTGCAGGTTATTTCGGCGCTCGAGTGCTCTTACACGGCTTCAGCACCGCCAACGCGCCTTCCCGCCTCGAAACCATCATCGCCCGCGCCACACGCAATTTCGCTATCCCGCGCAAAGCCCGGCTCGAGCCCAACCCGTGGAAGCCCACTCCCGATGTCTTGAAAGTCGCGCGTGAAAGTTACATCGACCGCTGCGCCGTCTGCCACGCTCCTGACGGCTCCGGCCAAACCAACGTTGGCGGCAACCTCTACCCGCGCGTCCCCGATCTCCGCGCGCCCCAAACCCAAAATCTCACCGACGGCCAACTCCGCTACATCATTCGCAGCGGCGTTCCCCTCACCGGCATGCCCGGATGGGCCAAGCCCCACGACGAGCAGTCCGACGACAGTTGGAAACTGGTCCTCTACATCCGCAGCCTGCGCAACCTGACCACCGACGAGCGTACGCAGCAAGCCTCCGCGATTACCGCAGCTCACTACGCCGGCTCCGCCTCCTGCCAGAAATGCCACGCGCAAATCTACGAGCACTGGCGCAAGACCCCCATGGCCAACGTCGTTCGCGATCCGCGCGAATCCCCGAACGTCATCATCCCCGATCTCTCCACCAACAAAATCGCCAAGTTCACCAAGGACGATGTCGCTCTCGTCTACGGCAGCCTCTGGAAGCAGCGCTACTTCACCAAAATCGGCGACGACTACTATCCCGAGCCCGCCCAGTGGGACGTCACCAACAAAGTCTGGCGCCCCTATTTCGTTCCCAACGGCGCCGATTGGTGGGTCCCTTTCTATCCCGCCGACAACATGCACCGCCCCACCGGCCCCACCTGCGACGGCTGCCACTCCGTCGGCTACGACATCCACACCAAAAAAGTCGCCGAGTGGAACGTCGGCTGCGAGCGTTGCCACGGCCCCGGCAGCGAACACAACGCGCATCCAACCCGCGCCAATATTCTGAATCCCGCGAACATGGACTACGTCCAGGCCAGCGACACCTGTATCCAGTGCCATTCCCAGGGACGCCCGCTCACCATTCCCATCGAAGGCAAATATTACGATTGGCCTGTCGGCTATCAACCGGGCTCAAATCTCAGTGATTACTGGCAGCTCGAAGAGCACAAACTCGGCGAAGCCACCTTCACCCATTTCCCCGATGGCACCGCCCACAAAAACCGCATGCAGGGCAACGACTTCGTGCAAAGCGTGATGTATCGCCGCGGCGTCACCTGTTTCAGTTGCCACGACGTCCACGGCACCGACAACTATGCCCAACTCCGCAAGTCCGGCGACCAGATCTGCCTCGACTGCCACAGCCCGCTCTCCCTCAACGGGCCCCGCACCGCCACTCTCGAAGAACACACCCACCACAAAAAAGATTCCACCGGCAGCAGTTGCATCGCCTGCCACATGCCGAAAATCGCCACCACCCTCGCCGACGTAAAAGTCCGCGCCCACACCTTCGCCTTCATCACCCCGGACATGACCGACAAATACAAAATCCCCAACCCTTGCACCGAGTGCCACAAAGACAAAACCACCGCTTGGGCCACTCAAGCCATGCGCCACTGGCCCGAACGCTCCCCCTGGCGCCTTGAATGACCTTAGCTCGCATTTCTAGCGACGACGAATTCATTTTGTTCAAGCCTAGAAATAAGTTGTCATCCTGAGGGCCGCGTCGTTTGCGGCCCGAAGGACCTCAGCGTACACCCCGTCAAAGATTTACCCAACCAGGCGCACGATGCTGACCGCACAGTCCAGCCAATGCGTATTAAACCCTTTTAAATCTAGTTTGTGCAGGCACAGCAGGAGGAAAGGGGTAAGAGACTGTTGGTCGGTTGCCCTGTGGTGGTCAGTCTCCTACCCCGCGAGTGGTCTTGCTCGTATAGACGATAGTTCCCCTACAAATGTTTCTAAGTTCCCCAAAAATAAATGTCTCTATTTTGTCTCGTACATCGCAGCAAATTCGGCTTCGTGCCACTCCTTGCCTTCTCCCGAATTTGGTATCCCTCAACCGATCTCCACCGTGTCCAAATACCTCGCCACCGCCGCCCACTCTACGCTGTCATCCCGACCGCAGAGCCAGCGTCTTTTGCTGGCTCGTAGTGGAGGGACCGCGGCTTGATTCCAGCTCAAGCAAAGAACCAGTTCACGTCGTCCATCTTAAAACGTCCATTTCAAATCTCCACCGTGTCCAAATACCTCGCCACCGCCGCCTTCCACTTGAACTTCTCCGTAATCGCCTGCTGCAGCGATTGCGCCGCGGCCGGCTCTCCATGCGTCAGATACACCTGCTTCGGCGTGGCCTGCAATCCGCTCAGCCAGCGCAGCAGCTCGCTCTTTCCTGCGTGTGCCGAAAATTGCCCCATCTCCACGATCTCCGCACGCACCGCCACTGGTTGGCCAAACAAGTTCAGCGACTTCGCCCCTTCCTGCAGCGCCCGCCCCTTCGTCCCCTCAGCCTGAAATCCTCCCAGGATCACGCAATTGCGCGCATCGCCCAGCCGCTGCGCCAGGTGGTGCAGCACCCGCCCGCCCGTCACCATCCCGCTCGCCGAAATAATGATGCACGGCGTCTTCACATCGTTGATAGCCTTCGATTCCGCCACGCTGCGCGTCAGGTGAAACGTGTGCACGTTCAGCGGATCGCCTCCGCCTTGCTCTTCCCGCGCAAATTCCAAATCATGGTCTTCCTTGTATTTCACATACAGGTCCGTCGCGCTCAGCGCCATCGGGCTGTCCACGTACACCGGCACCTTCGGGATTTTCTGCAAATCCTCCAGTTGCCGCAGGTAATACATGAAAGTCTGCGTACGCCCGATCGCAAACGCCGGAATCACGATCGAGCCGCCGCGCTTCACCACCCGGTTCACAATGTCCGCCAGAAGTTGCAGCGGATCGCCAGGATCATGTTCACGGTCCCCGTACGTCGATTCGCAAAGCAGCGTATCTATCTGTTTCGTCGCCGGCGAAATGGGATCATTCAGGATCGGCTGGTCGTAGCGGCCCACGTCGCCCGAAAACACCACCACGATCTTTTTTCCATTTTCGGTGATCGTCAGCTCCAGGCTCGACGAACCCAGAATGTGCCCCGCGTCATACGACTCGAAATGAAACTCCGGCGACAAATCAAACGCGCCCTTTCGCGGCATCGGCTTCAACTGCGCCAGCACCGGCGTCACGTCATCCGCCGTGTACAGCGCCCGCGGGTCCGCGTGCTTGCTCCATTTATTTTTGATCGCGCTCTTGGTTTCTTCTTCCTGCAGGTGCCCGGAATCCTTCAGCAGCAGGTTCGTCAAATCAATCGTCGCCGGATTCGCATAAATCGCCTTCCGATACCCGTCCCGCACCAGCACCGGCAGCCATCCCGTATGGTCCAGGTGCGCGTGTGTCAGCACCAGGTAATCGATCGTCTTCGGATCCACCGGCAGCGGATTCCAGTTCCGCTGCTTCAGCTCGCCCAACCCCTGAAACAACCCGCAATCAATCAGCAGCTTCTTGCTTGTCCCGGAGGGGCCCGCCGCTTCCACCAGATATTTCGACCCCGTAACACAACCCGCCGCACCCAAAAATGTAAGTTTCGCCATGGCCTTTGCATTCTACCCGAACTCTTCCAATATTCCTTAATCAGGATTCCTGCTTGCCAACTCCACGAATTAGGTTGGCTCCGCAATACTTTTTGATTATATTCAAGGATATGGACGCCCGCCGGACATTCTCTCGTTTCGGCACTCTGGCGCTGATTGCAAGCCAGGTTTTTCTTGTGCGGTCATCAGCCCAGTCAAATGCATGCCCTGATCGCCTGCCATCTCAGCAGAAGACTGAGATGAGAGTGATCGTCGACGCGATCGAATTTCACGGTGAGAACCCCCTCTCCGAAGCAGAGCGTGAAACCCTGGCTGAAGAAATTAAGAAGAGCGATTTTGTTACATCGGACGTGAACCATGATGACTGGGCCAACGAAATTGCGGATGTTACAATAAGAGGCGCGTTGCAGGACAAGGGCTACTTTAAGGTTCTTCCACAAAGCACACCCTTTCTCGTTCGTGCGGAAGAAAACGAACTCCACTACGTCCTCAGACTAGAGATCGAAAGCGGGCATCAATACCGATTGGGAAATGTACGTATCAAAAATAGCCGTGAGGGACCTCTCGTTTTCGATGAAGCCGTCCTACGCCAACAAGTTCAACTGAAATCAGGTGATCTATTTAAAGTTTCGATAGTTCGTGAGGCGCTCGAAGGGATTACGAGGTTGTATAACACCAAGGGCTATATCGACATGGTTCCCGCGCCCGAGACCGACATAGACGAAACTGATTCGCGCATCGACGTCACCATCAAGATTGACGAAGAAAGCGCCTACCGAATTGGCTCGATTGAGATTCTCGCGCCTGACCCTTCCCCTTTTAACGTGTCACACTTGCCTCAATCACGAGGAGATGTCTTTAATTACGGGCTTTGGTCCAAATTCTTGAAGGAAGGGACGCTCAAATTAATTAAACGCGACACAGCCAGCCACACACTGGAACTCAGTCTGGACTTTCGCCCATGCCATGGGGTGACCGTCCCCGAGATCTCCCAATCGTCCCTGGCAACAAGAGAAGGGTGATACTTAGGGCGATTCGCGAGCATTAACACGGACGCCTGACAGGCAGTCCTTTCAATCACAGGAGAATAAAAACGGGGCGAGCTTCGAAGCCCGCCCCGTTCTTCACAGCTCTCTTCTTCCGCCGACCTCAGGCGAGGTCGAAGCGATCGCTGTTCATCACCTTGGTCCACGCCGCGACGAAGTCCTTCGCAAACTTCTCCTTAGAGTCCGCGCACCCATAGACTTCCGCGAAAGCGCGCAGTTGTGAGTGCGAACCGAAGATCAGGTCCACACGCGTCCCGGTCCACTTGACCTGGTTCGTCTTCCGGTCGCGTCCTTCATATACCGCTCCGGATCCATTGGATTCGCCGGATGGTTGCCACACCGTCCCCATGTCGAGCAGGTTAACGAAGAAATCGTTCGTCAGTGTCTCCGGCCGCTTGGTGAAGACGCCGTGCTTGGCGTTCCCGGCGTTCGCACCCAACACGCGCAAACCGCCGACCAGCACCGTCATTTCCGGCGCCGTCAGCCTCAGCAATTGCGCCCGATCCACCAGCAACTCCGCCTCCGACACGCGCTGCTTGCCGTTGACGTAGTTGCGGAAGCCATCCGCCTTCGGTTCCAGCGCTTCGAACGATTCGACGTCGGTGTGCTCCTGCGACGTGTCCATCCGCCCCGGCGTGAACGGAACTTTCACGCTCACCCCCGCATCCTTCGCCGCCTTCTCGACCGCGGCAGCGCCGCCGAGAACGATCAGGTCCGCCAGCGAAACCTTCTTTCCGCCAGATGCAGAAGCGTTGAACTCCTTCTGGATCCCTTCGAGCTTCTGCAGCACCTTCGCCAGCTCCGCCGGCTGGTTCACCGCCCAGTCTTTTTGCGGCGCCAGTCGAATGCGCGCACCGTTCGCTCCGCCGCGCTTATCAGAGCCGCGAAACGTCGACGCCGATGCCCAAGCCGTCGACACCAACTGCGAAACGGACAGCCCGGACGCCAGGATTTTCGCCTTCAGAGCGGCAATCTCCTGCTCCCCAACCAACGGATGGTTCACCGCGGGGATCGGGTCCTGCCACGGCAGCGTCTCCTTCGGAACCAGCGGGCCGAGATAACGCACGATCGGGCCCATGTCACGGTGCGTCAGCTTGAACCACGCTCGCGCAAACGCGTCAGCGAACTGATCCGGATGCTCGTAGAAGCGCCGTGAAATCTTTTCGTAAGCAGGATCAAACCGCAACGAAAGGTCCGTGGTCAGCATCGATGGTGCGTGGCGCTTCGACGCATCGTGCGCATCCGGCATCTTGCCGGCGCCCGCGCTATTCTTCGGCGCCCACTGATGCGCACCGGCCGGGCTTTTCGTCAGTTCCCACTCGTAGCCGAACAGGTTCGCGAAGAAGTTGTTGCTCCACTTCGTCGGCGTCTCGGTCCAAATCACTTCCAGGCCGCTGCCGATCGCGTCGCCTCCCTTGCCGGAGCGGAATTTGCTCTTCCAGCCCAAGCCTTGCTCCTCGATGCTCGCCGCCTCAGGCTCCGCCCCCACATTTGCCGCATCGCCGGCGCCATGCGTTTTGCCAAAGCTGTGCCCACCCGCAATCAGCGCCACGGTCTCTTCATCGTTCATCGCCATTCGCCGAAATGTTTCGCGGATATCCCGCGCCGCCGCAATCGGATCCGGCTTGCCGTTCGGTCCTTCCGGATTCACGTAAATCAATCCCATCTGCACCGCACCGAGCGGATTCTGCAGATCACGCTCGCCGCTGTATCGTTCATCCCCCAACCACTTGCTTTCGGGGCCCCAGTTAACTTCTTCCGGCTCCCACACGTCCGCCCGCCCGCCGCCAAATCCAAACGTCTTGAACCCCATGGACTCCAGTGCGACGTTGCCCGCAAGAATCATCAAGTCGGCCCAGGAAATCTTCCGCCCGTACTTCTGCTTGATCGGCCACAGCAACCGCCGCGCCTTGTCCAGGTTCACGTTGTCCGGCCAGCTATTCAGCGGAGCGAACCGTTGCTGCCCGCCACCCGCACCACCGCGTCCGTCGTGGATGCGGTACGTCCCCGCGCTGTGCCACGCCATGCGAATAAACAGCCCGCCATAATGGCCGAAGTCCGCCGGCCACCAATCCTGCGAGTCCGTCATCAGCGCGTGCAAATCCTTGATCACCGCATGCAGGTCGAGAGTCTTGAACTCCTCGGCGTAGTCGAACTCCTCGCCCATCGGATCCGACAGGTTCGAATGCTGGTGCAGAATCTGAACGTCCAACTGGTTCGGCCACCAGTCACGATTCGTATGTGCGGGGGCTGCTCCCGCGAACGGGCACTTCGATTCTGTTGCCATCTTGCTCTCCAATCATTTTTCGCTTTTTGAGTTTCTTGGAACCAAAAATCATCTATCCGTGCAAAAAGATCCAAATTCAGGGGCAAGCTCGCATAGCCGGCGAGCAAATCCGCCCACCACCAATCCTAAGCTCCCCCCACCCATTGTTCCAATATCTAGTTCAGATACAATAGATAGGCACAGCCTATGGCAATTCTGCGCTTGCTGTTCGCTGTTATCCAGGAGCCCCGAAGAATCAACCAGCGCCGCATGGCCTCTGACTGATTACCGATTACTGATTACTGATTACTTTTTCCCATGGAACTCCACCAACTCCGCTACTTCTCCGCCGTCGCCGACACCGGCTCCTTCTCCCGCGCCGCCGAAAAATGCCACGTCTCGCAGCCCTCGCTCTCCCAGCAAATCCAGAAACTCGAATCCGAACTTGGCGGCCGCCTCTTCGACCGCCTCGGCCGCTCCGTCCGCCTCACCGATCTCGGCGAAGCGTTTCTCCCGCGCGCCCGTTCCGTCCTCCACGAACTCTCCAGCGCCAAGGACGAACTCACCGAGCGCCTGCACTCCGAAGCCAGCCCCGTCGTCATCGGCGCCATACCCACCGTCGCTCCCTATTGGCTTGCCTCGCGCCTCGCCACTTTCTCCTCCAAATTTCCCAAAGTCCATCTCACCATTGCCGAGGAAATCACGCCGGTGCTTCTCGATCGTCTCCGCGCCGGTTCCGTCGATCTCGCCGTCCTGGCCCTTCCCATTCGCGGCCACGAATTCGAATCCCATCCGCTCTTCACCGAACGCCTCTTCGCCGCGCTCCCGAAAAAACACAAGCTCGCCCGTCGCCCCGCGCTGCAACTCGCCGACCTCCGCCGCGATCCATTCCTCTTTCTCCGCGACGGCCACTGCTTCCGCGACACCGCCGTCGCCGCCTGCGATCGAGCCCGCCTCGACCCCCGCGTCGTCTTCGAAAGCGGCCACCTCTCCAGCCTCCTCGCCATGGTCGGCGCCGGCATGGGCGTCTCCCTCGTCCCCGAAATGGCCGTCGACAAATCCAAACCCTGCCGCTTCGTGCGCATCGCCGACCCCCAGGCCCACCGCACCATCGCCGCCCTGGTCCTCCGCGGCCGCACCCTCAACCGCGCCACCCGCTCCCTCCTCTCCCACCTCCGCTAAACCATCGCGTAACGGCCACCTTCAGGTGGCCCCGGTAGCACACGCTTCAGCCTGTGTACTTGGGTTTCTCCCTCCGTAGTAGGGCCCGCCTTCCGAGGCGGGCGCCTTTGTAGTGGCCGACCTTCAGGTCGGTTCCGACCGTCCCCTCAAATCTTGTGATAGAATTCTCCCTGTACCTTCGGTTGGACCGTGGCGCAGCTGCGAGCGCTTCCCGGTGAAACCGGGAAGGTTGCAAGGCCAAGTAAGAGCTTGTAACGGTGGGGCCGTGGCGCAGCTGGGAGCGCGTCCCGGTGAAACCGGGAAGGTTGTAAGGCCAAGTAAGAGCTTGTAACGGTGGGGCCGTGGCGCAGCTGGGAGCGCGTCCCGGTGAAACCGGGAAGGTTGCAAGGCCAAGTAAGAGCTTGTAACGGTGGGGCCGTGGCGCAGCTGGGAGCGCGTCCCGGTGAAACCGGGAAGGTTGTAAGGCCAAGTAAGAGCTTGTAACGGTGGGGCCGTGGCGCAGCTGGGAGCGCGTCCCGGTGAAACCGGGAAGGTTGTAAGGCCAAGTAAGAGCTTGTAACGGTGGGGCCGTGGCGCAGCTGGGAGCGC
>Ga0247669_1000445_pt1 | contig 16763 bp, 10 predicted proteins | sample CNK10_metaG_FD_182734 | JGI IMG/M metagenome (GOLD analysis project Ga0247669, IMG submission 182734) | Soil microbial communities from Purdue University Martell Research Forest, Indiana, United States - CNK10 | ecosystem: Environmental > Terrestrial > Soil > Temperate forest > Bulk soil...
TATCGTTTCTCATCGGTGTCGCATCAACAGCGCAAGAGATTACACCACATTCTCGCCAATCTATATCCGAGCAGCGGAGTTTAGAAAAATAAAATGCGATGTTTAAAGCTTGGAATTTGACACCACAAAATGAGTCCTCCTAAACTACTCCGCCTCGCAAAGGTGATCGATAGTTGACCGAGCGGTTTCAAAGTTCTACGGTTGGATGCATCGAGTTACAGAATTCGAAAGGGATTTATGCCCCCAAGAGATTCCAAGTCCCTAAGAAGCTACCGCTGGTATGGCCCTGACGACCTGAGATCATTCGGTCACCGCTCCCGCGCCGCTTCCATGGGTTGCACGCAAGCCGATTACGCAGGCAAGCCCGTCATCGCCATCATCAACACCTGGGGCGACATCAATCCCTGCCACAGCCATCTTCGCGAGCGCGCCGAAGATGTCAAGAAGGGCGTCTGGCAAGCCGGCGGTTTTCCTGTCGAGATGCCCGCCTTTACTCTGGGCGAAACTTTTCAGAAGCCGACCACCATGATGTATCGCAACCTGCTCGCGATGGAAACCGAGGAGTTGTTGCGCTCCTATCCTGCTGATGGCTGCGTGCTCATGGGCGGCTGCGACAAAACCACGCCGGCACTTTTGATGGGCGCCATCAGCATGAATCTCCCCGCAATCTACGTTCCCGCAGGACCAATGCTTCGCGGCAATTGGCGCGGCGAAATCCTTGGCAGCGGCTCCGATGTCTCCAAGTACTGGGCAGAACGGCGCGCCGGCAACATTGATCTGCAAGCCTGGACTGAAATCGAAAACGGCATCGCGCGTTCCGCAGGAACTTGCATGACCATGGGCACGGCGTCCACTATGACCAGCCTGACCGAAGTCCTCGGCTTCACGCTTCCCGGCGCGACCTCGATCCCCGCGGTCGATTCCAATCACCCCAAGATGGCCAACCGCTCGGGACGGCGCATTGTCGAAATGGTCTGGGAAGATTTGAAGCCGCGCGATATTTTGCGCGACGCTTCTTTCAATAACACCATTGCGGCTGTGTTCGCTCTGGGCGGCTCGACGAACGCCGTGATCCACCTCCTTGCGATGGCCGGGCGCGCTGGAATCAAGATTTCTCTGGACCGTTTCGATCAGTATTCGAAAAAGACTCCCATGCTCGCGAACATTCGTCCAAGCGGTAAGTACTTGATGGAGGATTTTTATTATGCCGGCGGATTGCCCGCCCTGCTGCGATCTCTCGCTCCCCATTTGGATCTCACTTGCCTGACCATCACCGGAAAAACTATCGGCGAAAATATCGCGGGCGCGGAAATCTACAATTCGGATGTCATCCGCTCTTTGGACAATCCCGTTCTCCCCTCCGGCGGCTTGGCCATTCTCTACGGAAATCTCGCTCCCAATGGCGCCGTCATCAAAGCTTCCGCAGCTGAACCAAGACTCCTCAAGCACACCGGACGCGCCATCGTCTTTGACAGCTTCGACGAAATGAACGCCCGCATGGATGACCCCGCACTCGATGCCGACGCGAGCAGCGTCCTTGTCCTGCGCAACGCCGGTCCGAAAGGCGCGCCCGGAATGCCCGAATGGGGAAATCTGCCGCTACCGCAAAAACTTCTGAAAGCTGGCATCCGCGATATGGTCCGCATTTCTGACGCCCGAATGAGCGGCACGAGTTACGGTGCCTGCGTCCTGCACGTTTCTCCCGAATCCTTTGTCGGCGGCCCGCTCGCCTTGTTGAAGGAAGGTGACCTCATCGAACTCGACGTGCCCGCCCGCCAGCTCAACATGCTCGTGAATGAAGACGAGCTCGCCCGTCGCCGCGCATCTTGGCGTCCCAAAGAAGGCATCTATCCCCGCGGCTACGGAAAATTATTTATGCAGCACATCAAGCAGGCACACGAAGGCTGTGACTTCGATTTTTTGGAAGGTACGGCCCCTATCCCCGAACCCGAGATTCACTGAAACGCAATGTCATATTCGACGCTCACGAAAGGCAGACAAATCCTCCGCTAACTTGTAGCCGCCTGCCCCGCCCGCGGCAAGGAACGGCGTCCCGCGCCAACAACCAGCATAAAAATCCCGGACAGGCAAAGACTCCCCACCAAATACAAAAGTCCCGCCCTGAAGGAATGCGTCCGGTTCACCAGATAGCCCATCATCATCGGCCCGAAAAACCCTCCCAGATTTCCCACCGAGTTAATCAATCCGATGGATGCCGCCGCAGCGGATTCACTCAAGAACGCTGTCGGCACCGCCCAAAAACAGGGATGGAATGAGTAATAGCTGGCTCCCACCAGGCAGAACAGCGCGACCGCGATCGCGAGACTCGAACCGTAAATCACTGCCAGTAGTAGAGAAACTCCGCATAGGAAAATCGAAACCGCTGCATGCCAACGCCGCTCCAAGGTCCGGTCCGAATGCCATCCGTTCAGTTGCTGCGCCAGGAATCCGGCAAGATAAGGCAGCGCCGCGAAAAGTGTGATTCGCATGTCGCTTTGCCCGGAAAGCCGCTTCAGAATGCTCGGCAACCAAAACGCTACTCCGTAGCCCCCCGTCGTTGCGCAGAAGTAAGCCAGCGTCAGCAGGATAACGTCGCGTTGCGCAAATGCTTGCCAGATCGTGTAAGAACGAATTTTTTGCTTTGCCCGCTTTTCATTTTCCAGCTGGCCGTTGATCCAGTCGCGTTCAGCAGGTAGGAGCCACTTCGCGTCTCGCGGCCAATCGGTCAGATAAAAAATCGTGATCACCCCAAAGACGACCGCGGGAATTCCTTCCAATATAAAAAGCCATCGCCAGCCTCTCAAACCCAGCCACGAAATTCCCAGCAGCAATCCAGCAAGGGGTGACCCGGCCACATAAGAAAGCGGACTGGCTGCATAAAAAACGCCGATCGCTTTGGCGCGATCTTCATTCCGGAACCAGTGGGACACATAAACAATAACGGCGGGGAGGAAGCCGGCCTCCGCGGCCCCCACAAGAAAGCGCACCAAATAGAATTCCCGCGCCGTGTGGATAAACGCCATCACCGCGGTTATGATTCCCCAGGAAATCATGATGCGGGCAATCCAGCGGCGCGCGCTCCACCTTTCGGCGATCAATGCCCCGGGAATTTCCAGCACCATGTATCCGATGAAGAACATGCCGGCGCCCAGTCCGACGACGTTGTCGTTGAATCCCAGGTCGTGCGGCATCTGCAGAGCCGCCGCGCTTACGTTCATGCGGTCCAGGAAAGCGATCATGTAAAGCAGGAAAAGAAAGGGAAGAAGTCGCCACGCAATTCGTTTTCGCGCGCGTTGTGCGACCGCCGGCTCAAGCGGTGTGTCGGCCATGTTCCCTCGATTCGCCGGCCTTCAGAAAGCGGCGGAGATATCCTGCACCATTTTTTGTTTTCCGCCGCGCAAAATTTGCGTCGCGTAGTATACACATAAAGGGACTGAGCCTTCGTTTAGAGAAGAATCTTCGCGCTCAGGCTTAAAAGCGATATGGTGCCAAGCCGCTCGGCGAGATCACATCGGCAAATCTATCCCGGGAGTTGAAATGCGAGAGTATGCGATTGCCGCCATCCCCGCGGATGGCATCGGACCCGAAGTGATAACTGCCGGTCTTGAGGTCTTGCGGACACTTACTCAAAAGGTCGGCGGTTTTCAGCTAAAAGTCGAAACCTTTCCCTGGGGCTCGGCCTATTACAGGAAGCACGGCGTGATGATGCCTAAGAACGGCTTGGAACTCTTGCGGCCGTTCAGCGCGATTTATTTTGGCGCCGTCGGCGCTCCTGATATCCCCGACCACATAACTCTTTGGGGTTTGCGTCTGGCGATCTGCCAGGGATTTGATCAGTACGTCAATCTTCGCCCCACGCGCATATTGCAAGGCTTGTCATCGCCCCTGCGTGACTGCAAGCCCGCCGATCTCGACTGGGCCATCGTCCGCGAAAATACCGAAGGCGAGTATTCCGGACAAGGCGGCCGCGCCCATCGTGGTTTTCCCGAGGAAGTCGCCACGGAAACTTCTATCTTCACCCGCGGCGGCGTCACGCGCATCATGCGATTTGCCTTCAAGCTCGCACAAGATCGGCCGCGAAAGCTGCTCACCGTTGTCACCAAATCCAACGCGCAACGCCACGGCATGGTCCTCTGGGATGAAATCGCGGCGGAAGTCTCCAGGGAATTTCCAGACGTCGCATGGGACAAGATGCTCGTCGATGCCATGACCACGCGCATGGTCGGTAAGCCCGCCAGCCTCGACACGATCGTCGCTACAAATCTCCACGCCGACATCCTCACCGACCTTGCGGCGGCCCTCGCGGGCAGCCTGGGAATTGCGCCCACCGCCAACCTCGACCCGCAACGCCGCTTTCCTTCCATGTTCGAACCCATTCACGGCGCAGCCTTCGACATCACCGGCAAAGGCATCGCCAATCCCATCGGCGCCTTGTGGACCGCCGCCCTGATGCTCGCGCATCTCGGTGAGACCGATGCGGCCCAGCGACTGATGCAAGCCGTCGAACTCGTCACAGCTTCCGGCCTTCATACCCCCGACCTCGGCGGCAGTGCAACAACTCGGGAAGTCACTTCCGCGGTCTGCGACGCCATCCACAGTTCAAAGGCATAAACGGCAAACTCAATCGCGGCCAAGTGTCTGACTTGACTTTAGGTGTAACCTATCCGGCGCAATACCGGCTTACTAGAAATTTCAGCAATTAAATCCTGGCCGGACTCACGAACATGCAAACGATGATCGCAGTGCTGCTCCTCGCCCTCTCGCTTTTCTCACCGCAACCCGATTCATCCCCAGCGTTGGCGGGCATCGCTCACGTCGCTTTTCGCGTCACCGATGTCCAGAAATCCCGCGATTTCTACCGCACGTTGGGCTTCGAACAGTCATTTGAATTCACTGATCCCGGCAAACCTCCCGTCTCTTATATCAAGATTAACGATCATCAATTCATTGAACTCTACGGACGCGCCGAGGGTTCTCTGCCCGCAGTTCTTCTCCACGTCTGCTATGAAGCCGCCGATATCGAATCCGTCTGGAACGAATACGTAAAGCACGGATTGAATCCGCCGCACAGCCGCAAAGCCCGCGCTGGCAACCTGCTCTTCGTTCTTCACGATCCCGAAGGACAAACTCTCGAATACACGCAATATCTTCCCGGCTCGCTTCATTTTGAAGATCGTGGCAAACATCTGAGTGACCGTCGCGTTTCGCAACATCTGCTGCGCGCTGTCATCCCAGTGCAAGACGTGGTCGCGGAACACGTCTTCTACACGTCCAAGCTGGGTTTCCAGGACGTAGCCGTCGGCGAGACGGTCGGCATGCGGCTTCCTGGAAACTCCCGCGACGAAATAGAACTCGAAGCCGCGACTCCTGCAACGAATTCCTTCATCGTATTCACTGTTGCCGATCTCGCCCGTACCGCGGACGATCTGCGCAGCCGCTCCCTCACTGTGAAAACCGGCGACGATGCAGTCTCCGTCACCGATCCGGACGGCGTGGTGATTCTTTTCACTCTTGAGAGGCACAAACCTTGAGGCAAGCTCCGGCCAGCCTTGCTGATTCAAACACTCGCGGAATGGAACGTTTAATTACATGAAAGGAAATTCCAGCCACAGATGAACAGGAGAATCGAATTATCCAGGAAGAGTGTACTTCTCATAGCGGCAACACTTCTCGTATTCCCCGCGGCTTTCCTGCCGCTCGCCTGCAAAGCGCAGCAGAAAGAATTCAAGAAATGGCCGGCCGGAACTTCTCCCAAAGAAATCGGCAAGCGTGTCGCGGATCGCTTTGCCTCTGGCCCGCACACAAATTTTGGCCGCTCCACCCCTCCTGCCCACATCACTTATCCGGAAACAGTGGCTTGGTACGGTGCGCTGACTTTTGCCCAATTAAGCGGCGACAAAGATCTAACCTCCCGCCTGATCTCCCGCTTCGATCCTCTCTTCGCCGAGGAATCCGCGCTCGTGCCCCATCCGGTCAATGTGGACAGCACCATCTTCGGTTCCGTCCCCCTGGAAATCTACATCGAGACCAGGCAGCAGAAATACCTCAATATGGGTCTGTCCATCGCTGACGAGCAATGGGAAGACCCCACACCCGAGGGCCTGACGAACCAGAGCCGTTTTTGGATCGACGACATGTACATGATCACCACCGTCCAACTTCAGGCTTATCGCGCCACCGGCGAAGCCAAATACCTCGATCGCGCCGCTCTCGAAATGGCCGCCTATCTGGACAAGCTCCAGCAACCAAACGGACTTTTTTACCACGCTCCCGATGTTCCCTTCTTTTGGGGTCGTGGCAACGGCTGGGTTGCGGCTGGCATGGCCGAACTCCTTCGCTCGCTTCCCGCGAATCATCCTCAGCGCGCCCGAATCATGGAAGGCTATCGGAAAATGATGGCCTCCCTTTTGAAGTATCAAGGCAAGGACGGTATGTGGCGTCAGTTGCTTGATCATCCGGAAGCGTGGCCCGAATCTTCGTGCACCGCGATGTTCACTTTCACCATGATCACCGGCGTGAAAAACGGCTGGCTCGATGAAAAACGCTACGGCCGGGCTGCCCGCAAGGGCTGGCTCGCATTGGTCAGGTATCTGGATCCGAACGCTGATCTGAAAAACGTTTGTGAAGGCACCAACAAGAAAAACGACCTCAACTATTACCTCAACCGCGCCCGCAACACCGGCGACCTTCACGGTCAAGCACCGTTGCTCTGGTGCGCCTCAGCGCTGCTTCGTTAAATCGAGCATCGCTCGCGAGATTTTCTTCTCGACTCCCTGCTTGGAGTAAATTGCATAAGTCTGCGGCTGTCTCAGGATCCGTCCCGTTCACTAGAGGATTTTCCGCAATGAGGCAATCAACACGCCCATATACCGCGATATCCGCGCATCCCCATTTGCGCGAAGCCGCAAGCAGTGCGCCCTGACGAGAATTCCTTGAGCCAAACTTCCGAAACTCAAAGCGCCGTACTACAAACACTACCCGTGGCAAGCTTCGTACCAACCACCAGTCACCAGTCACCAGTCACTTCACGCCTCCCCTCACTTCGGAATTCAGCTTTAGTCTGGCTAAACCAGTCCTTTAAATTTTCCGGATTGACATGCTTAGGACTACGCTCCTAATGTCCGCACACTGGGTGTATTCAAGCAGTTGATGGCGACTATCCAGCAAACTGATGGTCAGAAGCGAGTGCTGCGTCTCGTTCGAATCTTGGTGCGAAAGGCGTAGCCGTGTGTTCGAGGCACACGGTACGCCGCAGCTGGCGGGCATGGCCAACACGATCGTGTCGGACGGCCCGCGAAAGGGAAAAACAAAAATGAAGAAGACTGTGCTGATTGTTTTTTTCGCGCTTCTATTTGCTCCCCTCTATTCACATGCGCAAGGTTTGGGGAGCATTCTCGGCAGAGTGACCGATCCTGCGGGAGCAGGCGTCGCGGGCGCACAAGTCACGGCGACTCAAGAAGGCACGGGATTTTCCCGTTCCGCCATCACGGATGCCGATGGGCTCTACGTTCTCCCCTCTCTTCGACCCGCGGTCTACAACCTGACCGTCGAGTCCAAGGGCTTCAGCACCTCAAAACAGAGCGGGATTACCTTGCTCGCGGATCAAACTCTCACCGTGAACATGGGCCTCAAGTTGGGCACAGTGGCCGAGGTCGTCACCGTCGAGGGTAACGCCCTGCAGGTCGATACGACGACTTCCACCCTCAGGCAAGTCATCGAGCAGAAGCGTCTTGTAGAGTTGCCTCTGAACGGCCGAAACGCCGCGCAACTCTCCTTGCTAGTGCCGGGCGTCGTCGTCTCCACAAATGGAGGAGCCGACCAGGGACAGACCAAGACTTTCCCCGGCGCGGTCACCTTCTCCGCTAACGGGGCGCGCCAGGACATGATCAGCTATCAGTTGGATGGCGGCAATTATCTCGACGAATATACCAACGTCAACCAGCCCTTTCCCTTCCCGGACGCCCTTCAGGAATTCAGCGTGCAAACCAGCAACTACAGCGCGGAATACGGCCAGAACGCTGGCGCAGTCGTCAACGTCATCACCAAATCCGGCACCAACAATTTCCATGGCGATGCGTTTGAGTTCCTCCGTAACGCCGTTTTCAACGCCAGAAACTTTTTTGCCCCGCTCACTCAGAATGGCGTGCGGACCAAGGACATGGGCCGCGATCAACTGAAGCGCAATCAGTTCGGGGGCACGGTTGGTGGCCCCATTCGCCGTGACAAGACGTTTTTCTTTGCCGGCTTTCAGGGTACTCGCTTGCGCAACCTCGGCAATCCCACCAACTCAACCGTGCCGTCTCAGGCAGACATCAATGCCTTCACCGCAGGCGGTGGCGTTATCGATCCTACTGTCTCGAATCTATTGGCGCTCCTGCCCATTCAGCCGACTTCCGAGTCGGTGACCTTTGTCAGGCCGGTTAAGCAGAACTTCAACGACGTCATCGGCAGGGTGGATCACGCGTTCAGTCAAAATGATCACCTTTCCGTCCGGTACGATTTCAACTACTTCAGCAATGCGGCCGTTTTTGTACCCACCAATATCCTGACCTATGCGGACGGTTCCAAGATCACCAACCAGAACTGGCTCATCCACGAGTCGCACATTTTCAAGCCAACGCTTATCAACGACTTTCGCTTCAGCTACGCGCGTGAAAAATCCAGTCGCGGTCCTGCTTCTACTGTTCCCAGCGTCCAGACCCTCGGTTCGTTGATTCCGTTTCAACCGCCCGTGCATGCCATTCAGCAGATTCGCGTGAATGGCTTTTTTAGTTTCGGAGATAATCCGCCGGCCGCCTTCGTCAGAAATAATTTCACCTGGAGCGATGACGTTAGTTGGGTTAGAGGAAAACACGACTTCCGCTTTGGCGGAGTTATTGAGCGAAGCCGCGTGGACCTGGACAACCTCTTCTTCCAGCCGGGGGAGTTTAGCTTTCCTAGTCTCAATTTTTTCCTTTCCGGCAGACTTGGCGACTATCCTGGTCAGGTCGCCTTGCGCCAGGGTGCTGGTGAGTTCAAGAATAATCGCAATATCTTCTCCGGTGTCTATGTCCAGGACAATTACAAAATCACCCGCCGCTTGACCGTCAATCTCGGCCTGCGCTATGAGCCGACTCTTCCCTGGCGCGAAATCAAGGGCCGCGTGCAGCAGTTCCGATTGAGCGGTCTCCTGGCGAATGTTCGTTCCACGCAATTCCCCAATGCGCCTCCAGGCGTGTACTTCCCCGGCGACCCTGGTGTTCCTCCCAACGGCGTGGGCGCCAGCCTCAAGAATTTTGCTCCCCGCGTGGGATTTGCCTACGATATCTTCGGCGACGGAAAGAGCAGCCTTCGCGGCGGCGCGGGCATTTTCTACAATTCCCGCATCACGGGCATCATCAACAACCGATTCGTCGATCAAACCCCGTTTAGTCCACAGCTCATTTTGTCCAACGCAGCTAAAGTTTTCCCCGGTACGCTCACGGATCCACTTTGTACCCTTACTGCAACCCAGACGTTGCAAGGGTGCACTCCGCAGGCAAATCTCTTTCCTGCCCCTTTCCCGCCTCCCTCTAACTCGACTTTCGCACTCGGCGGTCTCTATCTGAGCTGGGATCCTTCTCATAACTACCAGGTTCCTACCGTCTACAACTGGAACCTCAGTATCGAGCGTCAATTGCCCTCCAGTATCCTCCTGCGCGCTGCCTATGTCGGTTCTCACAGTTCGCATCTCACGGAAACCTTGAACCTGGACCCGTCTCCCTTTTCCCCCACCGGAACGAAGGGCACCCTCAGGCTGAATACTATCGTTGCTTCCTTGGGCATCACTCCGAGCAACTTGTTTGGCACGGTACAGCAGGACGCCCAGGACATCAATTCCTCGTACAACTCGCTTCAACTTTCCGTTGAGAAGCGCATGACGCATGGCCTGACGATTCTCGGGAACTACACCTGGTCCAAGAGCATCGACGACCTTGCCCCAGGCGCAGGCGTAACCGGCTTCGATAACTCCTCCGCTCGGCCATGGGATGACCCCCTCCGCCATCAGTTTGATCGCGGGCCTTCGGAGTTTGACCATACTCACCGCTTCGTGGCTTCCTTCGTTTGGGAGCTTCCCGGCTCTTCTTCCTCAAACGGATTTGTCCGTCACGCTCTCGGAGGATGGCAATACAGCGGAGTTGTTAGTGCACAGACTGGCCGCCCCTTCACCGTCCTGCAAGGCGCGGAACTCTCCGGCACCCAACTTGGCGCTGACCGCGGAACGCTAGTGTCAGGCGTCAACCCATATATCTCTGGCGCATGCCCCACCACAACAAACTGTGTGAGTTGGCTCAACAAAGCTGCGTTTGCCACCACCGCAGCTTCCCTGGGCACGTACGGCACAACCGGCAAGAACGCTTTCCGTATGCCCGGTTACTACGATTGGGACATGGGGCTCTTCAAAAACTTTTCGTTCACAGAGCGCTGGAAACTCCAGTTCCGCGCGGAGTTCTTTAACGTCTTCAACCGTGCCAACTTCTTTGACGAGGGCATTCCCTCTCAGCCCAATCTTGGCAACTTCCAGAAGCTTAACGGCAGCACTTTCGGCCAGTTTAGAGCCGGTCAGGTTGGAGACCCGCGTATCGGCCAACTAGCGCTTAAGCTCTTCTTCTAACCACACCCCGACGAGGAAGGGTCGGGGCGCCTTTTTAGGAAGGCGCTCCGATTTTTGTTAGAGGGATCCTCGATCACGCAGCCTTTGTCAGACGACTGCATCAAAGCAGATCCACGACTTGCCCGCAAGTCTGATTGTCTGGTAAGCCGGTTCACAATGTGTGATCATCTCTTTCTTTCCAGCCTTCGGCCGGATCTTCGATGCTTGGAATACTCGAATAAGTCTCGAGGTGACAAACCATGAGAAAACTCTGGTTACTGGCTTTCCTGGCGATTCCTTTTTTGATGGTGAGATCGGAGGAGCCTGTCCTCGCGGGCTTCGAGCACTGGCCGTCTTCGTCCTCGCAGACCATGGCCCAAGCGCTGGCTGCCGACGCTGCCAAAGATCCGCACCACTTCGCCGTCAAGCAGCTCTCTGATTTTCCCAATGAATCTTTCTTACTGGTTCATCGGGAAGCCGACGGCTCTCCCGAGTTGCACGAGACTCAAGTCGATGTGATGTTCATTCAATCTGGGTCCGCCACCCTCGTTGTGGGCGGCACGCTGCTGAACGCGGAAACAGTTGCGCCGCATGAAAAGCGCAACGGCACCATTCAAGGAGGCACCCGGCAAAAGCTTTCGGCGGGAGGCGTCGTCCGAGTTCCTGTTCGTACTCCCCATCAACTTCTGCTCGACGGCGCGCACGAGATTACCTATTTTGTGGTGAAGGTAAAGGGCTACTAGTTCCTTTCGAAATTTTTGAGAGCAGAGGAGTCTAGTGATGAATCCTTGCGGCCCAGCCGCCTCCCGGCGCTAGATGGATTTTTAGCTTGGCCGACTGATTGACCTGGCTTCGCACCAGTTTGTAGTCGCTTCCGTACCGCTCGGCATTCATTCCGTCCTGGTAGGCATCCATTTGAAAATTTCCCGCCGGAAGAAATGAGAAGTCAATTTCCAAATCGCGCGGCGTCCAGTTCGTCATCGCTCCGACGTACCAGTCCGCGCCATTCCTGCGCGCTACCGCGACGTACTCCGCGATTTTTGCGTCCAGCACTTTCGTTTCGTCCCATACCGTCGGCACTGCCGCAAGAAATTCCATCGCCTCCGGCTCGCGCAGATAATTCGAGGGGCTGTCGGCCAGCATCTGCAACGGGCTCTCGAACACCACGTACATCGCCAGTTGATGGCAGCGCGTACCCAGGCTCATCGGACGTTTGAAAATCGGGGCAAAGCTATCTTTTTGCGCGTTCAACATCGCGCCTGGCGTGTAGTCCATCGGGCCGAGGAACATTCGCGTAAATGGCAGCGTGACATTGTGCTCGGGTTCCGTTGCGGCGCTCCATTTACTCCACTCCAGCCCGCGGACTCCTTCCGCGCTGATCAGGTTCGGCCAGGTGCGCGTGAGGGAAGCGGGTTTCTGGTCACCGTGAAAATCCACCAGCATTTTGCGTTTGGCCGCTTCTCGCGCCACTTTGTGATAGTAATTCATCACCAGTTGATCGCTTCGCTGCATGAAATCCACTTTGATTCCCGCAACGCCCCACTTTGCATACTGATCCAGCGCGGGGATTAGCTGATCGTCGAGCGTCTTCCACACCACCCACAAGATGATTCCGACATTTTTTTGCCGGGCATAGCCGGTCAGCTCTTGCATGTTTATTTCCGGTACGACGTCCAGCACATTTCCTAGTTTGTACCAGCCTTCATCCAGGATGACGTAGGGAATCCCGTACTTCGCCGCAAAATCGATGTAGTACTTGTACGTCTCGGTGTTTACGCCCGCCTTGAAATCCACTCCATATATATTGTTAAAGTTCCACCAGTCCCACGCCACCTTCCCAGGTCTGATCCACGAGGTGTCCTGCACCTGCGATGGTTTTTCGAGCAACCAAACCAGCTGGTTCGTCAGCAAATCCGCGTCTTTTTCCGCGATGCCCAGCACTCGCCACGGGAATGTCCGCGTTCCGTTCGTCACCGCGATATAGTCCGCGCTCTCCACCACACGAAAATCACGGTCGTTCTCCAACTTTTCTTTCAACGGATAAAGCGGAAAAGTTCCATTCAGCCCGCTCCCGCTCGCGCCTCGCAGCCACAATCCGGGATAATCCTCCACGTCCGATTCCGCAATCGCCACTTTTGCGCCGTTTCCCGCATCGACCACCGCCGGCAGCGTCGCGATAAATGCGGGTGCAATCTCGCTCAGCCGCTGAGGAACATATCTGCGTTCGTTGTGCGAGAAAAAACTGTCTTCCTGCGGATAGTAGGCGGTGAAATCGCCCGGAAAACGAAAGGCGGTTTCTTCTCCATAAATTTTCACTTGGGGTTGGGGAAGCGATGTCTCGAATCGGTACGCCGCTCCCTCGTTGTACGCGCGAAACACCACGGCGTATCCACCATCCATCTCCAGCCGTAGTTCGTTAAAGTTTTCGTGAATTTTCGCAAACTTTTGCCGCACTGGCGGTTCCAGAATGTCGTTGACGCTTCGCTCCTTGGACTGGATGACCTTCGCTTCCCGCCCGAGCACATTGTGATCCACGTTCAGGGAGAGCGTGCAATTCTCGAGCAGCGCCTGACTTTTCAGCAGCACGTCATAGCGAATGCCCTGCGCTGTGCGAATTCTTATTTCGATTCTGCCGTCAGGAGAACGCAAGTCGTAGCTGGATTGGGCAAACAAGCCAGTTGGGAAACTGAACGCCGCCAGCGCGAGCAGGAAAACATTCCATCGCAGATGCTTTAGGAAGCTCCTTTGGGGCTGCTTGATGGTCAGCTTTCCGGCACGTTCAAGCATCGGAGCCGGGACCAATCGCCACGACAAAATAGTTTGCCGTCGTCGTGCCCACATTTGTAATTCCGTGTTCGTCGTTCGAGCGGACGAATCCTACGCCGCCTGGCCCGAGTTCGTAACTCTTGCCATTCACGAATATGCTCACCGTGCCTTCGCGGATCAGCCACATTTCGGAGTGCACGTGATGATGCGGCGGATGCGGCGCGCCGCCGGGAGGAAGCGTCGTCTCGTGCACTTCCACGGCTTCTCCCGTCGCGAGCTTGCCCTTCAGCACGTGGCGGCTCTGCACCCCGTTCGAGGTGCGGACCGGCAGCTTGTCGAAGGGAAACATCGCCGAAGGCATCGCCTTGTCTTCCTGGGCGGCTGCCTCAAGCGGAAGCATGGCCGGAATCAGCACAGCGGGAAGCATGGAACACAAGTCACGCCGCGAGATGGACATGATTTCTCCTTTGCCTGTTCTTGGCCAGCCGGTTCGGGAATTCAAGCCCAGCCATGCGAAAGGCCGTTCGAGTTCGGGACAAAGAAACATCAGCACGAAGCGGTTTGTCAATACACGAAATTGCTCCAAACCATCCGGCGGTGTAAAGAAGTGACGGGACAATTGCAGGCTTTGGAAAACCGCGAGGGAGAAAGGCCGATCGTACGGGAAAACTTGGGAATGAATCGAGTCAAGTCCTCTGGTCTGGACAAGAGGGGCGCTCGCCCGCGCTGGATGTTCACCATGGAAATTCTTAGTCGAGCATCTGATTGACAATTTCGCCCCTCCCCCTCCCCGGTTTTTTCGTAAGTGTTCATTCTAAAGGGTTTTAAGCCCTGTGTTTTGGAAGTGTTCATTCTGCTGGGGTTAAGGATGTGTTTTTTGTAAGTGCGGATTCTAAAGGAGATAGAGACAGGGGCAGGGTATTTCGAGGATTTGGCTTGGAAGGAGTGAGTCACCCCCCTGGGGTGTTTTTTGTAAAGATGTGATTCGATGGAAGTTAGAGGGTGGGGGTCTGCAAAAGATGTGATTCTAAAGAAGATAGTGGGTAGTGAGTTGTGAATAGTGGTCAGTGGGCGGGGAAGAAGAAAGGAGGACGGGCTACGGAAGGGCTCGGAAAGGGGGTGGGGCAGGGACGAGATTTGGCTGAGCAACACGACACATGATATCACGGAAGTGGATTACTGTCAAGGTACAGTACCTGGGTACTTATCATTCGAATGAGACGCGGGGAAGTTGAGGAATTAGAAGGAGTTGGCGGGATTTTTGTAGTTTGGTGAGACGGAAAATGCGGAAAAGTAAAAGGCGCGCATGCAAACTGCCGGAGCGAGCGAAAAGGCCCACCCTTTCACAAGACAAAACCGAAAGGGTGGACCACACCGGAAAAGTGCAAAGTCAAAATCGTATCAACGTGTTAAGGATGGTCCACCCGCCGGCCGGCTTCTCCGGCTTACTTGACAAGCCATTGCACTAGGATTGTGGTTTGACCCGCGCAGGCGCTCTGCTCAAAGAGCCAAACTCTTGGGTGGTCAGCTTTGGCGATCGCATTGAGTGCTTGTCTCAGGGTGAGGTCTTTGGGGATTATCTGCTCTTCGGAGCCCACATGAGCAGGCAGCTGTGCGAATCCAAGCTCAGGTGACCGCAATGTAAGCTTGAGCCTAGTCATTTGGGCTTTGATCGCAGGCGAATTTAAGAGCTTGTCCGTGGATTTTTCGGGGGCATCGTGTCGGTAGAACTTCAACTCCGGTAACTTGGTGTCAAGTAGAGAGGCTTCTTGGGCATGTCGACTGATCAGAATCCCATCGTCTTGAACCTTCCAACCAAGCGAGTTGTCCTGTGACCGAAGCTGCACGAATCCGTCTTCCAAAGTCCCGTCCAGGGGGGGAATTCGGTATTCCAGTGCTTGCCTGCAATCGGAATCATAGCTCTCGATTCCTCCCCACACGCCTGCCCGTCGAAGCAACGCAGAAATATGGTTCACTGATGTCGTCGTCTGCGAATCGATGGCGAGCCTCCTCTCTAGCGGGTTGGCTAGCTGAGGAGCTTGTGATGCAGAGATCGCGATGACGAGAGCCGATATCGCTGCTAGTTTGATGGGTCGCATAGTAGGGCTCCTATGGATTGGTTATTGTGACCGTGACGTTGCCTGTTCCTGAATAAAAGCCTCTCTGAATATGATTGACGATGGTCAGCGGGTAGGTTGAGGTGCCGATAATGACGGACAAGGATTGATCGAAAGTTTCATTGTCATTCGATCCCGGGCAACTGGGCGCGTTTTTTCCATAATATTGCGTATCTCCCAAAATCGTTTGTGCCAAGACTATAGGGTTATCGACATCGTTCGGGGCAGTCTGGTTTTGGACAGTGCTCGAGTAGTTCGAGAAATGTTCATGCAGATCGTAGTTGCCATATATGGCTTCAGCCAGGGGAGGAGTGTGCTGATCGACAAGGAGATACCCTATGTTCTCGTAGACTCCACACTGGTTAGTTTTAATGGTATCGCCGTAGATGTTTATCACACTGCCGTCTGTGATCACATTGACTGGACCGAGGCCACCACTTCCGTAATCGGAATCTCTAATGAGCGTTGTGGGTACCTGTACGTAGAAGCTAACGAGGTTGCTGTTTAGACCTGACTGTGTGTTGGTGACGCCGATCGCTTGGTTGCCGGGAGCGATGGAGTTGGATATCGCAAAAGTCGCGTCTATTTGATTGTCCCTGGCAGACTGGATAGTGACAGTGATGGCCGACGGGGCGAGTATATTCGGGTTCGAGCCGAATCCGCTTCCGGAGATCGAGATGGCAACCGTGTTTCCAATCAGTGCCTCGCCAGGCGAAATACTGGTAATGACTGGGGTGACGTTGACGCTGCCGCTGGGGGTGAAGCCGTGGGTGGGGCACATTAGATGGACGTTGTTACTTTGTAGCACGCCGTAGGTTTGCGAGGTTGTGGAACCGACGGCGGCGCCGTGATGGGTGCCGTAGTAGTCGACGGTTACGACGGACGGGGCGCCGGAACTCCATCCGTTGTAGAAGGCGGTGCTCACGTCGTCGTATTGATTTTCGCAGGGGTACCAGGCAAACACACCATCGTCTTCAAAGCTAGTGATAATCACCGAGATCGGATCGTACCAAAGGGGCGTGGGAATGCTCCAGCCGCAGCAGAGGGCGCAGCCGTAGGTGACGTGGCCATAGGTTTTGTCGTAGATGATTTTGCCTTCGAAGAGCGAGCCGACGCCCTTGTTGGTTAAGTCGCGAAATTCGTAGGAGCCGGTAGTCAGGTCCGAGGGAAGAGTCTTGCCGGTTTTATCAGGAACGTTTTCGCGGATTAGTTTGCCGATGTCCATCCACATTTGCTCGCCGGGCTGAAGGTTCTGCTCGACCTGATAT
>Ga0247669_1000447_pt1 | contig 16731 bp, 16 predicted proteins | sample CNK10_metaG_FD_182734 | JGI IMG/M metagenome (GOLD analysis project Ga0247669, IMG submission 182734) | Soil microbial communities from Purdue University Martell Research Forest, Indiana, United States - CNK10 | ecosystem: Environmental > Terrestrial > Soil > Temperate forest > Bulk soil...
CGCTACGAAATCGTTCAATTCGTCGGCGGCGGATAACGCCGCAATTCAAGAAAACTGCAGAGCCTGGCCGCGACAATTCCTTTGCGTGAAGAAAGTACTGATAGTTTCCCTACGATCTTTTCCTCAATTCCAGATATTTCTTCCAGGGCTTCCAGTAGTATTTCAGCCAGCCATTCCGCACACCCTCTTGGTCGTGTTGCGGCACGCCCACGTGAACGAGGTCCACGATTGAACCGCCGGGGACTTTCTCAAAAGTCAGAATCAAGACGGAGCTCTCTCCCTTTTCCCAGTGAGTGGCGCGCCATGCCTGAACAATCTTCTGCTCGGGAATAATGAGCAGGTTTTTGCCGCCGATGGCCCCGCCATGTGCGTGCCATGCGCCGCCCACTTTGCGGCTCAACTTGGCGGGTGCGCCGGTCGCGGCAGAGTGCTTCTTGGAGTCCATGTACATCTCGAAAAGCATTTTCGGGGATGCAAGAAACTTGACGCGCTGCAGGATGGACGGAGTCATGGTTTTGAATCCTCAGAGGCCGTCGAGCAGATGGCCCATCTTACTTTTCTTCGTCTGGAGATAGGCCCTGGAGATTTTCGACACGCGCGGCTGGCATGCCACTCGCTGAACCACGCGAATTCCGGAGCGTTCGAGTTGGCGAACTTTTTCCGGATTATTCGAGAGTAAGCGGATCTTCTGGGTGCCCAGTTCTTTCAGAATTTGCGCGGAGAAATCGTAGTCTCGCGCGTCGGCGGCGAATCCCAGTGTCTCGTTGGCCTCGACTGTGTCCATCCCACCGTCCTGCAGCTCATAGGCTCGAAGCTTGTTCAACAATCCGATCCCGCGGCCCTCTTGGGGCAAATAGAGCAAGATTCCGGATCCAGCCCTCCCGATTTTCCGCAGCGATAGCTCGAGCTGCGCGCGGCAATCGCAACGCAGCGAAGCCAGAACGTCCCCGGTAAGGCATTGCGAATGGACACGCACTAGCGGCGCCGTTTTTCCGTTAAGTTTGCCGCGCACCAGTGCGATAGCCTCCTCTTGCGGACCCCGCCCTTTGAAGCCGTAGATCGTAAAACGGCCGTAGCGTGTGGGAAGTGCGGCCCTGGCGACGAGACTTACTGTTGCGGCTTTCTTCGATGGCTTGCTTCTGCGCGAATCCGTTGGCATATGGAACGAGCAGTATAACAGGTACACTACGGAGCGCTTTACATCGCGCCTGCGATTGGCTAGCGTTAGCCAAGACGGCCTCGTAATCCGATTATGGACACGGCTACGGCAGTTCGCGACCTCCTCTTCACCTTGCTGCTGAAGGTGGGCGTAGCCTCCTCTATCGCCGCATTGCTGGCGCGCTGGAATACCTTCCGCCGCGTCCTGTTTACGGAAGAGCGCGACCCCGACCAAAAACTCAAGCTGATGCTGTTCATGACGCCGCCTCTCATTGTCGGAGTAACGCTGCGGCTTGTGAATCCTCAGTACCGCTTCGCGGACCTTTCGCTCGAAGGCGCCTTTCTGATGGGTTTGCTGGGCGGCCGCGTGGTTGGCCCCATCGGCGGCGCAATAATCACCATTCCCGCGCTGATTTCTCACGAGTGGCTGGCGATGCCAGCCGCCTCCACGGCAGGGTTGCTGGGCGGATTAATCCGTCAAGCGATTCCCAATAAAGAAGATCTTTGGAACTTCGGGCCTTTCACGTTTCTGAACATTCCGAAAGCCGCGGTTCGCCTGCTGAAAAAAGCGCAGTTGTCCTGGGAAATGGCTCCGCTCGGCGTGTGCGTCGCGCTCGAACTGGGCCGCGTTGCCCTTGTGCACGCCACCAAGCCAAAGTGGCTTTTCGCCATTCATCCGCAGTGGGACTGGTGGCTGGTATTGACGGTAATTGCGACGCTCATGTCCGTCGCCGCGCCGCTCAAAATTTGGAACAACACGCGCATCGAGATGAACCTCGAGCGCCACCAGCAACTTTTGCTAAAGGCGCGCATGGACGCTCTCTCCCGCCAAATCAACCCGCACTTTCTTTTCAACACCCTCAACACCGTTTCCGCTCTGATCCGCTTCGATCCGGATAACGCACGCGGCGTGGTGCTTAAGCTCAGCAATATTTTACGCCGGCTCCTGCGCAAACACGAAACCTTCGTGCCGCTGCGCGAGGAACTCGAGTTTATCGACGACTATCTCGACATCGAAGTGGCCCGGTTCGGCCACGACAATCTGGACATCATCAAACACATTGAGGAAGAAACGCTCGAAGCCTTTGTGCCCAGCATGCTTCTGCAACCCATCGTCGAGAATTGCCTGAAACACGGACTCGCGCCAAAGCTCGACGGTGGAAAAATTCAGCTGCGAACCACCAATCGCGATGGACGGCTGCAGATCGAAATCGAGGACAACGGCGTGGGCATCTCCGAAGAAAAAATGCCCCATGTCTACGTCGAGGGCATCGGATTGAGTAATGTCCGCGAGCGCCTCCGCGTGCTCTACGGCGCGGATTTTCATCTGCAAATCGAAAGCCGCGCCGGCCTTGGAACCCTGATCAAGATCGACATCCCGGAACTGGTCTCCACGATGCAGCCGGTCGGATGAACGGCAAAAACCAAACTGGGAAGTTCATACAGAGCCGTCATCCGATCCATCTAATTGAGACTGTTGCGGAACCGATGGCGTTTTGCCCAACTCCACTGCGCGCAGCAGGAAACTGCGGCCAGCATCTGTAATGGCAATTGCGCGCCCTTAGCTCAATTGGATGGAGCATCCGCTTTCTGGCCAGAGTGTCGGGAATTTTGTTCTCTCCGTTCGCTCTAGACTTTGCGATATTCTCTGTTCTGAAGCTAAGCAACCACTTTCAATCGAGCGGGAGCAGGTATCCGGGCGTTCCGCCCAATCGGCCCCCAAGGGCTTGGGCGTCCAGCACAGCCATATCCCATGCGGTCCACGAATCGGGCGTGAGTCGTATCGTGACGTCATCAAACGATGCAAACACAGGCCCAACGTGGGGATCGGACAGGGCACCAGCGCTCAAATACCGGCTGTGTATCCGCAGATTTGTTTCTCGGGACAGGTCGCCTGAAATCAATTCCGCTCTTCCTGCGGCAGTGACACCGCGCTCTGTTCCCGGCCTTCGCAGGTCCACCATCAACGAAGCCTTCGGCCGCGCCGCCAGATTACGTGCTTTTCGGCTCTTGGAAGACGTCGCAACGAACAGACAGCCGTACTCGAAGAGATACCATACTGCTGTCAGGTGGATGGTCCCATCCTCGTTCTCCGTCCCGAGTGTTGCGATGTGGCGTCCTCGCAGGAATTCTTGGAGAGTCGGGTCCAGTGTTTGAGTCGGCATTTCTCCTCCGCAGCGCCCGCCTGATTCGGCGGAGGCTGGATTCTCTCACCTCTCCCGGAACTGCGGATCGCCCGCTCCGCAATTATTTATGACAGCACGGATGGCACAGGGAGACAACGCATTTTCCGTGTTGCGAGAAATTTCGAACCGTGGAGGAATCTCTCGGCCGCCTCGACCACACTCGGGCCGCGGCGCATTGAAAAGACTGTCATAATGCCTGCCGCCGAGTTCTCAGCTCGAAAGGAAACCGGGCTTTTTTTTGCTGTTGGACGAGTTCGCATGAAAGCTGCCGTCTTACATGAATTAGGAAATCCTCCGCGATGCGAAGAGTTTACCGAGCCCGCAGCAGGGCAAGAGGAAGTTATCGTGAGGGTGCGCGCGGCGTCGCTGAAAGCCGTGGACAAGCAGCTGGCCAGCGGCTCGCACTTCGCCAGTCCGCGCGAACTCCCCGTAATTTGCGGAACGGATGGTGTTGGCGACCTCGCCGATGGAACCAGGGTCTTTTTTGGCGGGTCGCGTCGTCCCTTTGGCGCCATGGCCCAGCGTACGGTAGTGCCCGCTGCGTTTTGTTTTCCCCTGCCGGATAGCCTGGATGACGCGACGGCTGCGGCGCTTCCCAATCCGGGCGTTTCTGCTTGGCTGGTGCTTAGCCAGCGCGCAAAGGTAGCAAAGGGCGAGACCGTGCTCATACTTGGCGCCACGGGCGTAACAGGGAGGTTGGCTGTTCAGGTCGCAAAACTGCTGGGAGCGGGGCGAGTGATTGCTTCCGGCCGCAACGCGAAGGCATTGGAACAACTGCCCCGACTAGGAGCAGATGCAATCATCCAGCTCAACCAGCCCGATGACGACCTGAGAAAAGCTTTTGCCCAGGAAGCAGGCGAGGGCGGATTCAACGTCGTCATCGACTATGTTTGGGGCCGGCCCACGGAAGTGCTCCTTGCTGCGATCACGCGTCCGGAATTTGCCGTGATTAATTCAGAGACGCGCCTTGTCCAAGTGGGCGAAAGCGCAGGCCCAACCATCGCGCTTCCCGCGGCGGCGCTCAGAAGCACCGCGCTGACCATCCTCGGAACCGCCGGGATCCCCTCGCGCGAAGTTCTCATTTCTGCGATGAAACAAGTCATGGAGTGGGGCGCGAAAGGCGCTCTCCAAATCGAAACCGAATCCGTCGCCCTCGCCGAGATTGAAAACGTTTGGCAGCGGCCGGAATCCGGTGGCCGCCGCCTCGTCGTCATTCCCTAGATCTCTGCTCACGTCTTGAGTTTCCATGGATATCAAGAACAAATCGCTCTTCACCGATGAACCGCATCATTCCTTAGCGCGGATATTTTGCCCGCATTTTCTATCTACTGCTTCGGTCGGTCCGCGGCGGTTCGCGGCGCGGTCGCCGGTAACGACTGCTGCGACGAAGATTTGGCCGCATGCCATGCGATTCCGTGTTGCTGTAATAAGGCAATCGCGTAACGAATGGGAATCGCCGCGCCGGGCGTGTTGGTCGGTAGCGCTGCCGGCCGAGCTGACGACAGAGTAACCCCGCGCAGCCACAGCCCTTCGACCAGGCCGACGGCGGCGTGCGACTTAAGCGCCAGAACCGGCGAACCGCTCTGCCCCTTCTCCACTGGATGACTCAGCAAGAATACATCCGCGGGAGGGCTCGAGTGGTCCAGTCGTGTGGATTCGTAGGAGAGAACAGTTCCGGTCGAAGCATCCTCCCGCTCGTACTCGAAACTTTGTGCGTCCTGCAGCCTTTTTGGATGCAGCGACAACGCAAGCACCGCCTCGCCGCGAGCGGCAAGCTCAGATGCGAGCGGCACGAATGCGACAGCGTATTTGCCCGCGAAAGGATTGGGTGAAGCGCGAAGAAAGGCCACATCGTGCTGCAAGTCCTTGGCAATCACCGTGACTTTCAGAAGCCGGGACGGTGCATCCGGGCGATTCACGAGAATGTACGGCTGGCCACCATCGCGAAAGTTCTCGAGGACATGCGCGACGGTAAGCAGATAGCCCTGCTCATTGATGAAGAATGCGTTGCCGAAAAAACTGTAGTGGTAGCCGCGCGAAGAGGGCGTCTGATCGTCCGGATAAACGACGGGGCAGAGAGCCGCGTTGGCGGATGCGCTAACGGAGTCGCCACCGGAGTAGGACTGCGATTCCGCGTGCGTTTTGGGGAGAGTACAGAAGCTTAAAATGCCGGCAAAGCCTCCCAGCGCAACGATAGCTGCTGTGCGAATGCCTGTTCTTGCGAAGCTAGATCCCACGACATCCTCGCTGGCAACAGATTGACAAAGGAAGAGGGGCGTGTAAATGGCGGGGAAGGGAGGAAAAAGGACAGGTGCGACGATTTTCTACCTCCGCCTTTGCCGCACCGGAGGGCTGAAAAAAGGACTTGACAAATCGCTGTCTCTACGGTAATTTCTGTACAGAGAGAACAAACAGAAATGACAGACACTACAAAAGCAACGCTCACGCCCGTAGCCCAGAAATTCATCCTCCATTGGGGCGAAATGGGCACCCGCTGGGGCATCAACCGCACCGTGGCGCAAGTGCATGCGCTGCTGTTTCTTTCGCCGGTACCCATGCCCGCGGACGAGATCTCCACGACGCTGGCCGTGGCGCGCTCGAACGTGAGCACTTGCCTGCGCGAGCTGCAGGGCTGGGGCATCGTGCGCGTCGTCCATGTGCTGGGCGACCGGCGCGACCACTTCGAGTCCATCAAGGATGTTTGGGAGATATTCCGCATCGTGAGCGAGGAGCGCAAGCGACGCGAGATTGATCCGACGCTGCGCGTGCTGGCGGAGTGCGTCGCGGAGTCCAAGGCAGAAGCGCACGGCGATGCGTACACGCGAGAGCGGCTGGAGAGCATGCTGGAGTTCCTGAAGGTGATGACCGGGCTGTTTGACGAAGTGCTGCGCATGCCCGTTTCGGCGCTCAAGGGAGTCGGGAGGTTGAGAGGGAAAGTGGTGACGCTGCTCGGGAAGAAAGCGGCGAACGGCTGAGAGCACGGAGAAGAAGTGGCGAGTGGTGAGTGAAGAAAGAGAAAGGAGACAGACAGGAATGTCTGTCCCACACAGATGATTTCGTTGACCTCGGAGTATACGGACGGAAAAGGGCGGCACGCGCGAGGCTGGTTGTTTTTTGACGCGGATTGCGCGTTTTGCACGCGGATTGCGCGGTGGCTGGCGCCGATTCTGGAGCGGCGGGGGATGGCCGTCGCGCCGCTGCAAGATCCTCGCGTCGGAGCGCTGTTGGGAATGTCGCGCGAGGAATTGTTGCGCCAAATCCGGCTATTGCTTTCCGACGGGCAACAGTTTGGTGGAGCAGATGCGTGCCTTGCGCTGGCGCACGAGATTTGGTGGGCGCGGCCGCTGGTATGGCTCGCCAGGATTCCCGGAATGATCGAGATCCTGCGTTCTTGGTACCGGCGAATCGCGATGCACCGGAATTGCGCGGCGCACGCGTGCCCGGCACCCGAACCGACGCGGCAAAACTAGCGACATATTGGATTTCGAGGTAGAGGCCATGAGAGTCCTGGAAGATCAGATCAAGACAACTGAATCTGAACTGGTGGGTGCAGCGGCGCTTCGCATCGTGATCGCCGGCGGAACCGGCCAAGTGGGAAATATTCTGGGCCGATACTTTCATGCGCGAGGGCATTCGGTCGTCGCGCTGTCGCGGACTACGGTTCCATCTCCGTGGCGGGTTGTTGCCTGGGATGGTGAGAATCTGCGCGATTGGGCGAATGAGCTGGACGGGGCGGACGCGGTCATCAATCTTGCAGGACGAAGCGTGAATTGCCGGTACAACTCGGCGAACCGGCGCGAAATCTTAGAATCGCGCGTGAAGAGCACACGGTTGCTAGGCCTAGCCATCGCGAAGCTCAAGCAGCCGCCGCGAGTTTGGTTGAACGCAAGCACAGCGACGATTTACCGGAATGCGTTGGACCGGCCGATGGACGAGATCACCGGAGAGATTGGAGGCCATGAAGCGAATGCGCCTGCGACGTGGAAGTTCAGCATCGACGTGGCGACTCGATGGGAAGAAAGCTTTTTCGCTGCGTTCACGCCGCAGACGCGGAAAGTGGCGCTGCGAAGCGCGATGACCATGAGCCCGGATCGTGGCGGAATCTTCGACACGCTCCTGCGGCTTGTACGCTTCGGCCTCGGCGGGACGGCCGGGTCCGGGAAACAATTCGTGTCCTGGATCCATGAGGAAGATTTTGCACGCGCGATTGAGTTCTTGCTAGCGCATGAAGAACTCGAGGGCGCGGTGAACCTTGCGGCGCCCGAGCCGCTCCCGAATGGCGAATTTATGCGCGCGCTGCGGGAGGCGTGGGGCACGAGAATCGGCCTGCCCGCCAACGAGAGGATGCTGGAGGCCGGGGCGATTTTCTTGCGCACGGAAACGGAACTCATTTTGAAGAGCCGGAGAGTGGTTCCCAGCCGGTTGCTTGCCGCTAGGTTCCAGTTTCATTTTCCGAGTTGGCCCGCGGCCTCGGCGGATCTCGTGCGACGGTGGAAATGCGAGCAAGGCAAGTAGCCGGCGGAATTGGGCAGTTCGGAGTCAGGGAGATCCCTTGTAGCGTTCTTGTCGATGTTGAGGGCGGCACAGACTTCAGCTAGTGCCACGGGAGTTGCGCGATGGCCAGGCGATTTGCAGAGATGTGGAAATGGCAGGGAACGGTTGGCCGCAGGACTTACGCTGCGGTGGGAGTGAGCGCCCTGGCGTTGAAGTTTTTGCTGGATCGGGGTGTGGCAGGGGCCGTGTTTCATCGCGAGTGGCTGCCGTGGAATTATCTGTTTCCGCTGGGGCCGCAGATGCAATCGAGCACGGCGAGGGCGGCGGGCGATCCGGCGTTTGCCGCAACGATGTTGGCGATCGCGCTACCGTTCATCTGGCTGGGCGTCACGTTGACGGTGCAGAGGCTGCGCGATGCGGGGCAGCCACTGTGGCTGGTCGTGCTGTTTTTCGTACCAGTGGTCAACGTGCTGTTTTTTCTCCTGCTGTGCGCGCTCGGCACGCATCCGCGCGCAGAATCGAAAGAAGCGGCGCCCTGGCCGCAGACGAAACCGCTCGATGGGTTAATTCCGCGCAGCAAACTGGGAGCGGGGTTGACCGCGATTCTGGTCACCGCGGCGGTGGGGCTGCTGTTTACGCTCTTCAGCACACAGGCGATGAGGAGCTATGGAGCGGGGCTCTTCGTGGCGGCGCCATTTTGTCTCGGATTGTTTTCGGTGCTGGTGTACAGCTACCACGAGCCGAGAAGCTATCGCAGTTGCTTTGCCGTTTCGCTGATCCCCCTGGCGATTCTAGGCGCAGTGCTGATGGTCGTCGCCATTGAAGGGCTGATTTGCATTTTGATGGCGGCGCCGTTCGCCGTAATCCTGGCGGCGCTGGGGGGCACGCTGGGCTATTCGATCCAGGCAGGTTACTGGAAGGCGAAGGATGCGCCGGCAGTGCTTTCCATGGTGCTGCTGTTCGCGCCGTCGTTTATCGGCGTGGAGCGGGTCGCGAACCTGAAGCCGGAGACGTTCGTGGTGAAGTCGGCGATTGAGATCAACGCGCCTCCGGAAGCGGTGTGGAAAGAAGTCGTGGCGTTCCGGGAGATTCCGCCGCCTAAGGAAATGATATTTCGGGCGGGAATTGCGTATCCGCGCTGCGCGGAGATTAGCGGGCATGGAGTTGGCGCGGTCCGACACTGTGAGTTTTCTACAGGGTCGTTTGTCGAGCCGATTGAAGTGTGGGATGAGCCGCGGCTGTTGAAATTCAGCGTGACGGAGAACCCGGCGCCGATGCGGGAGATTACGCCGTATGCGAACATCCAGCCGCCTCACCTGCATGGGTATTTTTTGTCGCATCAGGGGCAATTCCTGCTGACGCCCTTGGCGGGAGGCCGAACGCGGCTTGAAGGCACAACCTGGTACAACCACACGATTCGTCCGGAGACGTATTGGCATTTGTGGTCGGACTACATCATTCACCGGATACATATGCGCGTGCTGGAGCACATTCGGACGGAAGTAGAGAGCCGACAGTAGCTGGTTGGGCGGATGTGAGGACGCTGGGGGCGAATGGTTTTGCCCCCACGAAACGTCGTTCGTGACTCGTGACTCGTGACTGGCGATTTTGACTTGCCGAGGTTCGTGAGGACCCTCCCCCGTGATTTTCGTAAGTGTTGATTATAAAAGATTTAGGCTTCGTGTAAGTTGTTTAGAATCAATAGTTACGCCGGAGTTCGTAAGTGTTGATTGTGAATGGCTTACGGGCAGATGAGAAGAGGGTAGTTTGAGTCGAAACGGACGGCGCGGAAATCGGGGCTGCGAGCACTGCGTTGCTGCCGTCGCCCGACGAAACTGAGAGAGCACATAGAAGTCTCCTTAGTTTGAGTTTTGGGATTACGGATGGAAAGTGCCGGGCTAAAGCCCGGCGCTACAAAAGGAAACGCCACCAAGGGGCGAGGCGCAATGCTAACCGAAGAGAGTATACCGGACCAGTAATAGAGGTGTCAAGCACTGGAAGGCCCAAAACCCGCAGCCTTAGAAGGCATGACTTAGGAATAGACAGCGTAAAACCGAAGGATGGGGGGCGCGCCCGGCAGGCTCCGTACAAGTTGCCGCGGGCGGCGCGGGAGACGTTCCTGTACTGTATTGAACTGCGCGAGAGGGCCACTTTGTAGGAAAATCCTGCCAATTCGTAATCGTGCTTGTAGTCTCCCGGAATTTTGTCGGCGAGCCTGTTAGCGGATGCCGCGGCAGGACTGCCAGCATTAGATGCACAAGATTCTCACCCCTAGAAGCATGACGGACATGGAGTCCGTCGCGCTTCCGTCCTATGCGGCCGCAGGCCACCCTGCGGTGGTTTCGGCGCATTAGTTTGAAGCGAAAATCGGAGATTCTACTTGAGAGCAGCTAGAGGTGCAATCTTGCAATTCGTCAGGAAGCTGGTCTCGCCGTTGCCCAAGTTTCAACCGCTTGTGATCCCCCTGGCTCTATTGGCTCTTTTTTGCGCCGCACCGCCAGGAATCGTCCTCAGCCAAAATCCTCCGGCCAAAGACAACCTGGAGGACGCGGTCCAGACGCAGATGCGCAACGTTACGTTTCGCTTTTCGGACAACGTGGCGGTGGAAATAAAATCACTAAACGGCGTGCTGGTGCCGCTCGGCAAGAATGAATTTCCCAACTTCGACGACAAAGATTCGTTCAAACTGCGCGTAAGCACGGGGGAAATCGCCATGGAATCGTCAGACCTGGCGAACGTTCTCAATTCTTATGTTTTTGCGCGCCCCCATTCGCCCTTAACGGAGCTATCCATCCGCGTGGAGAAGGGGCACTTGAGAGTGAAGGGAAAGCTGCATGACAAAGGAGACATGCCGTTCGAGACGGAGGGAAGCCTGATTCCCACCGCAGACGGAAAAATCCGGCTGCACAGCGAGAAGATAAAGGCCATGCATTTGCCGGTAAAGGGTTTAATGGATCTATTCGGAATCGATCTAGGCAGTTTGATCAAAGAGGGCAAGGTTCCCGGCGTGGAGGCTCAAGAAGACGATCTGGTTCTTGATCTCGAACAGATTCTGCCGCCTCCCCATATTGAAGGGAAGGTCGTCTCGATACGAATGGAGGGCGAAAAAATCGTTCAGACTTTCGGGGGTTCGGATGTGAAGCCGATGAAGAATATTCTCATCCGAAATTACATGGCTTTCAAGAACAATCGTATCCGCCTGGGCAAGCTGGTGATGAACGATACGGATTTGGTGCTCATCGACATGGATCCGAATGATCCACTCGATTTTTATCTGGATCACTACAAAGAACAGCTTGCGGCAGGGTATTCAAAACTTACGCTGGACTCCGGCTTACGCGTGCATATAAAAGACTATAACAAGCTGCATCCGGCAAAAGCGTCTCCGGTCGGCGATAAAACGAAATGATGTCCTTTGGGACTGCAGAATTCATCAAGCGCCGCGCAGGATTTTTCGCGCGCTGAACGTCCTTCCATGATAATTCTCGACAGACCGAAAACCAGCCAGCTTCCCGCCAATTTCTGATCGAGTCGCGCACGAAATCGCTAAAGCAACGCTCACGCCCTCCGATTCAGGGCTTCAGCGCCGTGGCGCTCGGCTGTTAGCGGCTGGCCGTTCACTAAGCGATGCCAAAAACTGCTACCATTCGAAAAGCGAAAGTATGCCGAACGACTGCGAGTTGAAAATGAACGACATGGCACGCCCCAGCCATACAGCCGCCCGGAGCAAGGCGTCTCGGCGGAGACCTGCAACCGCTCTGCAAGATGTTTGCCGACAGTTCCGTCGTTCCCAGCGCGCGGCGAGATGGGCTTGCCTGCTGGGAGTTCTATTCCTGGCTGCCGCGACGATTTCCGCCGGATTTAGAGATACTGCTACAGAGCGGATGCTCTTGCCGATCGAAGTATTGAGCGTGGATGGCACGACGGCGAGCAGGACCGTCGAACTGCGGGCGGGAGAGGCGGAATCGGCGCAATCGCTGTGGCTGCAGGTCCATGGGCTGAGGTATGCAGATCAAGCCAGCGTCCAGGTCAACGCCAGCGCCTGGATTCCTCTCAACAACAACACAGTGACAATCGCAGAGCCCGGCAAAAGTTTCGGCGGCATCGGCGGTGGGTTTTCTACGCTCATGATGACGTTCCCATTGCTGAAGGGGACGGTTGTGGCGGGCGCGAACACGATCCGCTTCCGGTTCAATCAGACCGACGGATTCACGAGCGCGTATCGGGTCCTTGCGTGGAATTTCTTAACTGGCGAGGGAAAGAAAATTCTGCCGCCGGAGGATTTTGCCGAGGACACACCTGAGAGCTGGAAACCGCCGCTGCCAGACGCGGCTTCCATCCAAGCTGGGCGGGAACTGTGGCATTCCGCTTCCCTGGTGGCGAGCAACAGACCGAATAGTCCAAGTATTCGGGCGCGCTGCGCGGACTGCCATGCGCAGGATGGGCGCGACCTGAAGTACTTCAACTTCTCAAATGAAAGCATCATTGACCGCTCGCGGTTCCATGCGCTTTCCAAATTGCAGGGCGAGGAGATTGCCAGCTACATCCGCAGCATGAATTTTCCTAGTCCTGGCCGGCCATGGAACCCACCTTATCAACCGGGACCTGGAGTGGACAAACGACCGGTCTCGGAATGGGCCGCGGGGGCTGGACTCGGTTGGGTGTTGGAGCGAGATACGGATGCGCTGCCGTTTTTGGTGAGCCAGCAGAGCGCCTCCGCGAGCAAGACGGCAGTAGAGCGGCCGCAAAATGCTGCGAGTCTGGCGGATCTTGCGGGGCACATTACTCCGGAAATGTTTCGTCCCGACGGCAACCTAAATCCGCGTGAGATTCCCATCGCTTTGCAATTGCCGGATTGGAGCCAATGGCTTCCGCGCGTACATCCCAAGGACGCATGGGGAGCAGCCTTCACGCAGAGCGAATTCGCGGCACTCTACGACGGGGAGACGACACCGGGAAGTAAAAGCAAAGCGGGAGCGAGCGCTTCGCTGCGCAGGTTGCTGGCGACTGCTCAGCCTGCGGAGCACGACATGCGCCCGATTGTTGCCGGCTTTGCGCAGTGGGCGCAGGCGCGGCGCGTATTTCTGAAGCGCACTGTCGAAGGAAAAACGGCGTGGTCTCCGAGCTTGACCGACAAGGTTTACTCGACACAGCTGTGGCAACTGGTGAAGACGTGGGAGATGATGCAGGAATTTGGGCTTGAAGGACGCGGGAGCGACTTTTTTGGGCCGACCGCGGATTCCCGCACGTGGTTCAACAGCACTCCGGCGGAGACCGCCCCTTCGACTACGCAGATCCCGGATGGAGTGGCTGGGGTGGGGGGCAGCGCGCTGACGAACGAATATTTCTCGGCATCGTGGTATGAGTTGCAGATCATCTTGAATAGCGGAAACCATCAACATCGGGATCGCGGTCCGGTGGATTGGGTGTATGTGGTTGGCAGGTACCGAGACCTTTACGAGCAGACGCACCAACCGGAACCGGCGCGGCTTCTTGTGGCTGTAATCAAAGCGTTGCAATCCACGGATCCCCGCGTGGGCCCCGAAGACGTCAGCAAGGGTTGGCGGCCGGACCAAAATGTCGATCCGCGGATTATGATCAGTTTCGATTGGGAGCCCATTTTTAGACCGTTGCCGATGGAAGTGCATCGGGTGCTGACCGCGTCGTTGCTTGCCGCATGGATGGACAAGAACCAGCAATATGCGATTGCGAAGTACTTGCCGATGGGCGCGACAAAGAGCGCTTACGCCGCACCGCGGACGTATGGCGAGATCACTGGCGGGAAGGTCTGGGAGTCTGCAAAAGAGTTTCGCGACGCCGGGGTGGCGCCCGAACTGGTGCAGCGATTGCAGCAATGGGGAATTTCGTACCACGAGCGAGCAGTGCGGATCCAATACTGAGTTCGTGCGCTACTTTCGCCCAAGAAGAAGCGGAATTCGCGGAGGCGAGCAGCAAACAGGAGATCGATCGTAAGGCTTGGACCGCGCGGAAAATTCCTGAAAAAGGATTAGGCGCGGGCGGCGGAGGATTGTTCGAGGACGCGGCGGTAGTAGGCTTCGTAGGCGGGGATGACGTCGTTGGCGCAGAATTTGCGTTTGGCGTCGATGCGGGCGCGCTGGCCCATTTCGCGGCCGCGGTCGGAGCGCGAGAGGATTTCAATGGCACGGGCGGCGGCGGATTTGACGTCGCCGGGCTCGACGAGGTAGCCGTCCACGCCGTCCTCGACGACTTCGGGGACGCCGCCAACGTTTGTGGCGATTACGGGGACTTCGCAGGCCATGGCTTCAAGAGCGGCGAGGCCGAAAGACTCAAGCTGCGAGGGCATCAGGAATAGATCGGCCGCGGCTAGCTTTTCGTAGACACCGTTTTGCTTCCCCAGGAAGATCACATCTTTTTGCAGGCGTTTTTTGCGGACGAGATATTCCGCGGCGCCGCGGTCTGGGCCATCGCCGATGAGGATGAGCTTGGCGGGCATTTTGGCGCGAACGATGGCGAAGATTTCGACGGTGTCGGTGAGGCGTTTGACGGGGCGGAAATTCGAGAGGTGCATGAGGATGGGCTCGCCGTTGGGCGCCCATTGTTCGCGGATGGCGGGCTGGGGTTTACGGGTGTATAGATCGCAATTCACGAAATTGGGGATGACTTCGATGGGGCGCTTGATGTCGAACTCTTTTAGAGTTTGCTGGAGAAGATATTGAGAGATGGCGGTGACGCCGTCGCTTTGCTCGATGGAAAATTTCGTGATGGGGAGATAGCTGCGATTGCTGCCGACGAGAGTGATGTCGGTGCCATGAAGCGTGGTGATGAAAGGCAGGCGGCGCGGGGCGGCCATGGAACGGGCGAGGAGCGCGCTAACGGAGTGAGGAATGGCGTAGTGGACGTGGAGGAGGTCGAGGGATTCGGCTTCAAAAACTTCAAGCATTTTGGTGGCTAGAGCTAGGGTGTAGGGCGGGTGATCGAAGAGCGGATAGCTGGCGACTTCGACCTCGTGAAAATGGATGTGGGGGTCGTTGAGATTCATACGGATGGGGGGAGCATAGCTGATGAAATGGATGTCGTGGCCGCGGGCGGCGAGTTCCTGGCCGAGCTCGGTGGCCACGACGCCGGAGCCGCCGTAGGTGGGGTAACAGGTGATGCCAATCTTCATGAACGAGGAACTCCGTGGTCCTCAGTTGTTTCCCGCGGACAGATAGGGCAGCATTCTACCGGCAAACGGCGCCCGTGCGAGGCTTAGAAATCTTTAACGTAAGCCGTCTAAACAGGATTTAGATCTAGCCGCAAGGGCACTCCATTAGACGCGGGAGGTGGCAAAACCGTGACACGACTTGCGGGTAAGGTAGCACTGATTACGGGCGGAGGAACAGGCATAGGGAGGGCGGTTGCTCTGGCATTCGCGCGGGAAGGGGCGAAAGTCGCGGTGGCTGGGCGTCGAAAAGAGAAGCTGGAAGAGACGCTGCGTGAGCTGGAAAAACATGGGGGAGAAGGGCTGGCGATTGTTTGCGATGTTGCGAAGGCAAAGGATGCCCAGCGGGCGGTGAGGGAGACGACAAAGAGGTTCGGCAAATTGAATGTGCTGGTAAATAATGCCGGGGTCCTGCACGCGTCGACGATAGAGGGCATCAGCGAAGACGAGTGGGACAAGCTCATGACGATAAATTTGAAAGGGCCGTTCCTGATGTGCCGAGCGGCGCTGCCGGAATTTCGCAAGGCCGGAGGCGGCGCGATTGTGAATGTGGGCTCGGTGCTGGGGCTGGTGGCGATGAAGGACCGGGCGGCATATTGCGCTTCGAAGGGCGGGGTAACGCTGCTAACGAAAGCGATGGCGCTGGACCACGCGCATGAGAATGTGCGGTCGAACTGCATCTGTCCATCGATAGTTGAAACAGATTTGGTGCAGGGACTTTTCGCGGCCTCGGAGGCGGGAAAAGCTCTGCGCAAGGCGAGGATTGGGCAGATTCCGCTGGGGCGGATGGGCCGTCCCGAAGACGTGGCGGAAATGGCAGTATTTTTTGCGTCGGAAGAATCGAGCTGGCTGACGGGCGCGGCGATTCCGCTGGATGGCGGACTTTCCGCATATTGAGAGGAGCACGGCGACTTCATGGCCTCGGAATTATTCAGTGACCTGAAAAAGTACGAAGCAGCGCTGCGCCGCAGAACCAACGAGACTGGGGCCACCTCGCTGCTGGGCCTCTCGCTGGAGAGTTTGGAGAAGGGGCATGTCGTTTTCAGCATGAGGGTGAAGCCGAGGCACAAACAGCTTCACGGCGTGGTGCACGGCGGAGTTCTCGCCACAGTGGCGGACACAGTAGCAGCAATAGCGGCCTTTACGACTGTTCCGAAAGGGACGCAAATCGCCACCGTAGAATTGAAAATAAACTTTCTAGAGCCAGTGCCGGGCGGGCGCATTAAGGCTGTAGGCCGGGTTTTGCGGACCGGGCGCAATTTCGTGGTGACGGAATGCGAAATCTATAAAGAGGACGGCACATTAGCGGCCAAAGCGCTGCTTACGTTTGGAGCGGCCCGCGGGCACTCCATCAGCCCGCAATAGAGCCGGCATGAGGTAAGAAACTACTCGTCGCCGCCGGCTGCGGCCTCTTCGCCGTCCTTGTGGACGTACTTGATAACGCGCTTGAAAATGAGCAAATTGGGGCTGCCCTGGCGGGTGAGCTTGATGCAATCGCGATCGTACCACTCGACCGTGCCGCGAAGGGATTCACCATTGTCGAGCACCACGACCATCGGGGTGTGGCTTTGCATCTGCTTGACCCAATAGAAGTTTTCGGCGTGGGTGGTCTCCGGAGGCGCAGGCTTCTTGCTTGGTACCGGCCCGTTGTGCGGGATACGCTGCGGCGGTTGTTCCTTCACGTCGACAAATCCGGGGCGAAACATTCTG
>Ga0247669_1000448_pt1 | contig 16720 bp, 11 predicted proteins | sample CNK10_metaG_FD_182734 | JGI IMG/M metagenome (GOLD analysis project Ga0247669, IMG submission 182734) | Soil microbial communities from Purdue University Martell Research Forest, Indiana, United States - CNK10 | ecosystem: Environmental > Terrestrial > Soil > Temperate forest > Bulk soil...
TTAATTAATTAAGCGCACGCTTCCCCGGGCTTTGCTCATGGGCCCGGCAAGAGGCGTCAAACAGTGAGCTGGTCGTCGCCTTTCGGTCCGTAAGGCGACGGCGAGATTCATCGGACTAGCTGGATGCGTTTCTTGCTCGTTCTGAGCGCGACCGGCGAACCAAACTGAACTGAGATAAGCATGTAGGCTCCGTGGCGTAGCGCTTTTCGGACGGGGGTTCGACTCCCCCCGCCTCCACCATCACTAACGTCCCTGTAATTAATAAGTTACGGGCGTTTTGAAGTGCGCCGTGTTCCAGTTGCGTTCCCACTGGGACTTCAAGTGGAGTTAGGGGGAACTCCCCCTGCATCCAGATGATTGAAGCGGAGGAGGAAGTCAACTCAGCGCGGCGCAGACTGCAGCAAAAATTTGCTTGTCGCAGGTTACGAAATTCAAGATATCGCCGTCCGAAATAAAAGTCTCGGGCCGAATTAGTTCCAGCTGCGACCAAAACAAATCTGTAAGATCATTTGCCTCCGAGTGCTTCAGACTGAACCCGGGCCCATAATTAACGAAGGCCGCGACTTGACCGGCCTTCATCGAAGTCTCGAAGATGTTCCCCTGATACAAATGTCCAAGATCTCGCGGAGCATTGAACACATACCATTCGTCATAAACGTCGTGCGGCAACTTATCGACCGATTCGACTTTCGGGCTGTAAGCAATTCCTCCTCGACTCTGCCACCCAGCGACCGTTTCATCTTCATTCGGCACAAGCGATCCGCTATCGAAAGACGTGACCGCAATGTATTTACTAAGAACCACGCCTGGGCAAGACTTTATGAGGTCGTGCAGTTCGCATTCAGTGGTCGTTAGCCAGAAAAAACTGCCTCGTGAACCAGTTTCCATTTTTGGCTTCATCCGTTCAACGGTGTGAATTACAAACCTAAATAGTAGCCAGCCTTGGCGGGGCAGAGAGCATGTCAAATCAAAGCCGTGTTCCAGTTACGTTCCAGTTGGGCGCGTATTCCTAGGCGACAGCGTTTTGTGCGTCTCGAGTTTTCAATAAGCTGCGTGTTTTCAATAAGCGTGAATATTCCGACTCCCCCCCGCGTCCACCATTATATCGTTTTTGTAACCAATAGATTACAGTAATCATGGTGTGCCCGAGTTCCAGATACGTTTCAACCGCGTCCAGTAACTGGAGGCGGGGAGGGATCTCCCCCTGCATCTAGTGGATCCAGAATCCACACTAGGGAATTGTATTGCAATGTGGTGCAAATCTGCACTACAATGTAGTGCATGAAGACAGAAATATACAGCTGGCGTTTATCTGAGGAGCTTAAGTCGGACCTGGAGCGGGAAGCGCGTCTCCGCAAAGTATCGGTATCTTTCGTCCTTGAGACGGCCGTCCGCGATTGGCTGAAAAAGAGCAATACGGATGCTCCAGATGACCACGCGCAACGGAAGCTTCACACCGCTGCGGCGCGCTGCCTGGGCGTACTGGCGGGCCTCAATTCCCGGCGCGCCGAAACAGCACGCGAGGTGGTCCGCAAACGCCTCAGGCGGCGCTATGCCCGCTAATGCGCTCATAGACACTGGCGCGATTCTTGCACTGCTGGACAGAACCGACCGATGGCACGATTCGTGCGTCGACGCATTCCATCAACTACGCCTTCCCTTGCTAACCTCCGAGGCTGTTCTCACTGAATTGTTCCACCTCGTTGGCGATACACGCTCGGAAATGGAGGCCGCCTGGCGGTTCGTCCGTTCTGGAGCAGTGGTGCTCGGTACAATCGAAGATGCGGAACTGCAGCATGTGCACGGTTTGATGTCCCGCTATTGGGATCGACCGATGGATTTTGCCGATGGCACGCTTGTGTATTTGGCGAAGCGTGAATTTCTTTTCGCAATTCTTACCGTTGATCATGCAGACTTCGCAACGTACCGCATTGAAGGAAAGCGCCAGTTCCGGGTACTCCCGGCCAATCACCCGTAATCTGAACTAGTCCCGTGCGGCCCAGCTTCCGTCCAACGCGAGTGGGCGGGGCGACTTGAAATCCACTTGACCGATAATCGCTGACACGACGGGAGCCGTTTGGACCGTCTCAACCTTCAAGCCAAAATACCTCGTTTTGCCATGCTTGGTCTTACGTTGTATGGAAAAGTCGTAGGTCTTTCCTTTGATGGCATCGTCTCCAAATAACCGTGCCGGGCTGTGGATGGCAAATGCAACGACAGTCCCTGCAGGAAAATTGCCGGCGGCCGGGTCGACCGACTCGATACGAACCGTCAGAGCGAATCTCGGATCAAAATCAACCGGTGTAATTTTCCCCGAAAAATCTGAGAGCGGAACAACGTCTCGCACGGTCGCTCGCAGATGAATCTCATCTTTGGTGCTTTGCGTCTGGCCTGGGTTGCAGACCAACAGGCTCAGACCGAAAATGACAAATAAGCGAATCATTTATGTCGGGGTCAGCTTATCACTAAAGAGCGAGCGGAAAATCCCAGCAAGTGCCGGTTATCGGGCGGAATTGTCCGGCTGCCTGCATAGCAAGTTCGGTAGTTCAACAAGCCCGAAAATTCCGACTCCCCCCGGCCTCCACTATATTTCCATTGTTGAAATTATTCTGACCGACTAATCTCTGCTAGACATCCGATGGCAGTCCCACCTTCTCGAACAGGTAGTCCTAGGTTCACGCGGCGCGCCTTCTCCTCGGCTTTGCTGAGCGGCATTGCATTCTCGAAGCGACTCTTTTTCGAGGGCGTTAGCTCTCCACTCCGACCTCGCATGTTGTTGCTTCCGGTCGATCCGTTTAGCGGTTTGGATATTCTGCGTGCCCGATACAATGCCGGCCGACGGCCGTCGGAGGACGTGCCCGGATGGGCATTGTCCTGGCAGCTGACAAAAAAAGATGAGTTCGCACAGCGCGCTCTTGCAGAACTAAAGAAAATGCTGCCCCTCAAAGAGGGAAGCTCACGTTCTTATCTGAAGTTCGTGGGACTGACGCTCGCGTTTGACTGGTTGTACGAACATCCAGCGTTCGACAATGTGCTCAAGGATCAAATCGCGGACGAACTGCTTAACGTGGCGGAGGCATTGCTCAAAGGGCCTGATTTGAGGACTCCGGAGCAGAGTTCGTATCACAACTATGTGCTGCGCTATCTGGCGATAGTTGGCTTCTCGCTGGCTGCGGCGAGGTCGCATCCGAAAACGATTGCACGCTGCGCTGAATGGAGCGCCCGAGCAGAGAAAGCGTTTGAGAATATTCTGGAGGTGTCGCAGCTCGTGACGCCGGACGGCAGCTATCACGAGTCTATGGACTATTTCCGGATTACGCTCGCGCCGATGGCGATGCTGGCGGAGCTGGAACGAACCACAACTGGGAACGATCCGGCCCGGCGCTACACGGCCTTCCAAAACCTGGGCGACACGTACCTGTATAAGTTGATGCCCGATGGCACGCCTTCGCGCGAGGGAGACAACGAATATCCGGTGCTCGACGACAAGGATACTGCGGTGCTCGGGTATTCCGTGCACCGATTCAAGGATCCCTATAGCGCCTGGATTTTGCGGCAGAGCGGATTCGTCCCGCAGAAATGGGTGCTGCCTGTCCTGGAGTTTCTGTGGAACGATCCAACCGTTGTGCCGCGAGACCCGGCAGCTGTGAGCGAGCAGGAACTTCCGAGGCAGCGGTTTTTTTCTGGCGTTGGCCACGTTGTGATGCGCAACGGCTGGAGGCCAGAATCCACGCGAATTGAGTTCGATTGCGGCCCCTATTTTTCCAAACACCAACATCTGAGCCAGAACCACTTTTCGATTTATCATCGCGGCCATCTGGCGATTGACAGCGGCGCGGACTACACGGAAACAGAGAGTCCGCACTACTTGAACTACTACCGCCGAACGGTAGCGCACAACTCTATTTTGGTTTACGACCCGCGCGAAAAATTCTTCTGGTCGGACAACGTGTGGGATGGCGCAAACGATGGCGGCCAGCGCATGGATTCGTCCCGCTTCTGGAACACGGTACGGAGCCGGGAAGAGTGGGATCGTATGCGTGGCCTTTGGGAACTCGGATGCATGCGAATCGTGGACTACAAGGTTGGGGAATATGAGTACGCGCTAGGAGATGCGAGCCGCGCCTACTCGGAGAAAAAGCTGAAGCAGTTCACTCGCGAATTGCTTTATGTGCCAAATTCCAATCTCTTGTGGGTTTTTGACCGCGTCGCCAGCGTGAATCCAGAGTTCCGAAAGGCTTGGCTGTTGCACGGCGTGACGGAACCTGCCATCGAAGGAACGGGGAAACGCGGCTCCGCAGGTGACACCAGTTTCGTTGGAGCGAAACAATTCACCTATCGCAATGGCGAAGGTGAACTACTGGTGCATTGCCTGTTGCCGGAAAACCGGGTTGTCACGAAACGCGGCGGGGCCGGATTTGAGTTCTGGACTCCAGGCGATGCAAGAGGCGGAGACTGGGGCAGCGGCAAGAATTGGCCGCTCGAGCCCGCGGAAGGCGGTCCATTGCCGGAAGATCCGGAAGAGCGAAAAATGTGGAAACTGTTTTGGGGAGAGGAAACGGAGCGCATCGAGCGATCGAATCGAAAGAATGTTGTGCCCGGCGGCTGGAGAGTGGAAATTTCGCCGGCGGAAGCTTCCCGCGAGGATTTATTTTTGAACGTTCTAGAAATTGGCGATCGGGGAACGACTGGAAAGAAACGCGTAGTGCTGTTGAAGGGACAGAACGTCGCGGGCGCAGGCATGGAAGCGGGCATTGCCGCACTTTTTAATACAGCCGATTCACGGCTCGTGGAAGCCGAGGTAACGATTCCGGATGTTTCGTTCGAGAAACTGCTGATTACGGGCGCGCTCGAAAATTCATTGTTTGAGTTGAGCTTTGTCGGGCCAAATGTCATGACGCCGGCGTCGACAGTAATGCCAGGAATCCTGGTGCAAACCGCCTACGTGCGTTCGAACGACAAAGGCGTGCTGGCGCATTCGATGAAAGATTTGCGAAATGTACGCCTGCGATTGCGGCAGGTATAACTCGGCTAGCCAATGATGTTCGACTGCCGATAAGCAAAAGCGGGCGGCTCAATGAGCCGCCCGCTTTTGCTATCAGTGTGGAGAAACGAGAAAGCTTAGAAGGTAATGCGCAACCGCAACCGTACCGTGCGGCGATTGTCGATACCCTCTTGGCTAAAACTGCTGATCAGGCGACCAAAATTGTCATTGCGCGTTATGTCTCCCGGGGCGATCGGCAAGACTTTGAGCGTGGCCGGGTCGACACGAACAGTGAATGATCCCAGCCAGGCGAATTCTCCGCCGCCACCGCCTGCATCGGAGTTCGGTGAGAACAATGGATGGTTAAAGACGTTATCGACGTCCGCTCCCAACTGAATGCCAATACGGTCGTTCAAATGGAAGTCCTTATGTAAGCCCAGATTTACGCCCCACGTCCCGGGTCCCCAGAGCATGTTGCGCTTTGCCACTTGAGTATTGCTGAAGACGTCCGCTCCTACCGTGGGCGGTGCGAAGGAATCCGGATTCCAGATCTGGTCTCCATTCTTGTGGCTGAAATTGTTATCCAAGACGAGTGGGCGGTATGAAGGCTCGGCATTGAAGTCGCCGACGGCGTCGAGTGAAGTGACACCAATATTACCTGGCAGCACTGGGGCGTCACTATTTGTACAGTCGTCGCACGTCCAGAAGGGAGTGAAGCCAGTTCCAGACTTGGCGAACATGTTGAATGAGGTTTGCCAGCCGCCAACAAGCAAGTCGGCCGCACGAGACATGTTGGCACCGAATCTGCGCCCTTTGCCGACCGGCAAATCGTAAATACCATAAGCGACAAAACGATGGTGCGAAATGTATCCATCGATTCCATAGTCGCTGTCGGGCTGAAAAGGATTATATGTAATGCCACCGAGGCTGGAATTCCCGGTGTCGAGGGCGGTGGATTTCTGGTCCAGATACGTATACGAGGCCATGAACATAAAACCGTTCTTATAGCGACGTTCGACTTGCGTCTGAAATGCGTTCGATTGCGCATGGCCATAATTTCCGTAGCTCAGTATGAAGTCACCGAGCCCCGGAAAGCGATATCGAGCCAGATCTGCATCCGAGAATTCGCAGTCCGCCGCGTCTACCGGATCGCAGGCAGTGACGCCGTCCCCCGTGCTGGTACCAAATGGCGTGTCGCTCGGCGCGACTTCGTTCAAGTCTTTGCCTGCGATCAGGCCGTGCATGGTTGAACCTAGATAGGAGAAGCGAACCGCCGTGCCCCAGCCGATTTCGCGCTCGTAGGTAGCGTTGTACTGGTGGATGCGTGGTTGGTGAATGTCGAACGGTACTACGTTTACCGCGGGAACATTGCCGGTGGCCCGCGGCGCGCCGCCCGTCAAAGGACTGAAGCCATGCGCCCCGTCCCCCGGCCAACCGTCGAACGGAACCGAAGTGTTGGTTTTCGTAACGCCTTGGTTGAAAGGGTTGGTGGCGATGGGATCGCGAATGCCTTGCGCGGCGGACGTCGGATAGTAGATACCGTATCCGCCGCGGATTACGGAATTCTGGCCGACGCGCCAGGCGATTCCGACTCGCGGGGCCCAATCGTTCTTGTCCGTGCGCACAACACCGCGCCCTACATCCAAACCGGAATCGGAGGCCAGTACGTAGCCAAAGTTGATGATGCGAGAATCGAGAAAGTCGAGTGTTTTATTGGATGGAATGACGAAGCGGCCGAGTTGGCCGGTCGACGGGTCGACAAAGTTCGGATCGAAGTTGGCGATCAAGTCGTTTTTGTCGATAAACGGAGTGATGAGTTCATAGCGTAGACCTAGGTTCAGAGTGATGCGGGAGCTCAACTTCCAGGCATCCTGGAAAAAGAACCCGTTCTCCCAATTATGAACATCCATGGGGGGCCGCGGCTTCGACACTGTACTCACGCTGCTTGGAGGCAAGCCCAGCAAGAAGTTGGTGAACGGGGTCAACCCTGTTCCTGAGTAGGTCATCGTGCCACGCGGGTTTCCGCGATTCAGGGCAAAGCCGTCCTGAGCCGAGTCATAGACCATGTCTCCGCCCATCCGGAAAGTGTGTTTACCGTGAACCCAGGTGAGAGTGTCTCCGTACGTCACGAGGTGTTGGTCTAGCGGGCGGAAGGTGTTTCTTCCACCATTGGTGAAGGTGGCGAACGTGCCACTGAAATTCACCGCGGGATGTCCGAACGTGGAAAGCGCAAAGGGGCCCGTTACAGCGCCGTAAGCGTCGATATCGCTCTGGTCAAATCCGATGCTGGAAAGAAAGCCTCCCAGCGTGGTGTTGCTGTGCTGCAGCAGGTTTTCGCGATTGAATCCGCCACGCAGTTCGTTGATGACACCCGGGGAGAAGCTATGAATGTAGGAAAGAGAAATCGTGTTGTTGCGTCGATCCCTTTGAATCAGGCCCAGGCCTGTGTAGGGATTGACCACGGGATTCTGCGCGCTAATCTGTGAGGAAACGTTGTAAACGCCGTAAAGGTGATCCCGTTCTGAAAAGTCGTGATCCAATCGGACAACTCCGGTGTCCAGCGTGGAGCGGCCAGGCAGAATGGTCTGATAACCGCCGATGATTCTGCCGTTCGAGGAGTTGATCGGCGCACTAATCCCGATCTTTGGAAAATAGGTATTGATGAACGCTTGGGTACTCGAGTTCAGCAAATGAGAGGGAATCGTGACGAAACGCACCGTTCCCGTGCTGCTGTCGGTATCATCGATGATTTCCTGCGCCGTCATTTGCGAAAGGACAGAAGTTGGCACAGCCGGCCGCTTCGCCGGATCGATTGCCGAGAAGTTTCCCGTGTACAGATCAGGATGCGGGACGGTACTCGACTGGAACTTGACTGTGTTTACGTCATAGTCGCGCTCATACGATGTAAAGAACCAGGTCTTTTTCATATGCGGGATCGGTCCGCCAAACGAGCCGCCAATGTCGTTGGTATTGAAATACGGGTTAGGATACTTGCTCTGGAACGCACTAGGAACGAAATTGGCTTTGCCGTTCAAATCGTCGAGAGTCCACGCGGCAAGCGCCGAGTTCTTGTTGTTGTAAACGGCGGAACCGTGGTATTCGGAACCGCCGCGTTTCGTCGAAACACGAATGTTGGCAACCCCGGCATATTCCGCGCTAAAGTCCGTGGTAAGAATGTTGACCTCGCCGACGGCTTCCAGCGAAGGCTTGCTGGAAGTCGGTTCTCCGAAGATGCCACCGTTAGAACGCTGGCCATCAAGCGAAAAGCTTCCGCCATAGCTCTGGGCCCCAAGAAACTTGAACTCACCATCCGCGGATCCCTGGGTAATATTGGGATTCAAATAGAGGAAGGAATAGACATCGCGGCTGTCGCGCGGAAGCTGAGTAACAGCTTCGCTGCTAATCGATTGACTGATTGTTTGATCCTCAGTGTTTATCAAGGGAGCTTCGACGGATACGATCACGGTCTCCTGTGTCGAAGACACCTTGAGTACTGCATCGGCGGTAGCGATGTCGCTGCCCTTCAGGACCACATCCTTGATTTCTGCCTTGGACATCCTGGGGGCGGTCACGGTTACCGTATAGGTGCCAGACTTCAATCCAAACATTTCGTAGTAGCCGAGTGAGTTCGTTGCGATGGTCCGTTCAGTGTTCGTCAGAGCATCAGTGATCGTCACGGATGCTCCCGGAATCACACCGCCACCCGCGTCAGTGACTGTTCCTCGAATGGTGCCAAGGTCAGTTCCCTGCCCAAAAGCCAATCCTGCAGAACAAAGAAACAGAAGCGAGACAGAGATGAGCAAAGCTGTAGTTCTGGTTCTCAAGAGGACCTCCACCCTGGTAATATCTGATAAACGGTGTACCATGATAAGAAAGCAAACGCAACAATAAAGCGTGAAGAAGAATCATCAAAGAAAAGTAGACGAAAGTATTTATGTAGTCGATACTTTCGTGATTTGACGGTTGTCGAAAATCGACCTTATAATGAACTTACGGAAAACCGTGAATGTCTCCCAGAGCCCGCCTTCTAACTGAACAAAGACGCCGAAACTTGCTGGATTTGATCGACCAAAATGGCCAGGTGACCGTCGGCGAGATGGTGAAGCAGTTTGCAATTTCCGCCGTCACGGCGCGGAGCGACCTGGACGCGCTTGCCACAATCGGAGCCGTGGTGCGATCGCATGGCGGAGCGGTACGACGGCTTGTCGCGAACCAAGACTATCCTCTGCGGACAAAAGAGACTTTGCATCACAGCGAAAAGGTTCGCATTGGAAGAGCCGCGGCGGAGCTGGTCAAGCCGGGCGAGACGATTATTTTGGATTCGGGCACGACAACTGCGGAAGTAGCGCGCCACTTGAAAAAGCTCAATCTAGCGTCACTGACGGTTATCACAAATGCGCTGAATATTGCCGTCGAACTGATGGAATGCCCCGGTGTATCGCTCATCATGATCGGAGGCCTTCTGCGACCGGTGTCGTGTTCGTTTGTAGGCCCTCACGCCGAAGCGATGATGAACGAATTCCATGCGGATCGCCTCTTCCTGGCCGTTGACGGATTCGACCTGGAGAATGGTCCATCCACGCCAGACCTTCTTGAAGCGCAGTTGAACAACGTAATGATGCGGTCGTCAAAGGAAGTAAATGTGGTGGCGGACTTCAGTAAGCTTGGCAGACGAAGCGTTTCGAAGATTGGTCCGTTTGAACGAATCAAACGTCTCATTACCGACAATCGAGCGCCTTCGGAATTCAGCGAAGGACTTCGCAAAAAGGGTGTCGAAGTTATCGAGGCGTAGCGCCCGCAAGAGCCAGTCTTGCAAAGTGATGAGACAACCTGGCGTCCGGCAAGAGGAAGACTTCGCGCAATATTTTTTCTCCCCGGTCATTCTCACCCGCAGCGATTCTCAGCGTTCCCGCCACGTATTGCCACCACCCCGGAAAAGAACCCAGCGCCGAAGCGGATTCTGCTCGCGAGGCGGCGTCGACCAACCGTTCATGCCATTTCGCTCGATCAAAATCGTCGAGCTTTTTAGCGGCGGCCCAGGCCCACACCAATTCAGAAATGTCGGCCGCTTGCGCAGCCACTTGATATCTGGCAGTCGCTTCCGTTTTCCTGCCGCAAGCGGAATAAACTTCACCGACCAAATAGTTCGCCCTCGCTGATTTGAGAATGGTTTCGAGTCCGTCATTTGTGAACGCGAGACCGGAAACAGGAGCGCCGAGATTTTGCGCGACGCCAAGCGCGTCTTTGCAGTTGCCGCCCTTGGCCAAGCCGACCGCTTGCGAGAGTCTCACTTCAACCCAGACCTGTCTGACGTTGGTGCCGCCTTCCTCTCGTCCGAAGAATCTTTCGTGAAAGAGGGCAATCGCTCGCTCATAACCTCCCGCTTCCGCGCGGCTTAAGGCGAGTTCGTAAATGAGCGGCGTGGGCATCTGCTTCAAATCAGGATACTGTTCGAACGCTTTCACCCGATCCGCAGCGGATTTTCCAGTTAGACTCATGGCTGCCGCATTGCCGGAATAGTTCACGATATTTCTCGGGTCGTATTGGATCCCTTCGTCAAACGCCTTCGAAGCAGCGTCAAAGTCGCGCTTTTCATGCAAAAGCGCCAATCCAATGCTTGCCTGCAACGCCGGAATTCCGGGATTTCGTTGTCGCGCCGTCTCCCACTCGCGCAAAGCATCGGAAGTCTTCGCTCGAGCGAAGAACCATGTTCCAAGCAGATAGTGAGCCGTCGGATCACCCGAATTCGAGCGCAACGCGGCATCCAGCGCCAACTTGTCTTCCAGCGTGCTGGGAAAAACGTAGAGAGTGGAAAGCCGCGACGCCTGCGCGTAATCATTCGCACCAGACTCGCCCGTTTTTTCGCGACAGTAGCCGCGAAAATAGACCACCAGTGGATTGTTTTGAGGCAGTACGGTTCCCGGCTCTCTCTGATCGGGATTGACGGCGGGATAGTCTCGCGAAAGAACCTGCAGAGCTTTCTTGTACAGACCCAATCGGGCGTACTCGGCGGCGACATTCAGAACGCGGTAAGGGTCCGCCGCGAAATGTGGCAGGTCTGGAATATTGAGCTCTTCGAGCAGGAACGCGCTGGACGGAAAACTCCGAAACAGCTGTTTCGCTTGCTGTGTGGCAAGTTCGGTCTTTCCCCTGGCATTGAGTAGAGCGATCTGCTCTTCTGCGGCGCGCAAATCATCGGGCGCGGCCTTTCGGCTCTGGGCTATCAGGCTTCCCGCCCTTTCCAAATCACCTCGCCGAGCGTAGATCTCAGCGAGACGCAACGCCGCCGCGGCACGATGCAACGGGGATCGCATCGCAGCCTCGAATGCGTCTGTCGCTGCGCCTTCGCGGCCGAGCGATTCTTCCGTCATTCCGAGATAGTAAGAAATCTCTGCATCTGTCGTATTGCGCTCGTGCGCCGCGGCCAATCGTGGCCTGGCTTCTTCAAATCTTTTCAGCCCAGCATCCAGGCGGCCTGCGGATTTGAGCAGTTCGTAACTGCTTGGAAACTTTTGGAGGGCTTGGTTGTATGTTTTGACCGCAGACAGCAAATCTCCGTTCAATTCGTCTGCTTTGCCGGATTGCAGCCAATCATCCTCTGCCCGAGCATTCTGTTCTGGGAACTTGTAGCTAGCCTGCGGTCCAACGCTGACCTCCGATTCCGGAGTCCAATCGTAGTTCCCTTCCGTCTGATGCAAAAGCGTTACGCCGCGAGCATCTTTCAGATCGAACGTGAGTTTCCGATCGCCATCCGGCGCAACGACTTTCTTGCTCCAGGTTTTCTCGGGAGTGAGGTCAGCCTTTTCTTTTAACAATGAGACAGTTCCGTCCAATATTTGCAGAGTCGCGGATGGAATCGTTTGATTTACATTCAGGAAAACCTCCAGCGCATTGCCTCTGCGTTCGAGGTGTACGACGCCGGCTAGATTCGCCCGGGAGATTCCGCCGGTCCCCCGAACCGGCATCCAATACTCGGAAAAGCCGATGTGCTGTCGCGGCTCGAGCAACGAATACGTTTCCTGATTCCGAAAAAGGCCCGCTTGGATTTCCGCATACGCGCTGTTGTCGTCAGAGAGCGCCTTTCGCCAATCGAGACCGTCGGCATCGACGCCCCACGACCAGATCTTCTTCGCGGGCAGCTCGGAATATTCCGCGAAATGCGCCGTCCCAACGTTTGTGTGCGGGTGCCAGATGCCCATGAAGCCTTCGCGGCTTCCGTGGACAAACAAAGAAACCGGGCCGTCAGTTTGATTCTTAATGACGCTTAGGTCTTTTCCCTGCGAATCGACGGGCCACCGCTGCACTTCAGCAAATCCGTGTGCGGCGGCAAACCGCATCGGATATTCAATGCGGGAATCATCCCAGACTTCTACGGCGGCATTGTTCCACCAATAAAAGCGATGCCGCACATCGCTCCGATTGCTAAGGCGAACGCGTTGTTCCAGCACGGTTGATCCCGGCCGCAGGATCAACTCGACCGACCACTCCATGCCGTATACGCGGTCGATGTTGCCAACCGTGACGGACGCGCTCCCGTCTTCGTGCGATCCAAATGCGAAATCCACCGGCGACATCGACATCCAGTTATGTGAGACCGGAAAGTTAAACTCGATGCCGAAGGCCGCCCAGGCGCCGCGATAGCCGATACTCGCTTTCTTGATGGACGGATTCGCGTAAAACATCGGCTGGCCGCTGATTTTGTCCAGGCACGTATATACGTGACCGCCGATGTCCGGCAAAACGGAGCACTTTAGATATTCGTTTTCGAGATAAACCGCTCGGAGCTTGTGAACGATACGTTGATCCGTGATTTCTTTCCTCAGCGTGTAGGGATAGCTGAACCGGTTCGTCGCGAATTGATCGAAGGAAGGATTCGAGTCGGGTGCACCCTCCTCATAAACAGGCAGTTCGAGTGTGCCTTCCCATACGCGAACTTGAGCGTTGCTGCGGGCGGCGAATAGCAGCAGCAAGAGCAATAATTTCCATCGCATGGCGGTCACCTAAGGAGAGATTTTCGCTAACGGATGCTGCGCGTTGCAAGCAAAGTCAAGAAGGCGTGTGCAGAGGAAAGCTCTCCACAACACGATTGATGACGCCTCCCTCCGACGGCGAATCAGGCTGAAGCCCTTCTTCGACACAGCGAAAGAATGAAAGCAACTGGCAAACGACAACATAAACCGTTGCTGCTTCGTTGTCGCCCAGCTTGGCCAGACCGGGGCAGTGAATAACTTCGTCGCCAAAGCGGACGGCCTGTTCCGGAACATTCTCGCCGATAATCAATTTGGATAGACCTAGCCGCTTGCGGTCCAACTCGGACAGAAGATCCAGTTCATAGGCGCGCGTTGTCGGGTGCGACGAAAGCTGACAAACGACCAGCGTGTCCTTGTGCACAAAACTCATGGGCCCATGGCGCAAACTGAGAAAAGTTTCGCACATGGTGGTGATTCGGCCGGAGGACATTTCCAACATTTTCAGCGCAGCTTCGCGCGCCGCGCTGAATTGGGTGCCGCTGCCGAGGAATAAAACGCGCCGGAAATCGGTGGAGGCAACGCCGTGGATTTTATCGAAGTTTGTGCGGATAAGATCTTGAACGATGGCGCTGAGGCTTTCACACAAATTCCTGTAGTCACCGGGCCGCTCAAGCATTCCCAAAAAGCGCGCTGCCAGCAGCAGGTTCGTGAAGCTACTGGTCATCACCAAACTCTCGTCATTTGTTTCGGGAGGAAGCGCTATCACACGAACGTTCTTGTGGCCGTTCCAGGCTCCCGCCAACGCGCCCTGCGCATTACAAGTGACGACAAGATGTTTGTAGTCGGGCACCGAATCGACGAGCAGTCTCACGGCTCCGACGCTTTCAGGACTATTTCCGGAACGCGCTAAAGACACTAGAACTCCGGGCCGGTCTACAGGCAGCGCCTTGGCACCGTCCAGCAAAAGAGCGCCACCACTGATGGATTCGGCGACGATCCCTAACTCGTTCTGAATGGGAACGCGAACGCAGTCACCAACATATTCCGAGCTACCGGACCCGGTAAATGCCAAGCTCCTGATGCCCCGGGTGAGCTCGCGCAAAGAATCACGCGAAGCAACCATCTGGTCGCAGGTGCGTAACCAGGTCCAAGGCTGCTGGCAAATCTCCCTCAGTGTGTGGAAGTAGCCCAAATGGCGCTGCTCTGCTTCAGATTTACCAAATAATTGGGCAGCCTTCGCTTGACCGCTTGTTAGTGCGAGTTGCCACTCGGCTTGCGAGACCACGTGGATACCACTCATGCAATCCTTTGTTATGACACTTCTACAAAAACGGAACCTACTTGCCCGGCCTTAACTCCGGCGTCGCAATGTCGAGAGGCCGGTCGTCGTTCGTGATTGTTCCATGCCAGACGCCGCCGCCAAAAGTTGTGATGTAGACCTTCTGCGCGTCTGAAGGATCGGGAATGACCCGGTGGCCCCACTTAAAGTTGAATCCAGGAATGCGAGACCAATGTTCGCCGCGATCGGTCGATCGCCAGGCAGAGGATTCAAAACCCGCTGCGTATAGCACCTTAGGATCGCGCGGGTCCATGGTTACATCATAGATGTGGCGGTCGCGGTCCAGAACCTGCTTCCAGAGTTTGCCTCCGTCTTCGGATAGGAATATCCCGCCGCCGTCACCGTGGTCACCTTTTGCAAGAGCCCACGTCGCCAGATAGAGGCGATTGGCGTTGTCTGGATCTATGGCGAGTCCATTGGGAGCGTTCGTTCCCGCAGGCATCGTCACTGCGGTCCAGTGTTCGGCTCCGTCCGTGGAACGATAGAGTGCCCCATCGCCGTCAGTGCCTAAACTTCCATCTTCCGAGCGGCGTGCAATCAGGAGATACAACACACCGTTGCCGTCACGCACAATTCTCCAGGCGAACGGCTCTTTTTGGGTTATGCCGGCATTTTTCAGTTTCCAACTCCTACCGCCGTCTGCGCTTTTGTAAACGCCGCGGCCGAATCCAGTGACGTAGAGAACCCTCGCGTCCACGGGGCTGGTAGGATCCAGAAGAATGTGCGTGGCCGCGGTTGGTTCCATCCCATCATTCGATTGCGACCAAGTCCGGCCACCGTCGACACTCTTGCACACGCCACCGCGATATTTCGCAATTCCTGAATGTCTCCACATTTTGGGTCGAGGCAGGTCGTGAGTCCAACTGTTCACGCTCCACACGCGGCCTTGCACCCTTGGATCAAAAACAATCCAGTAGGTCGTATTCGTCCAGTCTCTGGGAACACCTTTGGTGGAACTCATCCAGGACTTGCCGCCGTCTTCGCTGCGGAAAAGACCGATGTCAGTTGTAGAAATAAACTGACGGTTTTGATCGAACGGATCGAAGTGGTAGCCGTATGCGTTCGTAACATCGAGACCCGTCGTCGTCCAACCGCCTTCGCCAATTTTCCTCGAATACGCCGCGTTCCACGTCGCGCCTCCATCGGTCGTAATCATCGTGCGGCCCAGGTCCGTGCCGTAACTCAAGTTTGGATCCTGATCGGCAACGGTCATTGTGAGTGGATTCTCTCCCCAGTCGGAGCCAAATCGCTCTGTAATCCAGGCGTCGTGAATATTCGCGCCCGGTTTGCCAGCCAGGTTGATATCTTCTTTCCAGACTGGCTTCCATGTCCGACCGGAATCGGTAGTTTTGGCCACGCCCATGTACTTCAATCCGCCTTCTTCGAGGCCACGGTAGGAAACATAGGCGGTTTCGGGATGTCGCAAGCTGGTGGCAATGGCACGCGTCTTGATGTCTCCTTTGCCCAATTCCATCCTGCGCCAGTTCGCACCTTCATCATCGGAGACGAACGTAGATTCGTCGCCTATCACGTAGAAGACTTCCGCTTTGTCCGAAAAGCCGGCAGAAATATCGGTCATGCTTTTTGCGGATGGAACTGAGATTTTCCGAATTCCGGAAGAAGTTCGCTTCGCAAGGAAGTGCGGCCCTGCGACAAAAAGCGATCGGTCCGTGCTTGGCGAGTGTGGATTCACCCAGATTTTGTTTGCAAGGTCGGGCAAGTCGGCGAGTTTCGACCAGGTGTCTCCTGCATCGTGGGAAGAAAAAAGGGCAAACACCCCCTTTGGCCGATTGCCCGACGCTACATAAAACGTCCTGGAGTCTTCCGGGTCCACGGCCATCGCGGAAATGTTTGCGAGCGGATCTGGGTCAGCGATAATGTCTTCGTCGGAATGGTCGGAGTTCATACGAATGACCTTTACCGTCGAAGGCTTTGGGTAGACAAGACTCCAAGTTTCGCCGCCATCCCGGCTCCGCCAGAGCCCGGTGGCTTGAGCGTACATGACGTTCTTGTCCTTCGGATCGAAAACAAAAAACTCGACGACGCCTCGCAGGCTGAACATGCGCCACGACTTCCCGCCATCGTGGGTGATGTAAGCCCCGGTCATGTCGCAACTGACCAAAACGGTTTCGGGGTCGTGAGGGCTGATCGTTGGGTGGAACATTGCTCCCCCTCCCCCCGGTCCAATAATCCTGAAATCGCCCGGTCGGTCGTCTGCCGGCACCGCGAGAGCTAGCGCCGCTAGCGCAATCCGCAGGAGGAGCAATACCATTCGTTTCTTTCCTTTACTTTCGTTAGTATTTTTTCGCTTTCTTTTTGGCAGAATCTACTTACTTTGTCAATCTCTTTGCGGAAGGGACTCGGGCGCTTAGATCCGATGAGGGGGGTGCGAAGCCTGCCCAATCTGTCAGCAGTTTCTTTGGTTGG
>Ga0247669_1000456_pt1 | contig 16336 bp, 10 predicted proteins | sample CNK10_metaG_FD_182734 | JGI IMG/M metagenome (GOLD analysis project Ga0247669, IMG submission 182734) | Soil microbial communities from Purdue University Martell Research Forest, Indiana, United States - CNK10 | ecosystem: Environmental > Terrestrial > Soil > Temperate forest > Bulk soil...
TCATTCCATCGTGTAGCGATGTCACTAAACACACGGATGCCGCGCGGTAAAATCGTGCAATCTCTTTGTGCGAATGGTGTTTCCGCAACAGCAGAATCGGCTTCCACCGGCCGTTTTGGAATCGCGCGTTGATGCGATCAGCTTCGGCGGACACTTCCTCCAGAAATTGACGATAACGCAAAATGTCGGTACGACTCGGCGCGCCAATCTGCACAAACGAAAATCGTCCCTGATATTCCGGATGAATTTCCAGAAATCGTTCGATTCCGCGGAAACGTTCCAAAATTCCTTTCGTATAATCCACTCGATCAACGCCGATGCCGAGTAGCGATGCTTCGATTCCCAATTCTTCCGTCAACGCGGCCCGTTCTTCTCCGGAGCTCTTCCACGCAATCCGTTCAACCGTACTTTCCGGAAACGCCACGCTAATTGGATACGGTCGCACGAGCGTCACATGCCCTTGTCGGTTCACAGCGAAGCGATCCCACTCCGTTAGAGCCTCAAGTGCGCGATCCACTGTCGCCAAAAAATTATTGCAATGTGTCTGCGTATGGAATCCGATCAAGTCGGCGCCCAACAATCCGTCCACAACCTCGCGCTGCCAGGGACAAATTCCAAACACTTCCGGATTCGGCCACGGAATGTGCCAGAAAATAGCGATGCGCGCGTCCGGCCTTGCTTCCTTCACCATTCGCGGAAGTAACGCAAAGTGATAGTCCTGCGCCAGCAAGATTGGTGATTCCGTTCTCTCCATCTCCTGCAACACCGCATCCGCAAACCGCCGGTTCGCCACCTGATAGTGCGCCCAGTCCTCCGGCCGAAACGTCGGACGAGTGTGAGCAATGTGGCAGAGTGGCCAGAGTCCCTCATTCGCGAATCCTTGGTAGTAACCCTTCTCCTCTTCCGCGCTCAGCCATACGCGTCGCAACGTGTAACTCGGATGCTCCGGCGGCACACGCAAGTGATCGTTCGCGTCGACGGTGTCGCGGTCCGCCGTTCCGCTGCCGTGTGCAATCCACGTCCCATCGCAGGCCAACAGTACCGGCTCGAGCGCCGTAACCACACCGCTGGCCGGCACAATCGTTTCGATTTCTTTCGCTCCGCGCATATGAATATATGGCTCGCGATTCGACACCACGAAAAGCGGTTTGTCGTGCAATTTGCTGCGCAGGCTTACGCGCAAGCGCTCCGCCGTCCACTGCGTTGCATTTGTATCGCGCAGCCGCGCCTCTTCTTCCGCCGCCGCCCGAGCGACGCCCAAATCCCGCGCCAGATGAGTCACTTCAACGTTAATCTCATCGAACAGCTCGCCTTGCGGCAGTGCATGACTCGCCGAACCATCTCCCTTTCGCAAATGCTGTAGCCATTGCACCGTCTTCTTCAGTGGATCCATCAACGTCCAACGCACCAATACCAGCGCAAGCGCCGTAATCAGGATTGTCTCCAGCAGCGCCGTCAGCATCGAATCACGCAGCGTGCGCAGCACCCGCGAATCGATGTAGCTCGTGTCGTAAATCAACAGCAGCGCACCAGCCGGCTGCTCGTTTCGATGCAGAGGCAGCGAGTAGAAATACATCGGCGTATCGGTAACCGATTCCGAATCGTCTTCGCTTTTATCCTTGGCTATCGCTTGCACCGCTACCGGTGGGGCAGACCGAAAGTAAGTTCCCAGCGTCGACGTCATCGCCAAGGACGCCCCGTCGGCTTCGTACACGGCGATCCCTCTCATGTGTTCGCGCTGGGCAAACCGGTCCACCACTCGTTGAATCGCGCGCTCGGAGCCGCGCTCTCGTTTTTCAAATTGCGGTTCGATCGATTCCTGCAAGCTCTCCGCCAATAGCTCTGCGCGGCGCGCGAGATCCGTTCGCAGATTCTTCCGTTCGGTCCGCACCTGATAACCCGCGAACAACAGCGACACGGCGGCCACGCTTACTACCAACGGCAACACGATTTTCAGCGTTGTGCGCATCGGATGCCTCTTCTCATTTCGATCAATATCGATACGGAATTGCGCGGTCAGGCAGACGTAGACTGAGTGCTGGGGTACTCATTTGTACCGCAATATCTCTGCCATGCCCACGCCTTTTTAACTACTTGTATTTCACGGTCTTAGCGGCCCCTCTCGGCCCTTGTGCTAGTACTGGTATTGGCTGACGAGCGCAAAATTTACATCCTCTCTTATCATTTCGTTTGCTCGACACCTTTCGATTTATCTTGCGAAACTCTTTCGCGTGCGTCTTTTTTGGAATCTGAGAGAATAGAATCACAAACGGAGATCGCTTTAGGTCGTATGGCAACCAATCAGACACCGTCCACCTGGCCCTTACGAAAACCCCAGCAACTCGTCTACGTTGAACTTGGGCCGCACAACGGCGGCATGGTGCTCGGCATATGCGAACTCGGTTTCAGCTTCCGCGCCGTCGCTCCCGTCAAGCCTGACGGCCCCATCAATTTCGCATTCGCGATCGACGGCAAGAACCGATTGCAGGGAGTCGGTGAAATTGCCTGGACTGAAGACGACAGAAAAACCGGTGGCTTGAGGTTTACAAATGTTTCCCCGCAATTCAGGGAATCCTTGCGCGCTTGGCTCGCCGACGAGCTTACTCAGAAACCTTCTGGCCGCGAGCACACGCCTGCCGTCGCGCTTCCCCTCGATTCCATTCAAAGAACTAAATCGACCATCAGCGAAGGCATAACCGAACCAATTAAACCTTCCGCCCCGCAAGCCGAAGAAGAATCTGTGGATAGGGCCCTCGAAGAAGTCCCGCTCGAACCAACGCCTGCCGTCGCGCTTCCCCTCGATTCCATACAAGAAACTAAATCGACCATGAGCGAAGGCATGACCGAACCAATTAAACCTTCCGCCCCGCAAGCCGAAGAAGAATTTGTGGATAGTGCCCTCGAACAAGCCCCGCCCCGACCAACTCCTGCGGCGGTTCCGCAGGTTTTCCAGAAACCGATTGTTCCTAGCCCGCCCGAGCTTACTCCGCTGCCTGCCGTAAAGCCGCAACGCGCTCGTTTTTCCAAGCTCTCGTCTCGTTCGGAGTCGACGTTTGCCTTGGCGGGCTTTCGCCTGCCTTTAGCTTCGCCTGCGCCCCCGCCTGCGCCGGAGCCTGCCGTAATTCTGCCTCCGCTATCTCCGCCCGAGCCTGCTCCAACTCTTAAAGCCGCTCACTTTCCAGACGAGATTCCGCGGGCCAAACGGCCGCCTACGGACGACGCGCCGCCGCCGGCGTTTGTTCGAGGTTTTCCATCCGGAGTCGTACCTGCCGAATCTCCCCGTTTGAATCGCGCTGCGGCAGCGGGAATCATCAGCCTCGCCCTCGCCGTTATTCTCGTCGCGCTCGTTTTGAATTTCCGTCGTGAAGTGGGCGAGACGCTCATTGGTCTCGGCCGGCAACTTGCCGGCGAGCAACAACCGCCTCCCACTGCACAAGTGCAAAATCCGCAAAGTCCATCCAACCCCTCCGCGTCTCCGGTGCGCAATGATACCGCCCCGGCGTCTGCGTCTGCGAGCAATCCGTCTCCATCATCGTCGGGCCAGCCGCTCGACTCGACAGCACAATCGCAGCCCGCGACGTCGACCACCCAGGCTCCAGGCATGACGCCGCAATCGAAGCCGGATCGGGCTTCCGCAATCCAACAAATCGAAGATATCCCTGCGCCCGAAGACGGCGGCTCAGGCCAGAAAGAATTTGACCAGGCTAAGACTATCTTGAAAGGGATTCATCGCCAGCGTGACATTCAAATGGCCGTGGCGTTGCTCTGGACCGGCGTTCGCAAGGGCTACGTCCCAGCCGAAGTGACACTCGCCGATCTTTATGCTCGGGGCGATGGCGTCCAGCGAAGCTGCGAGCAAGCTCGCGTGCTGCTGAAAGCTGCCATACGAAAGGGAAGTCCCGAAGGTCGTCGCAGGTTTGCCCTGCTCAGGCAGCAAGGCTGCGCCGGTAGCTGACTCAATCCAATCTAGCCTTACCTTTTTGAATTTCCCTTAGCCGATTTCTGAATCGGCCACCGTGCTTCCACCGCCGTATTCAATCCGCCTCGCGGCGTAAACTCACCTCGCACCACGCACCACTCCGGATCAATCGCGTCCACAATGTCGTGCAGAATCTTGTTTACGGCGTTTTCGTAAAAAATGCCCAGGTTGCGGTACGCCAGCAAATACATCTTCAGCGCCTTCAGCTCAATGCAAGATTTCTTCGGCATATATTCGATCGTGATTGTTCCGTAGTCCGGCAAGCCCGTCTTCGGGCACATCGACGTATATTCTGGATACCGCGTCGTGATTACGTATCCGGGAAATTGATTTGGCCACGCATCCAGTTTCGGCAGTTTCGTCTTGATTCCCGCTTGCGCGTGCTCGCCTGTGTAATCGGACATGTCCTCTCCTGAATCTCGATTCTATCGCATCGGCCGCCGGGCTCATAAAGCGCCTCAAAAAAGCCCCGTCTTGAACCTGAGCGCCGTTTCGCATATCCTTTTTGCGTCTCCCCGCCCACAGAGCGCTCATAAATGACGCGATGCCCCTCTTGTGACTCTTCAACCTGCCGACGGTCGCGGCGACACAGTCTTGCCGACTACATCTACGGGGCAGCGGGTCTCATTCCCTGGCGCTGCACCGAATGCGGCGTGCGTTTCCGAGCGCGTTCGGTTCCATTTAGCCAGTGGAAATACGCACACTGTGCCATTTGCGGAAATTTCGATCTTAAGCGTATCTCACCCGAATACGTTCCCGGGCCTACGGGATTTCTCGGCCGCATTCTCGGCTTGCCGTCTTTACGTTGCGAGCCATGCCGCCACAAATTCTTCTCCATTCGCCCGATTAGGCAATCTGCCCCTGCCGAACCGGGCGAACGTTCGCGGCGCGTCGCCTGATTCATACTTTGGACACCCATCCCGAGCCCTAAAATCACAATCCTCCTTCGCGCGCTTGAACGCCCCGTTTCCCCATGCGAAAATAGTCGCTGTCTAAAGTGCGGGATGGTAGTCCCGCATTTTCTCCGGCGATATCGTCTAAGGGTTAGGACGTAGCCCTCTCAAGGCTAAAATCCGGGTTCGAATCCCGGTATCGCTACCAATTTTTAACTTATGACAGTCCTTCCATCGCGCCATAGCACGCATACTCTCGGAGATTTCTATGTCCACGCCCGCCGTTAGTTCTCGCAATCCCGCTGTTCCCTTGAGCAAAAACGATCACCTCCTTCGTTGGGTCGAAAAAATGGCCGAGCTCACTCGCCCGTCCAAAATCCATTGGGTGGATGGCTCCAAGGAAGAATACGACCAGCTGTGCGCCGAAATGGTCGCGAGTGGCACGTTCGTCAAGTTGAATGAAAAGCTCTGGCCCGGCTGCTACTACGCGCGTTCCGACTCATCCGATGTGGCTCGTGTCGAAGATCGCACGTTCATCTGCTCCTATGCAAAGGACAACGCTGGCCCCACCAATAATTGGGAAAATCCGTACGACATGCGCAAGAAACTCCGCGGCCTCTTCGGTGGCTCCATGCAGGGCCGCACCATGTATGTGCTTGCATTCAGCATGGGCCCTATGGGCTCGCCAATGGCCAAAATCGGCGTGCAGCTCACCGATTCGCCTTACGTGGTCGCCAGCATGCGCATCATGGCTCGCATCGGCTCCCGCGTCATCGACGAGATCGACAAAGGCGCACGCGTCGTCCCGTGTCTCCATTCCGTAGGTATGCCTCTCGCTGCCGGGCAAAAAGATGTTCCTTGGCCTTGCAACAAGGAAAAGTACATCGTTCATTTTCCGGAATCGCGCGAAATCTGGTCCTATGGTTCCGGCTACGGCGGCAACGCGCTCCTCGGCAAAAAATGTTTTGCGCTTCGCATCGCCTCGAATATCGCGCGCGATGAAGGCTGGATGGCCGAGCACATGCTCATCCTTGGCGTCGAAGATCCCAAGGGCGAGAAAACCTATGTTGCTGCTGCGTTTCCCAGCGCTTGCGGCAAAACCAATTTCGCTATGCTTATCCCGCCCAAAGGTTTCGAAGGCTGGAAAGTCTGGACCGTTGGCGACGACATCGCCTGGATTCGCCCCGACGAAAACGGCGCCCTTCGCGCCATAAATCCCGAAGCCGGTTTTTTCGGTGTCGCTCCCGGCACTTCGAAAAAAACCAATCCCAACGCCATGGCTGCGCTTTCGAAAAACACTATCTTCACCAACGTCGCGCTCACTCCCGAAGGCGGTGTCTGGTGGGAAGGCATGACCGACACGCCGCCCGCCGAGTGTCTCGATTGGCAGGGCAAAAAGTGGACGCCGCAAATCGCCAAGGAAACCGGCGCCAAAGCCGCGCATCCCAACGCGCGCTTCACCGCTCCGGCTTCGCAATGTCCCACGATTGACCCGGCATGGGAAGATCCGAACGGTGTCCCGCTTCACGCCATCATCTTCGGCGGCCGCCGCGCGACCACTATGCCCCTCGTCTACCAAGCCTTCAACTGGAGCTCTGGCGTCTACATCGGAGCCACGATGGGGTCGGAAATGACCGCCGCCGCTGCAGGCACCATCGGCAAAGTGCGCCGCGATCCCATGGCCATGCTCCCGTTCTGCGGTTATCACATGGGCGATTATTTCCGCCATTGGATCAAGATGCAGCGCTCGCTCAGCGTCACGCCGCGCATCTTTCACGTGAACTGGTTCCGCAAAGACGCCGACGGAAAATTCATCTGGCCCGGCTACAGCGAAAACATGCGCGTGCTCAAATGGATTGTGGATCGCGCTCGCGTCCGCGCATTCGCCAGCGAAACTCCCATCGGCTGGATGCCCCACTATGAAGACATGGAATGGAAAGGCCTCGATTTCCCGCGCGAAAAGTTCGAAGCCTTGCAGGACTTCAACAACGCTGCCTGGCGCCACGAAGTCATCGAGCACGAAGAGCTCTTCATCCTCCTCCACGACCATCTCCCCAAAGAAATGGTCTACGAGCGCGAACTCCTGATTTGCCGGCTGTAAGACACGCGCTGTAGGTCGGCGAGTCGAATCTGGCTGGGCAACCCCGGTTTCGCATGCGCGTTCAAAGCGAAGGTCAGCGTAATCATCCAATTCTTAGCTACCCCTAGCGGACTTGGGGAATAATGATTTCGGGCTGGTCACAAAAATCAGATTGGCTTGTTCACTTGCTGGTGTGTGCCCCTATCGCGTTTTTCGGGGCGGCAAGATGTATGGCCCAAGAGAGCACGCCCGATCGAACTATCCTAACGGCGAAATCGAACTTAGTACTCGTTCCGGTATTTGTGAAGAACAAGAGTGGCGAACCAATTTTTAACCTGAAAGCCCGAGATTTCTTACTTACAGACAATGGGGAACATCAACTTCCATCGCTTGAATTGGATGCCGATTCCGAACCGCTAGCAGTGGCTGTCGTCATTGAGACGGGCGGTCTCGGGGCAGAGCACCTTGCTGACTATCAGGGGCTCGGCCCAGTACTGGATGCGCTAATTGGCGGCGTTGAGCATCGAGCGGCGGTGATCGCCTTCGACAAAACGCCACATTTGCTTCTGCCGTTTACGTCAAATACTGACGAGGCCGCAAACACTCTGGCTGGCCTGTCGAGTGGCGATCAAGGTGCTGCGATTTTGGATGGTGTTGCTTTCGCGATTAAACAGCTTCGCGAACAACCCGCCGGCTACCGTCGCGCGATACTGCTGCTGAGTGAAACGATCGATCAGGGCAGCGAGACGACTCTGACGGATGCTCTTCACCTGATCAGCGATACCAACACGGCTATCTATAGTTTCGCGTTTTCTAGTACTCAAGCCGCAGTTTCGCATGAAGCGTCGAAGCTGGACAGCAAACAACCGGGTCCTGCACATGGTTGCTTCAGCCGGACCGGAGCCGATCCCGAATACCAAGGCCACTACAGCAAGCAAGTACTTGATTGCATTAGCCAATTGGCTCCACCACTTCGACTTGCGACCATGACGTTCCTCGCGGCTAAAGACACGTTGAGGAACAATGCCGCTAAGTCTTTGGCCGAATTAACCGGTGGTGAGTTCAAGCCATTTCACAACGCAAAAAACCTTAGGGCCGGCATGATTGCATTGTCGAATGACATCGCGAACTACTATCTGCTGAGCTTCCGGCCGACGAACCCGACCCCAGGGTTACACGCGCTCCATGTCTCCACTAAGAGTGGCACACGGCAGGTCGTAGAGTTCCGACGTGAGTATTGGATCGACGAAAGTCCCCAGCAAACATCGCAGGTTCCCTTTTGAATGACTAGGTTTTGCCGAATTGTCTTGAGGTCGTAGCGCCTTTGGCTTCCGTTACAGTTACTGTTTGTCCGGCATTTGTTGCGCCCAATTTGTCGACTTGGCCGCTCGGCCAGCGAATTTCTATGGAATCGGCTTTGGTTTGTTGGCCGAGGCCGAAGGTAAGAACGAGTTCGCTGGCGGAAAGATAGCTCGACCCGCTCCGCAGCATCTGCGTCTGCGTTCCTTCCGCCGTTGTTACCCGCACCACCGCGCCAATCCCGTCGCGGTTCGACTTCGTCCCAACCAACTTCACACGCAGACTATGATTCACCGTCCCCACCGGCTCATTCTTGAACAACGACGCGGGCCCGCCATTCGTCGACATCAAAATGTCCAGCCGTCCATTGTTGTAAACGTCCGCGTACGCCACCGACCGCCCCACGCGCGCCGTTGCAAAGGCCGCTCCCGCCGTCTTCGTCACTTCCGCAAATTTCCCTTTGCCCAAATTTCGGAACAGATGCGGCGGCTCCGCATACCGCACGTTTGCCTGCACTTTTTGAATGTCCGGATCGATGTGCCCATTCACCACCAAAATATCTGGCCATCCATCCAGATCGTAATCGAAGAAAAAGCACCCAAATCCAAGTGTCAGCAGCGAAGCGCGCCCCACTTCCGACCGCGGCGCTTCATCCACAAATAACCCGCGCCCCTCGTTGTGATAGAGCGAAATCATCTGATTCGAAAAATTCGTAATCATCAAACTCGTATTTCCACTCCGGTCGTAATCCGCAGTGTCCACGCCCATACCCGCGCGCGCTACTCCGTCTTCGCTGAATGCCACGCCGGCCACCACCGCCTTTTCCGTAAACGTCCCATTTCCATTGTTCCGGTAAAGCTTGTTTGGCTGCGTGTCGTTCGAAATCAAAATGTCCGGCCATCCATCGTTGTCAAAATCCAGAATCGCAATCCCCAGCGTCTTCGATGTCGGCTCATAAAGCCCCGCCTGCTTCGTCACATCCGAAAAAGTCCCATCTCCATTGTTGTGCCACAACCGAATCGAAGCGCCCTTGTAAGACTCCGGCGTGCAATACGATTTGCTCTTCCCATCCATCGTGCAATAAAGGTCCGCCTCCTGCGACCAGGTCACGTAATTCGCCACCACCAAATCCAGTCGCCCATCCTTGTCATAATCCACCCAAGCTGCGCTCGTGCTGAACTCTTTTACGCCGCCCAATCCAGCCTTCTGCGTCACATCCGTAAACGTTCCATTCCCATTGTTGTGAAACAAATGGCTCTGCCCGTATGCCGTCACGAACAAATCGTCATACCCGTCGTTGTCGTAATCGCCCACGGTCACGCCGAGCCCGAACATCTCCACGTCGAGCCCCGCCTTGTGCGTCACGTCTGTAAACGTTCCGTCATGATTGTTGTGATAGAGTTTCGGCGTCGTGTGCTTCGTCGCGTGTCCAGGCCAATCCATCCCGTTCACTAAAAAAATGTCTGGCCAACCATCGTTGTCGTAATCAATGAACGCTACGCCCGGACCCAGCGTCTCCGGCAAATATTTCTTTCCGTACGCTCCGTTGTTATGAACAAATTTAATCCCCGCCGCCGTCGTAACATCGCGAAACTCCGCCGGCCCTTTGGCCATGGGAGTTTGTGTTTGCGCAGGTATGGAAAAAACAATCAGCGACGAAGCAATCACCGCCACCCAAGTCTTCTTCACGGTTTCCCCGAAATTTCATCGCGCCCGACACCCAACGAATCGGCCACGCGATTGATGTAGTTAAACCACGACGCAATCAGCGTAATCTGCAAAATCCCTGTGTCGTCGAATCCCACGCGCCGCAGCTCGTCATGATCCGCCGGGCTGCACTTTGTCGCGTCCTTCGTCAGCTTCACCACGTAGTCCAGCATCACGTGGTCTTGTTCGCTGATCGGTGCCGTCGTGTAGTCCCGACGCAGCGCCTCGACCATTCCTTCGTCCAACGTCACCCTACGCAGAAACTCTGCGTGAGACTCGATTCAATAGTGGCATCGGTTCGTGATCGAAACCATGGCGGCGATCATTTCATGCTGACGCCGCTCTAGCGGCAAGTCCGTCGCCATCATCGCGCCAAACGCGCTAAATGCGTGGTACAGCGCATCCGGAATCAGCGAATGTGAAGCGGTAATACTCGCCCCCGGCCCGCGATCCACGCTCGGCACCGGCGTTGCGTACTCCTGTGGATAATTGTCACGCTGCGCCTCAATCGCCGCTTTCACGCGCGGATCTTCTTCCATGCTGACTGTCTTGATCCAAGTCATCCGTTGCCCCCGAATTTTCCTATTGAAACGCTACTGCCCGCCGCCTGCTCCGGCACCGGCCGTCGTACTCTTCCCCTGCGCCTTTGCCAACTTCTTTTTCGCCAAGCCTTTCGACGTTTCACTCAACGCCAGCGACGCATGTTCGTGCACCATCTGCCGCTCGTTGTTATCTTCCTGGTGCGCTTGCCGATACGGTCCCGTCAACGCCTGCGCTGATTCATCCGCCTTGTACCGCAAATACCGCGCCTTATGCTGTTCCGCACGCGCATCATCGCCCAGTCCGTTGTAGCAAAGCATCAAATTGTAATGCGCCTGCAAGTCTTCTGGATCGATTGCCAGCGTCGCCTGAAACGCCTTCACTGCGTCCGCATACTTCTTCTGCAAAAAGTAAATCCGCCCCAACTCGTTCCACACCACGCGGTCCCGCGGATATTGCCGCAGTACGCTCTGCAATTTCGCAATCGCTTCGTCGTACTTCCCATCCTCTTTCAACACGCGTGCATAAAAATAATTCGCACGCGCCAACCCCGGTCTCAGCGCCAGCGCCTTGTCCAGCACCTGCACCGCGCCCACGTTGTCACCTTCCTGCGCCCGCACCCGCCCAATATTTACCCACCCGTCCGCATTCCGCGGATCCGACTGTGTAACTTTTTCAAACGCCATTCCCGCATTCCGTAAATCGCCTTGTAGGAACAATCCAATGCCGTAATCGTTCCACCGCGTCCAATCTTCTTTTATCGCCGCCGTCTGCGGCGCTGGCGGCGCCTCTTTCTTCCCAATCACGCGCAACTCTTTCGTATCCTGCGCCACCACCGTAATCGGCAGCGTCGGCACCTCCTTCAATTTGCCCGCCACTGCGCTCGTATCTCCCGTAAACGCCCACTTCCGGTCGTCGTAACTTGGTGTCACGTCCGCTTTTCGCGCGCTCGCGTCTTCCACGCCCGCATACGAAAACTGGTTGTTAAACCACATGAATTTCCGGTAGTTCAACTTCGCGTGCAGCGTTATCTTCTCGCCGCAATTCTCCGGCACATGCAGACGGTAGTGCACTGTATCTGCCGCGCCCGGCGGAATCAAATGCACGTACACCGCTGCGCGCGTCGACCAGGCATTGCGCTTATTAATCACATTCCCGTGCCCATCAATTTGTCGCGAACGGTAAAAGTGCGCGCCTTCATCTACCTGCCCCTTGCCGTCCTCGCCCACGCGTCCGCTCCAGAAAATCGTCTGTCCCTTCTCATCCGTCGCCTGCAACTCGAGCCACACTTCGAACGCATCCACTGTCCCGCCCGGAAAGAAATGCCCCACATTCCGCGTTCGAACCACAACCTCCACATTTACGTCGTCGCCACGCCGCACTGCTGCATCCACGCGCCCCAGTGGTGCCGTAATTGCCTTCGCATTTCCTTCCGCCCCGCGCGGCCCACTCACTTCCGCCTCTTCTCCCACTGCAAACGTTGTCGAAAGCTCTTGCCCTCCGTGCGGAGCATTTCCTTTCGTCTCCGTGCCCGGTTTTTCTGCCGGAGCAATTCCAAAAATGTCCACGCTCACTTGTTTGTCCTGCAGAAAGTGCGTGCTCGCCGCAAGCTGCTCCGCATCTTCATTCGCCGTTGGTACCGCCGTGTTCGCGCCTGGAAACCGGTGCGAGTGCACCAATCCTTCCACCGATCCTTCATCCTTCGAAGGAATCATCGGCATATGGCAATCCGCACACGATTTCGAATTCGCCGGATAATAAAACGACCGCGCTCCCTGTCCTGAAATCCCGCTCGCTTGCCAGTTGTCGTATTCATTAAATCCGCGAATCCATCTGTACCGGTTCACCGGCACATCCAGATGTACTTTGTGGCAGCCCGAGCAAAACTCCGCCGTCTGTTCCCGCATAAACGGCTTTAAGAACACGCGCCGGTGTGGCTCCGGATTCACTTTCACCATAAAGTCGTGCACCGCGCGCACCACCGGATTCTCGCTCGCCGCCAGTTCATGCAGTTTCGGATACTCCAGCACGAAATCGCCCTGCCCCATGGTGCTCTTCACTTCCACGATGCTGTGGCACATCATGCAGCTCAATCCCGCTTGCGCTGCCGGCGTGTTTTCAATTTGTCGAATCGGCGTATCAAACATTCCGCTGAAAAGCAGCGCTGGGTCGTGGCATCCCGCGCACCACTTCGAACTTTTCACTCCGGCAACGTCCTGCATGTACTCGATGCTCTTCCGGTACCACTGATTGTTGAACGAAGAAAAATGGTGCGCCGAGCTGTTCCACTGCTTGTACACGTCCGAGTGGCACCGCTCGCACGCCTGCGACTGCATAAAATATTTCGCGGGAATATTTTTCCCGTCGCGCGTCTGTACCGAACTCGGAAAAAACTTTCCGTTCGGCCCGTCACCCTCTCCGTCCATCGTCTCTGTAGAAAGCGGCGGATTCTTTATGCGATACGCATTCTTCCACGCAACATTGCGCGCCCACCACGGGCCGCCGCTCAACGCCGCCATCGCAACCAACACTACCGCGAATCGCAACGCCGCCCCTCCCGATCTCTCGCCCAGCCACTTCCGCGATCCCAGCCACGACCACGCCAGGAAAAACACCCCCGCTGCGCACAACGCAATATGTGCGTACAGCCAATTCTTAAACCGGTGCGGCGTGCCGATCTTGATGAGCACAATTCCCAAAATCGCGCCGAGCGCCAATAAACTCCATCCGAACCTGTTCGCAAATTTCTGCTCGCGCCAGCAATTCACAAAATATGGGACGATCAAAACCGTCAGCACCAATCCCGCGCCTAAATGAAACAGCAGCACGCCCGAATACGTCAGCGTCGCCGACGGGAAGCCGTATAAATAAATGGAACTTACCGCGAGAAGAACCAAAATCCGGGGCCGCCACAAATTCATCTAACCGCTCTCCAGAACAATTTCAGCCGTTCGATTCTACACTCGCCCAAAAACGACTGCGCGGCCGGGATAATTTGGGGTATCCGGCCGCGCGATCAAGGGGTACTCCCGAGGGTGTAATGCCTAGAATCTGTAGTTCGGGTAGCGCATGGAACTTTGTTGTGCCCTTTATAAGTTCTCCCTCAAATCCCCGCAATAATGCAAAAGAACTAGAAACCGTATATTTCCGTAAGTTCCTTGGATTCAGTCAGTTGGTACGCTTTGCCAGTCGCCAAATTCTTGAATTCCTGCGTCCCGCCACTAGGCCAATCGACCACCACTCTCTCCATCCGGTCCCGCCCTCCCAATCCGAACGTCACCGGCAGCTCCGACTGTGACAAGTAACTCGACCCACCCTGCACCGTCCGCGCCTGCGTTTCACTGCCGTTATACAAACGCACCGTCGCCCCAATTGCATCGCGATTCGATTTCGTCCCCTGCAAGTGAAATCGTACCGCTCGATGGCCCGCGCTCTGATCATTTCTATACAAATAAGCCGGCCCATTGTTCGTCGTCATCAGCAAATCCAAATCTCCGTCGCGATCGAAATCCGCAAAAGCCAATCCACGCCCCACTTTCGCTTTCGCAAAATCGTTTCCCGCTTCCGCTGCCACGTCGCGAAATTTTCCCGCGCCGGAATTCACAAAAAGCTGCGGAGCTTGCGCGTAGCCCACATTCCCCCGAATATTCCGCACCGTCTCATCAATATGTCCGTTCGCCACTGCCAGATCCAGTCGCCCATCCAGATCCACGTCAAGAAACGCGCACCCAAATCCTAGTGTTGTCTTCGACGCAGCGCCGATCCCCGACGCAAGCGAAATCTCTTCGTACCCGCCCATTTTTCCCGCGCGATAAACGCCAACCATTTCATTATCGAAATTCGTAATCGCAATCCCGGCCCGTCCCGCATTTTCAAAATCCCCGATCGCCACTCCCATTCCCGCTCGCGCTTTTCCGTCCGGACTGAACGCAATCCCCGCTTCCACCGCAACATCCTTGAATTTTCCGTTCCGCAAATTCTTGTAAAGTTTGTTCGGCTGCGTATCGTTCGCCACCAGCAAATCCGGCCACCCGTCTTGATCGAAATCCAGCAGCGCCACGCCCAGCGATTTCGAACTCGCGTCAAACACGCCGCTCGCCGCCGTCGCATCCTCAAACGTCCCATCGCCGCGGTTTCGAAACAGCCAGCACGTTTCGCCCCGATACGCCTCTGGCGTGCAATATGATTTCTGCTTTCCATCCAGACTGCAAAACACATCATGTTCCGGCGACCAGTTCACATAATTGCACACAAACAAATCCAGCAATCCGTCGCGGTCATAATCAAACCACGTCGCCGATGTACTGAACGCTTGCCGTCCAAACAGTCCGCTCTTCCGCGTCACATCGACAAACGTCCCTCTGCCCGTATTCTGAAAAAGCCGGTTCTGCCCCACGCAGGTAATCAGCACATCCGGAAACCCATCGTTGTTGTAGTCCCCGACGGCTACTCCCATTCCGTACATCTCAGTGTCCAGCCCGGCCGCTTTCGTCACATCGGTAAACGTTCCATTCCGGTTGTTGCGATAAAGTTTCAGCGTCGATCTCTGCTTCTTGTGCCCCGCCCAATCCATTCCATTCACCAGCAAAACGTCTTGCCAGCCGTCGCCGTCATAGTCCAGAAACGCACAACCCGAACCCAGCGTCTCCGGCAACAACTTCCCGCCGTACGCACCACTGTTGTGTTGAAAGGAAATTCCCGCTTTTGAAGTTACATCCGTCAGTTGAAATCCAAGTCCTGGCGACGAGAAAATCTCTGGCGCGAAAAGGGAACTTGCCGCGGTCGCCCCCGCAACTCCATACAAAAATTCACGCCTCTTCAAGGCAAGCTCACCAATCCATTCCGAATCGCATACACCACAAGCTCTGCCGTCTTGTGAATCCCCAGCCGCTCCATGATGTTTGCGCGATGCACCGCCACCGTGTTCGCGCTCAACTCCAATTCGCTCGCAATCTCTTTATTCGATTTTCCCGCCACAATATGCTGCAAAATCTCCAGCTCCCTCGTCGTCAGCCCCGATTCGCGTTCGCCTTTCAGCGCTTGCGGCTTCGCCACCTTCGGGTCCAGCACCGTCTGCCCCGCCGCAACGCTCTTGATCGCGCCCGCCAGGTCCAGATTGAGCGCCTCTTTCAATACATAGCCGCGCGCTCCCGCCTCCAGAGCCTGTTTCACCAGCGTGTCTTCCGAATGCATGCTCAACATCAAAATCGCCGCTCCCGTATTCGCATTCACAATCTTCCGCGTCGCTTCCAGTCCATTCATCACTGGCATTTGGCAATCCATTACGATCACGTCCGGCCTTAATTGCGTCGCCAGTTTCACTCCCTCCGCTCCGTCGCTCGCTTCGCCCACAACGGTTAGAGTTTCATCATCTTCCAGCATTCGCCGGAACCCACGCCGCACCAGCGCGTGATCGTCCACCAGCAAAACCGTAATTTTATCCTCCATGCGCTTCCACCTTTTCTCTCGCCACGCGCAGCTTCACTTGCGTCCCGCCCGCCTCAGGCCTTTCATACTCCAGCGTTCCGCCAATCAATTCCGCCCGCTCTCGCATCGCCACCATCCCGATTCCATGCTGACCTTTCTCGCGCTTTACTCCCTTGCCGTGGTCTTCAATCTCCAGCGTCAACTCTTCCGGCGCGTAGGTCAATCTCACCCACGCTTCATTCGTCTCCGCATGCCGGCTCACGTTGTTCAAGCTCTCCTGCACCACACGATACAAATGCACGCCCGCCGCGGTCTCTACCGGAAACTCCGCGCCGCTTTTTTGATAATGTACGTCCAGCCCCGTCTGCCGTTCCACCGTAGGAATGTACCAATCCAGTGTCGCCGCCAGTC
>Ga0247669_1000459_pt1 | contig 16270 bp, 12 predicted proteins | sample CNK10_metaG_FD_182734 | JGI IMG/M metagenome (GOLD analysis project Ga0247669, IMG submission 182734) | Soil microbial communities from Purdue University Martell Research Forest, Indiana, United States - CNK10 | ecosystem: Environmental > Terrestrial > Soil > Temperate forest > Bulk soil...
GTGCAAACGGCGCTCCTGCAAAGACGCCTCGCTCGCGCATCACAGGCGGGCAGCGACCTCGCCGTCAGCATCGCGCAGCCGGGCAGCAGTTCGGAACGCAACATTCTCCAGCAGGGCTTTCAGGTTCTTTACACTCGCGTCAAATTCGAGAAAACATTGGAGTAGGATACCGCTTCCGCTTGCAGTTTCAGCGAGCCAGGCGCTTGTGGATGAACTCGACGATGTCCTGCGTGGATGTGCCTGGCAGGAAGATCTCGGCGATGCCCGATTGTTTCATGGCCGGAATGTCTGCTTCGGGAATGATGCCGCCAACAAGAACGGTGACGTCGTTCATCCCTTTTTCGTGCAGCAGTTTCATGAGTTGCGGGCAGATGGTGTTGTGAGCGCCGGAGAGGATCGAGAGGCCAATGACATCGACGTCTTCCTGCACGGCGGCGGTGGCAATCATCTCGGGGGTCTGCCGCAGACCGGTGTAGATCACTTCCATGCCCGCGTCACGCAACGCGCGAGCAATCACTTTGGCGCCGCGGTCGTGCCCATCCAACCCCGGCTTCGCTATCAGCACACGAATCTTCTTTTGCATCATAAGGCGATGTCACCATCCCAGGGAATCCGCGGAACCGCGGCCGTCACTGCGTCAGACTGTAACGGCAACTCGGTTCGGTGAGCTTAAGATCGCTGCGCCACTTCAGGTCGACATGCTCGACGAACTCAAAACGCTGGTTGCTCTCCTGCCCGACGATTTCGAGCAAATATCTTCCCGGCAGCGCCCAAATTGCAAACCGGCCTTGACTGTCGGTGCTTTCCTTGCGCTTGCCGGATTTCCTGATCTCATCCAAAACGCTCTCAAGAGCAAAGCAATGTTTCGTATCAGATAGGTTGTTGTATCCCGCCAAATCCGAATCCGTTCGTTGGTCCGCGGCTGGAATCTGAAACACGCGCGAATTTGTGGCTTTCTCTTCGTCGTTTTCTCGCTGGATTTTAGCGAGCGCGCCGGTGATGCGTTGCCGCTGGTCTTCATTCACTGAATAGATGGTCACGCTGGCGCCCGGGAGTGCGGCGGTATTCTGATGGCCGGTGGCAACAACCACTTCTCCTGTGATTCTCGAACTCGCCAGCCAAAAGATGACGACTCCCGCCGCGAGAATCAGGACCAGTAACAAGCCGCCATATCTCTTCATGAAGGAAGCCGTCCGTGACTCAGAAACGGACTGATCTACCGTCGGAGGTGTATTCAAAGGCGGATTCAGAGGAGCCATCCAACTGCCTTTCGATTTCTCAAGTAATTGCTACTTCTTCGTAGGTGCCGAAGACGTCGCGCATGGCGTCGCAAATTTCGCCTACGGTGGCGTAGGCTTTTACGGCGTCGAAGAGAAACGGCATGAGGTTGTCTTTCCCTTCGGCTGCTTTGCGTATAGCGTTGAGGCGGCGGTCGACTTCGGCCTTCGAGCGATCGGCCCGGAGCTTCGAGAGGCGCTCCGCTTGCCGGTGGGCGACAGTCTCGTCAATATGCAGAGTGTCCAGCGGCTTTTCCTGCGCGACGAAATCATTGACGCCGACGATGATTTTTTCCTTTTTGTCCACCGCCACCTGGTAACGGTAGGAAGCCTCGGCGATTTCGCGTTGCGGGTAGCCACGTTCGATAGCCGCTACCATTCCGCCCATCGCGTCAATTTTTTCGATGTAGTCCCATGCGCCACGCTCGACCTCGTTCGTCAGCGTTTCGACGAAATACGAACCGCCGAGCGGATCGACAGTATTCGTGACGCCGGTTTCGTGCGCGATGATTTGCTGCGTGCGCAGAGCGATTGTGGCCGCGAACTCGGTAGGCAGCGCCCAAGCTTCGTCTAGCGAATTTGTATGCAGCGATTGCGTTCCGCCGAGAACGGCCGCCAGCGCCTGGATCGCGGTGCGCACCACATTGTTGTATGGCTGCTGCGCCGTCAGGGAGCAGCCTGCGGTTTGCGAATGGAAGCGCAGCGCCCAGGTGCGCGCATTCTTGGCGCCGTAGCGCTCCACCATCGCTTTGTGCCAGATACGGCGCGCCGCGCGATACTTGGCGATTTCCTCGAAGAAATCATTGTGCGCATTGAAAAAGAAGGAAAGCTGCGGCACAAACTCGTCCACGGCCAACCCGCGGCGCATTCCCCATTCGACATATTCCATTCCGTCGCGCAACGTGAACGCTAATTCCTGAATGGCGGTCGAACCGGCTTCGCGAATGTGGTAGCCGCTGATCGAGATGGTGTTGAACTTCGGTGTATTTTTCACGCCGAATTCAAACGTGTCAATCACCAGCCGCATCGACGGCTCCGGCGGATAGATGTACTCCTTTTGCGCGATGTATTCCTTGAGGATGTCGTTCTGTAAAGTCCCCGAAATCTTCTTCCAGTCCGCGCCTTGTTTTTCCGCGACCGCGAGATACATCGCCCAGATGACCGCTGCGGGCGAATTGATGGTCATGGAAGTGGTGACGCCGGCGAGCGGAATCTTGTCGAAGAGCACTTCCATATCGGCGAGGGAACTAATCGCTACCCCGCACTTACCGACTTCGCCCTCTGAAAGCGGATGGTCGGAGTCATAGCCCATCAAGGTCGGAAGATCGAACGCGGTCGAGAGGCCGGTCTGGCCTTGCGCCAGCAGGTATCGAAAACGCTGATTGGTGTCTTCCGCCGTGCCGAACCCGGCAAACTGCCGCATCGTCCAGAGCCGCCCGCGATGCATGGTGGAGTGTATGCCGCGCGTGAAGGGAGGCTCCCCGGGAAATCCAAGCTCGCGGTTTGGATCCCAGCCCGTGAGGTCCGCAGGCGTGTAAAGACGCCGGATCGGAAATCCGGAAATCGTGGTGAATTCCGCTTGGCGCTCGGGACTTTTTTCCAGCGTCGGACGAAGTGTGTTTTCTTCCCAGGCACGTTCTTGCGCAGATGGTTTGCGTGAAACGGTTGGAGCGTCGGCGGCGGTTATCGTCGAACTATTTCCCTTGGCATGCTCGCTCATAGTCTGGCGCTCCCCAATCGCCTGCGCCCGGCAAGACAGTTCGAAGGAACGCAGAATTCCATGCTAAGCGAAAGCGAAAAGCGGAGCAAGGGGAGTGGCCACAGTAGTCAGCAGTAGAAAGAAACGAGGCCGGACAGGCCGCGGCTCCCATCCGGCCCGGCAATAGAAGCTAGCGCTGCCCTCCATCCGGAAGGCTCTTGAAAATTTCGTCTGTTCCGACGACCTTCCCGTGAAGTGTGCCAGGGATGAGGGTCTCGCGGTCAACCTCACCGGACTTGGCGTCGGCGATGGTGACGTGATTGACCTCGAGCGTGCGGCCCACGGCGCGCTCATAGTTGGCTTTGGCTTCCTCGAGGTTGGCCAGTGCGCGAATTTCCGTGCCCTGGGCGGTGATGAGGTCGCGTTGCGTCTGAATGACCAAAAACACCGTCGATGCGCCGAGCTGATATTTCTTCTGTTCGGCGTCAAACGTCTGTTGCTGCAGTTCGCGCGCTTTGATCGCGGCGGCCACCTGAGCGCGGCCTTGCGTGAGCGCGATGTACGTGTTACGGACGTCAAGAAGCGCGGCGTTTCGGAGCTGCTGCGTCACCGTTTCCAATTGGCGCTGCACGAGGAGAGCGCGAGCGTGCCCGGCTTGGGCCGAGCGGTTGCGAAGGGGAAGCGTCAACGTGAGCTGGCCGGCATATTCGGGGAAGGTATTGTGAAAGATCTGGCTTTGCGCCGTGGTGAAGCCCTGCCGAGAAGTGCCTACAACGGGGATAACGGTCGTGGGCTCGAAGATCGGAGTCGGCACGCCCCCGACATCCACGTTGATGGGGTTGCCGTTGGCATCCACGATGGGAACGCCGGCGCCCGTTGTAGGAGTGCCGGGAATGTTGCTGTTTCCCGCCAAGCCAGCGGACAGGTAGAACGCGTTTGCAGTGAGCGAGGGCAGAAGGGCGTTCTTGGTAGCCCGCACGTCAATTTCGGCGTTCTTCAGGTTGTAGATCTGTTCCTGCAGTTCAGGCCGTTTGGCAAACGCTTCTTTAATGGCATCCTGGAAAGAAGCCGCTTCAATCGTGGCAGGCTCTTTTGGCTGGTCAGTGGGAAGGATTACCACCTCGATGAGATTCGGAGCGAGCGGGTCCTTGGAGATGAAATTTTTCAAGGTTTGCTCGTCCTGGAGCTGAATTGTCTGAGCAAGAATGAGGTTCTGATTGTTGGTGGCGAGTTCGGATTCAGACCGGGTGACATCGAGCGGCGCCAAGCTGCCGATTTCCAGCTGCTTTTTGTTGTCCTCGTAAAGCTTTTGGGCGACGGCAACAGCCTGTTCATTGACCCTGACACTTTCCCTCGCGTAAACGAGTTCCCAATAAGCCGTGATGGTATTGGTGATGGTAGTGATGGCCTGTTGGGTGAATGCCCAGTCCGCGATTTGGCGATTGTTGTTGGCGATGCGAATGTTGCGAGTCCACATTTCCTTGCCGAAACCGTTCAATAAAGGCTGCGAAATAGAAACTGAAAGCGATGAGTTCACGGAAGGGTTGAAGAAGTTTGCGGCATTGGAACTGCTGCGGGTGTTGTTCCAGGCCACATTTATGTTCGTTCCGGTATGAAATGTCTGCGAATACTGATTACTAAATTGAGTACTGTGCGTAACAACGGAGCTGAGGCTGTTTACGCCTGAACCGGAAAGGAACGGGTTGTTTACTGGTGAAGTAAGATAGAGAATGGAGCTATTGCTGGTGACCAGAGGATCGAAATTCTGATTAAAGAAGGCGAAGGGGTTCAGGTTGGCTGAGGAGGCGCCAATCTGCACACCGGGCGTGCCGAAACCGGAGCCGCCTGCTGCGGCGTTGAGAAGACCAGCATCCGAAATCCACGGGTAGTAGCGCTGGACGGCGATATCCAGGCTGTTCTCGAGCGCTAACTCGACGGCGTCTTGGAGGCTGATCTGGAGCTTCCCGTCGTGGATGAGCTGATCGATCCGCGGCGAGTTTGTGAGCACCGGAGCCTCAACCTGAATAGATTGGTACGGCTTCAAGATGTTGGGGAAGGCACTTCGGCCATGCGAGTAACTATGCTTACCGACGCCCAAGGAGGCCACCGGAGCGATCGATGAGCCTTCCTGGGCAGGGGTGGCCGCTGGGGCGGGATTTGGCGGTGGATTCTGGGCGGAGCTCTGTGCGAAAACGGGGGAGAGTGGCCCCCCGGCAAGCAGGCCCGCCAATACCATAGCGAGCAGAGATCGGACCCCTTGCGAAGCTGTCCTCACGGCATTTCCTCTGGAAATGGACCGCTTCAGGGTCCCCCTCAGCGTCTTCGTAATCATCTTTATCCCTCAAGATTCTGTCCCATCGGGACGTTTTTATTTTGACCTAACTCTGTAAAACGCTCGAACCATAGCTTTTGTTTCATTTGCGGGCTGGATTTGCAGGCACCCATGGCAATAAACCCTGTGCCGTGAACCAGAAACACGACCGCATTCGGCGTATCGAGGATAGAGGATAATTGACACTGTGAGGCAAGACAAGGATTTGGCGTAAACCGAGAACGCCAGCGCACTAACGAATCGGCCAGTTTCTGGAAGCTCTCCGTTCGCCGAGGGGGGATCCGGCGACGATCTGGGAGTTCGTGGAGGACTAGAGTGAGCGCGAGGCCGCGCGAGAGACTCTTCTAGCGCGGCCCCGCCGGAAGATCAGCGCATGCTTCCTTCTCGATAGAGATCGTCCGTGCCTACGACTCTTCCGTGAAGCGTTCCCGGGATCAGCGTTTCGCGTTCGACTTCGCCGGATTTGGCGTCTGCGATGGTGACGTGATTCACGTCCAAGGTGCGGCCCAGCGCGCGTTCGTAGTTGGCTTTGGCTTCTTCAAGATTAGCGAGCGCTCGAAGTTCAGTCCCCTGCGCAGCGATGAGGTCCCGCTGCGTAAGAATCACGTTGTAGACAGTGGAAGCCCCCAGACGATACTTCTTCTGCTCGGCGTTGAACGTCTCCTGTTGCAGTTCGCGCGCCTTGCTGGCGGATTCAACCTGGGCACGGTCTTGCGTAAGTGCGATGTATGTGTTGCGAACATCGAGAAGCGCGGCGTTTTTCAATTGTTGCAACGCGGATTCCTGCTGCCGCTGCGTCAGGATCGACCGCACATTGTCCGCCTGTGCCGAGCGATTTCGCAAAGGAAGGCCCAAGGTTAGTTGGGCGGAAAAATCAGGGAACCGGTTGTGGAAGATCTGGTTTTGGGCTGTTCCGAACCCTTGTTGATTGGTGCCCGTAACTGGTGTGACCGTCACAGGCTGGAAGATCGGAGTTGCCACGCCACCGACATCCACGGTGATCGGATTCCCGTTCGCGTCGACGATAGGCACACCGCTGCTCTCTACTACCGCCGTACCCTTAATCGGAGAATTGCCAGCCAAGCCTACGGAACTGTACTGCCCGCTCAGGGTGAGGCTGGGCCTTAGCGCATTCCGCGTGGCGAGCACATCAATATCGGCATTCTTCAAATTCAACAGTTGTTCCTGCAGCTCTGGCCGCTTGGCAAACGCTTCCTTGATGGATTCCTCAAAAGATGGGTTTTCGATCGTGGCCGGCGGCGTCGGCTGATCGCTGGTGAGGATCTCGACGTTCACTACGTTGGGAGCCAGAGGATCCTTGGTGATTGCATTTTTCAGAATTTGTTCGTCCTGCAGCTGCACGGTACGGGCTACAATGAGATTCTGCGTGTCAGTGGCGAGTTCGGACTCCGCTCTAGTCACATCCAGGGGAGCCATGGTGCCAACGCCGAGCTGCTTTTTGTTGTCCTCGTAAAGTTTTTGGGCAACGGCCACGGCTTGTTCATTCACCTTGACGTTCGCCCGTGCGTAGACGAGCTCCCAGTAAGCCGTGATGGTATTCGTAATGGTGGTGATCGCCAGCTCCGCGAATGCCCAATCGGCGATTTTGCGGTTATTTTGTGCGATGCGGATGTTGCGCGTATTCACGGCGATTCCGAAGCCGTTCAAGAGAGCCTGCGTGAAGCCAACCGTCAAGGTGGACTGAACGGCGGGGTTAAAAAAATTGGCCGTCGAGGTCGAACTGCTGCGCGTGTTGTTCCAACTCACCGTCAGGTTGGTCCCCGTTTCAAAGCCTCGCGAAAACTGTTCGTTGAATTGCATGGTGTGGGTCTGCAGGGCTGCGAGGCTGACCGTGCCGGAAATGAAGGGGTTGTTGACCGGTGTGGTGCGATCGTCGAGGAGAATGGTGCTGGTCACGGTCGGATCGTATGAAAAGCTGGGAAGGCTGGCGGTAGAGGAGCTAAACAAAGCGCCAGGCGTCGCATAGCCGAACCCGCCCGCCTTGGCCTTCAAAATGGAGGCGTCCGCAATCCAGGGGTAGTACCGCTGGACGCCGATGTCCAGGCTGTTCTCCAACGCCAATTCCACCGCGTCCTGAAGACTAATCTCGAGCTTGCCATCGTGAACCAACTGATCGAGCCGGGGAGAATTGGTGATCACCGGTTCTTCAATTTGAATCTGTTGGTATGGCTTGAGCAGATTCGGAAATGAGCTAGGGCCACGCGTGAAATCATGCTTCGAAAGCCCCAGAGATCCAACGGGAGCGATCGTCGAGGCCTGCGATGAAGGGGGGGCTGGAGGGGCAGGGTTCGGCGGCGGGTTTTGCGCGGGGCTCCGTGCGAAAACCGGCGAGAGCGGTCCGACCGCCAGCAGCCCCGCCATTATCAGCGCAAGGACAGATCGGGCTGTCCGCAATCCGGGTCTTCGCCTCTTTGAACAGATAAAGGACCGCTCCGCGGTAAACAACAAAAGGAAAGACTTTGCGGTCTCACAGAAAGTCATCATGTCAATTTTCCCCTCAAGATTCTGTCCCAGCGGGACGCATTTATTTGCTACTGACAGTGTGGAACGTGCCCTGAATCGGTGTTGGTACACTCAGTTGGCCGGATTCTTGCCACAGGGAAGGAAAACTTCGCAAGCGTGGCCGCGAGATGGGTCTATTCAGAGGCATCCAGCACTATTTGCACCAGAAAGCGACCGCGACATCTTGGCCAAGCCCGGAAACTTGGTCTGGAGTCTAGCAGGAGCCCCATTCCTTGACAACGCCGCGTGCGGCGGCTAGGCTGCTCACGATTCGGTGTTTAGAAGCGATTTGCCGCTGGGCGAACGAATGCTTTCAAGAGAAGAATTGCTGCGCATCTTTGAATCCGCCGGAGCTATCCGGCATGGCCATTTTGAGCTCTCCAGTGGCTTGCACAGTGGCATGTACGTCCAATGCGCGCTCGTCTTGCAATATCCCCGGTTCGCCGAAAAACTCGGGCACGCCTTGGCCTCGCTCTTTTCCGACGCCGTCATTAGTGCCGTGGTTTCGCCTGCTCTCGGAGGACTCGTCATCGGTCAGGAGGTCGCCCGCGCCTTGCCGGAACCAAAGGGCTCTGTCGGAGGGGGCGTGCCTGCCATATTCGTCGAGCGCGACGCCAGCGGCACGATGACCCTTCGCCGCGGATTTTCACTGCAGCCGGACCAGCACGTTCTTGTGATTGAAGATGTTTGGACGACGGGTGGCTCAACGCTGGAAACCATCCAGGTCGTTGAGGAAGCCGGCGGGCGGGTTGTTGCCGCCGGTGCTCTCATTGACCGCAGCGGCGGCAAAATCGAATTCCCGGTCGAGTACCAGGCGCTGCTCGACCTTCCCATTGCCAGCTATGAGCCCGAGGAATGTCCGTTGTGCCGCGAGGGCGGCGCGGCCGTGAAGCCTGGCAGCCGCTTCGTTCGTTCCGCCTTCTGACGCGCCCCAGAGCACTTGCCAAAGCGGACGCCACTTCTGAAAATCGATCCCTAAGACAAAACGGAAAACTTCTCGTTCATGCGCCATTTCAAGCTGACCATCGCCTACGACGGCACCGACTTCCACGGCTGGCAAGCGCAGTCCGATAAGCCCACGATTCAAGGCGAGATTGCCGGCGTGCTTCGGAGGCTAACGCAGGAGATCGTGCAATTGCATGGTGCGGGACGCACCGATGCGGGCGTGCACGCGCTCGGACAGGTGGCCAGCTTTCGCACGAAATCGGGCCTGTCGGCGGGGGAGTTCCAGCGCGCCTTGAATGCGCTGCTCCCTCCCGCGATCCGCATCGGCGGCGCCGAAGAGGTAGGACCCGATTTTCACGCCCGCTGGTCCGCGCTCGGAAAGATTTATCGCTATCGTTTGTATCGCGGGAAAGTTGTTCCGCCGGCGGTATGGCGCTATGTCCTGCATTATCCCTTTCCGCTCAATGAAGACGCCATGCGCATCGCCGCCTCTCGCTTCGTGGGCCCGCACGATTTCGCTTCCTTCGCCGCGTCCACGGGTTCCGAGGACGATGACAAAGAGCGTTCCACGGTGCGCGAAATCTACGCGAGCGAGTTGGTGCGCAGCGACGATGGCGAAGAACTTGTCTACACCGTCCGCGGCCGCTCCTTTCTGCGCTACATGGTTCGCAAAATGGTAGGTACGCTTCTCGACGTAGGCCGCGGAAAGCTCGTGCCTGATGACATCCCGCGCCTCTATCAACTCCGCGACCGCTCCAAGTCCGGCCCGACGGTGCCTCCGCAAGGCCTGTGCATGGTGGCAGTCATGCACGATGAAGCTTGGCGCATCGGCGAGCCTTAAGCCGACAAGAGAACTCACCGAGTGCCGAGTGATTCGACTCGGAGTGTCCGGAATAAGCTAGAATCGCACTATGGCGGCCACAGCCATCCCCGTTGAGACGATTCCTTCGATAGATCCTGCTTCAGGCAAAATCCTTGCCCAGTTTGAAAAGACGCTGCCGGTTGCATTGTCTGAAATTCTTTCGCGGGCACGCATCGCACAATCTGTGTGGAGCAACGTGTCCATCGAGAAGCGTTGCTCGCAACTGAGCGTGTTGCGCGAACGCATGATGGCTTCGCGAGATGCGTTGGCAGATGCCGTTGTTGCGGAGTCCGGCAAGCCGCGTGTGGAAGCGCTCTTCGCGGACATTTTTGTCGCGCTCGATACGGCGCAATACTTTTCAAAAAATGCCGCGCGGCTATTGCGCTCCGAACGTGTGCCTCACCATAGTAGCGCCGCGAAAGCCAAATCCGGCCGCATTGTCTACGACCCGGTGGGCGTCATCGGCATCATTAGCTCCTGGAACTATCCACTGGCCATTCCCATGAGCCAGATCATTCCAGCTGTTGTCGCGGGCAACGCCGTCATCTGCAAGACTAGCGATTTCACTCCGCACTGCGGCGCGCTGATCGAAAAGCTCTTCGCCGACGCGGGCTTCCCGAAGAATCTCGTCACCGTCATTCAGGGCGGCGGGGAAGTCGGCCAGGCGCTGATCGATGCGGCGCCGGACAAGATCATGTTCACCGGCAGCGTGGCCACGGGCCGCCGCGTGGCGGAGGCGTGCGCCAAAAAACTAATTCCTAGCGTCCTTGAGCTCGGCGGCAAGGACGCGATGATCGTCCTTGCGGACGCAAATCTTGATGTTGCGTCGAGCGCCGCTGTCTGGGGCAGCTACACGAATTGCGGTCAGGTGTGCCTTTCCGTCGAGCGGCTCTTCGTCGAGCAGTCCATCGAAGAAAAATTTCTTGAGCTTTGCGTCGAGAAAACGAAGAAACTTCGCTTGGGTCCCGGATGTGATCCCGCCGCCGACGTTGGGCCGCTGATTCGCCCGCAGCACGTGCAGCGCATGAGCGAATTGGTCGACGATGCCATCGCGCGAGGCGCTCGCTTGCTTTGTGGCGGCCAGCCGCGCCCCGATCTTGGCGCGAATTTCTTCGAGCCGGCTGTCATCGCTGGAGTGAATTCCTCGATGAAGCTTTTTCAAGAAGAGACTTTCGGTCCCATTCTTGCCGTTCAGTCCGTGAAAGACCCCGAGGAAGCCGTTGCCTGCGCGAACGATTCCGATTTCGCTCTCGCGGCGAGCGTATGGACAAACGATGCAAAACGCGGCCAAGCCATTGCCGCGCGTCTGCGCGCAGGCGCGGTCATGGTCAATGATGCGATCAGTTATTTCGGCATCGCGGAAGCCCCGCACGGCGGCTGCGGCGTCAGCGGATGGGGCCGCACGCACGGGAAAGCGGGCTTGCTCGAAATGGTGCAAACCAAATACATCGATGTGGACCGCTTGCCCGGCCGCGAGAAGCCATGGTGGTATCGTTATGGCGCGGATCTTGATCGGGCCGCCGACGCGTTTCTTCGATTTGAATTTGGCGGAGGCTTCGCTGCAAAATTGCGAAACGCACGCGCTGCGCTAAAGACAATGTTTCGTGACCATGGACTTCGATGATCAAAACCGACAAACAAACAATTTACGTTGAACTGCTGGAAGAAGGGACTCCTTGCTGGCGCCCAGTCGAGGCATACTTGGGAAACGAACTCTACCGCATTATGGGAGTTAAGCCTCAAGATGAGGTTTGGGCGTTCTCGATCGGCGATTTTGTTAAATGTAAAATGAAGACGTTTCAGGCTGACGATCCAAAGTTGGTCGCTATAGAGAAAATTGATAAATGACAGAATCGATCAAAGACGAATGGATTTACGACTGGAACGCGGCGGCCGCGCCGCTCATCGCGCCGGGCACGCGCGTCCTGCTAAACGATGAAACGCTACGCGACGGCCTGCAAAATCCTTCGGTCCACGATCCCAGCATCCAAGAAAAAATCGAAATCCTGCATTTGATGGAAGCGCTGGGCATCGATTCGCTCAACATCGGTTTGCCTGGCGCAGGCCCCCGCGCCGTCGAGCACACCGAAGCGCTCGCACGCGAAATCGTCACCAAGCGCCTGAAGATCAAGCCCAACTGCGCCGCGCGAACCATCGAAGCTGACATTCGTCCCATCGCCGAAATTTCCCAGCGCGTAGGAATGGCGATCGAAGCGGCAACTTTCTTGGGCTCAAGCCCCATCCGCCGGCTAGTCGAAGATTGGACCGTCGATCATCTCGAACGCACCACGGAAAAAGCGGTGAAGTTCGCCGTCGACCATGGTCTTCCCTCCATGTACGTCACGGAGGACACGATTCGCACGGACCCGGACACCGTGAAACGTCTCTACACCACGGCGATTCGAAGCGGCGCCCGCGCCATCGTGCTCTGTGACACCGTTGGCCACGCCATTCCCAACGGCGCGTACAACCTGGTGAAATTCGTCATCGAGGAAGTCGTCAAACCCAGCGGAGAAAAAATTCGCGTGGACTGGCACGGCCACAACGATCGCGGCCTGGCTATCGCGAATTCTCTCGCGGCCATCGCCGCAGGCGCCGACCAGGTTCACGCAGCCGCCAATTCGCTTGGCGAACGCGTCGGCAACACGCCTATGGAACTCATGCTGGTGAACTTGCGACTTATGGGCGCAATCCACCAGGACCTTTCGCGTCTGAAGGAATACTGCGAAAAGGTCGCCAAGTATACGCACACCACGATCCCACCAAACTATCCCGTCATCGGCCGCGATGCTTTCCGTACCGCCACGGGCGTCCATGCCGCGGCGATTATCAAAGCATTTCACAAAGGCCACCAGTCGCTCGCTGACTCCGTGTATAGCGGCGTGCCTTCGCATCTTTTTGGACTCGAGCAAGTGATCGAAATCGGCCCCATGAGCGGCAAGTCCAACGTCCTTTTCTGGCTCGAGCGCCACAAAATTTCCGCCGACGATTCTCTCGTCAATCGCATCTTCGATGCAGCCAAGCAATCTGCTCGCGTCTTGACCGACGCGGAAATCTCGGCACTCTGCGCCGAGGCGGCACGGCATTGATCCGCGCAACACCGCGGAGCAGGGCAGTGAAACGTGTCCTTTTTTGGGTTATTCTTTTCGCTATGCCGGTTCGCTCTTCCCTCGCCAGACACGCCACGCGCCCCGCTCCCCCGACCCAGCTTGCCGAAAATGCGCAAGTACGCGCAGCGATGGCGTGGTTCGCGCCAAATCTCAAGTGGATTAATGATCAGCAAGCACGCCTGACGGAAATCCCCGCGCCACCCTTCCAAGAAGGCCAGCGCGCGGCTGCGGTCAAAGCGCTCCTGTCCGCTTCCGGTCTGAATGTCCAGATAGATGCCGCTGGCAACGTGATCGGAGAGCTGCCCGGCTTGCACGAAAAAGAAGTCGTCGTGCTCTCCGCGCATTTGGATACCGTCTTTCCCGCGGGAACAGACGTCAAAGTCCGGCGCGATGGCAACCGCATGCTCGCCCCCGGCATTTCTGACAACGGTACGGGCCTCGCTGCGCTCGCGGCTATCGCTCGAGCCATTCACGATGCGCAGATCAAACCGCAACGCACCATTTTTTTTGTTGCGAACGTCGGGGAAGAAGGCGAAGGCAACCTCCGCGGCATGCGCGCCCTCGTCGATTCCTACCATGACCGCCTGAAGGCTGTGATCGTTCTGGACGGCGCTGGTACCGATCACGTCACGACCATCGCGCTGGCCTCGCGCCGTCTCGAAGTCGTTATCAACGGCCCCGGCGGCCACAGTTGGTCGGACTTCGGCATGCCCAATCCGATAAATGCTCTGGTTCGCGGTTCCGTCCGTTTCATCAATACCAAGGTTCCCGCGTCGCCGCGCACCACCTTCAATCTCGGACAAATCGATGGCGGCACTTCCGTAAATTCCATTCCTTACGAAGCCCATCTAAAGGTCGATGTGCGCTCCGAAAGCGAAGACGAGCTCGCCCGCCTGGAATCTGCTTTGCGCGAATGCATTGCCGCTGGCGTTCGCGACGAGATGGAGTCATCCCGCGATCGTTCCCGGGGCAAACTCGAATGGAAGGTCGAGGTAATTGGAAGCCGTCCCGGCGGCGAATTGGCGGCAGACTCGCCACTTCTCGCTGCCCTGCGCGCCGCGGATGTTTTCGTGGCAAACGAATCACGGATCGAGCGTTCTTCTACCGATGCCAATGTTCCCCTTGCTCTTGGCATCGACGCGATTTCGATTGGCGCCGGAGGTGACGGCGGTGGAGCTCACTCGCTCCAGGAATGGTATGACCCTGCGGGCCGCGAACTGGGATTGAAGCGCGCCCTGCTTACGCTGCTCGGAATCGCAGACGTGGCGCCGGAGAGAGCTCGATGAAGATTCGCGCAACCAACTTGCTCCATTTGAGCGGAATTATCCTGCTAGGTCTTTGTTCAGGAATCGTTGCTCTACGGGCCAAAGCCCAAAGTGCCCAGAGCGAATCGCATCTGGTCGTGTATCTCCATGGCCGCATTTACACCAATGATCCCGCAAATCCTTGGGCTGAAGCCATGGCCTTCCGCGATGGCAAAATTCGTTGCGTTGGCAAGATCGATTACGTGCTGCTCGAATGTGGCGGAAACGATCCAAGCGCCGAGACCATTCACCTCCATGGCAAGTTCGTTATGCCGGGTTTCAACGACGCCCACGTGCACCTCGGCGGCGCGGGCGCGGATATGCTCTCCGTTCGGCTGAACGGCGTCACCAGCATTGAAGAAGTGCAGAAGCGCGTCGCGGATGCTGTTGCGCATCACAAAGAGGGCGATTGGATCACCGGTAGCGGCTGGGATCACACGCTCTGGCCCGACAAGAAATTTCCCAACAAGCAGCAGCTCGACGCCGTCGCCCCCAAAAATCCCGTTTTCCTCACACACGTTTCGGGACACGTGGCCGTGGCCAATTCGCTCGCGCTCCAGCATGGCGAAATCAAGAAAGATTCTCCAAATCCGCCAGGCGGCATGATTGAACGCGACGCCGACGGCGTCGCCACCGGCATGCTCGAAGAAGATTCAGCTATGAAACTCGTGGCGGATAGGATTCCCGATCTGAAAGCCGACCAGCGCCGCCGCGGCATCCTCATGGTGCTGGCAGATGCGGCGAAAAACGGCGTGACCTCGGCACAGGATTTTTCCGATTGGGCGGACTATCTCGTCTATATGCAGTTGAAAGAAGAAGGGAAGCTCACGCTGCGCATTACAGAATGGCTGCCCTTTCAACTTCCGACGAACGAGTTGTTAAACATGCGTGCCCAGGGCGGCACAACCGACCCGTGGCTAAGAACTGGGGCATTGAAGGCGTTTACCGACGGCGCGCTCGGCTCGCGCACCGCCGCTTTGCTCGCGCCTTACTCGGACGATCCCTCGACCAGTGGAATTCTTACGAATGATCCAGAGAAATTGCGTGTCATGGCCATTGAGCGCGACAAAGCCGGCTTCCAGCTGAATTTTCATGCCATCGGCGATCGCGCTAACCGTGTGGCGCTCGATGTGTTCGAAGCCGTCGCCAAAGCCAACGGCCCGCGCGACCGCCGCGACCGCGTCGAACATGCGCAAGTCCTCGCTCCCGAAGACGTGCCGCGTTTCGCTCAGCTCCACGTGATTGCCTCCATGCAGCCCTCCCATGAAACCTCCGACATGCGCTGGGCCGGCTCGCGTATCGGTCCCGACCGCGCCAAGGGCGCCTACGCCTGGGCATCTTTGCTAAAAAGTGGAGCTCATCTCGCTTTCGGCACGGACTACGACGTCGAACCCCTTAATCCCATGCGCGGTCTCTATGCTTGTGTGACGCGCGAGCTGCCGGAAGGTGGTCCCGCAGGCGGATGGGAGCCACAGGAAAAAATTTCCCTGGCAGACTGCATCCGCGCCTACACTTCCGGCTCCGCGTACGCGCAATTTGAAGAAGGGAAGAAGGGCGAGCTTAAAGCCGGCGAATACGCCGATTTCATTATTCTTTCCGCTGACCTCACCAAGATCCCGCCCAAGGACTTCACCAAAACCACGGTCCTGCTCACCGTCGTCGACGGCCGCACTGTTTACTCACGGGACGAGAGGTCCGTCCCTTAGTCCCTTTCGGCTCGGTGAATATTTTGCCTTTTGATCCGAGTAGATCGATGAACTATGGCCATCCCTGGTTCTGTCTGCCCAAGTTGTTCGATCGAAGATCGACCTGCGAGAGTTCCTGAATGATATGTATCACGTAACCCTGCGCGGACATCTTCGTAAGTACTGGAACTCATAGAACGCCGAAGCCTTGCTCACCGCTTATTCCATCCCTCAAATCTAAATTTTATATAGCTCAAACCGCAGATTCTCGTTGACAATCCTTCGCAGCAGCAATATAAAGCACTCCGATTCCCTGTGATGTGGTGGTAGTTTCCCAGTTGCATTCGATCAGAAGTGTCGTGCTTTGGCTGTGCCTCTTAGGGGGAGTTGTCTTCCCCCGGGATGTTTTTGTGCATGGAGGTCTTGCAATTCTCCTATGAAAGCCTGTAGCGAAATATGTCGTGACGTAGGTCGCTTTAGGTCCAAATGACCTCTGCTTTAGATAATTTATAGAGGGCGTTAGGTTTAATTTT
>Ga0247669_1000460_pt1 | contig 16268 bp, 13 predicted proteins | sample CNK10_metaG_FD_182734 | JGI IMG/M metagenome (GOLD analysis project Ga0247669, IMG submission 182734) | Soil microbial communities from Purdue University Martell Research Forest, Indiana, United States - CNK10 | ecosystem: Environmental > Terrestrial > Soil > Temperate forest > Bulk soil...
TTCGCCAACGTGTGCCGCGTATTTCTCGCCGAGATTTTTCTCGCCGCGCCGGTACGGTCCACGATAGTCGTCGGCAATCGGCGCGACATGCACCCACGGCTTCCTGCCGCTCCCGCCGGGCCCGTCAAACTTATACGGGCTCACGTCAATCAAAGTGTTTGTATGGCCGTGATAAGCGTGCTCCAGAACGATGATGTCGTCCGAGCCGGTCTTCGCGCGCGCCATGCGAATCGCCAGCTCGTTCGCCTCGCTCCCCGAATTGACGAAATGGCAGATCTTCAACGGGTCCGGCAGCAGCTCGGTGAGACGTTCCGCATAGCGAACAACATTTTCGTGCAGATAGCGCGTATTTGTGTTGAGAAGCGAAAGTTGCTTCTGCGCCGCTTCGGCAACCCGCGGGTGACTGTGCCCAACCAATGGCACATTATTGTAAACGTCCAGATATGCACGTCCCGTTTCGTCGTATAGAAATTGCTTCCAGCCGCGAACGATGTTGAGCGGCTTCGCATACGAAATGCTCAAGCTGCTGCCAAGTAGCTCTTTCCGGCGCGCGCGGAGTTGGTCCCCAGCGCGCGAGGGTTTTGGAAAACGCTCCACCGGAATCTGCAACAGTAGGTTCGGATCTGGCGAGAGTGCTTTCCAGATCGCACGTTCTGATGCGCGCGCCACACCGGGAAAATCAGCGCCGCGATCCAGCAAATCCAAAATGACTTGAATGTGGACGTGCGGCGGCCAGCCGCCGTTTTCATGAACAGCACCAACATGAGCAAACACTTGGCCGCGTGTAACTGGTTGCCCGATGCTCAATTCATGCAGCGTATTTTCAGTTAGGTGGCCGTACAGCGTGAAAAATTCCTCACCTGTGTCGGTTACGTGCTTCAAAACGACCAGCGGCCCATAGTCGAGCGGAATAGCGTTGTTCGCCAAAATGTGTACAACGCCGGCAAGCGGCGCGCGCAGCGGGGTTCCCGGCTCAACAAATAAGTCGATGCCCAGGTGAATTGTTCGGCGCTCGTCCGTCGGGTTCTTGCTCGCGCCAAATTGCAGCGCGCTGTAAAGCAACCGCGCCTCGTCGTAACGCCCAACCGCAACTCGTGCGCCCGATCTCTTCAGCTCCCCGGCAATCGCCGCCGAGAGCTGTGCGGCTTCGCTCGACGAAGGATCGGCCCCGAGAAACGCGCTGCCAACGCTGAGATCGAGAACGACGCACGGTTCGGTGCGAAGATCCGCCTCGAGAATCGACGCCACGCCCGATTTTGCCAAATAGCTTTCAACCGCCGCGGCCTTCGCAATCGGGGCAAGTCCGCACGCAGCTCGAAACGCGTAGCTTGCAAATCTCGGAAAAACCCTGGCCCAACGCTCCAGCGCTTCCCACGCTGGCGCTTCGCTTACCGTCACGTACGCATCGTCCGGCTTCAATGACTTACGATGCGCCGAATTCACTACGCTAACCGCCAGCCGCGCTCCAACCAGCGGGTATATCAGCGCAATTTCGTCTTCTGTTAGGGAAAATTCCGCGCAATATCCCGCGACAACCGCGGTCGCGGCAGCGAGCACGTCTTTTTTTCCAAGAATCGCGTAAGCCGTCGTCGTCGCCAGTTCCGAAACGGTGATCCCGTAATGCGTGTCGCCAAAATCGATAACGCCCGCAACGCGCGCCGCTTCACCCGGACTGCACGCAACCACCACGTTGTAATCATTCGCGTCGCCATAAACGACGCTCTTGCGAAGGCCGGCAAGTTTTGGCGCGACGTCTGTTTCGAACAGTCCCAGAAATCTCTGCGCCAGCATCCGCCGGGGCAGCGGCTCGACGTAGCGCAGATAATCGCGAATCCACATGGCGCGCGAAGCGTCCCATTTCAACTCACGCTGCGCACCTGGATGCGAGAAGCCGGCGAGCCCACTGCTCAGCTTCCCCAAAAAGCGCCCAAGTTCTTCTAATAATTCCAAGGTATGTGGCTGAAATTCCGCGAGCGTTTTTCCGCGCAGGTAGGTCAGCAACCAGACAATTCTCCCCGAGCCGTCACCAACTTTTGTTTGCACACACGACTCGCCGCGCAACGAAGGAACCACACGAGGCAACGGCAGTTCACCCGCCGTCGTTGCCAGATGCTGCAGCACCGCACGCTGCATTTCCACGAAGCGGCGTTCGCGGTCCGGATGCATGATTTTCAGTACGAATTCGCTGCCGTCGGCTGCGCGCAAACGAAAGTTGTCGTCGTACTCGCCCGCAAGCGCGTGCGCGGCAGCCTCTATGCCAAAAAGCTGCCGCGCAATTTCCGCTGCTTCGAATTCTGTGATGGGTTTCGCTACCGGCGCTTCTCGCATGATGGGCTGAATTTTAGCGGGAAGCGTTTTGCTCGTCCAATTTTCCGGCCAGTCGCAGCGACCGGCATCAGCATCAGTCGATGGATATCGGTCCGTTAACCGTCGAAGCGCGAACCAACGTCGGCCCGCTGCCGAATTCCACGCGCTTTTTATCGTCTTCCCACGTCTTACGCCCTTCCGAGCAAACGCTCGCGTGGCAATCGAACGGGCTGTGGCCATCTGACTCAACCACAACTCCCGACTGGTATCCGTGCGGCACGCGAATCGTCAACGGCCCATTCTGCGCATGCGCCTGCAAGCCTGAGCCATTCCAGCTGTTTCCGCTCAGCGCAACTTCGATCGGCCCATTCTGGGTGCGAATGTCCACGCTGCCGCTCGTTTCTTCTGAAGTGATCGGCCCGTTATCCGTGTGCAGTTCCACGGTTCCGCTCGTGCCCCTTGCCGTAATCGGTCCGTTCTGCGCGGTCAATTTCACCTCACCTTTGCAATCGCGCGCGGTAATCGGACCATTTACTGCCCGCGCCGTAATTTTTCCGTTTACGGAATAAATCCCGAGTGGCCCATTGTTCACATGCAAATCGAGCGTCGCATCCTTCGGCGCCCGAATCAGCAAAAACGCCGTCCAATCCTCTCCACGCGATGGACCGGACACGCGCACTTCACCGCCCTGGGCGACCATCTTGATCTCTGCAAGAATCTTCGCCGAGTCGTCATACGGCGCCGCCGCTTTGCACAGCGTCACCGAATAGTTGTCCTTATCCCAACCAACGACTTCGACTCCACCGTTCGTTTCGCCCGTCGCTCGCAACACCGGCGCTTCCGCCTTGCTGAACGCGTGCTCTTCCGCCTGCACAACCGCAGCGCGGCCATCGAATTCAATGTTCAAATCATTGCAGCTCGTCACCGGTCCGTCGCCGCGCGTGGAAACATTCCGGGAATGGCGGTCGCGCGCCGCGGCACTCAGCGCAAAGAGCGAAGATAAAGCGATAAGCCCAAGGACACGGGCAAGCGTACGTGATGGCATAGTTCAAGCCTCCTGCACTCATAGACGATCCGGAACATCGAACGGTCTTGTGTACCCGATACGATTTCCTAGGAAATTCCCGGGAACGCCGGCTCGTCCTCATCCACCGCGCCAAACACGACACCGCTTCCGATCGGCGGCCCATCCGGCGGTTCGCTCGGAGCAGCCAACTCCAGCTTCTTCGGCTCTCGTTCGAATTGCTCAATCTCTCGAATGGCCTGCGCCCGGTGCGCCTGTTCATCGTCCCCGGCGCCAGTCGCCGCTCCACTGCCCAGCCAAGCCTTTAATTGATGCGCCTTGAACGCGGCAATTGCTTTCACTTCCGGCGCAGCCGAGTCGTTTGTGGCCAGTGCCAGCAAATCGTAAAGCGCCACGTCGTCAACTACCCGCGCAATCGCTCCGGCGTAATCCGCTCCGCGCGGTGCCTTCCACGTTGCCGCAAGCACGGCATCGAGCACTTCCTCGAGGCTCGGATTCGACGCACTCCGTGCGTGAAACTCCACCAGGCGGGCCGCTCTCGCCGGATTGAACAGAAATTGCAAAGTATGTTGCGCCGCTGCCTCGACAGGAGCCAGCGCATCGAATGCCGGACTTGTTCGAATCTTGAAGTGCTCTCTCCCCCGTTCATAGTCCGGCGGCCGCGGCGGGATCATTTTCAACAAGGGCTCCGGCAGCGCCAGAGTCTGCGGCTTCAGCGTCGCCAGCACAGCCGCCAGCGCACGCCGCTGCTCGGCGGGTGCAACAACATTCGTCGGCGTCTGCCCATCGCCACGCAGCGCAAAGACGTAGTCCATTCCGCCGACCAGCTTGCTCGCCGCTTCCACCTGATACCGGTGCAGCATATAAATCGGCACCAGCGCGTCTTCAATTGTCGCGAGTGGGTCGCCCTCGCGAATATTGTTTTCGCCAAATCGCTTGAGCGCTGCCGCGCGCACCATCATCAAACGGTTTAGCTCGTCCACCGCGTTCGCGCCCGAATCCCACAGGTGTGCCACGCTGCTCGACGATCCCACCGGCCGCGCATCTTGATCCGTCAGGAATCGCAATCCTCGCGCAAATGCATCGCCCAAAATTTTGTTCAGCGACGCCGCCTCGTCCGTCCCTGGCGCGAAATCCTGATACCCAAACGCAATCGCCACTTTGTCCCACTCGCCAATTCCCGTCGCATAGGCATCTGACAAATCCGGCACGCCATCGACGCCCAATTTCACGTACGGCGGCGGATAGTCCATCACGGACGAGCGATTCACCGTACTCGACGAATAGTTATGCTCCAGCCCCAGCGTGTGTCCCACTTCGTGCGCCGCCAGTTGCCGCAAACGTGCCAACGCCATCTCCAGCATCTTCGGCGAAACCGGTTTCCCTTTTTCGTGCGGCGCCAGAAGTCCTTCCGCGATCAAATAATCCTGTCGCACACGCAGCGACCCCAGCGTCACATGCCCTTTGATAATTTCGCCGGTGCGCGGATCAATCACGCCGGCTCCGTACGACCATCCCCGCGTCGACCGGTGCACCCACTGAATCACGTTGTAGCGCAAGTCCATCGGATCTGCGCCCTCCGGCATCAACTCCACCCGAAACGCATCCTTGTATCCCGCGGCTTCAAACGCCTGGTTCCACCATCGCGCGCCCTCCAGCAGCGCCGACCGAATCGGCTCCGGCGCGCCTCGATCCAGGTAATAAACGATCGGCTGCACTGGCTCGCTCATCGCCGCCGTCGGATCTTTTTTCTCCAATCGGTGCCGCGCAATGAATCGCTTCGAAATGTGCTCGCTCACCGGCGTTGCATAATCGAAGTACGTAATCCCGAAAAAACTTCCGCGCGGATCGTAAACGCGAAGCTTGTAGCCGGCCGGTGGCAATTGCACAAACGAATGATGCTCGCGCACCGTAATCGCCTGCGGATCGGGCGTCACCGACCGCACCCACGCGCCCGGTTCGTCTCCAACAAATGTCAGCGTCGCCTCAACTTCCGTGTTCAGCGGAAAATTTTTCGTATTCGCCAGATGAATCGCCGACCGCGAATTTTCCAATCGGAAGCTGCCCTGTTTCGCGCGCCGCAGGGCATTCGTCACGCCGTGCGCGTCGCGTAAATAAAAATCCGTGGCGTCGACCAGCACTCTCGCGCCATCTTCCGCCGCTGCAGTGAATCCCCAGATCACCGACTCGGCGAACGAATCGCGTACTGCCTTCTTCTCGTATGTATCATTCGTGATCGCGCGAAAATCGAGGTTCTCCTGAACCAGCAGCACCTTCGGTCCGCTCCGCTCAAATCGCACCACACGCGTCGCTCCCAATTGCCCGCGGTCCAATCCGATGTCGTTCGAACCAATCCCCGCCGGCAACGAGCTCTGATACAAAAACTCCGTGCTCCACTTATCAATCTCCAGCCACAGCTTCCCCTGCTTCGCGTCCCAGTAAAGGTTGAAATATCCGGGCAGCTTTTGTGCATCCTTGGTCTTTTCTGTAATGCTTTGCGTCGCGGGCGCGGCATTCTGTGCCCGAACCGGAATTGTGATCGTGAGTAGGGAAAAGAGCAGGGTCGCGGCCGTCACGCGCTTCGGCATGGTTGAAGCCTCCAAAAACACTGAAACCTTTTACACCATCTGAGACCGTGCCAGTTCGGTTTTTTAATCTGCTATAATCGGTTTTTCGCGAGCCAGCCCAGCGTGAACAAACTTCGCATCTCCGTCGTTCAGTACCTCAACACTGCCCCTCTCGTCCGCGGCTTCACCCATGGGCCGCTCCAGGGCAAATACGAGCTCTCGTTCACGGTGCCGTCGCTCTGCGCGGAAGCGCTCCGTACCGGCGCGGCCGACATCGCCATCATTCCTGCCATCGAATATCAGCGAATTCCCAATCTCGTGATTTTGCCGGATCTTTCGATTGCCTCGAAGGAACGCGTTCGCAGCTTGTTGGTCGTTTCCAGGGAGCCGATTCGCCGCGCAAGACGGATCGCTCTCGATCGCAGTTCGCGCAGCACGCAGGCGTTCACCAAAATCCTCTGCGCCAACCGGTGGAATACCGCCCCGGAATTTCACGAAGCGGACCCTGACGTCGCCGCCATGTTGCAAGATTCAGACGCCGCGCTCGTCATCGGCGATCCTGCGCTTCGTCTCGCCATCGCCGCCGAAGCGAAAGCCAAGCCCGGCCGCGACGGCGAATGGATCTGCGATGGCGCAACCGTCGGCCTTCCGCAATTCCAAACGCTCCACGTCTACGACGTCGTTCGCGAATGGTGGCAGATGACTGAACGGCCCGCGGTTCTCGCCGTCTGGGCGGCACGCCCGGAAGTCGCCACCGAAGCCCTCGCCGACGAATTTCTCGCCTCTCTAAATTTCGGCCTCGAAAATCTGGACGCCATCTGCAAAGAGTCCGCTGCCGAAATGAATCTGCCCGCCAAAGAACTAAAACTCTATCTGAAGACCAACATCGACTATTCGCTCGACGACGAAAACCGAAAAGGCCTCCTCGCCTACTACTCCCACGCTGTAAAACTTGGTCTCATCGAAAAACTCAGCCCCATCACCATCGCCCCGCGCACCGGTGTCCCCGCCCGCACCATCGACTTCTCCTGGGTCAAGACTCCAATGTAGTGGCGGGGCTTTAGACCCGTTCTTTTTCGAGGCGCGTCTTTAGATCCGCGCCCTTCGTCATTCTTCTTGTTTTTACTTTCAACTTAAAACTTACAACTTAGAATTCTTCCCACGTCTTAATCTCATCTCCAATTCCTCCGGCGTCTTCGGCCAATCTTCTCTCAACAATCTGGAAAACGCCCGGTCCGCCAGTAATTTCCCACCCGTCTGGCACGTCGGGCAATAATTCGTCTCATTCGACGCATACTTGATCCGCTGCACTCTTCCTCCGCATCGCGGACAAGCTTGCTCGTACTTCCCATGTACCGCCATCTCCGGCCGGAACGCCGTCACTCCCTCCGGAAATTTCTCGCCTGTCTCCTTGCGCAATCGTTCTGTCCATTCCGTCAGCGACTTCCGCGTCGCCTCAAACAACCGCGCAATCTCTTCGTCCTTCATCTTGTGTGTCTGCAACAACGGGGACAGCTTCGCTTCCCACAAAATCTCATCCGAATACGCATTCCCGATTCCACTGAACCATTCCGGATCGGTCAGCGCGCGCTTCAGCGTATGATTTTCAGATTTCAGGATTTTCGAAAACTGCTCCAGCGTTGCATCCAAAACTTCAAGCCCACCGGGATCGAGTTCCGCCAACCCCGCTTCCCCGCTCGCCAAATGCAGCGACGCCCGCTTCTGCGATCCCGCCTCCGTCCAAAGCAGACTCCCATTCGCAAAGCCAAACGCCGCCAAATGCTGCTTGGACAGCTTCGCGCCGGTCTTTATGCTCCCTGTAACGGCCACCTTCCGAGGCGGGCCTTCTTTCCAATGCAGCCGCCCCGCAATCATCAAATGCAGCACCAGCCAAATCTCAGCCTGTTTACTTCTGGAGTCCGTTGTAGCCGCCGCCTTCTGAGGCGGGCGCTTTTGTTCCAGGTCCCCTTCTTCTCCCAACCCAATACAAATCCGCTTTCCCACGCGCCGCAATTCAACAACCGTCTTCCCAATCGCGCTCCCCACCGGCGGCTCCACGCTCCGCAACAAAAACGGACTCACAATGCGCACACCCTCCAGCCGCTGCCCCAGAATCCGCTTCTCCAGCGCCTCGATGTAAGTCGTTATGTCGGGCAGCTCCGGCATGGCTCCTTCAACCTAACGCAGGTTGGGCAAATCTCCATAGCTCTATCCGATGCTCAGGACAGGTACCGCCGCGAACACCCAGGCCAGACATGAACCAGCTCTGGAGGCGCGCAAGAAGTTAGCCCAGCCCGTGAGCGCTGGGTCCAAAGTCGGGAAATGCCACGAGCGCCAGAGGCGTGGCACATACCTCTGGCAGAGTGAATATGCTATTCTCCGCGACGGTCGGACAACCGTTCACAATCAAATTTCTTCTGAAGGGAAATTCAGATGAAGCGCCTCTTCGCGTTCGCCATCGTTCTACTCGCCATCGGTTTCGCACTCCCATCGCGCTCCAAAAGCACTCCTCCCCCAACTTCTCCCGTTGCCGAAGGCTGGATCGCTGCCTGGAATTCCCACGACACCGCCAAATGGGCCACGCACTTCACCCTCGACATCTACTATGAAGACGTGACCTTCGGCGAAATCAGCCATGGCTCCGAAGAAGCCAAGAAATTCGCCGCCTCCTTCTTTACGGATGTCCCCGATCTAAAACTCGAACTGGCCGACTCTTCGGTCGAGGGCAATCACGGCAGCATTCAGTGGATTCTCAGCGGCACTGACAAAGGCATCTTCAAAACGGGAAAAACATTCAAAGTCCGCGGTGTCAGCATCATCACCATCACCGACGGCAAAATCTCCCGCAGCGCCGACTACTACGACCTCGCCACCATCATGAAGCAAGTCGGCGTCCTGCCCGCTTCTTAGCAGGTACGGGTACCACGCAACGCGACTGCGAACAAAAGACCACTAGTAATTACTTTATAAACAGCACGCTTTTACTATAATGGGTCGTGAATTACAGCAAACCACGCTCCGCCGGTAAGTTCTTTGCAATCAATGGGGCTCGCGCTGCTTCGCTGAGTCCTTTACATGCGAAAAAATAGTGGATGACATCCTTCCGGATTCACCAACTCGTTTAAATTCAATGACTTGCGCGCTCATTGCACAAACCGGCGCACAGAAAAGCAAGCTAACTATAGTGTTTGCATATCGTTGCGCACTCTTGCCAAAGCAATCGAGGGTGTACCCCTGCGTCGGTTCAAATTCTCCGGAGCCTCCAAATTCCCAGAACGAACCGCCTCTCAGTTACAATATCAATTCGCAGAGGACATGAATCCGTGGCTCTAACCAAACAACAGGCCCTTGAAATGCTCGAATCCGATGACCTCCTCGGCATCGGCATGGAAGCGCATCAACTGCGCATGAAAAAGAACGACCCACGCGTCGCCACCTATCAGATCGACCGCAACATCAACTACACGAATTTCTGCACCGAGTATTGTTCGTTCTGCGCGTTCTACCGCCCACTCGGCTCCAAAGAGGGCTACATCCTTTCCTTCGAGGAAATTTTCCGCAAGATCGAAGAGATGATCGAACTCGGCGGCAACGGCGTTCTGCTCCAGGGCGGCCTGCATCCGGATCTGCAAATCGAGTATTACGAAAATCTTTTGCGCTCCATCAAACAGAGATTCTCGACTGTCCATCTGCACTGCTTTTCTGCGCCGGAAATTTTGTGCATCGCGGAAGTCAGCGAACTCAGCGTCGAAGACGTCATCCTTCGCCTCAAGGACGCCGGACTCGCTTCCATCCCCGGTGGCGGCGCGGAAATTCTCGACGACGAAATTCGGTCCAAGATCGCGCGCCTCAAGTGCACCAGCGATGATTGGGAGCGCGTGCACCGCATCGCGCACAAACTCGGGCTGCGCACCACCGCCACGATGATGTTCGGTTGCGGCGAAGAGTTAAAACATCGCGTCAATCATCTCGACCGCGTTCGCCGCATTCAGGAAGACACTGGTGGCTTCACTTCCTTCATTCCTTGGATCTTCGCGCCGGAAAATACTGCGTGGGGCAAAAAAGTTGAGCAAACCACCGCCGTCGACTATTTGAAAACGCTCGCCGTTAGCCGCCTGTATCTCGACAACATCGATCACATTCAATCGAGCTGGCTCACACCCGGAATCAAAGTTTGCCAGGTCGGCTTGCAATTCGGCGCCGACGATGTCGGCAGCATTTTGATCGAAGAAAATGTCGTCTACGCCGCTGGCGTCCGCAACCGCACCAACGAAGGCGAACTGCGCCGCATCATCTCCGGCGCCGGCTTCCTCCCTGCCCAGCGCGACACGTTGTATCGTTCGTATGCGTTGAAGTAGGGGACTACGCCTTTGGTTTTGGCCGAAGGAGAATTTCCACTTCGGTGTCGTCGGGAAGATCGAGCGGTTCGGCGAGTTGCAGAAGACCTTTGTAGTAGCGGGCCTTGAGTTTTTTGGGTTCGACGCTGCGCGATGAAGGCGGAGAAGTTGCTGAAACGGGCGAAGATTTTCCCGAGACCTCATCCATCGCTTCGTTGGCGAGGGCATCGGCTTCCGCGTTTTGTTCGCGGTAGACGTGGTCGATGCGGAACGACGCGAATGATTGCGACATTTTTTTCGCGCGCTCGAAGAGCGGCTTCAAGTCAGCGCTTTTCACTTTGTACTGTCCGCGCATTTGCTTCACCAGCAATTCCGAGTCGCTCTCGATGCGCAGCGCGCGAATCTGATTCGATTGCGCGTAGTCGAGCGCCGCAATCAGTCCGTAATATTCGGCGACGTTGTTCGTCATGCGGCCAATATATTTTTTAAGTCGTGCGATGACTTCGCCCTTTGGATCGCGAATGACGACGCCGTAAGAAGCAGGCCCGGGATTTCCGCGCGAACCGCCATCAATATTCGCGCGATACGGCGCAGGCTTTGCTTGCGGCTCGGGTTCGCCGAAGAGGCCGCCGCCTCGTGAACTTTGCGGGGGACGCACCATCAGGACGCGCTCGACGCCGCTCCTTCTTTTTGTTCTGGGGCCTTGGCCGCTGGTTCCACTGCGTAGAGAATCCGTCCGCAGGTTTCGCACTGAATGACCTCGTGATTTTCCGGGCGGCGAATCTCCTGAAAAGTGTGCGGAAGCAGCCGCATGCCGCAGCCGCGGCACTGTTCGGTGGCGGCCTCGGCGAGCGCAACGCCGTGGTGGCGCTTGGCAATCCGCCCGTAAACCGCAAGGATCTCTTCCGGAATTTGAGCGGCGATTTTTTCGCGCTGCGCGAGGTCGGTATCGAGCTCCGATTTTTTCTCCGCGCCGAGTGACTCAATATTTTTGCGCACTGCCGCGAGAGAAGCTTCCGCTTCTTTCAACGCGGCTTCCGCGGACTTGATCTCGCGCTCGGTCTCTTCAACGGCCATCATCTGTTCGAGCTGGCGGTCTTCGGCGGCGCTGGTTTCGGATTCGGCGTGCGCGATTTCGTGCTGCAGGGCTTTGTACGCTTCGTTGGTTTTTACGGAAGCGCTTTGGTCGCGGTATTTTCGCGCGCGCTCGCGCCACTGATTTACGTCGAGCTCGAACTTCTTGCGTTCGGTCTGCGCGTGTGAATGTTTTTCTTTCGCCGCCGCGAGCACGGCGCGGGCTCCGCTCAGCATCGCGTCGGCGTCTTTGATGCGTTTCGGAAACACATCAAGCTCCGCGCGCAGCGCCGCGATGCGCTGATCGAGTCGTTGTAGCTCCAGAAGTTGCGGAATTGCAGGGTGCATCCGAAGAAGTTTAGCACACGGTGAAGCGTGGCTTTTTGCCGGGGAGAAGAGAAAAACGGAGCGAGATTTATCTCGCCCCGTGTTCAGATGGCGATAAAGATTTACGCGGAAACTTCGCGACGGCTCAAATAGCCGTCGATCAAAAAGCCGATGCCCACGGCCAAGGGAATTAGGCCGAACGCGGCGGCAGCGAGAGCATCCGACTGGGATGAGACTCGAGCGATCACGGCAAATGTCGCGATGTAGCCGACTGCGCCGCTGATGGACAAAATACCCAGGCGCCGCGAACGGCCGACATGGGAAACTTCCGGCTCCATTGGAATATCCACGCCGCGCGCAATCGCCGCCAGCCGTTCCTCGGAGCGCAGCTTGCGTACGCGGTAGTAGGTAAACATGCCAGCAATGGGGATGCCCAAAGAAAGGATAACTGCCACAAGACCAATCACGTCGCCGCCCATACTTTTCTCCTTCGAATGCCGCGGTCGCGGCTGAAATAGGGTCCAAATGGACCCGGCCCAGGAAGCCTTCGGTAAGGCTGTTCTGGAATAAGGTACGGCGGGATTTAGGAAAAAGTTCCCAAAGAAACGGTTTCGAATCAATTATTGGACTTCTGCGACCTGCATATTTTGGTCGATGCCGAGGGTGGGGTAGCGGATGGGCGAACCTTCAGGTGCGGCAGCATGGCGGGCTACGACTTTAAATTCGCCTGACTCTCCGCTGCACTGGACTTCGTAGGCATAGCCGTCCCGGCCGGGGCTGGTCATCTTAAGCGAGCCGGAAGAGATGAGTTCACCGATATCGGCGCAGTGGCTACTGAGGGCGATGTCGTTGCGTTCGGCCTGCGCAATTTCGAGGAGGTCCCTGCGGACAGCGGTCAGACTAATGGCCTGCGTGGGGGCAGTTCCGGAATCGGTGACGGGCATTTTCTTGGTCGTGAAATAGAAAATGCCGAGGGTCAAGGCCACAAGAACGAGTAATCCGACGAGCTTTCCCATAGACTGAGTTTGACCCGGTGAAATGGCCGGGGCAAGAGTACGGCGGGACAGGATTGCCAAAGAAACAACCCGGCCGGTTATTTCAGGCGGCGCTCTTTGCGGCGCTGGCGGTCGGGAACGCTGCGCGGAGTGCACAAAAACAGGAACGGCACCGAGTATGGTGCTCGCGCAATTGAATAAGAGAATGTTGCTGAAGAACGTGACAGTGCGATACGCAGCGATGCAGTACGCCCATTTGAATCCCGAGACTGGGGTGATGCGCGTTGCGAGCGCGGGAATGCATGGGCTGTTTCATCTGAGAATAGGGACTGCGACGATTTGGCGCTGTGTGGAATTCCGCTGGGACTTTTTCCGAACACGGAATACGAGATGAAGGAAATTCAGCTGGCGGACGGCGATTCGGTTGTGTCCCTGAGCGATGGGTTGATTGACGCGAAAAGTCGCCACAAGAAATTTTAGGGACACTGTTTTCGTATGTAGAGACGTACGCGAAAGGGCAGCCGCAGCAAGACGATCGCACAGCGGCGGTTTTGCGGCATTCGCCAAGTTCGTAAGAGGAAACGCGAAATCGAATATAAATTGACACGATTCGAGGGCTCCGGTAACTACAGTAGGTATAGCAATCCACACAGCAGGCGATTAGGAGAGTCCTCTCATGAAGACGAAGTCCCCATGCGCCATGGCCCTGGCGTTTTTTGCGTCATTCCTCATTTTGATTCCGAACGACATTGTCGCCGAGCCGCAAGCCGGCGGACAAAAAGCCGGCGAAGTTTCGCGCGTGATTCCCGCGGTGAGCATCGCGAGGGGGGCAAAATCGTTAACGGCGGCGGCGAAAACACCAGTGAATTGGGCAGACGTGGTGAACACGCAGGCGAACGCACGCGCGCGCATCGCGCTCGACGATGGTTCGGTGTTGAACGTCGGATCGGATTCGTCGTTGAAGGTGACAAAGAGCGACGGCGCAGCGCAACAGACCGAGCTGGATCTGGCGTACGGGAAACTCCGCTCGCAGGCGCAGAAGATTACGAAGACGGATGGGAAGTTTGAAGTGCGGACGCCGGCGGGAGTTGCGGGCGTGGTCGGAACCGATTTTTATATCGGATACGACCAGAGCGGCGGCCAGATGAATCTGGTGGTGTTCGAAGGCCAGGTAAAGCTGTGCAATCTGGCGGGCGTTTGCGTGATCGCGAAGGCGGGGCAAATGAGCAGTGTGCGAAATGGAGACAATTCTTCGCCGCTAAATCCGACGCAGGCGACGCTGGATGAGCTGACGACGGCGGTGAATGCGACAACTTTGGCGGACAAGCCAAGCGGCTTGATTAATGCGGGGCATCACATCAGCACGGGCTGGGGGATTACGCTGGGAATCGTGTCGGTGGGATTGGCGATCGCAATTCCCGCAGTGGTTGTGCATAGCACGCACAACCCGGTGGCGCCTCCGCCGAACCCGTGCCTCAAGAATCCGCAGTTGTGCGGCTAGTTCGAATCGTCGCCGCAATGTGCGGCTGAAATCGTTTCAGGAAGTGTGGCCTCAGGCGAAATTCGAGCCTGGGGCCGCTGCTTTTTTAGTGCAACGAAAGCGGCGGCCGGGCCGTCGAAGTAAGTGTTGCCGTGAGAGAAGCGAACGGTAGAACAGCGAGATCCTTCGGTCGCGGTGCTCCCTCAGGACGACCTACCCCCGACGGGCAGGTCGTTTGTATGCTTCCCGGCAGTAACGTAAACTGGGGGTTTGGCAGCGGCTCTTCCATCTAAGTGGGCTTCTAAGTGAGGCAATCTTTGAGAAAGTCACTCTCCGTGCGTCTGATACGTACCTTGCTGGCAGTTGGTTCCAGTTTAGCTTTTTGTGCGATTCCGGCGACTGCCGGGCCTCCGGATGGTCCGGTGGCGGCGAAGCCGTCTCCGTTGATTGGCGCGATGCAAACGGAGCTCGACCGGTCGTTCAGGACGCTGGGCAGTCAGGATATTCCAGCGTATTTCATTGGGTATACGCTGACGGACACGCAGCGGGCGGAAGTTTCCGGATCGAATGGAGCATTGCTTTCGAGTTCGGAAGTGCGAAATCGGTGGCTGCAGGTGGCGGTGCGAACGGGCGACTACAACAAGGACAACACCCATAAAGTGGGGGAGCGGCAACTGCCCGCGGGCGGGCCGGGAACGGTCGCGCCGGTGGACGATGACGCGGAAGTGCTGCGCCGGGCGATCTGGCTGGAAACGGACGACCAATATCGGGCGGCGGCGGAAGCGCTGATCAAAATCAAGACGGGCCGCGAAGTGAAAGTGGAAACAGCGGAAGGGCAAGCGCCGGATTTTTCGAAAGAGCAGCCGCACAAGTCGTTTGGGCCGCAGGTTTCGTTCACGCTGGACCGGACGCCATGGGAAAACCATGTGAGGGCGTATACGAAAGCGTTTCGCGAATCGCCGGCGATTCTAAATTCGATTGTGACGTTCAGCGCGCTGGCCCAAAACGTATTTCAAGTAAACACCGAAGGGACGCAACTGCAGTTTGGACAGATTCGCTACCGGCTGGAACTTTTCATTCAAGGGAAAGCGCCGGATGGAATGAACATCGAGCGCTATTACAACTTCGACTGGGTGGACCCCAAGGACGCTCCGGACGATAAGGCGGTAGCGGCGGCGAGCGCGACATTGCGCAAGGAGATGGAAGGTCTCGTCGCGGCACCGATCAACGAGCCGACGGTTGGACCGGCATTGCTGACGGGACGCGCCGCGGCGGTTTTCTTTCACGAAGTGTTTGGACATCGCGCGGAGGGTCATCGGCAGAAGGACATTACCGAAGGGCAGACATTTGCGAAGAAGGTCGGCGAGCCGATCTTGCCGGATTTTCTGAGCATTGTGGACGACACAACGCGGAAGAAGCTAGGCAACGAAGATTTGCTCGGCTACTACCAGTTTGACGATGAGGGAGTTCCGGCGCAGAAGGTGACGCTGGTGGATCACGGCGTGCTGAAGGCTTTCGAGATGTCCCGCTCGCCGCTGGTTGGATTCCCGCATTCGAACGGGCACGGCCGGCGACAGCTGGGCGCGACGCCGGTTTCGCGCCAAGGAAATTTGATTGTCGAGAGCAGCAAGATGGTGACGAACGCGGAGCTGCGCGCGAAGCTGATCGAATTGGTGAAGCGGCAAGGCAAGCCGTACGGACTGTTGATTGACGACATAGCCGGCGGATTTACGTTTACCGGACGCGGGCAGCCGCAAGCGTTTCAAGTGCAGCCGCTGGTTGTTTACAAAGTTTTTGCGGACGGCCGGCCGGATGAACTGGTGCGCGGCGTGGACATTGTGGGAACGCCGTTGGCTGCGTTGACGAAGATTGTCGCGACGGGCGACACACCGGAAGTTTTTAACGGATATTGCGGGGCGGAATCGGGATCGGTTCCGGTTTCCGCGGCTTCGCCGGCGATTTTGACTTCCGAGCTGGAAGTGCAGAAGAAGGAGACAGACACAGACCGGCCGCCGATACTGCCACCGCCTGCACACGACACGAGAAGCGCGGGAATGAGCAGCGGGGCGAAGACAAACGCGGGAGGCCAACAGTGAGAGGCGCGATTCGCAACTCCCTTTTTGTTTTTGCAGCGGCACTACTGTTCAGTCCTGGAGT
>Ga0247669_1000461_pt1 | contig 16264 bp, 16 predicted proteins | sample CNK10_metaG_FD_182734 | JGI IMG/M metagenome (GOLD analysis project Ga0247669, IMG submission 182734) | Soil microbial communities from Purdue University Martell Research Forest, Indiana, United States - CNK10 | ecosystem: Environmental > Terrestrial > Soil > Temperate forest > Bulk soil...
CTGCTGGCGGAGTGGGCCATGCGCGCGCTCCGTACGCTGCCGCCATCCACTCTGCCGAGAGCGGAAAGCATTGGACTGGATTTGCCCGTGCTCGGATTTGCCGCCGGGGTCGCCGTTCTCACCGCTCTTCTATTTGGTTTTGCGCCCGCTCTGCAGATTACGCGAGGAGCGCCGTCCGAGACATTGAAGGAGGGCGGGAGAACAGCAAGCGCGGGACGCCATGGTGTGCGCAGTGCGCTTGTAGTTCTGGAGACTACGCTGGCGCTCGTACTCCTGGTTGGCTCGGGTTTGTTGTTCAAGAGCTTTGTGCGTTTACAAACAGTCGATCCGGGCTTCGAGTCTAAGAACATTTTGACCGCGAATATTTCACTTCCAAAATCGAAGTACTCGACGGATGCACAAACAATCCAATTCTTCGGTCAGGTGCTCGAGCGCATGCAGGCTGTTCCGGATGTGAAAGAAGCTGCGGTCGCCAGTGGCAACCCCATGGACGGATCAAACCTCTCGTTTGTGTTCGCGACCAAACAGCTCCAGGCGCTTGCGCCCGCGGACCAGCCTTCCGCGGGGTATTACGTTGTCAGCCCGAACTATTTCCACACACTGGGAATCCCGCTGCTGGTTGGACGCTATTTTACGCAAGGGGATTTCGCCGGCAGCCCCCGCGTGGCCATCATCAGCCAGGCGGTAGCGCAGCGGTTTTTTCATGACCGGAGTCCGATAGGGCAGACGATCAAAATTGGCGTCGGAGCGGGGGACCCGCCTTGGCGCGAAATCGTTGGCGTCGTTGGCGATGTGAAGGACGACGGCCTCGGAGAGGCAGCCACGATGACTGTCTACGAGCCTTGCACACAGCAAGTGTGGAGCAGCATGAGCTTGTTCCTGCGGTCGGATTCGGATCCGTCGCATCTGGCGAGCGTACTTCGAAGCCAAGTAATGTCAGTCGACAAAGATCAACCGGTCGCGGAGATCGCGACGGGAGAGCAATTGATGTCGCAGGCTGTGGCGCAGCCGCAGCTTCGGACGCTGCTGCTAAGCCTGTTTGCCGGGCTGGCTTTGGTGCTGGCCAGCCTGGGAATCTACGGCGTGATGTCTAACATGGTGGCGCAACGGACGCACGAAATCGGCGTGCGCATGGCGCTGGGAGCCGGCCAACGGAGCGTGCTGCGGTTGGTACTGAGCAATGGCATGCGGCTTACACTGCTCGGCATTGCGCTGGGGACGGCGGGAGCATTTGCCTTGACGCGGCTGATGAAGAGTTTTCTTTTCCATGTGACGCCCACCGATCCGGCTACTTTTCTGGAGGTCGCTCTGTTCTTGTTTGCCGTGGCGCTGCTGGCGAGTTACATTCCCGCGCGCCGCGCCACCCGAGTTGATCCCGTGGTCGCCCTGCGATATGAGTAAGTGAGCGCTGAGAGTCCTTCAGCGCTTTCTTGCTTTTCAATGACAGCGTTCTTGCTTTAGAAAGATTTGGCCGCTGGCGTTGTCACGCGAGCTCGCCGAGAAACGCTTCCATTTCAGAGCGAGCGTGCTCGTCGCCTTTTTTGGATGCGGCGGCGATGCCCTTCGAAAGAACCTGCCTGGCTTCCTCGTTGCGAGACTCGCGGGCGAGAAGTTGCCCGTACATGAGGTACGCAGGAATATAGTCGGCGTTGAACTCGATCAGGGCGCGGAAGTGACCGTCGGCAGCGCTCGGGTCGCCGCTATTCATGCATTCCATCGCCAGGCCATAGCGGGAGAAGGCGTCGTCGGGTTTCTTGGCGACGAACTCTTCGAGCATCTGTCGTCGGGTTTTCTTTTGGTCGGTCATGGTTGGCTCCCGTATTATACGGATAACGAGACTGCGTCCCAAAGCAGCCGAGGAACGAGGGGTGAATGAAGCACAAGCCAGCCGTGAAGAGTGAGATGAGTGGAGGATTAACGCTGAAGGGCAAGCCGGTCGGCGCTTCGCGTTCGGAGATGACGGAAATCGTGCTGCCGGCGCAGACGAATCCTCTCGGGAAATTGCTCGGCGGGCAGGTGATGCATTTGGTAGACATGGTTGCGGCGATGGCCGCGCACCGGCATTCGAACAGTTACGTGGTGACGGCATCGGTGGACTACATCGATTTTCGCAATCCCATCAATCTCGGAGAAATCGTCAACCTGAAATCGCAAGTGAACCGAGTGTTCCGGACATCGATGGAGGTTGGCGTCGAGGTCTATTCCGAAAATGCGATGACTGGCGAGCGAAAGCACACAACTTCGGCATATGTGACGTTTGTGGCCGTGGATGAGTACACCCGGCTTCCGAAGCCTGTGGCGCCGCTGATTCTGAAAACGGAGGATGAGAAGCGACGCTTCCGAGAGGCTGCGAAACGTCGCGAAGTGCGTCTAGCCATGCGTTACGGGAAAACGCATCTGCATATCTGAAAGTTAGCTGACGCCGCCGGACCAGCGCGGCGTTGAGGTCGGCCAGGGACTGCCCCCTTCGGGCTCTTCGGTGATCGCAAGGGCCTTGGTTGCGTCCATGGATTCGGGCGGATTGGATATCAACAGGATGAACTTACCATTTGCGTCTGGCCAGGCCATCATCGAGGGCATGGGCTTTGCTCCCTTCGCTTTAGGTATGAACCACAATTGCAAAACATGGTGTGGGGACGGCATTGGAATGTTTTCTCCCATGACGACGACGCCCAATTGAGCATGCCACTTGACTTCCAGTTGTGGTCCCTGCGCATTTTGCCCTGCGAGAGAGATCTTTACGGAAGAAGGATCCATGAGAATCATGGCTTCGCGCTTGGCGGCGGCCAGTTGCTGCTCGGTTTTCTGGCGCTGCTGAAGAAGTGCCGCGGCGCGATCGTTAGCCTGTCGGATTTCGTCCTGAAGACGGCGCATATTCCAAGTGGAATAGAGTGAAAAGACGAACAGCGCGGCCACGGCTGCCCACAACCAGGAGGAGATGACGCTCCTGGACGGCATCACACGCGGCTTTGTTTCTGATAGGGCTTGTGCATCGGCGCGGACCGATTGCATCAAGCGGCCCTTAAGCATGTCCGAGGGAACTGCTTCCGGTGCCGCGTAGGCGAGTTGACTGACCAGCCAGCGCGCTTCTTCAACGGCTTTGGAGCAGTCCGCGCAACCGGTGGCGAGATGCGCTTCGAGCGCGGCGCGTTCTTCGGGATCGAGCGCACCGAGAGCGTAGGCCTCAACCAGTTCGCGAAATTGTTCGCAGTTTTTCACGTCGTTGCCCGCAATCCTTCTTTCAGGCGAAGCAAACCGTTGCGAATCCAGCTTTTTACCGTGCCAAGCGGTTCTTTCAAGGCCGCCGCAATTTCTGAATGGCTCAAGCCTTCAAAATACGCGAGCTCGATGGCTTTTTTCTGCTGCGGAGCGAGTGAGGCCATCAAAGCGCGAACGCGTTCGGCGCGGCGCTTTTCGTCGAGGGCCTTTTCGTAGTCTGGCGCGACCACTAGCGGCGGCAGTTCGTCGGGCTGATCTTCGCGGCGGCGCTGACGTTCGCTCTTCAGGCGAAGCTGATCGAGGGCGCGATTTCGCGCCATGGTGCATAGCCACGGGACAAAAGGGCCGCGCGAAGAATCGTACTGATCCGCGTTGCGCCAAAGCTGGAGGAAGACATCCTGAACGACCTCTTCCGAAGTGGAAGCCTGCTGGAGAATGCGCAGGACGAGCCCGTAGACGAGGCGCGAATGGCGGTCGTAAAGCTGTTCAAAAGCGCTCACGTCTTTTTGAAGGAGGCGCGACAAGAGCGTCGCGTCAAGCGACACTTCGGGGTGACCGGTGGATGTGAAAGCCGCCAGGAACACGAGTGTCGGCTTCTTCCTCTCCTAAAGAACTGTACGGCGGAAACGCTCAAACGGATGAATTTGCCTGGGCATGGCGACCTCAGCGCGCTTCCCGGGCGCGGATTTCGTTTGCGACGCACAAAGCTTGCTCGACACACGCGCCGATTGCCGGGCCGCGAAGGTAGTTCCCTGCGAGCCAAAGACCTGGAAATTCTACACCGAGTTTCAGAAGCGAGGCCACGAGTTGCGAATATCCCAAATTATATTGAGGCAGAGCGCGAGGGTAGAGCGTGACGTTCGAGAAGGTTGGAGCTTGGCGGATTTGAAGAAGCGGCGCGATTTCTTTGTGAACGAGGGAGACGAGTTCGTCAGGGGAGAGCGTAACGGCTTGCGAGTCGGTGGCGCCACCTACGAAACTGGTGAAAAGGGAATGACCGTCCGGGGCGCGGCCAGGGAAGAGCGATGAGTTCCAAACCGTGCCTAAGGTGCGAAGTCCCTCGGAGCGCGGAATGAGAAAACCGAATCCGTCAAGTGATTGACCTATGTGGTCCTTCGGATAGGCAAGGGAAACGACAGCGACTGGCGCATATTCGATGGACGCGAGAGCGGATGCAAGGCCGGGGTGGATGCCGCGGAGCAGATTGGCGGCCGCCGGAGCCGGTGTGGTGAAGACTACGTTGTCTGCTATGAGATGTTCCGTTGATTCGTTAGCGGTCAGCGTGACTTCGTAGTTCGTTGAAGTTCCTGCGCTGGCAACGCGGATCTCTGTCACGGAAACTTCGGTGCGGAGAGCAGGACCGAGTCTTGCGGCGAGCGCGCGCGCGAAGGTTTCGTTTCCATCGCGAAAGGATTGCAGAGCCGGCTTGTGCTTCGGATCCTTTTTTGATTTTGTAGCGCGTAGCATGCCGCGGATGATGCTACCGCTGGTTCGTTCGGCTTCGAAGAGCTGGGGAAAAGCGGCGCGGAGGCTGAGTTTTTCAGCGTCGCCGGCATAAATGCCAGAAACAAAAGGGCCGACGAGTTTGTCGAGGAGTTCCGCGGAAAATTTGCGGCGGACAAAGGCGGCGACGGATTCGTCCTCGTCGGGAGGAGCGGTGTGGCCGAAAGTATCGCGGAGGATGCTCCATTTGGTACGCGCACTGAGGAGGGAAGAAGTGAAGAAGGCCGGCGGGCTGAGCGGGGCCTGCTTTAGCTGGCCATCGATGACGAGGAATCTGGGAGCGCGGTGCGGAGCGGTTAGCAGTTCGTTTTCGAGGCCGAGATTGCGGCAGAGTTCGTCGAGTTGAGGAGTGCTGCTGAAACTTTGGGGGCCGAGTTCCAGGAGGTAGCCATCGCGGCGCTCAGAACGAATCATGCCGCCAGGACGCCGGGAGGCCTCGACAACCTGAGCGTCGACACCGGACAGGCGCAAGGAATGGGCGCAGACCAGGCCGGAGATTCCGGCGCCGACGATGAGGACTGGGACGTGGGTAGTCATGGAATCCGACAGCATCCTACCATCTTGAGTTCGTACACCTGAGCGTAAGAGTCGGCAGTCCACGTCGCAGCTCCGGTAAAAATTAAATGAGCACAGACTGAAGTCTATGCTACCCACCGCCTGGATTTTTGTAAGTGTTGCATATAAAAGACTTAGGGTTTGCGCAAGTCTCTTAGATTGAATGCTTGTGGGAAGGTGTATAGGTGTTGATTCTACAGGATTTAGTAAAGCCGTCGCGTGTGACTGCTGGAGATCGAGCAGAATGATGGTTGGAGGGCTTGAGGGTTGAACGGATAGAGCCTCGCCAAAGTAGGGCATACCCCACCCGGGGTGTTTTTTGTAAGAGTGGCAAGCAAAGGATTTATGTTGGACGCAGCTCGTAAGAGTGGCAAATACAGGGGTTAAAGTGGCTGCATTTTCTGCGATTTGCGAACGGCCCGTATGAGTGGCAGGGAAAGGGGTTAGGCGAGATGTTGTTTGAAGGTTTGTAGGTTGACAGGAGGGAAGGTTGGGAAAAGAGGAGGAAGGAAAAGCCGAAGAGCAAAACGCGAGTGCAGGGAGAGGTCGAGTTGCAAAATGGGAAGCGGGATCGGGCTGGAAGCCAAAGTTCACGGTGTATGGTACCGCGTTTCTGATGACTTGTCAAGTTATTTCTTATGTAGTAATGATTCGAATCGCGTGCTCATGGGACGTAAGTTGATAAGAGGATTGGAGATGCGCGGGAACTTGGTGCTCGAAAATGGTGTTTGTGTAAGGCCCGGCTACTGGACTGCCTCCTTTAAAAGGCAAATCTATACCAACATCTGACTTAATGCACGAAACAAAGGCACACGGTGGGTGGGCTATGCTTCTGAATTGTGTGGCGGGTGGATCCGGTTGTTGCGTTGTGATGCGGTGAGCGTTGCCCGAGGGCGGCGGGACGGACGATTATTACGATTATTTTCATTGGCGCGGGAATTGCGGCGACCGTCGAGGATGGTCTCTCTTTAAGAAGAGAGGAGAAGAGAGATTTCTCTCTGCGCAGGCCGACACGTTTGCAGGAGCAAACGTGAAAGAAAAAGCGTCGGCCTGCTTCGTTCGAAATGACGGTGGGGTGCGGGAGGCGCGTGAAGGGGAATGCGGCGGCTTGTTGGATTTGAAATGACGACGGGGTGGGCGAGGACGAAGAGGGATTTCTCTCTGCGCAGGCCGATACGTTTGCAGGAGCAAACGTGAAAGAAAAAGCGTCGGCCTGCTTCGTTCGAAATGACGGTGGGGTGCTGGAGACGCGTTTGCGGGAGGATGTGGCAGAAAAAGCGTCGGCCTGCTCCGTTCGAAATGACGGTTGGGCGGGCTGGGAGTTAGAGAGTTTTGGAGAAGAGGGGCTTGGCGTTGAGGTGCTGCTTTTCCAGGTAAGGGTCGAAGATCATGGCTAGGTTGCGGATGAAGATGCGGCCGAGCCAGGTGGTGCGGATTTCGTTGGGGTCGAGGATGACCAGGCCGTCGTCGCGGAAGGGCTCGAGGCGGCGGAGTTCGTCGGCGAAATAGTGGTCGAACTCGATGGCGAATTCGCGGGAGATTTCGTCTTTCAGCACAATGGTGTGGCAGAGGAGACGGCTGATTACCGCGCGGCGGAGGCGGTCGTCGTCGGAAAGGTGATAGCCGCGCATAGTGGCGATGCCGCGCTCGGCGACGGCTTTTTCCCAGCTGGGGATGTCGCGCTGATTTTGCGCGTAGGCATTCTGGATGCCGCTGATGGCGGTGATGCCCATGCCGTAGAGGTCGGCGCCGGCCTTGGTGGTGTAACCCTGGAAATTGCGGTGCAACGTGCGATTTTGCTGGGAGACGGCGAGTTCGTCGCCGGGTTTTGCGAAGTGGTCCATGCCGATGTAGAGATAGCCGGCTTCGAGAAATTTCAGGAGGCCGGTGCGAAAGATTTCGAATTTTTGCATGCCTTCGGGAAGGTGGCCCGCGAAGGAACCCTGCTGCTTCTTGAGCCAGGGGACGTGGGCGTAGCTGAAGAGGGCGACGCGGTCTGGAGCGAGTTCGAGGATTTGATCGACGGTGTGGGCAAAGGTTTCGGCGGTCTGGTAGGGGAGGCCGTAAATGAGATCGACGTTGACGCTTTCGAAGCCGAGGTCGCGCGCGGATTGGATTAGAGCGGCGGTGAGTTCGAACGGTTGGACGCGATTGATTGTTTTTTGAACTAGAGGATGGAAGTCCTGGATGCCCATGCTCAGGCGGTTGAAACCGAGTTTGCGCAGAGTTTCGAGATGTTCGCGACTCGTGACGCGGGGATCCACTTCGATGCCGATTTCAGCGTCGGGAGCGAAAGTGAAGTGTTCGCGGGTGAAGCCGAAGAGGTCTTCAATCTGCGCGGGCGTTAGATAGGTGGGAGTGCCGCCGCCCCAGTGAAACTGCACGACCGGGCGATCACTGGAAACGCTGCGACTGACGTGCTCGATTTCGCGCTTCAATATGTCCAAGTATGGGGGCGAGACGCGCTTATCTTTTTGGATGATGACGTTGCACGCGCAGAAGAGGCACAGGCTCTCGCAAAAGGGAATGTGCATGTAGAGGGAGACAGGCGATTTAGCGCGCTCGGCCTCTTCGTGGACTTTTTCGAGGTCGGCGGGGCCGAAGGAATCGTTCCAGACAGGCGCGGTGGGATAGCTGGTGTAGCGCGGACCGGGACGGTTGTAGCGGGCGAGAAATTCCTCGCTGACGCGAAGCTCTTCGCGCGTGCTTTGCAGGCTTGGATTCGCGATGGTCACGACAAAAGTCCCCTAACTAACGCAAACTTGCCGCGGGTTTGGCTTCCTGCAGCAAGGATTGCTGGCCCGTTTCGATAAAGAGCTTGGCATGTTCGACGGGAGTGTGCTGCAAAATTCCGTGGCCGAGATTCAAAATGTGGCCGGTGCCGCCAAGCGCGGCCATAGCTTCCTGCGTGGCACGGCGAATTTCGTCCGGGGGGCCGTAGAGCACTGCGGGGTCGACATTTCCTTGCAGGGCGATACGCGGGCCGAGCTTGTCGCGAAGCTCGCGCATGTCCACGCGCCAATCGACGCTTAGAACATTGGCGCCGGAGCGAGACACGGCAGGCAGCAAATGGTGAGAGGCCTTCGTGTAATAAATTACGGGAGCAGAGCCGCCGAGGCCGGAGATAACCTCTTGCGTCGCGGGCAAAGCGAACTCTTCATAGTCTCGCAGCGAAAGCTCTCCACACCAGGTGTCAAACAATTGAACGGCAGCTGCGCCAGCGGCGATTTGAGCTTTTAAGTAGGGGATGGCCGCCTGCGCGATGCGATGCAACAAATTGCGAAACGTCGCCGGATCGTGGAGCAGAAAACTCTTTACCGTGGCGAAACCTTCGCGCGTGCGGCCTTCGACCATGTAGCAAGCCAATGTCCAGGGAGCGGCTGCAAATCCCAGGACTGGAACCGCCGGTCCAATTTCGCGGACGATACGGCGAATGGCTTCCGGCAGAAATCCCGTTTCGACCTCCGGGTCAAAGAGATGTAGCTTCTCGACATCGCGTTTTGAGCGAACAGGCTCCGGTAAATTGGGCCCCGCATCACCAAGTTCGAGCTTCAAGCCCATGGCCTCGGCAGGGATCAGAATGTCCGAGAAAACGATGACCGCATCCACGCCGAGAAGGTGAAAGGGCTGCAGCGAGACCTCGACGGCCAGATCGGGAGTCTTGCAGACTTCCAGGAACGGATGATTGGCTCGAATGGCGCGATATTCGGGTAGATAGCGTCCGGCCTGGCGCATCATCCAGACCGGCAGACGGGGGAGCGTTTCGCCGCGGCAAGCGCGGAGGAATAAATCCTTTCGATTGGGCGGAGCCGAGGTGGTGGTCATCTTGCGCCTGAGGAAGAGGATAGCAAATCCGGGAAGCGATTGCAGAGAGAGGCAATCCGTTAGCGGGTACTTTGTGGGTGGGCTATACTCTGAGTATCGCTGATGAAACTGAACTCAGCATCGGGGCGTTTGAGGTTGCCCGGCGTGAGGCCGGGGGAGAAGTAGGTCCGCCGAGCTGATGGAAAACTTGTTTTTCATTTTGACGATTGTCGCGTACGCCGGAAGTTTGAGTTGCTATCTCCGATTCTTGAGTGCGGGAAAGGAGATTGCCGGGCGGCTTGGGACCCTGTTCCTCGGACTCGGGCTCATCGCGCACTATTTTGCGCTGTTGGAACGATCGCGCGGATTGCATACCGTTCCGTATCACGATCTTTACGGTTCGATGTCGCTGTTTGGCTGGCTGCTCGCTCTGACCTATCTCGGGTTGGAGCTATTTCATCGGCAGCGCTCCTTGGGAGCGTTCGTATTGCCGTTTATCCTGGTGTTTTTTGTGGCAGCACAACTCGCACCTGCAGACCGATTGTCTCCCACACCTGCCCAAGGCGTTGCGTTTGCGTTTCACGTCACGCTGAGCATCCTGGCCTATGCGGCTTTTGCGCTCGCTTTTGTTTTCAGCCTGATTTTTCTGGGCGAAGAGCGGCTATTGCGCCGCCACAAGGTTGGCGACATCGTATGGAGACTGCCGCCACTTGAATTACTGGAACGCATGAGCCGTTCAAGCGTGCTGGTGGGACTGGTGTCCATCGCGATAGGAACGGCGCTCGGATTCGTGTGGGTCGACCGGCTTCACGGGCAATTCTGGTACTACGATCCGAAGTACGTCATCACTTTGCTGGTGCTGCTTCTGTACGTGGTGTATTTCCAGTTGGCAAGGACGGCGTCATGGCGCGGAGCGCGCGCTTCAAAGCTGTGCATTTTTAACTTTTTTGTGGTGGTGATGAGTTTTACGGTGGTGAACTTGTACCTGTCACACAGTCACCGCTATTTCTAGGAAGAAAGGGAATAGTGAGTAGTGGATAGTGAGTAGAAGCGGCGCTCCCCGACCGAGAGTAAAGAAGCGGCCACAGAGTGCGAGTTCGAGCGGATAGGAAGCAGCGGAGCAGGGATGGAAATTGTTCTCGTGGGGTTGAATCATCGGACGGCGCCCGTTGAGGTACGCGAGCGGGTGTCCTTCACGGCGGAACAGGCGCGCAGGGCCGCGGAAGAGCTGCGTGCGCGAGGAATCCTGGAAGAAACACTGGTGCTTTCGACTTGCAACCGCAGCGAAATTTATGGCGTGCCGCCGGAGAGTTCGCGCGAATGCGCGCCAGGGCTGTCCTCGTTTCTAAGCGAATTTCATGCGGTGCGCCCGGACGAGCTGGGCATGTCGCTCTATCATCACTACGACAGCGCGGCGGTCCAGCATCTTTTCCGCGTTGCTGCGGGGCTGGACTCCATGCTTCTCGGGGAAGCAGAAATTCTCGGTCAAGTGCGAGAAGCCTATCGCTACGCGCACGAGTATGGAGCCACCGGGCCGGTGCTGAACCGCATGTTTCAGGGAGCGCTCGAAGTGGGAAAGCGCGTGCGGTCGGAAACGGAGCTTGGTACGCGGCCAATGTCGGTGGCGTCGGCGGGCGTGAAGCTCGCGGAGCGAATCTTCGGAAAAATGGACGCGCGGAGCGCCCTGGTGCTGGGCGCAGGAACGATCAGCGAACAGGTAGTCAATCAATTGAGGGACCGCGGCATCGCACGGTTATTCGTGATGAACCGTTCGCGCGAGCGCGCCGATGAGTTGGCGCTGCGCTTCGGCGGAAAAGTTGTCGCCTGGGGCGAATGGGAAACGGCGCTGAAGTTGCCGGACGTGGTGGTGTCCTCCGTAGCCTCGGAAGAGCCCGTGCTTCGGCGGGAGCTTCTGCAGGCGGCCATGTCGGCCCGCGGCAATCGCGCGCTTTTCCTCATGGATTTGGGAGTGCCACGCAATATCGAAGCCTCTGTCGCGGAGCTCTACAACACCTATCTGTATAACCTGGATGACCTCACGGAGATTGTAGAGCAGAACCGGCATGCTCGAGAGAGTGAAATCCCCCGCGCCGAAACGATCGTGGACGAACACGTGGGAAAGTTTCTTTCCTGGCAAGCGAGCGTGGAATTGGTTGGGCTGGTGGACGCGCTTCGGGCGCGATTGCGCGAGGAAAGAGCGGCTTTTATTCATGCGCGCATGGATTCCATGAACCATCTCGGCGCGGCTGAGCGCGAGCGCGTAGAAGGCATGATGGACGAATTGCTGGAGAAGTTGCTTTTGAAGCCGGCGGAGCGTCTCCGCGGAGAGAAAGAGCTCCGCCGCAAGATCCAGAACGTGGAAGCGCTCCGCGATCTTTTCCTCTCGAACCGGGAGGAGCCTTGAGACACCTGCGCATCGGCACGCGGGGAAGTTTGCTTGCGAAATGGCAGGCGGAATCTGTTCGCAAACAGCTCTTCGCCGGGGCGGGAGTGGAAGCCGAAATCGTGATTATTAAAACGTCGGGCGACAAGCAGCAACTGTCGCCGCTGACGCAAATAGGCGGGAAGGGAATTTTCATAAAGGAGCTGGAAGAAGCGCTCCTGGAAGAATCCATTGACCTTGCGGTGCACAGCGTGAAGGACGTGCCGACAGACACACCTTCGCGGCTGATGTTTCCGGCTGTTTGCCGGCGCGATGATGTTCGAGACTGCCTGGTCGGAGCGAACAGTGCGACGCTTGGCACGTTGCGACACGGGGCGCGAGTCGGCACCGGCAGCCTCCGGCGGCAGGCGCAATTGCGGCACATCCGGCCCGATCTGGACGTCCGCGATCTGCGCGGGAACGTGGACACGCGGCTCCGAAAAGTGGAAAGCGGAGAGTATGAAGCGGTGATGCTGGCGAAGGCAGGACTGGACCGCTTGGGTTGGAGCGCTCGCATCACGGAGACGCTAGCTCCCGAGGTTTTCTTACCCGCAGTGGGACAGGGAGCGATTGCCGTGGAGTGCCGGCTGAAAGACACGGAAGCGGCGGAGGTGGCAGGGAGCCTTGACGACGCCGAAACGCGCACGGCAATTATCGCGGAGCGGGCGCTGCTTGCCGCGTTGCATGGTGGATGCCAAGTACCGCTTGGCGCCTGGGCGCGGATTGAGCGCGGCGAATTGGTGCTCGAAGCGTGCGTTTGTTCCGTGGACGGCCTGCAATATGTAAAGCAGCGTGCGACGGCGGCGCCTGAGCAGGCTGCGGAGCTCGGCGGACACATGGCCAATCTGCTGATGGAAGCGGGGGCGCAAAATATTCTCGAAGAAGTGAGCCGGCAGCGTGGGTGAGACCGTCCCATCACCGCTGGCTGGAAAGACGGTCGTGGTCACTCGAGCCGCTGCGCAGAGCGGCAAGCTGCTTGAAGAACTGGCCGCGCGACAAGCCAAAGTCAAACTACTTCCGCTAGTCTCGTTTGCACCACCAGAGGATTTCGCAGCGGTGGATGCCGCTTTGACGCGCATGGATTCGTTCGATTGGATCATTTTCACGAGCGCGAACGCAGTTCAGGCCGTCGAGCGGCGCAGACAACAGCTTGCTCGCGATCTTGGGTTGCCTCCGGCGCAACCGCGTGCCGCCGCGGTGGGGCCGGCCACAGCAGAAGAGGCGGAACATGCGGGATTTTCAGTAGACTATGTGGCGACAAACCACAGCGGCGCAGGCCTCGCCGCGGAACTGAAGGAAGAACTGGCAGGCCAAAACGTACTTCTCCCGCGCAGCGACCGCGCGAATCCCGATTTGCCGGCGGCCCTGCGGCGGAGCGGCGTGGTTGTGACCGAGGTGGTTGCCTACAGAACACTGCCGCCGAGCGAAGCTGACCGCGAGAAGGTGAAGGAAAGTCTCAAAGAGGGAGCGGACGGCATTCTATTTTTCAGCCCAAGCGCGGTGCATAATTTCATGGAGTTGCTTGGCCGAGAACGATGGGAAGCCATGCAAGGAAGAACATTGATGGTTGCGATAGGGCCAACAACGGCGCGGGCCTTGAGCGCCGCAGGAGTGCAGAGGATCGCAAGGGCGGCAGATACGACGCCGGCGGCGGTGGTGGAGGCGTTAGAAGGGCATCTTGCCCGGACGCGCAGGCGGTACACCGCCGAAGTGGAACAGGGATGAGCTTTCCCACGCAGCGTCCGAGGCGATTGCGGCGAACGGAAGCGCTTCGCGGATTGGTGCGCGAGACGCGGTTAAGTGCCGCGGGACTGATCTATCCGATGTTTGTGTGCCCCGGAACGAACGTGCGAAAAGAAGTCGGCTCGATGCCGGGCGTCTATCAGCAGTCGGTCGACAAGATCGTGGAGGAATGCCGCGAGGTCGAAGGCTTGGGCCTTCCCGGCGTGATTCTTTTTGGCCTGCCGGAGTCGAAAGACGCACGCGGCTCGAGTTCGACATCGGCGCACGGGGTAGTGCAAAAGGCCATTGAAGCGATGCGAAAGTCGAAGCTGAACCTGCTGGTGATTACGGATGTGTGCTTGTGCGAGTACACGGATCATGGACATTGCGGGGTGATCGAGAATGGAGACGTCGCGAATGACGCGACGTTACCCATCCTTGCGGCGCAGGCGCTCTCCCATGCGCGCGCCGGAGCGGACATCGTTGCGCCTTCGGACATGATGGACGGACGGGTAGCGGCGATTCGCGAGGCTCTCGACGAGCACAAGTTCCAGGACATTGCCATTCTGGCCTACGCCGCGAAGTATTGTTCGGGCTTCTATGGACCGTTTCGCGAGGCAGCGGACTCGGCGCCACAGTTCGGCGACCGCCGCAGCTACCAGATGGACCCAGCGAACGCGCGCGAAGCATTGAAAGAAGTGGCGCTGGATCTCGAAGAAGGCGCGGACCTCGTCATGGTGAAGCCCGCGCTGCCGTATCTCGACGTGATTCGGCGCGTTCGCGATAAGTTTGACGTACCAGTAGGAGCGTATAACGTGAGCGGAGAGTATGCGATGGTCAAAGCAGCCGCGCAGAAGGGCTGGTTGGATGAGAAGCGCGTGGCACTGGAAATCTTGACGGGAATCCAGCGGGCCGGGGCAGACTTTATTTTGACGTATCACGCCAAAGATGCGGCTGAGTGGCTGAAGCCGTAAGCTTTCCGGCGAAAATGGCATGAGTGCGATACCCACAAAATCGAGAATCGACCGGCGGCGTTCGCGAGAGATTTTCGAACGCGCGGAAAAGATCCTCGTCGGTGGCGTGAATAGTCCCGTGCGGGCGTTTCGTTCCGTGGGAGGCGAGCCGTTGATCATCGAGCGCGGCAGCGGACAATTTCTTTACGATGCGGACGACAATGAGTTGCTCGATTACGTATGTTCGTGGGGAGCGATGTTGCTGGGCCATGCTCACCCGGCGGTGACCGAAGCGATCGCAGACCAGGCGCGGCGGGGAACGAGCTACGGCGCGACGACGGAGCTTGAAGTTGAGCTCGCTACACTAATTACGCAAGCAATTCCGTCGATCGAAAAGATTCGATTTGTCTCGAGCGGCACGGAAGCAACGATGAGCGCCGTGCGGCTGGCGCGCGGAATAACGAAGCGCGATTTCATCTTAAAGTTTGAAGGCTGCTATCACGGGCATGCGGACAGTTTTCTCTCCCAAGCAGGATCGGGGCTTGCCACGTTAGGAATCGCGGAGTGTCCAGGAGTTCCGCAAGCCCTGGCTGAACTGACGTTGAACGCACCTTACAACGATTTGAATTCCGTCGAACGACTGTTTGCTCAACACAAGGATAAGATCGCGGCGGTCATCGTTGAGCCGATTGCCGCTAATATGGGTGTCGTGCTGCCGGATCCGGGATTTCTGGGTGGGTTGCACACAATTACCAAGCGGAACGGCGCCCTGCTCATCGTCGATGAAGTGATCACCGGGTTCCGGATGCATTTTGGCGCGGCGCAACAACTTGCCGGAGTGCGGGCCGATCTGACTACGCTTGGCAAAATCATAGGCGGAGGCTTGCCGGTCGCGGCATACGGCGGAAGCGCGGAACTCATGAACCACGTGGCGCCGCTAGGGCCTGTCTATCAAGCCGGAACGCTTGCGGGAAATCCACTGGCGATGCGCGCGGGAATCGCGACCCTCAAGGAACTTTTGCGGCCGGGCGTTTACGAGGGGATACGAGCGAAGTCGGAGATCTTTGCCGCTGGACTGCGGCAGGCACTCATCGAGAGCGGAATTTCCGGACAGGTTAACGCAACGGAATCACTGGCCACACTTTTTTTCGGCGATGCACCTGTGAAGAGCTACAGTGACGCGAAGAGGTCCGACACGAAGCGCTACGCGCGATTCTTCCGCGAAATGTTGGAGCGCGGGATTTTCCTTGCGCCGTCGCAGTTTGAGGCGGCATTTGTTTCCGCGGCGCACACGACGGATGACATCAAGCGGACGATCGCGGCGGCGAGTGATTCGTTGAAGGTGATTGCCGCTGAACCGAGTGCTTGAGAAAAGCTTACATTTCATCAGAGTCCAAAAGGAGGGCTTGCCCCATGCCTGAGGGTTTCGAACTGCCGGAAGGGCGCGAGGAGCGCGGCGACAACCCGTTTCTTATTTCCGTTTCCGTCACAATCGCTATTCTTGCTGTGCTTGTGGCGGCGGACACGCTTCTTGGTCATCGCGCTCATACAGAAGAGCTGCTATTGCAGTCGCAAGCCACCGATCAGTGGGCTTACTATCAGGCGAAGAATATACGCTTGCACGAAATGCAGAGCGTCGCGGATCTGCTTGGCGCGCTGGCTCCGCAGGACAAGGAAAAGACCGAGGCATTGCACGAGAAATATAAGAAGGAAGTGGAGCGCTACGAAGGGGACAAAGACGACATCGGCGAGAAAGCGAAAGAGCTGGAAAAGGAGCGAGACCTCGTCAGCCGGCGCGCTGATCGCTTTGACGGGGGAGAGGCTCTCATCGAGGTCGGCCTGGTGATTTGTTCGATGACTTTACTTACCAAACGGCGAGGATACTGGATCGCAGGCATGCTGATTGCAGCGGGCGGCGTTACCTTCGCGCTGACCGCTTTTATCTTGCATTAGGAGCGGATTCCGCTGGCTCGTACAGGCTAAGCACGGGCCGGTGGCTGCGAGCCCCTCAGCCGCACAATTTCTTCCATCAGCTTTTCCATCCGGGCGAGCAGCTCTTGATGACGGACTTCTTCGGAAGCCGGCT
>Ga0247669_1000462_pt1 | contig 16230 bp, 21 predicted proteins | sample CNK10_metaG_FD_182734 | JGI IMG/M metagenome (GOLD analysis project Ga0247669, IMG submission 182734) | Soil microbial communities from Purdue University Martell Research Forest, Indiana, United States - CNK10 | ecosystem: Environmental > Terrestrial > Soil > Temperate forest > Bulk soil...
AAAATCAGTAGCTGCCGCGATACTATAAGCTTCCGCAGCTTCAGCTTTCATTATTGGGTATTTTTCAGGGGCAAACTTTAGTGCTAGTCTTGCTGTAAGTCCTGCTACCAATGCATCATAAAACCGCTGAGGCACTTGTGCTCTTTGGAACATTTGAGTGATATCTTGGGCATATATATAACTAGTGTATAAGATATTGAATTGATTATGAGGTAAAGCTACTGAAACTCCAGGAACAGGATATATCTTCATAACCGGAGAAAAAGATGGAGCTGCCATCGTTTGGTCATAATAATATCCTGAGGGCAGAGAATTGGTATTTAGTTTATTTGGTATGGTTTCATATTCAGAACGAGAATAAGTGCCTAGCATCGTATCCCCCCTGCCCATTAGAGAAGATTGATTAAAATATATTTGCTGTATTGCTAAGATTGCGCCATTAGTCTCAGTAACTCTCCAAGCTCTAGCATTTAATGTTTGGTTTATTACAAACCATTGTGTCTGAGAACCAGGGTAACTTTGTGTGGGAGCTATATAAACATCTGTCCAATTATCAGCAACAGGATCATCAAAAGAATATTGAATTTTTAAAGTATATGTAGATGTAACTAAAGGAGTTATACCAACATACATAACTGATTTTAGAACTCCTACACCGTAATCATACCCTATGCTCCCATTGATACTAGTAAGGGTACATCCAGCAGTTTGATTGGGATCAAAGCAATTAGCAGAAACTCCTTCATTTAGAGTAGAGAATGCATTACCACCAGTATTAAGCCTAGCCGGATTAGTAAGTACAACTTCAAGGACCCTTACTGTATTTTCGGGTAATACATAGTTTGGCTGGTTAGGATAAAGACTGAACATCTGTTGTTGGACTAACCAGAGGTTTAATCCCTTGCCAGGCCATGTAGATAATTCCAAGTTAGCTGACATAATAGCTGACGGAATATATAGATTAGGTAGATCATTACCTATAACACCTATACGTTCAAAGACTTCTCTAAATAGATCATCTACCTGAGTATTAGAACCAAAGGAATAACTGTTACTAAGGGGAGCAACCATCTATTACCGCCCTTGAGGTTTATGATTAAATCCTCGTGATGTTTCTGCTAATTGTGCTCTTTTACGTAATTTAGGAGACTTACTGTGCTCAGCCTTATGTAATTTATTTAAAGGTATTTTCTTACCTTGGGGTACATTAAGTTCTCTATGTAGTGCGCCCTTGTTCTTTGAAAAAGCATTTTGGACCCATAACTTACCTCCACTAGCTCTCTCACTCTCAGGTTCCCGGCCACCCCCAAAATGGTGGTGAAGAACCTTATAAAGAGAATGTAAACTTGCATGAGCTTTTTTATGGCTGCCCATAGAGCCGCCAGTTTTCATACGTTTAGCTAATATTTCACCTTGCGCTGCACCTAAACCTGGAGATTTACCTGATCTAGTAGATAGTATAGCACCATTGGATGCATCTAATCCTGGTGACCTACCTGACCTTACAGACTGTTTCCCTCCTGAAGATAAAATCTCAGCTGGGGTACTTCCTCCGGTAGCTCGCTTAGTTCTCTTCATGATTTAAATCCCTTGTTGTATAAATGTGAAAAACATAGATTCGTTCGCATCAGTATTATCTTTTATAGTGGCCCAAATAGTTGCGCACCCACTATTAAACATGGACCCAAGCGTATTGTTGCCAACTGTAGTCTGTGGCGTTAATGGGAATGCAGGTATAAAACCAGGTAATATTTCATTAAGAGATTGGATTACACCAAAAGTAGCAAGGTTTCCTGTAGGATTAATTCTTTGTGGAGTATTAAGAGAAATATAAATAGTTGGTATCAAAGCATTAAAATTAAATATTTGAGTTGACCAACTATTAGAATAATTCTGAATAACATTCCTATTGGTATCGGTGAATATATAATTAATAATACCAAATGTACCATAACCTATACTTACATTAGTAGCATCAGCAACTGTAGGAATTACTGATATTAATTCAGTATAAATACCTTCAGTAGGGACTACTGTATTATTGATACCAGTTATCTCTTCAGTAATAGGCCCTATAAGTTTAGTAGGATTACCTTCTGCATCAATATCAGTTCCAAGGACACCTATCCCTGACAATACGAATACAGTATCTTTTATATCATCTGGACTGGATATATCAATGCTTCTAATAACATCTTTGCTAAAAGTCCTATCTAAAGGTAAGATATCTTTATAAACAAAAGATGCTGGTGGATAACCAGTAGTTGTCTTTAGGACAAGAGGGTTACCCACCGTTGCATCTTGCGCTTCAGCAATCCCATCAGTATTAGTTGGTGCCCAATATACAAGAACAGATTTACTCATTAACTAGAGCGTCCTGTATAAAACTGTAGTACTCCCATAGCAATAGAAGGATCCAGTGCAGGCACTACTAACCCTTGAGGGGTTGGGCTACCTGTTGAGAGCATTTCACTCTGTTGGAGTTCAGCAATTTGGTTGATCCAGACATCTTCTCCGCCTACATAAGCTGTAAAGACTAGTCTGGCAGCATCAACGATTTTCCCACCTACAACCTGGGTAACTGCTGGTGTAAAAGGCGCATAAAGACCTCTAGTATCTCCGGTAAGAGCTGTAGAAGGGTTAGTTACATCAGCTGGGACAAAGATACCTCTAGTAGTTTGCATGTCCCCAGGTGCTCTTACTGTAAGCTGACCATTAGGAATAATGGGATTAGCAGCACCGCCAGTTTGAGTACCCCAAGCTATAGCAGAAATTACTCCCTTACCTGTTATCCTAAATGGCAAGCCAAATACTTCAGAAGCTCCTACAGATAATTGACAATTAGCTGGTAATGCAGCACCAAGTATCACTCCTGTTACTTTATAGAATGCTTTACATGGAAGACTTATAGTCCCATCATCTGCTGCAACTGCACTTTGAGTTATAATTGGATAAGTCTGTTGAGCTTGTACAATATAGGTATGTTGCATAGGAAGATCATAAAAATCTTTACCTAAAATGGTAACATGAGTATTAGCAGTCGCATCAGCACCAGTAATAGTTACAGTAGGAACCCTAGGCCAATCCAGCTTAATATATGGCGTAATGCTCGGGTTAACATTGTTAAAATTGTTAGCAATACTAGCATTAACAAGATAAGAAACACTATTATCCCCTGCCAAAGTAAGGTTGCCAGCTGGGTATCCCCCAACTCCGCCTATTTGAGTTACTATATTATTTAAAGTAGTAAATCCAGCAGCAGGTGGAGCAGGTGTTATATTATAACTATTTTGGGGGCTATAAAGCATACCAGGCCCCCATTGATTATAATCATTAGAAGTCAAAACTCCAAAAGTATTAGGAGTATAGGGAGTTTGGTTAAAAAGGGGAACTGGTGGTGGGAATGGACCAGTATTAAGAGACGTCGACCCCATGATTTGCTGAGTATAAAGTGGGCCTGATCTTAGGCCGTCACTTACATAAGTACCCCATGATTTATATGCCATAATTTAATTCTCCCTTAAGCTGGGCCAATGGAAGCAGCCACACAACGCCAGTTCGAATATCCCATGGCATATCTCTCACCCATATAAATACTTACGTTGTTAGTAGCTGGATCACAAATAAAGTCTAGTTCTGGAGCGTCTTTGCTAAAATATTTAAATCCATTTGCTTCATCAGTTAAGAAACCCCAAAATCCAGGATTTAGGATGAAACGGTTAACTGAATATCCACCAGGTATATATTTATCATGGACAAGAGCCGATATTTCTCTATTGGCTGTTGCCGTACGATCCATACCATTCAAAAGTCTCGATGCCTGGTATTGCAAAGCAGGGGGAACTATTAGTCTTACTGGGCTTAAGTTAATTGGGAGTCCAGCTGAGTTAGTCCATGTCTTACAAATAGTAATCAAATCTTCAAGAGTTGTTTCATTCAGACCAACATAGTTAGTGAACGTGTTAGCTAATACTCCATTAACAGTAGGGTGAGCCGGTGATAACAATGGCATACCATCGCCGCCCGTCAGAGCTGGGTTAAGAGCATTATTAATAGGGAAAGCGCCATTAACGTTTTTAACAACATCTAGAGAATGTTTAAGGTTCATTGCTTGCTGAGGGAATTGGTCTGGATATTGGTTATCAAGTAATGCTTCACGTGTAATCTGGAACCCAATGCCATAAGTCAACATGGCATAAGATGTAGTATATAGTTGTCTCATTTCTCCTAATGCGTAAGGGCTACCTTCAGCTTTACGTTCTGCTATACCCAGACCTTGGATTTCGATATCATATTCTACGGCTTTATTTGATTTAAACTGTGCATATATATCTTTCCATAAAGCTCCATGGATCTCCCAATCTCCAAAGATAGTATTTGCTCCTGGGCGCAGAAGGGAGGTTATAAATGATCTATTAATAGTTGCCATGTGTTAATTTCCTTGTAAAAAATGATTAAAGACCAACTGCACGTTGTAAGTACTGATGGTTCTGGATAAGAACCAAGGCATTACAATATAGCGATGGACCAGCTCCTGGGAGTGGTGTGTTATTAAATGGACTTTCGTCAAAGCCGATTATGCGCAAATTATAGTTTGCAGCTGTTTGACCGCCTGGACCTTGGAGCTGCATTAGGGATTGACCAGTAAGGGGATTACCTAAAACTTGGTTATTAGCCCCATTTAAAGTAAATAAAGCCGCAGCAGTACTGCCTACCGCATTCCACGGCAAACCATTTACGTCAACTTGGATGGTATAAATAACATTTGGATCATCAATGATATAAGCAGGTGCACCATAAGGGAAATTACCCACAATGCTAGTGCCCGCAGGCCAATATGGTCTGCCAGGGTTTGCAGGGTCTGTGGGGTTTACTGCTGTAGATTGCTCATAAGTACAACCATTAAAAACACCTAAAGAAGGTAATTGAGCGTAAGCCTGACCTATACCAGCAGGTGGTTCTGCCAAACTATGTATAAAGCCATCACCTCCTAAATATACGAGGTCACCTCTAAAAATATTGTAAGCATAATTATTTGCGATATAGTATGGACGAGTCTGTCCGTTATAGATCCCACTAATGGAACTGTTTGCGACCTGAAGGCCCGATGCTGCTGGATATCCGTATGACATGCGTCATTCTCCCTGTAAAATAAAAAACAATTTTTAAACGGAGAGTGTGGCGCATGACTATAAACCCGCCAAGTGGAGATGACCTCAACTCTCTGGAGAGATCATCTGCGAGACTGAGTATGAATCTTTGTGATTCATGCTTTGATAACATAGGCCTCGGACTATATTATCTGACTGAGAACTTATTCAGGGGATTACCCCATCAATGATAGTATAGGTTCTCAACTATTCTATCAGTACTCTTATTTGCAAAATAAAACATATATAATATATATGTCAACAGGTCATTACTATTTATATTTGGCGTTTGTATCTATATACATTGCCATATTGATTTTCAAAATTATTCCAATTGATCTCTGACTCTACTATTGGGTCATCTTTACTAGATAACCAACCTCGTGCAATTAACCATAAGAAAGCTTGGCTCAAACTATCTATAATATCGTTGGTAGGTCTACCACTGCGGTCTTCTGGGAAATTTATTGATGCTTCTAATAGTAACTGACTATCTTCATTATAATGCTTAAAGTAAGGTGCTTCAGTAGGTAACCAAACTAACCCATTCTCTATAAGATAACTGATAATTCTACACCTACTTATTTTGTTACCATATTTATTAGGATTAAACCCCATTACTGGTAGATGAGCCCGCATAAGATCTTGCAGAATGCAGTAACCATTTACTTTCTCTTCAACTAAAATTAGATGGGGTGGTTTATGAGAATATATAGGATCATCCATATAAACATCCTCATAGTTATTAGCTAGTCTTATAGCGATCTTTCTCAAATCAGGATATTCGATTTTCTCTTTAAATAAACTTAATAACATTATGTTCTTAAGACCTGTTTCTGGGTGCTTAAAAACTCCCCAAGTTGTACATGCTGAATAACAAGACATTTCCCCTGTAGTAAGAGCTGTGTCCCAAGATTGTAGGATATATTCAAATTCTGGATAATATGGTGTAGTCCATGGTTGATACCATTCAGCTTTTAGTATCCCACCTTCAGCAGGAGATGGCCTTTGTTGTAACTGAGCTGATATAGTGTAGCTGTCATTACGATGATTAAACTTGATTCTTTTTAATCCCTCTGCATCTACATAATTAGGACAGAGTAATTCTCCTTCTTTTGTTCTAGGATCAGTCCAGATTTTTCCATTAGACATTGGTAATGGAATTGTCATAAGTCTTCTGGATTTCTCATATTCCATAGGAAGACATAGAAAAATCCAACTAGGATCGTTCCTTGATAAAATATGTCCTGTCAAATCACTAATATGTGTTCTTTGCATTGGAACAAGTCTTCTTAATAAATGCTCTCTTGTATATCTACTTGATAAAGTAAAATCAAAGAAATCATTAACACCTTCTCTTACTATTGTTGAGTGTACTGTTTCTATATTGTTAGGATCATCAAAACATATTATGTCACCACCTTGTCCGGTAACTGTCCCATGGACAGATGTAGATAATCTGTAACCATATTTATCATTATCAAAACGATGCTGGTTATCTACATTACGTAGTATAGAGAATTTGTTACCCCACAGTTTTTGGTACCACTCATTGGCAATAAGCCTACGACATCCTATAGAGTCTCTAACACTTAAAATATCTGAATAAGCTACGTATAAAAATCTTAATCCAGGTTCTATGACCCAACACCATGCAGGGAATAGAACACTAAATATTGTAGATTTACCCATACGAGGAGGCATATTACAGATAAGATTTCTTATCTCCATCTTATGGACAGCTTGTAGGTGCTCACACATAGCCTGTATATGCCAACAATCTACATATTCTCTACCTTCTACATGAATCCAAGCATTCTTAACAAATTCATAAAATGAAGATTCACACCTTTCTTTAAGTAATGAATCTTCATCTGATAGAGATAATTTTTGAGGAAAATTTAAGGATATATACTTTTCTAAGTCGTTATGTATCCTTAAAAATTTAGTTTTTCTGGAACTAATCGAGATTACTACCTTGCGTTATTTAAACCAAAATTGAAAGGATTGCCATAATGAGATGGACCATTTTTATTCATTGTAGTCTGCCGCATATAATTATGGCCTGACCGTTGATCAAAACAAGCTGACATCGGGTTTTCCCTTACATGCATGGCTGATATCATCGCATTATGACGCATTTCCTCATTATTGCTCTCATCCTCTTGTTGGCATATATCTTCATCCCGGCTTTGTAATAAACAGCCTCCCCTTTTAACTAATCTTTCTCTATCATTTTCTCTATGTTTGTAGGCTCTTACTAATGAGGGATAATCAGCTGCTTCAGCAGCCATCCACCCTTTATCTTGTGCTTTGTCACATTTCTCATGATGTTCTTCATTTCTTAGAATATACGGTGTCCACCCGAACCTTTTACGTGTATCTAAACGAAGTTCCATAGGTATATTGAATTGTGAACCAGTGCCAAAATTAATAGGTGGACGTTCTGGTCTAGGATTTGATTCTCTATGCTCACTAGAACGAGTGCGTCTAGAAGGGAATTTAGGTTCTGCTGCGAATGCCTGTTCTGCTGCACTTAGATTATCTGGTAATGTTTGTTCTATCATAATATTGGTTCCTTAATAAGGGTTAACGTTCCCATAGCTGAGCACCTGGCTGTAGCCGATCATCTGGGTGTAATTTCATTTTCTCTTTCCAATAAAGAGCACAAGCTTCTGTTTCACTAATATGCCTCCCATACTTTATTGTTAATTGGGGAGCAAGTTTAACTGCTATGTCACGCTCCACTGGAAGCAGACTCATTCTTTGAGGTGAAATATTATTATCCCGTGGTGTATATTTTTCAGCCATAGATGATCCTCTTTTGGTTACTGGTGCAACTGTATAGGCATTATCATTATTATAATTTTGTCTATATTGTGAATTGTCTTGTTCATTGATGTCATTATAATCATTTTCATCTGACATTACTTTAATTCTTTTTTTCATTATTCTACTAATAGTATTGTAATACTCAGGAGTGCCAACTGCATTACCTGCTCTATTGGCTATTAAATTTTCATTAAGTTCAGCAGCTATATCATTGGCTTCCGCACTTAATTGCTGATCAAATTCAGAAGAATTAGGATCAGCCCAACCATTATCATCTAACCAATCTTCAAGAGCTTCATTAACTGGTTCTTCATAATGGGAAGGAACAGGAGCAAATGAGGGTTCTGGGTAATAAGGTTGTTGGTAATTAATGGGCTGTTGTTGCTGTAAAGATTTACTCAAAAGCTGAGTTTGTTTTTTAGCAGCAATTTCAGCCATCCTTTGTTGTAATTCTATCTCTTTATCCGTATCTCCTTCATCTTTCGCAACTTTGATTTCGGACCTTATACGTTTTTGTTGGCTATCTAGACTATCCTCATAATAAATATTGCTATTATGGGCATTCTGCTCTGCTTTAGCTCGCAATTCCGATATCGCTATTTCTTGATCTTGCGCATATGCTTGTAATCGTTGCTTTTCTATCTCTAAGATTCTTTTCTCAGCTATAAGCGCTCCTAACCTATCCTTAACCTTTCTTTTACGGTGCCCTTTTTCATTTTGTTGCACACGAGGCGTTTCTTCGACTTCTCCATTAGGAGAGTCTTCTATAATATCGATCTGAATTTCATCTAATGATGAATTAACCGATTCTTTCATAGTTTGTAATTTTTCTTGGAATTCGCTCATATTTACTCCTCTTTAGGACCTAACAAATTTAATGTCGCTAATTCTGCTTGCACTTTTCGGATAGTTGGCTGCAATAAAGGAACTACCAAATTAACATCCGTAACTGGGTAATTAATTCTATCGTCATGAATGATATGGCATGGGAATCCGCCATATATCCTCTTCTCTTTTTCATAAGCAGAGAAATCTACTATATCGCCAATTTTACATCTAGGACCATAAGGGTGTCGTTCAGAGTCTTTGTAAGCTTCAGGTCCTATGCCTATAACTACCCCATAAGTTCCAATAGGGCTCGTAAGATAGTCTCCTTTAGCTGCATCAGGTATATAAAGGCCACTATCTGTTTTATCAGGTATTTCTATACATTTTAAAATAATTTTAAACCCTCCATGCATCTGTATAGGGATAACGCCACCAATCTGTTGCTCCATAACATCATCTTGTCTCTTGAAAGTAGTTTCATATTCATTCCATGAATCTAATACTGTAAGATATTGTTTATCATCTCTTACAATAGGGGAACGAAATGGGAGAGCTGTTGTAGTTGTAATTGCTATAGGTTGATTTGATTCAGGTTCATCTTCTATTGTAGAATGTATTCTATAGTCCATTAATGACATTATTTATTTCCTTCTTCAAATTTTTGCAATATAAGATCAAGATCATTTAATAGGGAGACCAATACTTCTCTCCTACCAGTATTTCTTTGTATAGAATTCATATCTCCAGATAAACCAGAGCATAATACTTCCGTATAATCTGAAATATTCTTTGATAATACTCCCTTTAAATAAACAGAAAAACTTGTTGCATCCATTGTTAACTCTCCTAGCATTCTTGCTATAAAATTATAAATAGCAAAGGGTTAGGTTAATTAATACAAATGTCTAATAAGCATTGCATATCCACCCTTTACTTACTTCACAATAACTATCTAATTTACAGTATGCAATAGAAAATAATATATTTAATTAGTTTTTATTTGTCAACAGAGCCACCCTTCTTCAGAAGGAAGGGCAACCACATTGGTGCAGTGTTCATGATTGCTCTGCCTGCATCCTCTATAAACCCACCGAAATCATGGTGTGCTCGTTTACGGGTGCGTAAAGGACCTCCCTTCTTACGACCCATAGACCAAAAAGCTTCAGGATGGCTCCGCAGAAACTCAATAGGACGTTTCTGCATTGTTTCAAGATCGCCACCAGTACTTCGACGTTTACGCCGGTGGTCATTCTTCTTACTAATATTGCCGCCTTTTGCTGCTCCCATTTGCCACCCAGGATTGTTGCCCCAAAGGGCAGCGACTTGATGAGGGGCTCTAACAAAATCTCCTAAGTCATGATGTTCTCTATCTAGACTTTTTTTTTACGCCCCCCATGGCGCATCTTTTCTAGCCTTTCCATAGCTTCTTCCCCACCTTCTGCATGGCACTTACGTTTCTTACCCCCTCTACGCAAAGTCTCAGTCTTACCACCTTCTGCATAGAATGGGCCACCATTCATACTATTTCTGATACCTCTGCCATTCATACCCATACGTTCCATGGGAGACTCATGCATAGCCTCCATACCTCCATCTGCCCGACGATGACGTTTCTTCTTACGTCCTCCATGACGCATCTTATCTTCTACCATATCACCCTCTGCATGGCACATCCTGCCGCCTCTGGACCTCTGTATGGTCTTAGTCTCAATACTTGGGACTCTATCTCCTGTAACTGGACTTACTCCTTCACCTTCAGCATGATGCTCCCTATGAGTATTACCACCTTTCTTGTATAATGACCCATTAGATGGCATATTACCTGGGAGTCCACCTCCCATTGCTCTATGAGAACCTCTAAATAAAACGCTAAGATGGCTTGGATTTCCGGTGTGGTGTTTCATATTCTTTCTCTCTATGTCATAGTGTTAATAGTCTTCACATAAAGTTTGCGATATTTCTTGATATACTTTCCAGTATCGAATAATATCTCTTTTAAAGATGGAATTTAAAGAGGTACTTATTATGCTACAGGATTCTGCTGCATTATATATAAATATAGTGGGTAAAAAATGGCTGATTCCATATACAAACACGAGAATAAGTTAATGTCAGAATTACTTACTCTTAATAAGATTAATAATGATGCTAACTTAAGAAAAAAGATTATAGATACTATTATAAATAGCATGGATCAAATTAGGGCAGAGATAAAGTATGAGTTGGGTGAATTATCATCTACTATGGAATCGACATATTAAAATAATGTGTCGATTTTTTGTGTTTTTTTCGACATGTTTTTATAGGTAAGTGTATATGAGTAGCATAAATTTATTACAAGAAACACTTAAAACTCTTGAAGCTCATAATAAAACTATTAATGATGTTTTATGGGTGGGGAATGGTAAACAATCATTTAGTTGGGGCGAATTTGCTAGCATTGCTAACTTCCGATATTACTATGGTATAAATAAACAACTGAAAGTTGTTGGGGAGGATTGGTGGCTTGAACGTCATGAGTACGATAACAATGAATGGTGGGAGTTTAAAATACTCCCTATCCCTGAATTATATAAGGCTCCTATTAAAAAAGATTTAATTGACTATTGTGATTGTGAGATATGGGAGTTAGAGGATTGTGATTGTGAGATATGGGAGGAAGAATATAGTTTCCCTGAGGAAGATGAACATCTAGAACAAGTTAGAAAATTTAAAAATACCTACATCGTTGGAAATATAGAACCTCCATGTTTTTAGAAGAGGTACTTAAATGAATATAGAGAAACAATTAATTGAAGATATCCTGACTCTCTTTAACATATCTTTTATTAATAAGAGTTTTTATAGATTCTCTATCTACTTTAATTATTTTATTCATTATTCTTCTCCTACCTGGAATAAATGAGTTGTTAGAATTTGGATAGCTTCAGCATGCATAGATATATAGTCTTTAATCCCTCCATCTCCTAAACATATAAAATACATTCCCCCATTCTTGTCTTTAGCAACTACAGCTGAGGTCTTTGCATTAATCAACTTGCTTAAGACATTCATATCAGTTATTTGATCAAGTCTAGAGGATTGGTCTTTATCTAATGTATCCACATTTTGTTTAATACTAACATCCAAAACCCTTGAGATGGCTTCAGATACGGGAAGTTTAGATTTGGATTTGATTTTTGGAAATGTTAATATATTGTCTGTCATGTCCTACTAAAAACTTTTCCCTTAGTCCAGTATATATATCCGTATATGTTAATAGCTATATTTATAAATCCTAATGTAGGTGCAACATGTAATCCAAGGTAGAAATTCCTTATAATCCAATATATTGCATTCATAGAAAATATAACAAAACATAGTTTATTTTTACGAGCACTCAACCATTTAGCGCCAAAAACTCCTAACATGGTTAGGCCGTCGGTACACTCTAATATATAATGCATATCTATCAAATTAAATACCTTATTATCATAATTACCAATGAGTACTACAATCCACTTTCCATAGCAATACCCATATTCTGCTGATGATGTTGTATATCACTCATCATAGCGTCGCGCTCCTTGAGAGCCTGGTCACGCTCCTTAATGGCTTCATCACGAGTTATCTTAAAAGATTCTAGCTCAACCTTCATATGTTGAATCTGAGAATCTTGCTCGAACTTCTTGATACTCAATTCAAATTCCATATCTGCTCTCTTCTCAGTGAGTTCCAGCTTCTTTAGTTCTATACTATTCTTTTCATGAGCAATATCACTAGCCATCTTAGCAGCTTCTAACTCTACCTTAGCTGGATCCAGAGGTTGTTCTGCTGGCTGTTGGTTAGCTTGAGCTTGTTGAGCTTCCTGAAGCTTCATATGAGCTATCTGTACAGCTAATTGGTTCTGCTGCTCAGGAGCAAGCTGGGACGGATCATCCGGTGGTGGCATACCTAATGCAGCATATGCATCTACCATATACTTAAATGCTTCATATTGAGTCTTCAGAGCCATTGCATTTTGTAAATGAGGATCCTGAGGATTACTTTGAATCCATGTATCTATAATAATTATATAAGCTTGGTGGTCTTGCCAGACAGCTGCTGTAACCGGTTCTCCTTTGATAATAGACATCATCGTAGAGACGGGGTCCTTTGGCTGAGGAGGTGGAGTCTCCTCTTTAGGAGGTGTTAATAATTTATCGATATCCTCACCAGGGACACCCATATTTTTTAGGAAAAGTTCATTAGCATATTTAATATTATAGATATCAGGTAATGCTTTGGCATTATTAAGTATAATCTCACTAACCATGAACCTATGAGCAGAGTTCTTTGTAGTAGGATCACCAGAAGGAATAATATTAACCCCTTCCCTAAAATCATTCTTAACTATAATTCTATCGCCACCCACTACTTTGAACGGGTAAACCTGCCCTTCTTGTAAAGATTCTTCAAACCTATCTTTAAGCAACCCAAGCTCTGTCGTGAGAGACTCATAGAAATTTTGGAGTATAGCATTAGGAACTTTATGTAATTGCTCTAGAATAGCTATTGTAGTACCCACAGGGGCATTCGCTGGCATATCCGCAATCTTCTGGTCAATAACTGCACTAGGTCTTCTTATATTATCTTCAATATCTTTCTTAAGTGCATTAAGAGCAGGACTAGGCTCTCTATAAGGTAATGGTTGTATGGCATCTCTAACTGAACCAGTACACATAATAGGGATGAACTCACCAGGTTTGGGCTGTATGTTATTATTCTCTAAGCGTGTGCCTTGTTGATATACCCCGCCTGGGAAGTTAGCATATATAGCTGCATTAATAAGTTGTCTTTCCAAAGATGTCGCTGCCGCAGCAAGGCCACCAGCGTAATGTACCATGCCATACCCAGACCCACGTAAGGGAGTAAGCATGTAATAGTTAACAAAATATTCAATTCTTTGACGATTAGGATCATTTTCTTTCCAATTGCGATTGATAGAAAGTACTTGTCCTGATTCTTTATCAAGAGTCACTATATAGGGGGAAGGAAGACCGTCAGGAGATGCATACTTATCTCCTTCTATATACACGTCAGCGTGGCATTCATAAAGAACAAAGATCCCATCCATCCTATTATACATAGGTTCAATGCCTTCTACCCTATTCAGAATTTCACCAATAGGATTATCACTTGAATAATCATCGGTCTCTTTAATAAGACCAACATCTTTATACATCCCCAACAAAATCCGAGATTGGAAATCTTTATCGGAAAGATGTAATATATGAGTTCGTCTACATGCAGTTATATGATTTGAATAGACACTATTAACTACAAAATGTTCGACTGGAATAGCGGCAATAGTAGGGCGTCTCAAAATAGGACAAATATAAACTTTTTTATATGCAGAACCTGCAACGCAAGCCCAGCCTGCTAATAACATAGACTCTTTGATATATTCCTTAGCTATATTGTAAATATAGTTATTAAACCAATCCTTCATGCGAATAGCACGATCCTCTAGCTCTTCAGTAGATTCCCCCATGATGCACGTATCGACCATATCAGAGGATTTAAAGATATTACTCTTTATAGAAGCTACAAGACTCTGGTAGGTCTCGAATAAAGCCCCAGAATAAATACTAGCGGCTCCATTAAATGGAAGATCGCTTTCTTTATTAGTAGGAGATAACTCTATCCCCATAAGTTCAATCATCTTACCTACTGCTTCATAGAATGGAGATTGACTCTGGATATCGTCTTCTATCGCTTCTTTTAAACTATTCCCGATCTTTCTAAGCTCTTGGTCATCCAACTTGAAAGCTAGATTTTCTTTGAAATTCTCTTGAGGGCTTAATTTAGCAACATTCTGTTTACCATAAGGTTGGATATTAACAGAGCCATCTGGAAATTCTATAACCTCTAATGGTTCATCTACGAGAGCACTATCATCTACAATAGTCCGCTCAGGTTGTTTCATCAAATGAGGTCTAGTTATCTCAGGATAGAATTCATCAAGTTGAGTTTGATCTTGCAAGAGTTAATTATTTTCTTTTGGAGTATATGTAAGATCTTCTAAAAACCAATCTTGATGTTCTAAAATATAAAAACAGATACCTGTATTCTTCCCAACGGTAGCTATCTCTAACAACATTTCTTTTATAGCTTCAATCTGGTCTGCTCTACCATTATTTGAATAAAGTTTTTCCATATATGCTCTGTTATAATGTGCAGTTTCCTTTTCAAGAGTTTTAACCATCATCTTATCTAAAGCTTCTATGATGTGGTTGAGATCTTCTGAAGATATATTAGTAATTGATTCATAACCCATAAATATTAACCCCAATTTAAATTACAATACTGTACTATTTATAATAAGTAGACTTATATATTTGCTGAAGTCAACGGTAGAGATTTTAGGGGTAGTACTATGGATCAGAAGACCATATAATAGGGAAAGAAGTAATTGTAGGAGCAGCGGAATGGCGCAAGATAAATATACAAAAGAGAGCCTATATGAAATGGGAGTTAACAAAAATGAAGAAGAATTAATAGACTCAGAGATTGAAGAAAGAATCTATAAATGGGTTCAAGAAAATCCTACTAGACATAATCTATACCAATTTAAAGACGAGATTCTTCAGGAACTTAAAGAAAAAAAAGACAAAGCTTTAAATATTCTTCCAGAATATGAATTATTTAAAAAAGCAGAAAAAAATTATAGGATTGCTGTGGCTTCATCAATGGAATTTCAAAAATATCAATATTATCAATATAAATGGGGCACCACAGGGTTTGGTGTTTCTTCATGGTACTTATCCCCTACTATATACCAGGATCTTCGATATGGTGGCCGGAAAGTGATAGTAGATTCATTAATAGAAACAAGAGATCCTTATATTAGGCTTATGGCAAAGCTTCAAGGGACAGCTATTGAAGCAAAACTAAATGGGACTCGCGCTCAATTAGATGGAATAAAATACATATTACAAGAAATACGTGGAGTATTAAGAGCTTGTTAAATGAATAAACCATTATCTGTTATATATACAAAATTTGAAGAAGCAAAAATATTGTTTACCGAGATATACGATGAATATACAAATAGTGATGAATTTAAATTATGGATGCAATCTGTAGCTCTAGAAACCCCTGCAATGGACTCTAAGCGTTTTAATCCATCTTGGTACAAGAGAATACCTGATAGTCAATCTAAGAACCATTTTTCATTTAAATTAAAATTATTAAGAGCATATTTAGGAATAGATGGATATTCTTCATTCCCCGAAGATTGGTACACTAATGACTATGTTAAATCGTGGATGTGGTTGTGATGAAAGAATTTGTAATTAAATTCCCTAGTTAGGTGCTGGTAATAATCGTATTCATTGGGGCGCTTGCAGGAGGTTCCGCCATTATATGGATGTTATTTGGTTATTTTCTCGGTGTTCGT
>Ga0247669_1000476_pt1 | contig 15920 bp, 7 predicted proteins | sample CNK10_metaG_FD_182734 | JGI IMG/M metagenome (GOLD analysis project Ga0247669, IMG submission 182734) | Soil microbial communities from Purdue University Martell Research Forest, Indiana, United States - CNK10 | ecosystem: Environmental > Terrestrial > Soil > Temperate forest > Bulk soil | place...
TTACAGAATGGTTCAGACTATTTCTTCATCTTTAAACTACATCTAATTAATGCTATGTGAAAAATTTAAAATTTTATTTTTTTTAATAAATTTAATCTAATATTTTAATATGGTTTTTTTAATTTAATTTAATATTTTAATATTATTAATATATTATTATTATATTAATATAATTTAGTAATATAATTTTTATATTTAACATCATATATTATGTATTAATAACTACTTACTCAACCTTTTAATCCAAAAGCTCCATTACGTGTTTTAGAGTGTACTATTGTAGATTGTAGATTAGATTTAACATGACCTCTTATCATAACTGATGATAATTTATTATATGAAGAATGTATATTTTTTAAACTACCTTTATATCTATATTTAAATATAGATCTTGAAGCAGTTAAACGTCTTGTTAATCTACCTGATACTTCAAATCTTACACCACTAACTACTTTTTGTTTTATAAGGTTAAGGAAGTTATTTTTATTAATACTATTTATATTTTTATCACTTGTTAAAAGTAAATGCAAATATGGTGATTTTACCTTTAATAAAGCCTTTCTTAATACTCTTAATAGTTTATTTTTTCTATTTCTTAACTTAAAACCTATAGCAGATGAAAATATATCACTGTTTAAATGTATAGATTTTAATTCAATTATTTTTAATTCTACTTTTTTATTGTAGATTCGACTTATTAAACTAATCAAACCTAAGCCTTTTCAACTCAAAAATAAATTTGTAAATTTACATTTGTTAAAATTTAACAATTTTGCATAATAGAAAAATTTTTCCTCTAATAAAAATAATTTTTTAAAAAACATAAGATTACGCATTTTACGTAATACAAGATATGTATTATTTATATTTAATAATATTCAAATAAATAAATTATTTCTTTTTATTAAATTTAATCCTCATTTGTGGGAAGTAAATCTTTTTTTGAATGTATACGATAATATGTTTTTTATTTTTTTTATAAGTTTAAACTTACGTTTGTATAAGTATATTTGAATTACTTTTCTTTTTATATTTATAAATGTACGTTCGAAATGTTTATCTTTTATGTTTTTTAATTTATACTTAATAAAGTTTATCTGCTTCACATTTTTTGAATCATCAAGTTTCAAAAAATTAAATTTTAACATATTTTGTATGTTTCTTAATTCATGTTTAAAATATATATTAAATCTATTATAATATGTATTAGATACAAAGAATTTTACCATACTTTTAATATGATTTTTAAAACTACGAATGTTTTCTTTTTGTTTTTTTGCATATATATTTTTAGCTATAAATCTTATTTTACGGTTGAAAATATATTTTTGTTTATTATACGTATATAATGTAATAATAACTTTAGCATTAGTATGTTTTATTTCAGCTCTACTAATATATATCCTATTAGCAGAAAAACGATTGTTTCTAACACGTCTACGTTTAAATAATGTTTTTAGTTTACTTGTAAGGATATTAATGTAACTTTTAAATAGATTATTTACTATTTTATCTGCATTAACTAATGATTTAATATATGATTTATTAAAAGCATAAATACTATTAGATCATTCTTTATTTGAAGAGGGATAATATTGAATAGAATTTTTTTTTAAATTTTCTCTGTTAATTTTTTCCTTATATCCTATTTTATCATCCCTATTTTGAGTAAAATTACTAATTTTATTGTCGAGAATATAATTAGATTTTTTGTTTAATAAATTTAACATATGAATTATAAAATAATATTAGTTATATAATATAATGTTATATTATATAAGGTATATGATAAGTACATAAATTATTATATAATTTGATTAAAAATATTTTTAATCTTTTAAAAATAAATTATATATTGTATATTAGATATAGTTTTAACTAAAGATGCTGGGATTATATAAAGGATTATTGTTAGTCACTCACCTTTTAGTCGTTGAACGCACTTATTACTTGTTTTAATGTATTAATACATTAAAATGCTAAAATAAGTTTCGCTTCAAATTTACTTATTTAGCGTAAAATTTACATACATAAATAAGTTATTCTTGAAATTTACCCAGTTATATTACCAATGGTCTTAAAAAAGACATTGGAGGACTAACAGTTAATCCCCAGCGTAGCTTTTTCAATAATACAAGACCTTTCCTTACTGCGTCTTGCGATCTTTATGCCCTGCTTACGCAACTGATAGACGTGTAAGTCAAACAGTAAAGCAAGATTAAGCCATTAAACTTTGAAAGTATATAAAAAATCCTTCTATTAGCTTTTTAAAGCATTAAAGCTGTATAAACTTACTAATAAAAGAACTAAAAGTATTATACATTTTTTTAAGGTATTAATACCTTGTATACATCTATTTTCCATATAGTTAAAATCTTACTTATTTTAAATGTTATAGTTCTAACTTAATAGAAATGTAACTGAATAAATTATAGATACTTAATATTTTTAAGTAAATATAACCAATAACAAAATAAAATAATAAAATATAAAGCAATCTTTTTTTAAGAAAGCTATTATAGATTAATTGCATATTGCACCTTTACAAAATTAAATTTGGATACACCCAGGTACTCTTTATGGGATCTGTGCCCCGCATAAACCGTCCGCTAGCCACTGTTTCCTGAGTAACCAATTACTTAATTTTATATATGTTATACCATATATAAGTTATATTTCATATACTCCTGTTAATTTTTCATTGATGTAACCTCCTTATTTTCGGATTAGTATAGTAGACTTTAGTTTAACAAGAAGTTTTTGATAAACCTATTCTACCGATATGACAAACTAAACAAAGGTGTTTCAATTTTGTCTAGTCAACTACCTTATACACTACAATTTGTTAAATCATACCCTATAACTAGTAACAGTAAAGCTGCATGGGGTCTGTTGAGATAGGTTGTTTTATTACTAAAATTTCCCCCTCTAAGAACCGTACATGCGACTTTCATCGCATACGGCTCCAACATTTAATAACATGAATTATTATTTTAATCATTTAAAAATACTTTAAAAGTAATTTAAACCTTATTTATCCTTAGTGTTGTTTTTACCTTCCCTATTTATTTCTTCATAGTGTTCAGGTAAATATGGATAAAGAGAAGTTAATCTTTTTTTAATTTTCAAATCACTTTCTCATTTCTCCAACTCAACAGGATCTGTAGGTTTGTCTTTTACTTCTCATCAAACTGGATAAGGTATAGGTTTTGATTTATCTAGTAAACTATCAGGATCATAACTTTCATAAGTTCTATCTTTAGTTTCATTCATTTTTAATTCCTCAGTCTTAGCAGATTTCTTCTCATCTACTCAAGCTTTAAAATCAAATCATGAACTAACTTTCTCGTTTAAAGATGGGTCTGGTTTAATATATAATTCAGGTTCGGTTTTACAAAGATGTTTAACTAAATCTTTATCATATCTTATTTCCATTAGCTTATCTAAAACATTGTCAAGAACTTCCTTGTCAACAACCAAATTATTAGAACTAATTTCTTCATTTAAGTATTTTACACTAAATATCATTAATTGATTAAAATCATCTAATTTATCTTTAGTTCTAATTTCATAATCAATTATTTCTTTTATTGTGTTTTCATATACTTGTTTAGATTTAAAATCTAAATCACTTACAGTGTTGACTTCATTATGATAATCAAACTCACTAATTGATTCTAATTTTACAGTTTCTGTACCTGATAAAGATTTATCTCTGATTTTATTTAACATATAACCAGTAGATTTATCACTATTTGAATCATATATATATTCATTTTTAGTTGAGTTAAATTTTTCATATTTATCTTTAACAACTTCACTACTGTATGTAACAAATAAATTAGGATACGTTCTTAAAAAACCTAATCTTTCTCATATTGATTTTGAATTCTTTATTTGATCATTTTTAGATATAATATTATCTTTTTCAACATCAACATTATTTTTTAGATTAGTATCATCCTCTAAATTAGGATTATTTCCGTTATCTATATTTTCACCTAAAATGAATAAATAAGCAATTGCAGATATTAAAATAATTAATATAACAAGTATTATTCAACCTAATTCTTGAAAAAAATTAATTACAGTTAAGATGTATTTTTTCATTAATCTTAGTATGATAATTACTTTTATTACCAGGAATGTCAGATCATCTGATAAATTTAAGTTTATCAGAATTAGGTAATATACTACTATTTAGTAATCTACCTGCATTCATACCCTTCTTTACATTAACCATATGAAGTTTACCCTCTTCAGTCTTATGAGTATTAGCTGATTTTAATTCTATTAATTTCTTTCAATCTAAGTAATCTAAATGCTTACGAGTATACATCGAATACTTGTCAATAAATTTCGTAATTACTTCAGTATTATAAGTAACAAATCTAGAAACAGAACGAACTTTTTTTGACTCATTTAAAGATGTAATATCGTATTTAGGCTTTAAATAACCGTGACCGAAATATAATCTAATAGCATCTAAAACCTTAACATCATGACTATTTTGGGCTATTTCCAATGTATGTGCGATACTTAATATAGTTTTACCTCTATTAATATGATCACCTATTCTACATTGGAATGAACCTTCACCATCTATAAAAGCTTGTATTCACTCAGGTTTTAAATCAATGTTTAACGTATTAAGATAATTTCATCTTTCGTCGAATGACCTTTTAGAATTCATTTTTTCTTTTAATGATAAAATAGTATTAGCATTAGCTAACATGTCATTGGATAAAAGAATAGCTTTTTTTCAATCTAAGTAATCTAATCTTTTAGAACCTACTAAAGGATATTTATCAAAATGTGGTATTATTGTGTTAAGTAATATTTCAATACTACTTATAGTATATTTATATGCCTGAGAATAACTATTATCAATATGTATGTTTCCAACACCAAAGAAGCTTTTTAGATCATACAGAATAACCATTGAATGATCTTTTTGAGTTACCTTAAATGAAAATGTGGTTTTTTTAGTATTTTTATTATAATTTATACTAAAATTACCTTCCGCATCTACTATACCTGTAACCCATCAGGGTGAAAGTGTATTGTTAATACAATTTATATTATTTGTGGTTGAATTTTTTATGTTTGTAGCTGTTTTATATTATTATACTAAGTTTTTATAATCATAACTTTCAATTCTATCAAAGATATAGGGTGCCAGCCTTTCCTTGACCCGAACCCAACCACGGTGTTTGCTTTGTAAGCGTACGGGTATTTATTAATCTAAGATATAATGTTGTAACTTAGCTTGAAATTTATTATTTACTTAATCCACAACACAGACTAAATAAAAATTATTTAAAGAAAGGAAAACACCATAAAAGAAAACACCATACTTTAGAAAACACCATATTTTAGTAAACACCATATTTTAAGAAAGAAAACACCATATATTAATAAAACGCACACACACATAAATATACCTTTTTGATAATTATCTTTTAGAGTTAAAATTAAATTCCTGTTTAAATAAGCAATCTAATATCCAAATTAAATGCCAGTTCTAAGTCAGCATTCTTTCGAATTAGTTATATAACCTATTTTCATTATTACTATGAAACATTCGCTTTTTAGAACATCCTTTACCCACTAATGTATATTTAATTTTACAATTAAACTTCCTTATGTTAATAAGGGCATTATTGGGCTTACCTAGTTTACTTAATAACACCTTAATTACTACCTTAGGATTCCACTATACGTATATTGATAAAAGACCCATTAATAAACAGACGAAAAACTGTTTATACAATCAATAGTTATTTTCTTTTTTTTTAAACTTGTTTCAATTTTTTATTAATAAAATACTCCAGATTACGCTTCTAACGTGAATTCAAAATATTCTTATCCGTAGTAGTATAGCTCACCTCCCTATAATATAGGCAGGGCAGTCTTAAAGACTTAATTTGACGGGCTTTACACAAGAAAATTACTTTTAATGCATACCGCATGAGCTCAGATAATGGGTTATCTGGTGGGTTCTCACCACATTGTTATTAAGCACTTACCTAGTCGCACTCTCGTCTATCTAGAGATAGGCAGTATCTTCACTGCCATTCCAATTTCACTGAGCCAATCATTGAGACAGCTGTTGCATCGTGAGATCATTCATGCGCGACATCATTTAAATGCCAAGGTATTTCGCTACCTTAGGACCCTCATAGGTAAGGCCGCCATTGAATGGGGGTTCCTTCAAAACCTAGTCTATATTAGTCGGCTAAGTCAATCCGTTAACCATCCATCATCGGGCAGACAGCACACTCAATACATTGATTTACATCTTACGCAGAGTGCTGTGTTTTAATTAAACAGTCGTGCAACATCATTTTATGTCTCCTCTTCCTAGCCTGATATTAATCAGTAGGAATGGCACACCTTATCCCGCAGTTACGGTGTCAATTTGCCGAGTTCCTTAATGATTGTTAGCTCAAACGCCTTCGTATTCTCTACTAGCTTACTAGGGTTAGTATCTAGGTACGGTTTTTGTTAATTAAATTAGTATCATCTGTTTTAGTTTATTCCCTAATATTAATATAATATATGTTTTTCCAGAACACTTTTTACTCTACAACAAATATAAATATCTCCATATATCATATAATATGCCACTCCATACTCTATTTTGTACTGGAACATGCCATAATATATTTATTCACACCCATAAAGTAATTTATATTCTATATATTTATATATTTATGGGTATATAAATATATATTAATATTATTAATATAATATTAATGTTGTATAAATGTTGTTACATATATAGTCTCATCGTTTTATCCTTTAGGTTAAACTTAGAGGCCGTTTTCTTTAAGAAACATGTATAGAAAGATACCATAAGCTTAAGGCGAGGGAATTATCCCTTTTTCGTTACTCATGTCAGCATTATCACTTGGGATATTTAATTATTAGTATTAAAAATACTAATTCTAAAATTTTTCCAATGTTCCGCTACCCCATAAAGCATACTTTTTTTTTACACATAAAAAATTATTTATTAATATAATAAATATGTTATTATGGACAAGGTGTCGGTGTATTGTTTAGATCCGTTATATCTTCGGCGCTTTTAACTAAAAAGGTTAATAAAACTTAACCTTTTGAACCAGTGCTCTGTTACGAGGTCTTTAAAAAATGGCAGCTTCTAAGCCTATTTCCTGGTTGTATGATTTAAATACTTCCTTACTTTCACTTAACAATAACTTTGGAACCTTAAACACTTGTTCTGGGCTGTTTCCCTTTAGACATACAACCTTATCGTTAAATGTCTGATTGTTCAACATTCATCATTGCCATTCCGAGAGCAAATACTCGCGAATAGAGTCTTCACGACCCCCCCATGTGTACAAAAAGATATACCTTTTTTACAAATATATACAATTTGTCCGAGATCACAATTCTGTACCTGCTATGATGTTATTTAAACTACATACTTAGATATGTTTCGCGGAAAACCAGCTATAGGTAGTCAGTATTGTCTTTCACTAACTTACCACAGTTCTTTGGATATCTTTACAACGATACAGATTATCTCTTTTACCTAACATTATAGGTAGAGCTGAGACTTTTCTCCCTAAATAGCAGTATTACTATCCATTTAACAGATAATATAGTTTATGATTTTATATTTTTTGTTACAAAATATGTTTTTTTAAGAAGTCTATTATTTAATAATGCTTGACTTACTGAAGCTCTTGACACACCTAATGCTTTACCTGCATCAGTTAAGTTAGCATACTCTGACTTATCATTAGTTTTTATGTTTTTAACTATTATTGATATTCTTCTTGCAGCTGTAGCATTTATAGTAGAAAGTGCCTTTCTATTTCTAACTTCATCACTTAATACGAAATCTCTCATTTTGGAAAGAGATTCTGGTGTATGTTTGTAACCTAAAGTAGAACCTCCTATTTCACCAATATTATACTGAGGTTTAATAAGATCCATATAATATTGTTCTCTTTCTATTACATTGTTTTTATCACAATATTATATGATTTCCAATATAAAATTAGAGAACCCATATTTTAAAAGAGCTTTATCTATAGGTCTGTTACTTTTAGCTAAAGAACGTAAACTATAATAAGTATACATTCTAACGCTTATATTAACAGAACTACCAATGTAAGCATTACCATTAATTTTATTGATCCAATGATATACACCTATTTTTTTACGATTATATGCCAAGATATTTAGTTTATCCTCGTCAGCGTTGGCATAAATAACTACAGGTTTTACATCGTCAAATTTGGAATTTGGGTTTACTGACGAGTAGTACCTACGAGATGTAGATAATAACCTGTTAGTTTTAAATAAATGTAGAAAGAAATTAATGTTAGTAGCTTATTAATAATTAAAGGATGTTTTAATATTAATGATTTTAGAGATTATCCTTTCAATTTTATCATCCGGTTAGGGTGCTAGCCTCCCAATGACCCGAGTTCCTTTCTACGGTGAACCCTGCTTGTAGCTGCTACGGGTATTTACTCGTTATAATTTACTCTTCTATTATTCAAAGAGGTTAGACCAATTCGAAGTTAATAAAATCATAATATTTAGAAAAGGGTGCATTGTTACTCATAAAACTATATTATCCTGCAATGTTTCCATTGAGGCTTGACTATATCTTAGGCTTGCGCCAACCACCTTATAGTCGATGAACCTTTCTCCAAATAAAATGGAGCTTGGCTGCGGGTTACCCATTTCCTTTCGTACATCAATCTTTATTTTACTATACCGCGAGTCATTACCTGCGCCCCTAATTATATTAATATACTAGGTTAGTTAAGATTGCTTTAGGGATTTCCCGTCAGTTTGATGGTTTGTAGCAGAAGGTTCACTTCTACTTGGGCTATAACAATTGCTCATTGTTGTTTTTACCCATTCGGCCTTTTATAAGCCTGACCATGGTAAGATCACCACCCTTCGGGTCTCTACTTAGATACTTAATCATTACTTAATAATCGGATTATCTAGGCATCATTGCTTGCATCTAATTAGAACTTGCTGACCCATTATACAAAAGGTACGCTCTTATATGTTTATTAAACTTAACTTGAGCTGCTTATAAGACTACTAATTCATATCATTTCCCTCACGGTACTAGTTCACTATCGCTTGTATATCATACTTAGCCTTAGAGGAAGGTTCCCCTTTATTCAAACAGATTAATCCATTTTACTTATTAGGCATTTCTACTTTCATTCACACTACTTATAGAATCTCGTTTGATTTCCTTTCCTGAAGCTACTAAGATATTTCAATTCGCTTCGTTTATAAATAGAATTTATTCAAGAGTTTATGGATCTAGGGATAGGTATTTACCTATGCTATGATCAAATATATCTCTTTAATATACAGCTAGATATCCTTAATAGTCTCTTTATATACTTGCCATTATATTTAATCCTTAAAACTTTTATCATAATATAAAATTATTTCTTAAGGGATTATAATAATGAAATAACACAATACATATCAAATACATTACTATTAATTATTATAAAATATGGTTTTAGATATTTTTATAAAAATATTATCGGGTCATTATGATTCGAACATAACTATTCCTCAACCCAAATGAGGTGCCTAACCAGCCTGGCTCTAACCCGTTTAGATATTTTTGTATTAATATAATATTCTTTTATATAGATTACTATTACCTTTAATACATTATGATTCCTCAGCGAATCGAACGCTGATAATACTCTTATCAAAAGCACACTTTACCTATTAAGTTAAGAAATCTTTAAAGACAAGAGCATCCAGACTTGAACTGGAAATTTGAAGTTTGAAGCTTCCTATTTTACCATTAAACTATACTCTTTATTAATAATAAATTAGAATAACGCATATAAAATACATTTATTAATGAATTCATTAATTAACTTATAACATCTATACAATACATATATAACATATATAATACATGCATAACATTTATATAATACACGCATAACATTTATATAATACATAAATATATAACACTTATATTACTGATATAATATGTATACAATATATTAGAATAACATGTATATACATATTATATACTTAAATTATATATGTTTTATATATAATATGTTTAATATAATATACGGAAGAGAAATGATTCGAACATCCAGGTGAAAAACACAATATTTAGCAAATATCTCGCCTTACCAGTGGCAACTCTTCCTTTTGCTAAAATAGCATATACTAATTTCGAGTTAGACCGGGATCGATCCGGCATCTACTTTCGTGACAAGAAAGTCCTTTACCATTAAGTTACTAACTCTTTACGGCTAACCGAACTCGAATCGATACACTTCGCTTGGAAGGCGAAAGGTCTACCAGTTAACCTACAGCCGTTTATCATCTATTTTAAGACCTAAGGGACTTGAACCCATATAATAATGATTAAAAGTCATATGCTTTACCATTAAGCTAAGATCTCTTTAAGTTTAAATTTATAACTTTTACAAAAAATAATTGTAACTTATAAAAAAAATATTTATAAGGAATAAGTGATTCGAACACTTAACCTGCCGTGTGTAAAACGGATGCTCTACCAATTAAGCTAATTCCTTTTTATACTTTTAAATTATATTAGTTTTTTTGTTTAATAGTTATAATTATAGCTCCGACCATCGCTAACAATAAGATTATAGATGTTAATATAAGTCATATTGAATAATTAGTATATATTATATTACCTATGCTTGTTATATGAGAAGTTTCTGATAAAAAACCATCTCATAGTTTAGATGTTACATGGTATAATTCTACATCATTACTTAAAGTAAATACTTTAATAATATTAGATATATCATAATAATTATTTGCTAAAATATATGGTAATATATTATTTACAGAATAATTGAAAGAAATACCTAATATTATAGCTAGAGGTATACTATTACTGGTGTCTATCAATAGTTCAGATATTCTAATATTTATTAACATTAGTATAAATAGAAATAATATAGAAACTGCTCCTATATATACTAATAGGTAAGATAAACCTATAAAATTTAAACCTAACATTATTAAATAACAAGATATACTTAGAAATAGTCCTATTAAAAATAAAACAGATACAATCGGGTTTTTAGTTATTATCACTAATATACCACATATTATTGCAGCAACATATAAAAAATCTAAAAATATATCTTTATAACCATTGAAAACGATTTCTTTAAAAATATATAACACTTTAAAAAATTAAGATTTACCTTCTCATAATAATTATTATACTTATATATGTACAAGTTAATATATAACTTAATTTATAGGTTAATGTACTATATATAGAATTATAATATATTTGAAATAATTAAAAAGAAAATACAAAACACGTATAATAATTTATAAAAATATGTGTGTAGCATAACACTATACCAATTAAATTAACGCATAATGTATATAATATATATTATAATTCTAAATATGTATATATTACATAGCTCTTAAAATGAATCGAACATTTATCAGAATATTAACAGTATTCCGCTCTACCATTGAGCTATAAAAGCTTTAAAAAACTAATAATATTTAGGAAAATCAATAAATACTATAATTAAATATAATAACCAATTATTATAGTTATTAAATTTTGGTTAAATTTAGGAAACAAGAGATTCGAACTCCTAAAAGCCTATGGCTATTGAGTTTACAGCTCAACCCATTTTACCAATAATGGAAGTTTCCTTTTTTATTATACATATATAACCTTACTTATAAAACTTATTATTTAGGTGTTACATCATTATTAACTTTATTGATTCAACGATACACACCGTATTTACCTTTGTTATCTTTAAGTATTGTTTTTTTTATCTACCTTCAAATAAACTACAACAGGAATAGTAGAAAGAGAAATATATTCAGTATTAATAAAAATACTATAACCGAATAAATTAATAAAACCAAATAATACTATAAAATTTATTACAATTACAAAACCAAGTGAACAAAAAATGTTATTTATCAAAAATTTATTATATATAAATATTATAAAACTTAAATTTCTCATATGCCTATATCCGGATTCGAACCAGATTTAATATATTATAATAATAATATATATATTAATTCCTACACAGACTTTTTTTTATTTGGGTGTATTGTTTATATTAATTATTCCCGGGCAAGTTCCCCTACCCGAACCGTATTTCGACTTAACACCAATCAGAGCTACGCATACGAAGATTACTTGTTAAAATATATAAACCTAAATTATCTAAGATAAAAATTAACAACCACCAAACTTATTGCATACACTCCTTTCAGCGCCTGACGAGTGGTTAGTACCTATCTGAGATTAAATTCACCGTGATGTGATTACTCACGATTACTAGTAATTCCTTTTTCATGTAGTCGAGTTTCAGACTACAATTCATATTATATCCTACTTTAAGGATTAGCTCCAATTTACATTATTGCATCCCTTTGTAAAGGCATATGTGGCACGTCTATAGCCCACAACATTAAGGCCATGATGACTTGTCTTAGTCCCTCTTATCACATCCAATATAGCGGTGAACTGTTTTATTTTAAAATAAAACAAGGGTTTACGTTAATTTAATGGATCTAACCAAATCTCACGACATTAACTGAAGACAGCCATGCAACACATGTGACCTAAATACGTAAATTAAGCTAATAGCTTAATTTACTTATCCAAACATATAGAATTTAGATCATACAAATTGTGGTAAGGTTATTCGAGGATCATCGAATTAAATAACATACTTCACTACTGGTTTCAGAAACGGTCTAATGATTTCAGTTCCTGCGTTGCCGCATTACTCTTGAGGTGGAGTGCTTACATTTTCATTTATAGTCTAAAAATATTTTAACCTATGACACTCATCATTGTCTGCTTGGACTACGGGGGTATCTAATCCTCTTCACTTCCCAAGCCTTCGTCCCTCAACGTCAGTTTTCACATAAAGGTTTGCCTTCGCCATTACCCGTCCTAAAGGTATCAAAACATTTCATCTCTACACCAATAGTTCTGATATCTCCCTCTTACACTAAAACTCAAGTCTTATCCGTACCCTATTTGGGCGTGATATACTGTCTAGGTACCCTTTATACCTAATAAAGATGAATAACACTAGTCTCCCTTGTCTTACCGCGACTGCTGGCACAAGATTTGGTCGAGACTATAGATACAAAGTTGTCATTATCAGCTTTTATCTAGAACTTTATAAGACATAGTCAATCAAGTTAACCCTAAAAATATCAAATATGATGTACATATTTTGTATAGTATTAAATATAGTTTCCTAGCTTTAATGGTTAACTCTCATTCTTCCAAGTTGCTGGTTCAGCCGTTAGGCCATTGACCAATATTCCTCACTGCTGTACTAGACGTATTGGGGTTTTTTCAGACCCAATGTGATCGATCGACCTTTCAGTCTCGACTACGGATACAAGCTAATTAAGCCATTACCTTAATTACTACTTACCCGAGGTATTTATAATCATCTAAGAGTGAAATTTTTAACTATTTTATATTTAACATTTCTTTTTTTTATTATAAGGGATTTACATATCCCTTGCTCTTAGGTAGCCAAAAACACCCTTTGCTCACCTGTACACCACTTCAACATTATAAAAAACAAAAATTTTTAATAATATTGACGTTCGATTAGCATGTGTCAAGCATTTGGACAGCGTTCATTCAGAGCCATCATCAAACTCATCTAATTTATATTTTGTTGTTTATTTCAACAATTGAATATATATGTTGAAATATCTTACTCAAGATTCGAACTTGAATTTAGATATTAGAAGTATCTTGTTCTTCCCTTGAACTAGTAAGAAAGTATGTTTAAATAATAAAAATTATTTTAATCTTCTATATTAGCTAGAAAGATTAAAGTTAATCTTTCATATTAACATTAGTATTAATGTGCATAATATATATTACATTTGTAATACATTACTATTAATTATTATATTATATTAAATTAAATTGTAATTTATATTAATACCTTTATATTTAGTTTATTTTATATATTTAAACTTTTTTTTTATACTAAAAAACACTTTTATAAAAATATTTTTATAAAAATACTTTAATATAAATACCTTAAATTAATAAACACCTTTAATATAAATACCTTAAATTAATATGAGTATATTAATATGAATACTTTAAATTAATATGAATATCTTAAAGTATTAAAATTAATATGAGTATATTAATATGAATACTTTAAATTAATATGAATATCTTAATATGAATACTTTATATTAATATGAGTACCTTTTATTAGTTTATATATATTAATTTTTTACAATATTGGAGCATAATATATCAAAGATGACACAGAATAATGTAAACCATCTAACACAGGTGCAGGGTAAATACCTAATACTACTGTAAAAACAACCAATGTCAATAATATATGGAACTCACGTTTATTTAAATCTGGTATATTTACTTTGAAAAATTTAGAGTATGATCCTGCAAATGCTATTCTATTAAACATATATATTGTATATGCAGCAGAAAATACTATAGAAGAGCTAGCGAATACACCTAATAAAGGCAGTCTTTCAAATACCCCGTATAATGACATAAATTCACCTATAAAGTTTAAAGTTAGAGGAACTCCACAATTACCTAATGATAGTATAAAGAATAATATAGCAAATAAAGGCATTATTTGAGCCATACCTCTATAGAAAGTAATTAATCTAGTAGAAGATCTATCATATAAAACACCCCCAGCACAAATAAATAGACCTGATGAAACAAACCCATGAGCTAATCCTAAAGTAATACCACCTTCAATACCTTGTATTGTATTACTAAATACACCTAAAAGATACACAGCAGCATGAGATACAGAACTATAAGCTATAAGTTCTTTAACATCTATAGTTCTTAATGTACTAAAACTAGCATATATAATAGTAATAACACCTATTAAATAAACTATATAAGTATAATCTATAGAAGCTTTAGGTAATATAGGTAATATCAATCTAAGTATACCGTATAAACTTAGTTTAAGAACAATACCTGCCAAAATTATACTCCCACCTAAAGGTGATTCAACATGAGCTTTTAAAAGTCAAGTGTTTAAAAAAATAGTAGGTGTTTTAACAGCAAAAGCTATAAAAATACCATAAAATAAGAAAAGTTGTGTTAAATAATTAAAATTTGTTTTATATAAAGCATCAAAATCAGTAGTACCCATAATAGAAGACATACTAAGTATAGATAATAATAAGAATAAAGAACCTAATAGTGTATATAAAAACAAGTAAAAACTAGCCCTTACTCTATTACTTGATCCAAATAAACCTATTAATATAAACAAAGGCGGTAATATACTTTCGAAAAATATATAGAAAAGTAGTATATCTAATACCAAAAATACTGCTAATAGTAATGTTTCTAGTAATAAAATTATTATTATATATGCTCTAATATTTTCTGATATAGATGTTCAATTTGATAATAATGAAATAGGTATTATAATAGTAGTTAATATAACAAAATATATAGATAAACCATCTATACCTAAGTAGAAATCAAAATAACTTATTTGATGATACTCTTGAACAAATTGAAATTGATTGTTGCTAAAATCAAATAATATAAATATAATTAATGAAATAAATAAATTAAAAACAGATGTAGCTAAAGCTATATATTTTATACGTTTTACATGTACAGTCGAAAGTTCATTATACGCACTTGTTGATATAATAAATATACCAATTAAAGGTATAATTAGTAAAAGTAATAATAACATGGTAATAAATAAAGAATAAATTCCCACTAAACCACTAAAAAATATTTTTTAGGGTATATGTAACGCTATATATATCTATATGGCAATATAAAAATTAAATAACCACCTATAAAAAAAATATTTTATATAAATAACGTA
>Ga0247669_1000482_pt1 | contig 15830 bp, 13 predicted proteins | sample CNK10_metaG_FD_182734 | JGI IMG/M metagenome (GOLD analysis project Ga0247669, IMG submission 182734) | Soil microbial communities from Purdue University Martell Research Forest, Indiana, United States - CNK10 | ecosystem: Environmental > Terrestrial > Soil > Temperate forest > Bulk soil...
AATTCAAATTAGCGATTAAGCCGGATGCGCAGCCGGGGGCGGGACATTACTACCGGTCGGACCATTTCAGCTTGTCGCGCGTGGGGATTCCGGCGTTTTCCATCAGCGAAGGGATGAAGTTCAAAGGGCGTGATACGGCGTGGGGTGAGGCGCAGGCGAAGGATTATGTGGATCACAACTATCACAAGGTGTCCGACGAGTTTCAGGAGAATTGGGATTTTGCGGGCCTTGCGAAAATGACGCGTTTTGGATTCGAGCTCGCGGCGCGCGCTGCAAATCAGCCAGCGCTGGTGGAGTGGCAAAAGGGCGATGAGTTTGAAGCCGCGAGGAAGACGAGCATTGCAGCGTTCTTAAACGACTCAGGGCTTTTTGGCGGGACGGATTTGAAGTTAGTTGAGTGCGTTGTACCGTACTATCCGCTTGTAGCGAGACAAGCGCGAATTTCTGGAGCTGTCAGTTTGCGACTGCATGTAAGCAGCGATGGGAATGTATCGGCGGTGGAGATCTTGAGTGGTCACCGTATCTTGGCAGAAGTGGCCAGGGACAGGTTGCAGCAATGGAGATTTGCCGCCCTTGGTACGAAGGAAGAGAACTTGAACATTCTTCTGACCTTCTCGCTGGACGAACCCCCTTCGGGCGATTGGCGTTCGCACGTATCCGTGGCAAGACCGCAAAGCTTGATCGTAACTGCTGCAGAACCGATTTGCGATCATTGCTAGGCTACTTCTCGCGTGGGTTAGCTTCGCTGCGCCCCGATACTCGGTGCGGATCAGACCAATTTCAATCCGTTCGGGACCATCGGAAGAGAACGCAAGCGGATGCCGGTGGCGTCAAAGATGGCGTTGCCGATGCAAGCGGCGACGCCGACGATGGGCGTTTCACCGGCTCCTGCGGAAGGTAGATCTCTGCGATCCAGCAAGACCGTTTCAACTGCTGGAACATCTTTGAAACGTGGAACGCGATATTTGGAAAAGGCTGCGTTCAGGATGCGGCCGTCTTCGAAGTCGATGGCTTCAAAGAGCGCACCGCCGAGTCCCATGATGTTTGAACCTTCCACCTGATTGCGAAGGCCGTCAGGGTTGACGATCGCTCCACATTCGAATGCGCTGATGAGGCGAACGACGCGGACGGCGCCAGTGCCGCGTTCCACGGCAACCTCGCCGCAGGTGGCAATGTATCCGCCTTTTTCCACGCCGCCTGCGATGCCGAATCCCTGCCCGGGAGATTTTTTCGCGTGCGGCCAGCCGAATTTCTTGGCAGCGGCTTCGAAGACGGCGCGAAGACGATCGTCCTTCAAATTCTTGAGACGAAATTCGAGTGGATCGAGCTTTGCTTGGTGCGCCAGCTCATCCATGAAAGATTCGCGGGCGAAATGATTTGCGGTCGCGGCGAGTCCGCGATAGGAGCCCTGGCGCAGCGGATATTTGGTCGGTTGGAAGCGCTCGTTGCGAACTTCGGCGGCGTACGGCGTGTTCAAGCCGGAGCCGCCAGAATTGAAATTCGTGAACTCCCAATATTCGAGGCGACCGTTCGAATCTACGGACGCGCGAATGTCAATGACACCTGCCGGGCGGAAATAAGCCCAAGTAAATTCTTCTTTGCGAGTCCAGACGAGTTTGACGGGCTTTTTGGCGGCGCGGGCGAGACGCGCGGCTTCGATGGCGGTTTCACCGGTGTGTTTGCCGCCGTAGCCGGAGCCGGTGTCCGGCATCAAGACGTGCACGCTTTCCTGAGGGATGTGAAACGCGGCGGCGAGTTCTTCGCGAACGCCAAAGGGTCGCTGTGTGCCGGTCCAAACCGTCAGCATGTCACCGTTCCATTCTGCGAGCGCAGCGCGAGGTTCGAGTGGAGCGTGAGCGATGTAGGCCACGTTATAAGACGCGGAGATGGCATTCGTGGGCGATGTGGCCTGTGGCGAAGCGTTGGAAGACTCTCGCGCAGCTGGATTGTTTCGCAAATACTCGAACACGTTCTTGCTGGAGGGCTGAGGCGCGGCGCTCCACTCCGATTTGATTGCGGCGGCCGCGTGTGTGGCGAGTTCTTCGCTGGGCGCAGCGACGCCGATAAAGTCACCATCGCGTACCACGATGACGCCGGGCATTTTTTCCGCGCCCGACGTGTCCACCGATGCGAGGGTTGCTTCGAACTTCGATGGCCGCACGACCTTGCCGTAGATCATTCCCGGGCGTTTCTGGTCGGACGGATATTTGTGGGCGCCGGTAACAAAGTCGCGGCCCCCGATTTTTGCAAGTGGTCTGCCGGCGATTTTCCATTCGGTCGCGGGAAGGAGCGGATCTTGGTCTGGAATCAGTTGTGCAAGTTCGCGGTTTTTGAGCAGGTCGCCGTAAGTGGCGGAATTCTTGGAGAGCTGATCGGAGATTTTTCCATCGGCTGCGATCAAGTTCTCGCGTGGGACGTTCCACGTCTGCGCTGCAAGGTCTTTGAGCATGTCGCACGCCGCAGCGGCGGCCCTGCGAAGCTGCAGATTCATCGTGGGGGTCGTGCGACTGCCGAACGTACCCATGTCATAAGGCGTCAGCAGCGTGTCTCCCATGACGAGTCTGATTTGTGATGTTGGAACACGAAGCTCTTCCGCGACGGCTTGTGAAAGAGAAGTGCGAATGTTTTGGCCGACTTCGACTTTGCCGGTGAAGGCGGTGACTTTTCCGTCTTGGCCGATGTGCAGCCAGGCGCCGACGTCTTTCGGCATGTCGTCCATGCGGCGTTGGCCCCTGCCAGATTCTTGCAGTGCTGTCGCCCTGGAACTTGCGCAAAGTATCAGCGCACCGGCGCCAAGAAACTTAAACAGGTCACGCCGCGTGAGGTCGAAGACGTACGCGCGGGCTTCACGCAGCTCGTAGCGCTCCGGCTCAATCGCAAGAGGAACATTTGCGTGTTCGTTCATTGCGCTCCTCCTCTCATCGAGTGGGCCGCGCGCTGTACGGCGGCGACGATACGAGGATGCGTGCCGCAGCGGCAGATGTTGCCGTCGAGTGCGTCTTTGATTTTTGTCTCGGTTGGGTTGGGATCCGTTCGCAACAATCCGACCGCGGACATGATCATTCCGGAGGTACAGTAAGCACATTGCATCGCTTCTTCGGCGAGAAAGGCTTCCTGCAGCGGGTGAAGGTGGCCACCGTGTGCGAGGCCTTCAATCGTTGTAATCGTTTTTCCTTCGGCGTCTGCCACCGGCGTCAAGCACGAGCGATGTGGCACGCCGTCAATAAGAACGGTGCAAGCGCCGCATTGACCTTCACCGCAACCGTACTTTGTGCCGGTGAGATCGAGTTGTTCGCGGAGAACAGAGAGCAAACTGGATTGTGCATTGGCGTCGACGGAACGCTTTGCGCCGTTTACATGTAGGCTCGAAATGTTCGCCATAGAACCTCGCGTTGCTTTTTTTTAGAGGCAGACTGGCCAAGCTCCGCGCGCTTCTTCTGCATCTGACGCCAGCTTACACCTTTGGGGTACACGCGGCGGACGAAAGAAAAACCGCCAGCAGAGTATTTTCGCGATTGCGAAAATTAACGAGGCCAGACGCCCGCGGTGAATGTTTTCAGTGTTTTGAAGCCGAGTTGGTCGTAGAGACGGACTGCGGTGCGATTTTCCGTGGTGACCGTAAGGGTGAGTTCCTGAAACTTCAAGCTGCGCAAAGCGTCGGCGGCGGTGAGCATGAGCGCGCGGCCGAGCCCTTGACCTTGATGGCCGGGCAGCACGCAGACTTGCGTGGTGTGGCCGACGCCAGGCGAAACCTCGCTGGTGAGGATCGCGCCAACCAGATCGTCGCTTCCCGGATAGTGCAAAACGAAGGAGGCGCCCGGAACGAATTGGCCGCAGCCGGGCAAAAGAATAATGTTTTTCAGAAAACGCAGCGCGCCGGCTTTGCTGCGGTATTGGTCGTTGATGTCTCCGTCCACGTGGTTCGCGTAGGCAAGATAAATCAATTTGGCGCAAGGATCGAAATATCGGTCGTGCCAGCGGGAGAAACGCAGTCCAGTCGTGGCAGAGATGCGAAATTCAGTTGGCTTGTGCAGGTCCATCAGCATGAACTGCCGTGTGTAAAGCTGGAATCCCTGTTCGGTGAGAGTGCGGTCGACGGGGCCGCCGAAGGGCATGAGCTGCGCTTCGATGCGGCTCAGGTGCGGAATGGCGCGCATAGCGAAGAGCATTTCTTCCAGCAAGCGGCGCGCAATCGCGGATTGTTCGAAACGCGGCGAAGCGTAAAGGCCGCCGATCAACCCTTTGTGTTCTTCCAAAACGTAAAACGCATACCCGGCGGCGACACCGTTTTCATACGCCACGCAACCGGAGAGCGCATGTGCTTCAAGGAACCGCTTGATGAGTTCGAGCGCGCCGCGGTAGTCCCAATGCAATTCGTCGCGCCAGTGAACGGCTTCTTCGTCGAGAAGCGGTTCAATCTGCCGCACCGTCGTCTGGCGGAGGTCAACAATGTTCATGAAATGAGAGAAATGCCCAGCCCCTGAGAAGACCGATCAATCGCGCTGCCAAATTGCGTCCCCCATAATAGCCGATTCGTCCAATAAAAATAGACGATGCGCTTAAACGAGCTCATTAACGCGAACGAGAACGATATAGATGCGACACATGAGCACGAGGGCGGGCGCAAAGACAATTTTCCGTGTGCTACTCTTCAAAAGGTTAAGGAACAAGAAGGGAATTCAATTCAGCGGCTATTGCCGCGCCCAGAGCGGCCACGACGCGAATGTCCATCCTTTTTGAACTGCGATATCCCACAAAGTGGTACACAAAAGTGTTTACGGCCGTCGTTGCGTTGGCGTTTTTCGTCGGCCTGGCAACACTGGCGATTGCGGGTTTTCTCGTCTACCGGATTGTAAAGCCGCAACGCACGAGTTCTGAAATCAACATGTCGACTTTTCCAGGCCGGCCGGATGCGGTGCAATTTACCGCAGCCGAGTTGGGCAATCGGGAAGGATGGTTTTTCCCCGGATTGCGCGGCGCGCCAACGATCATTTTGTGCCACGGGTATGAATCGAGCCGCAGCGAATTGCTGACACTGGTTTCCGCGTTGCAGGATCACCAGTACAACGTTTTCGTTTTTGATTTTGCCGCGCATGGTGCGAACGCCGGGATGACAACGTTTGGCTATAAGGAAGCGGATGAATTGCGCGCGGCGATCAATACGTTGGCTGCGCGGAACGATGTGGACCCAGCGAGTTTCGGGCTTTGGGGCTACAACCTGGGCGCCTATGCGGCGATGCGCGAAGCGGAAACCGACAAGCGAGTTCGCGCGCTGGTGCTGGATTCGGTCTACGACGAGCCGAAGCAGATGGTGAAAGTCGAAGTAGAGAATACCGGCCTAGCGTCATTTCCCTTTATGGTGCGGTCGGCGGAATTGAGTTTTGACTGGCTCAACTATCAGCACAAGCAAGATCCGCCATTGTCGAAGCGTCTAAGCGCGCTGGCTGGAGTAGCGAAATTGTTTATCGAGGCTGCCGATCAGCCGGAACTTGCCGACTTGACGAGGCAGATGTACATGAAGTCGCCGGAGCCGCGCGAGCAGGCGGTGATTCCGCACGGAAACTTTGCGGGGATGGGCGATGAAGACAAGCGGGCTTACGAGAATCGGGTTGTGACGTTCTTCCTAACGCGGCTGCCCGCTGCTGGTGGGGCCGGGCGCTAATTTCGGCTGGGCAACTTCCACCAAACATGTGCTGTCGAATGCTGCGGGTCCGAGAAACCTCACCCTCGCGATTGGCACGCCAGATTTGCGCAACTCTTCAAAACCGTGCGAATCCGTCAGCAAGAATTTAGGAAGCGGCTGTCCGGGTTTAACCTCGTGCACTTCGCGCCGCAGATAAAAGTTAAATTGGTAGGCCTTACTCCTCTGCATGCCAAAAAACACCATGTCAGAGCCGGGTGTCTGCATTCGTCCCACATTCTCTGCCGCAGACCGAGCGGAAAGGTCTGGATCAAGTTCACCTAACATCGAACGGAGAGGAAATAAGAGCCCGCCGCAAAGCCAGATTGCGGCGGGAACCTGCGCCCACGCGGATGCCTTGAAGCGCCGCTTCGCGGCCAGCCAGGCCGCGAGGGTGACGATAGGCATGGACAGAAACAACACAAAAAACGCCATCAGCGTTTGTACTACCGGTTCCACTTTCGGTAATCGAAATGTGTAATTTGGATCGAGCACCATTCCCCCAAGAAAAAGGATCCCTGCGCTGGCGCCGGCATACCAAAGTAATCGCTTTCTGTCATCTCGCTGTGCGGCCCCGAGGCAAACACTCATCACGAATCCAGCGGCGGGAATTGCGGGAAGGATGTAGCCGGGCAGTTTGGACTTCGACGTCGAGAAAAACAAGATGCAAAACAAAAACATCAGCCAGAAGAGAAGCACTATGGGATCGATTGCGCGCGACTGCCTGAATTTCTTGGCGCTTGAGTGCAACGCCCAAAAAAGAACCGCAGTCCAAGGTAGTGTAGCCACAACGAGGACAGGCGCGTAATACCAGAACGGCTGAATGTGCTGGAATTCCGGCGTGAGGTAGCGCTTGAAATTGTGTTCGATGATGAAGACGCGGAAGAAGTCAGAATTGCGGCGCGCGCAAAGGATGTACCAGGGCAGGGCGGTGGCACAGAACGAAACAATCGCGACGGGATGAAGCAGACGAAACGCATCGCGCCAGCGTTTCGTGATGAGCGCCCAGACCAGGACAGCGCCGCCGGCGAGAATGATCGCGGCTGGGCCTTTGGCGAGAACGGCAAGGCCAAGAAAAAACCCGAAAAGGATCAGAGCGAGCCAGGGTGTGCGTGGAAGTACTGGTGTGCTTTCATTGCGTGCGAGCCCGAGGGCGACAGCGGCGCAGACCATCGCGACGGTGAGCAGGCCGCTGAATGGCATGTCCGTTGCGGCGGCGTGCGAAAAGCCGATCATACCGACGCTTGTCGGAACAAGCAGCAAGAGCCATCGCGCCGTTTCTTCGCCATAGACGCGCCAGGCGAGCCACGCGAGCGCCAGCGTTGCCAACAATGCGCAAAGCGCGCTCGGCAATCGCGCGGCAGCTTCGCTTACGCCGAAGAGTTTGAAGGTTGCTGCGGCCATCCAGTAATAAAGGACTGGCTTTTCAAACCATGGCTTTCCATAGAGGCGAGGCGTGACCCAGTCGCCGCTCTCCGCCATGTCGCGTGCGATCCACGCGTAACGCGGCTCATCAGGGCCAACGAAACCGATCGCGCCGAGATTGCTGAAATAGCAGACCGCGAGCGTAACAACGATCAGCGCGCCCCAGCCAATTCGCGCAGGTACGCTTTGGCCGGATTTTTCGTTCGGTGAAGAGTCGGCTTCGGTCATTTCGCGGTGTCGCTTGAATCTCTCGCAGCTTACTTTCGGTCGTACACTTCTAGCATAATGGCACACGATGAAGGAATGGCCGGGATTTGCCCTTGCGTGGCTGCTCGTAAAATTCATCGGGACGTTGCCGCGACCGCTGGCGCGCGGAATCGCGACGGCCACGGTGCGCGTTCTTCTGGCAATGCTCCCGCGTTTGCGCAAAATCGCGATGTTCAATCTTCGGCTGGCATTTCCGGACTGGACTGACGCGCGGCGGAACGAGACGCTGCAACAAATGACGCGGTACCTTGCGTGGCAGGCTGTCGAATTCGCGCGATTCCCGAAATACGACCAGGCGAACATCGTGCGGGTGATCGAAATCGAAGGTCACGAGAATTTTCTGGAAGCGCAGCGCAAGGGAAAAGGCGCGTTGATTCTTACCGGACATATCGGTGCGTGGGAGCTTTCTTCGTTCGCACATGCGGTTTATGGATACCCGATGCGCTTTCTTGCGCGGCCGATTGACAATGCGAAACTCGATGCGTTTGTTAATCGCTATCGTTGCCTCAGCGGGAATCAGCCAATTTACAAGAATGAATCGGCGCGGGCGGTGCTGAAGACGCTGCAGGGGGGAGGAATTGTCGGGATACTCGCCGATCAGAACACACTGCCGGAAGAAGGCGCGTTCGTCGAATTCTTTGGCAAAACCGCTTGCACGACAACGGGCATCGCGCGCCTCGCTTCGCACACGGGAGCGGCAGTCGTGCCAGGTTACGCGTATTGGGACGTCGCGACTGAGAAATACAAATTGCGATTTGAGCCGGCGGTTGAGGTCGTTCAAACGGGCGACACCGAACGGGACGTCGTGGAGAATACGCAGCGATTTGCCAAAATCACTGAAAACATCATCCGTAAATTTCCCGAGCAATGGGTTTGGATACACGCTCGGTGGAAGACGCGGCCCAAGGGTGAGCCGCCGTTGTACGATTTTTTGTGAGGACTGCGATGACGCGAACTGCAAAGGAACTTGCTGAGCTACTTGGCGTTGAACTGGAAGGAGAAGGCGGCGTGGAGCTGCAAAACGTCGCGGCACCGGAACGCGCCGGTGCGCGCGACCTGATCTACGTGGAATCGGCGAAACATGCAGAGCGCGCAACTACGAGCGCCGCGCGTGCAGCCGTGGCGGCCGAGGGAATCACACTCCCCGGCAAAACCGTCCTTCGCGCAAAAAACGCCAAGTATGCCTTTGCGAAGGCCGCGGCGATCTTGCGTGAACGCGTGCCGATCGCGCGCGGAGTGCACCCGACGGCGATCATCGCGCCACTGGCGCGGGTTCATCCGACGGTTTCCATCGGGGCCTATGCAGTGATTGGTGAAGATACGCATGTCGGAGAAGGAACTGAAATTGGCGCGCACAGCGTGATCGGTGCTGCGTGCTGGATTGGCGACAATTGCCGTTTTCATCCGCGCGTGACGCTCTATTCCGGAGTCCGCGTCGGTCATCGCGTGGAAATTCATTCCGGGGCCGTGATCGGCGCGGATGGGTTCGGTTACGCGCATGGCGAAGGGAGATACTTAAAATTTCCGCAGGCTGGGATCGTGGAGATTGGCGATGACGTTGAGATCGGGGCGAACGCGACAATTGACCGCGGGTCACTCGACGACACGCGTATCGCGGAAGGCGTGAAGTTGGACAATCTGGTGCACGTGGGGCACAACGTAAAAATCGGGGCACACACGGTGATTGCGGCGCAAACTGGCGTTTCCGGTTCCAGCACAATTGGCGATCACGTCGTCGTTGGCGGACAAGTGGGCATCGCGGATCATTGCACGCTGGAGAGTGGCTCCGTGGCAGGTGCGCAAGCGGGAATTCCCACTGGAAAAACGATTCGCGGCGGGCAAACGGTGTGGGGCACACCAGCGCGCGAGATAGGCAAATTCAAAGAGATTTATGTTTGGTACGCGCGACTCCCGGAGTTGGCCGAACGCATCAAAGAGCTTGAGGCAAAACTTGGCAAAGGCTGAACAGGCACAAGCTACGGCTTACCGGCTGATTGTAGTTGGCGGCCACACGCGCAGCATCGGCAAGACGCAACTGGTGTGCGATCTCTTAGCGGCCTTGCCCGAAGCGAACTTCATCGCGGGGAAAATCACGCAGTACGGGCATGGAGTCTGCGCGCAGAACGGCGAGCACTGTGGCTGCGCGCCAGACGAACACGCCAGCGCGTTTAGTTGGGAAGAGAGCGCCACGAGTGGAACCGACAGCGCGCGGTTTCTGGCTGCCGGGGCGCAGCGGGCGTTTTGGCTGCGCACGAAGCAGGGATTCCTCGCTGAAGGGCTGCCGGTATTGCGCGAATCGTTGAATTCGCTTGCAACAGCCGCCGCTGAAGGAAGGCTAAACGTTGTCGTTGAGAGTAACGCGCTACTACAATTTCTGAAACCTTCGCTTTATCTCGCCGTTCTCGACCCGCGAAGAGAAGATTTCAAACCAAGTGCCAAGACGGCGCTTGATCGTGCGGACGCGTTCGTACTGCGGCATGAGTTAGTCGTTGCGGCGGCCGCCTGGCCACAAGTCTCGGCGAAACTACTCCAAGCGAGACCCGCGTTCTTGCAAAAGGAGGGAGAGCCGCTGCCTCAGCCACTCCTGTCTTTGGTCCGGGATTCGCTGACCCGCCAGGCTGGCGTGCGCATCTAAACTTTTGCGTCGCACAAGTAAATCTTGAGGATTGACCGTATCCGCAAAGGCGGCGATAATTTGCATAGTGAGATTGTGTTCTGATTAGGGATCCCTGGCTCACTTCTATGTATCTGTAAACAAGTGGGTTAAGAGGGCTTTTCGCCGGGGGCGTCCGGCGCTTAACAGCAGTAAGCTCTGGGGGAGCGCATGGCATCGGTTGTTCGCATAGGAGAAGAGTTTCCGGCCGCTCCGGCGCCTCTGCCGTGGCGTCAGCAGGAATGGGCGGAAAAACTCCCTGATTCGATCGAGCGCGGCGCCGAGCATTTGATTGCGCTGCAAGCCGACGAGGGCTACTGGGTCGGTGAACTTGAGGCCGATTCGACGCTTGAGTCCGACTACATCTACTTTCTAAACGTCATCGGCAAAGCCGATTCCGAACGCATCCTAAAACTCGCAAATTATGTCCGTAGCAAACAGCTCCCCGATGGCGGCTGGAACATCTATCCCGGAGGACCCTCCGAACTCAACGCGACTTGCAAAGCCTATTTTGCGCTGAAGCTCGCTGGAGATTCGGCCGAGGCGACGCACTTGGCCAAAGCCCGCAATGTGGTTCATCGCTTGGGTGGTCTTGAGCGTTCCAATTCTTATGTCCGGTTTTATCTTGCGCTGGTTGGCGCGGTCAGTTGGGAACTCGTCCCTGCGATTCCTCCGGAAATGATGCTGCTGCCGAATTGGTTCGCCATGAACATCTACGAGATGTCGTCGTGGACGCGCGGCATCGTGATTCCGATGGCGATCCTGTCCGCGTTGCGCCCGAACTGGCGGGTTCCGGAAAGCGCGCACGTCGATGAATTGTTCCAGGACCCATCGCACAAGACGGCGGCATTTGATTGGAGCGACCGCCTTGTTTCCTGGAAGAATTTTTTCCTGGCGTTGGACCGTGGGTTTAAGCTCTATGAGAAATTGCCATGGAAGCCCCTGCGGCAGCGCGCGCTGCGGGAAGCGAAGCAGTGGATGGTGAAGCATATGGAGCGCTCGGAAGGCGTGGCAGCCATCTATCCGGCGATGATGAATTCGATTTTCGCGTTGATTGCGCTCGGCCACGGGCCGGAAGATCCGCTTACGTGGCGAGAGATCAAAGAATTTTCCAAATTCGAAATCGAAGAAGAAGACACGATTCGGATGCAGCCCTGCGTTTCACCAATTTGGGATACATGCATCGCCATGGTCGCGCTCGAAGAGGCCGGTGTCGCCCCGGATCATCCTTCGCTCGTGAAGGCCACAGAATGGATTTTGTCCAAGCAGATTCTTGGCGGCGGCGATTGGCAGGTCAAGAATAAAGACGCAGAGCCGGGCGGCTGGGCATTTGAATTTCGCAACGATCACTATCCGGACGTCGATGATACCGCGTTCATTCTCATGGCTCTCCAGCGCGTAAGGTTTCCGGATGAAGCGCGCCTTGAGTCTGCGATGCGACGCGGCGTGCAGTGGCTGCTCAGTATGCAGAACCGCGACGGCGGCTGGGCGGCATTTGACCGCGACAACGACAGCAAGTTCCTTTGCAATATTCCCTTCGCCGACCATAACGCGATGATAGACCCTTCGACCGCGGACGTGACGGCCCGCGTGATGGAATGTCTTGGCCGATTCGGCTGGCCGGGCGATCATCCCGCGATTCAGCGCGGCGTGAAGTTCCTTGTGAAAGATCAGTGCGAGGACGGCGCCTGGTTCGGGCGCTGGGGTGTGAACTACGTGTATGGGACGAGCGGCGTGCTGCGCGCACTCGAGACCGTTTCGCTTAACGCGAAGGAATATTGTAAGTGCGCTGTGAATTGGCTGAAAGCGGTGCAAAAGCCCGACGGCAGCTTCGGCGAGTCGCTCCGCAGCTACGACGAACCGGCGACGAAAGGGCAGGGAAATAGCACGCCTTCGCAAACGGCCTGGGGTTTGATTGGCTTGATGGCCGCGGCGGATCCTGGCGATCCGGCGATTGCGAAAGCGGCGGCATGGCTGGTGCAGCAGCAGAACGAAGACGGTTCGTGGGACGAATCCGATTTCACCGGCACGGGTTTTCCGTGCGTTTTCTATTTGAAGTATCACCTCTACCGGAATTCGTTTCCTGTATATGCCCTGGCGCGATTCCACAATCAGGCGCACAACGCCGAAGAATTTCGCGCCACGATGTTCCGCCAGGAAGATTTCCGCATGCGCAGCGGTTTTTAAGAGATAAGAATGCGGTTTCCCTTACGGCTTAGCGCCGCGCTATTCAAAACGAGAGTTTCCAGTTTCTTCGCCGGGTCAATCGGGTCAATCGGGTCGCGGGTGATTCTCCATTTGCTTCCGGGCGAAAACGTAGCTGCGCTTGCGGCGACTACAGCAGCTCCCGTGATCTGGCTTGCCGGCACCGAATTGCTCGACCATCCAGAAATTGGCCGCATCACGAGAGATCTCGTGCGAGCTGAACGCCACGTTTTCCTGCACTCGGACGGTTACAACCTGCGCCAGCGCATTCACGCTTTTCGTCCGGACTCCCGGTTTTTTCTGACGTTGGAATTTGCCGGCCGTGAAGAAGCACACAATCAAAGATTCGGCCGCTCCGACGCTTTTCGCCGTTCGCTCGAAGGAATCCGCGCCGCGAAGCTTTCTGGATTTCTGGTAGCCGCTCATTTCACGGTCACTCCCGAAACCGATGCCTGCGAAATCGGAGAGCAGATCGAACTTCTCGATAAGCACGATGTCGACGGTTTTATCGCGACCTCTCGCGGCCGATCACTGGCGCCGGGCAATGCAGCGCTTGCGGAGACCGTCGAAGACGTTCGGGCGATGATTCGCTGCGGACGCTGGGAGAATTTTTCGCGGATTCTAGAAGCATCCTATGCTGCGGCGGCCGGTGCGCGCGCGCAGCAAAAAGTTTCCGCAACGGGCAAAGGCGCGTATGAGGAAGGCGACTGAGCATGACGACGCTCGTCACCGGCGCCTCGGGTTTTCTGGGTAGCCACGTCACGCGTCGACTGGTCGTACGCGGCGAGAACGTGCGCGTTCTTCTGCGCGCGTCGAGTAACAACCGCGCGATTGCCGATTTGCCGCTCGAATACGTCACCGGTGACTTGCGCGATTCGGGTTCACTCGAACGCGCTCTTACCGGCGTCACGCGCGTGTTTCACGTCGCCGCCGATTATCGCTTGTGGGCCAAACGCAAACAGGACATTTACGATTCGAATGTCGGCGGCACCAGGAATCTTCTCGAGGCTGCCAAGCGCGCAGGTGTTTCGCAATTCATTTACACAAGCACTGTCGCAACGATTGCGGTTGACCGCCCCGAGCATCCCAGCGAATTTACGGATGCCAAGCTCGAAGAGATGGTCGGCCACTACAAGCGCTCCAAGTGGCAAGCCGAACGCCTGGTTCTCGACTCCGCGAAACAAGGATTTCCGGCAACGGTCGCCATGCCTACAACGCCGGTCGGTCCCTGGGACTGGAAGCCGACGCCGACCGGAAAAATTATTCTCGATTTTCTGAACGGAAAAATGCCCGGCTACGTCGAAACCGGACTGAACTTCGTCGGCGTGGAAGACTGTGCCGCGGGGCACCTTCTCATTTCGGACAAAGGCAGGATCGGAGAGCGTTACTTACTCGGCGCGGAAAACCTGACGTTGAAAGAGATGCTCGATACCTTGGCGAAGATTACCGGCCTTTCCGCGCCGAAACTGAAAATCCCGCACGGCCTCGCATTGGGTGTAGCCTATGCCAATACGGTATTTTCGCGATTGCTCGGTCGCGAACCGGGCATTCCCGTGGAAGGCGTAAGAATCGCGCAACACATGATGTTCGTGAATGCTAGCCGCGCGCAAAAAGAGCTCGGCTTCAAACCGGGCTCGGTCGCCGCGGCATTAGAACGCGCCGTCCGTTGGTACGCGGACAACGGTTACGTCTTGCCGCGCCGCGCCAAAAAGATTACCGCCGCGCGAGCCGCCTGATATGCGAATCCTCGTCACCTTCGCCGTCGAAGCCGAATTCGCTCCCTGGCGGAGGGCTCGCAATTTGAAGCAACGCAAAATCGCAGACTTCGTCGTATACGAAGCAAAGATTGGCCGCGCCTCGGTAGATTTTGTCGTTACCGGGATGGGACTGGAGAGCGCTGCGGCTGGCACTCGAAGCGTCCTTTCGAAAGAACACGATTTTTGCATCGCGTCGGGTTTCGCCGGATCCCTTCGTCCGAAATTCGAAGTGGGAGACATTCTGGCTGCTGAAGCAGTTCAATTCCTGGGCAAATCAAAAATCCTGCAATCGAATCGAAATCTCGCACGGTATGCCGAACAGGATGGGGCGGTGTTCGCAAAAATGTTGCTGACGGCTGATCATGTTGTCAGAACAAAAGACGAAAAATCCGGTCTGGCGCCATTTGCCGAGTTTGTGGACATGGAATCGTTTGGAGTATTTTCGGCAGCGCACGAAATTGGACGGCCAGTCGTCGCAATCAGAGTAATCTCCGACGGGCATGACGGAGAACTACCTCAAGACGTGGAACTAACGATGACGAAAAAAGGGCAAGTAAAGGTTAGTCGCGTCGTGCGTTACTTGACGAAGTATCCGTACCTTCTACCCGCCCTCATTCGGTTGGGCCGCGACAGCCGAACCGCCGCAGACGCACTTGCGGCGTTTCTTGAGGCCTACATTAAGAAAATTTCTTTTTTCACGCACGGATGGTATCCCGAGGGCGAAAATCTCGAAGAAGTGGCGGTCCGTTAAATATGGTAACGACCCTGGCACAGTCTCTGCGCGCCCTCGGCCCGATCCCCAAAACCATGCGCGCCGGCGTCTACCGTGAAAAGGGAATCGTTCACGTAGAAGAGGTTCCCGTACCCGAAGTGGGCGAACGTGAGCTTCTCATCAAGGTCGCCGCCTGCGGCATCTGCGGCACGGACATCAAGAAAATCTTCCAGCGATATGTTGAACCGCCGCAAATCTTCGGCCACGAACTAGCTGGCACGGTTGTCGCCGTTGGCCCTGGTGTTAGAAAATTCAAGCCCGGCGAGCGCGTGATGAGCTTCCATCACATTCCTTGCGGCACCTGTTTTTACTGCGAGCGACGGTCTTACTCCCAATGCAAGCAGTACAAGACCACGGGCCTCACGGCGGGTTTCACTCCCAATGGCGGGGGTTTTGCCGAATACGTCAAGGCGATGCCCTGGGTTGCGGAACGCGGCGTCGTCCCTTTGCCCGACAACGTCAGCTTCGACGAAGCCACCTTCATCGAGCCAATCAACACGATTTATAAAGCCGTGCAGAAAGCCCGCATCGTTCCCGGCGAAAACGTTCTCGTAGCCGGTTGCGGCCCCATCGGCCTGCAACTTCTGATGGTCGCAAAACTCTTCGGCGCGCATCTAATCACCAGCGACCCCATGGCCGAACGCCGCGCAAAAAGCCTTACTTTAGGAGCGACCGAGTCTTTTGACCCCACCAGTGGTAAGCTTAACGAACAGGTTAAGGCCCGGACGGAGGGCCGCGGTGTGGATGCCGTTTTGGTCGCCGTAGCGCATCCAGCCGTTGTTGCAGAATCTCTCGCGGCGGCCAGACCCGGTGGAAGAGTACTTCTATTCGCAGCAAACGATCCGGTTACACGGATTGAATTTCCCGCGGCGGCGGTAGGCATCGACGAGAAGGAAATTCTGGGCAGTTACAGTGCGGCGGTGGACATTCAGGAAGAAGCCGCAGCTCTGGTGCTGCAGAAGAAACTCCCCGTCATGGATATCGTTACCCACCGTTTTCCGCTGGATAATATTCAGGAAGCGCTCGAGCTGGCGGCTCGTCCCACGGCGCAGTCGCTGAAAATTTTGATAA
>Ga0247669_1000488_pt1 | contig 15735 bp, 7 predicted proteins | sample CNK10_metaG_FD_182734 | JGI IMG/M metagenome (GOLD analysis project Ga0247669, IMG submission 182734) | Soil microbial communities from Purdue University Martell Research Forest, Indiana, United States - CNK10 | ecosystem: Environmental > Terrestrial > Soil > Temperate forest > Bulk soil | place...
GCCACCACCTCGTCGTCAGTCCCGCAGTTTCTTTAAAGCCCCAGGTAAGCCGCTACTGGGAGCTCAAAACCGATCCAGAGCTGGACTTGTCGGATGCGGACGCAGAACAACAATATAGCGATCTCTTTCGCAACGCCGTAGAGATTCGCTTGCGCAGTGACGTTCCTCTTGGCGTTGCGTTAAGCGGTGGCCTCGATTCGTCTTCGGTTCTCTGCCAGGCAAAAACCATTGTGCCCGATTCGCAGTTCCAGACTTTCTCAGCCTGTTTCGAAGAAAAGGAACTAGACGAGCGCGAGTACATCGAAGCTGCGCTCTCGATGACCGGCTCGCTTGGGAATGCAACGTTTCCAGCGGAGAGCAGCTTTTGGAAGAATCTGCACTCGATGATTTATCACCAGGATGAACCCGTCGGGAGCCCCGCCGTATTTCCCCAGTGGTGTGTGATGGCTGAATCGCGAGCCAAAGGCGTGCCCGTTATTCTTGGCGGCCAAGGCGGCGACGAATCACTCTGCGGCTACCAGAAATATCATTTCTTTCATCTTTCGCATTTACTGTCGCACGCGAATCCCAGTTTCTTATGTGAATCTTTCCACTTGCTCCGGCAGGGAATGAGGTCCTACCGGAATCCTGGCGCCGTTCTACGCTATCTGCCTTCCCGATTTGCACCGAACAGTTCACTGATTAACCGGGTTGGCCAGCCCGTCTTAACTCAAGAACGTCGCAACACGCGGCCGCAAATTGGCCATGCGCGCACCATTGCCGAACGTCAAAAAATCGATCTCATATACTCCAGTATCCCGGCGCTTTTGCATCATGAAGACCGCACGTCCATGGCTCACTCCGTCGAGTCGCGCCTGCCATTTCTCGATTACCGGCTGGTGGAGTTTTCACTGCAATGCCGCACGTCGCTCAAACTGCGCAACGGCTGGACCAAATGGCTTCTTCGCCAGTCACTCGCTGGTGTTCTTCCGGAGAAGATTCGTCTCCGGAAAACGAAGCTCGGCTTTAACACTCCCGAGAAAAAGTGGCTTCAACACGGTCTGCAGAACGGCCACAGAAATCTTTGGGATGGTCCGGACCTCCGCATGAGCCGCCTGCTCGACCCGAAGAAGTTCCAGAACGAATGCCACAAGTTTGTTTCCGCGTCGCCCGGCGCCCTTCCCTCGAGCGTCTTCTTCCGCCTTATCTCGCTCGAACAATGGGCGCGAGTCTATTCCGTATCCTGATTCTCAGCCTCGACTCACTTAAATATTTCGATCATGCGATTCCTGATCCTCACACAATACTTTCCACCCGAAATCGGCGGCGCCCAAACTCGTCTAAAATTCCTTGCGGCCGAACTCGCTCGCCGCGGTCACGAAGTCGAAATCGTCACCTCATTCCCAAACTACCCCAAGGGCGAGTTCTTTCCCGGGTACGAAAAGGGGATCTATCGACGTGAGACGTTGGAAGGTCTAGCGATTCACCGCGTTTGGCTCTACCCCGCTGTGGGCAGCGGCGTCAAACGCATGTTGAACTATGGCTCTTTCACTCTGACCTGCCTGATCGGCCTGTTACGCTGCAAACGCCCCGACTACATTTTTGTTGAATCGCCGCCGCTCTTTCTCAGCGCCCCCGCGTGGATCGCCGGGCTTTTCTGGCGTGCAAAGTTCATCTTTAACGTCGCCGATCTCTGGCCCGACGTCATCGTCGATCAAGGTTTCATGAAAGAAGGATTCGTCATGCGCGTGCTTCGCGGCATCGAATCCTGGAGCTATCGTCGCGCTACTTATGTCAATACGGTTACCGATTGGATCGGCAAGGTCTTGCAGGAAAAGAAATCCGTCCCGGCGGAAAAAATTCTGTTTCTCCCCAACGGCGCCGACACGCAAACCTTTCAGCCACGCCCGCCCGACGAGTCTCTGCTCACTCAACTTGGCGTCGCCGGAAAGAAAATCGTGCTTTGGGCTGGCACTCTCGGCTTCGCGCACGGCATCGACAACATTCTCAACGCCGCGAAACTTCTCGAATCGCCTCATCCCAATATCCATTTTCTCTTCGTCGGCAACGGTTCTGCGCGCGAGGGCCTCATCGCGCAATCCAAATCCATGAATCTCGCCAACGTGACTTTTCTCGATTCCGTTCCCTTGGGCGAAATCGTCCGCTACTACTCCATTTGTTTTTGCGGTCTCGCCTCCTTAATCAATATTCCCGTTTACGAAGGTGCCCGCCCGTCAAAAGTATTTCCCGTGCTCGCGTCCGCCAAACCGCTCATTTTCATCGGCAGCGGAGAAGGCGCGCGCCTCGTGGAGACCGCCGAAGCCGGTGCAGTCGTCCCGGCAGGCAACCCCCAAGCGCTGGCCGACTGCCTCGTGCAATTCGCTTCCGACTCCACACTCGCAAACGAGCGCGGTCAAAGCGGCCGCCGCTTCGTCGAAGAAAATCTTCAATGGTCCGCGATCGTTGGTAGTTGGCTCGCCCAACTCGCGCCGACGGACCCGGTCAAAGCAGCACAAGACGTCGCTCTTTCCTAAAACATTTCTGCCACTTCAGGAGCCACAGCAATGAGCGCCACGGCTACAGCCATCTCGTTTGTCCCATTTCATCGCGCCATGATCGGCCAGGAAGAGGTCAAAGCCGTCACGGAAGTTCTAGAAAGCGGTTGGCTCACCACCGGCCCGCGCGCAAAACAATTCGAATCCGCTTTTGCTTCCTGCGTTGGCTCGAGCAATGCGATTGCCGTCGGCTCTTGCACAGCGGCGCTTCATCTCGCGCTCGCCGCAATCGATCTTCGCGAACGCGACGAGGTCATTCTTCCCACGATGACCTTCGCCTCCAGCGGCGAAGTCATTCTCTATTTCGGCGCAAAGCCGGTGTTGATCGATTGCGCTCCCGGTTCCTTCCACATGGATCCCGCACAAATCGAACGCCACATCACGCCGAGAACGCGCGCCATTCTTCCGGTCCACTTTTCCGGCTACGCATCCGAACTCGATTCCATCGTCGAAATCGGCCGCAAACACAATTTGAAAATTATCGAAGACGCCGCCCATTCCTTCCCCTCTTCGTACAAAGGAACGCCCATCGGCACCATCGGTGACATCACTTGCTTTTCGTTTTACGCCACCAAAACCGTCACCACCGGAGAAGGTGGCATGATTACCACGCAAGACCGCGAACTTGCCGATCGCGCGCGCATCCTTTCTCTTCACGGCATTAGTCGCGACGCCTGGAAGCGTTACACCGCTGAAGGCACATGGCGCTACGACATCCAGGACATCGGCTTCAAATATAATCTCACCGACTTGCAAGCCGCCATTGGCCTCGTTCAACTCGAAAAACGCGAGCACACGCGCCAGCTCCGCGCCGCGCTCGCCGACCGTTACACTCGCGAACTAAATTCATTCGAAGGCTTCCTCACTCCCGCCGCTCCGTCTCATGTCGAGCACGCTTGGCATCTCTACGTCATTCAGGTGGACAAACAGATTCTCTCCATCGGCCGCGATCGCGTCATCGAAGAGCTAAAGCAGCGCGGCATCGGCACTTCCGTCCATTTCATCCCTCTCCATATGCACTCGCTTTATCAACAGCGCTGTGGCTATCGCAACGGAATGTTTCCAAATGCCGAAGCCCGCTTCGCGGGAGCAATTTCGCTTCCACTTTTCCCAGGCATGGCCGAAGCGGAGCAAACTCGCGTCATCTCCGCCCTACAAGACATCGCACGCCAGCATCGCCGTTAAGCGGTTCGTATCGGTCCGAGTCAATGTCGCACACGTTCTACATTCGTTTTGGAAAGCGCCTCTTCGACGCCATCGTCTCCGCGCTCGGTTTGTTCCTTCTCAGCCCGTTGCTTGTACTCGTCGCCATCGCCGTGCGTCTGTCGAGTCCCGGCCCGGCAATCTTTCGTCAGTTCCGCACTGGCCGCTTCGAAAAGCCGTTCCACATTTTGAAATTTCGCAGCATGCGCCCGGCTCCCGCCGGCAAAGGTGCATTGCTCACCGCCGCTGGCGATCCGCGCATCACGCCGCTCGGTTTTTGGCTTCGCAAGGCCAAAATCGACGAGCTCCCTCAACTCTTCAACGTCCTCCGCGGCGATATGAGCCTCGTCGGCCCACGCCCCGAAGTCCCTGTCTACGCCGGTCAATACACCGCTCGCCAAAAGCGCGTTCTCCTCGCGCGGCCCGGAATCACCTCCCCGCAAATCAATTTTGACGAGGAAGCGCTGATGGCTTCCCGCCCGGATAAAGAAGACTTCTACCTTTCCGAAATTCTGCCTGCGAAATTGGAATGCGACCTCGCCTATTGCGAGAAAATCCGTTTTTTCACTGACTTGAAAATTCTTTTCGCCACAGTCACTCAACTGTTCCTGCGACCATTCACCGCCTCTCGGAGCAATCGGCGCCCAACCGGCGCACCCCAAGCGAATATCCGCCCCTGATTCGCCCACTTTCACTTTTTATCTCGATGTAATAACCACCTCACATTCGCCGCTTACCCTCCACTCCACGAACTAAGGCCCGGTTTCACAATAGGTGCACAATGCCGCTGCCAATGCCTCGCTGGCTTGAACGCTTGATTCGCGCCGCCGTAGATTTTCTCTGCGTACAAGCAGCCGGAATCGTCGCTCTCGCCTTCGCCGGTTCTTATGTCGCCCAATCGCAGCTCGCCGAAGGTCAGCTTGCGCACTATTACTTCCATACCTTCCTTCCTCTCTCCTTTGTCTTCCCTCTCGTCTACGCTCTTGCCGGCCTTTACACGAAACTTCGTGGCTACACGCTCGGCTATAAACTCCGCCGCGCCGCGCTTGCTGCGTCCGTCGCCACGCTTCTGATGGTCTTTGTCTGCTTCCTTGCCAGCCGCGCCCAGCTTCCGCGTTCCGCCGCGGTCATCTTCGCGTTGCTCTCCGTCGGCGCCGCAGTCGGCGTGCGTTGGATGAAAGATTGGCTTTTCCACAGCGAAGCGTCGGAAACCTCCGTGCTCGCTGCGGCCGCACCTGTCCTACCGGCGAACGACACAGTTCTCGTCGTTGGCGGCGCCGGTTACATCGGCTCTATCGTCGTTTCCAAGCTCCTGCAACGCGGCTACTCGGTCCGGCTTCTCGACAGTCTGGTCTACGGCGACCAGGCCATCTCGGAATTCCGCGATCACTCAAAGCTGGAATTTATCTCTGGCGATTGCCGCAACATTCAAGACGTCGTCGGTGCGATGAGCAAAGCGAGCAGTGTCATCCATCTCGCCGCGATTGTTGGCGACCCTGCCTGCGCCGCCGACAATGAAAATGCCTATCAAATCAACTACGCCGCCACACGCATGATGCTGGAAATTGCCAAAGGCAATGGCATCCGGCGCTTCATCTTTGCGTCCAGTTGCAGCGTATACGGCGCGTCGGAAAGTGTCATGGACGAAAAATCCGAAACGCTCCCGATTTCGCTCTATGCGGAAACGAAACTTCAATCCGAACAGGTTCTTCTCGAAGCTGCTTCCACCACTTTCCACCCGACGATTCTTCGCTTTGCCACGGTCTTCGGTCTTGCCCCCCGTCCGCGTTTCGATCTCGTCGTCAATCTCTTCACCGCAAAAGCCATTCAGGACGGCGTCATCACCGTCTTCAACGGCGACCAGTGGCGGCCATTCATTCATGTAAAAGACATCGCCGAAGCCGTTGTCCGCGTTCTCGCCGCTCCCGTCGAATCCGTCAGCGGCGAAATCTTCAATGTCGGCGATGACCACCAGAACTTCACGCTTGCCGAAGTCGCTGAAAAAATCCGCGCGCAAATTCCGGAAGTTCGCATTGAGTCCATCGAAAATTCCGACCGGCGCAACTATCGCGTTTCCTTCGAGAAAATCCGCAATTGCATCGGCTTTACGGCACAGCATACCGTCGAAAGCGGCATTGCCGAGATCAAACGCGCTTTCGAGCTGGGCCTCATTCACGATTACCGCCGCTCGTTTTACAGCAACGCTTCCTATTTAAAGGAGCGCGGCCGCGTCCACCCCAAAAACGATCTCGACGTCAAAGTCATGGCCGCCTTCGCCGGTGGCGGCTCCTACGAAGTCCTCAAAGCCCGCGCCGCTTCCTCGTCCAACTAGAGCCTCACTCTCTCACAATCTGTTTCACGAAGTTCGAGCGGAGCCGCACTTCGCCGTTTTTCAATTCAACCAAAAGTAATATCGCCTTTATCCTCTAGTTCACGTCGTCGCGCACACTCCCTTCGCCGAGCCGATTTTCGTCAACGGGGGCCCCCGCCATGCGCCATCGTGTCGTCCGTTTTCTTCTCCTTGCGTCAATCCTTCTAATTCTCTCTTCGCCAGCGCACGCCAATGGCGTACCTGTTATCTACGCGCCTTTAAATCCATCCGCGGTTGTTCCTGGCGGCGCCGGTTTCACTCTCACCGTCTCGGGTACCGGCTTCATTTCTGCCTCGGTCATCAACTGGAATGGCAGTCTTCGCACCACCACCTTCATGAGCAGTTCAAAACTCTCGGCTTCTATCCCCGCTTCGGACATCGCCTCGGCCTCCACCGCCGTCATTACCGTCACCAATCCCGGATCCGGCGGCGGCATTTCCAACCCGCTTTCCTTTCAGGTTGCGGCTCCCACTGTAGGCTTGGCCTTTCAGGATTCGCAAATCTCTGGAGGATTCGGAACGAACGTTTCGGTCCTATCGCCAGTCGTGGGTGATTTTAACGGCGACGCTATTCCGGACATAGTAGCCGCAGGCTCTACAGGTGACACCCTGCATGTCTTCTTCGGAAATGGCGATGGAACGTTCCAATCTCCTGTGAGTGTGCAGGGCGTCCCGCCGGGTGACCGCTTTCTGAATCTATCGGCCGGAGATGTGAACGGAGACGGAAAACCGGATCTCATCGTCTCGTACTTGGACCTCAGCGTTACTCCAATCATGATCGGCAAGGCTGTGCTGCTGCAAAACGGCGATGGAACCTTTCAGGCTCCGGTTTTGACACCCAATGTTCCGAATGGGATGCCTACTGTCGTGGCCGACGTAAATGGTGACGGCAAGCCCGATCTGATTACCGCTTGCGGCCAGGGACTCTGTGTCGGCCTCGGAAACGGCGATGGAACGTTCTCGCCAAGCGTGGTTTTTACCTCTCCCGTTAACACCAATAACGGCCCTGCCATTCTCTCCCTTGCCGTCGGCGACTTTAACGGTGACGGCAAGTTGGACATCGCGTTTCTCGCAAACCCGAAGTACATCGTCGTGATTTTTGGCAACGGCGACGGCACATTCGGTCCGCCTTCCTTGATATATGACACCGGATACCTAGGTGACGGCATCGCCGTCGCGGACTTCAACGGTGATGGCAAACTCGATCTGGCTTTGTACTATCCCCAGAACATTCAAGTGGCAAACAACGGAACGCTCAGCATTTTTCTCGGCAACGGTGATGGAACCTTCCAGGAGCCAGTAACTCTGCCCGGTCTCCCAGAATCGGGAGATCTCACTGTCCTCGTCCCGGGCGATTTCAATGCCGATGGCCACCTGGATCTTGTTGCACAGGATGCCGCGATTTTGATCGGAAACGGAACGGGCACATTCAGTCATAGCGAACTTCCCCTGCCTCACTTTGCTTCGGTCGCGGCTGACCTCAACGGGGATGGACGGTTAGATTTGATAGGCACGGACAGCGGCCCGAACCTCCACATTTTGCTGCAGACCTCGCCTCCACCCGACTTCGCTGGCTCAGTAAATCCCACTTTCCAAACCGTCGTCACCGGCTCTACCGCGACCTATTCTGTTTCGATTTCCGCAATTGACGGCTTCACAGGTACCGTGCAGTTCTCCGCAACCGGCCTGCCCTCGGGCTCGATCGCAACTTTTCACCCGCCCACCGTCACTGGATCCGGCACGACCATGCTGACGATCTCGACATCAAGCGCAACGCCGACCGGAAGCTATACGATTACGCTTATAGGTACGAGTGATTCGATTGTTCACAGTGGCGCTACGAATCTCAACGTCGGACCCTCCGGCGCGGATTTCACCGACTTTGCGGGCTCCGTCTCTCCCGGCTATCAAACCATCACACCAGGTTCAAGCACGCACTACGACCTCGGTATATCTCCGATCAACGGATTCACCGGCACGGTCGCATTCTCGATCAGCGGCCTTCCTTCCGGCGCCACGGCCGTATTCACCCCCTCCATCATTAGCGGAGGCTCAGGAACTTCCATCTTAAGTATCTCTACGTCCTCGTCGACAGCGACCGGCAGCTATCCTGTCATCGTAACCGCCACAAGCGGCTCGCACGTTCACAGCACTAGAGTGAACCTCAATGTCGGCCCTGCAGGCGCAGACTTCACCGATTTTACCGGCTCCATCACGCCGCAATCGCAAACAGTCGCGATCGGCACAGCGGCCAACTACACCGTTAACGTCGTTCCCATCAACGGATTCAACGAGGACATTCGCATTGGCCAGGAGGGAACGCCGACTGGCGTCGCGATCTCCGCGACTACCCAATCCATACGCGGCGGTTCCGGTTCATCCGTTATTACTCTCAGCCCCGGGCCGACCGCCACGCCCGGCACCTACACCATCACCCTTTCCTTCGTCGGCGATGCCAATCATTCGCATACCGCCACCATAACGCTCACAATCACTCCTTAATTCGGGCTGAACACGTTTCGCAGCGCCGTTGTCGCCGCTGTTTCGAATAGGACTTTAATCTCTGCATATGCCCACTCGCTTGTCTCGAGGGAAACCGAGGGATACCAAACCACTGGGGCGTACGATTTCGAACGGCTCTGCGGCGCAACAGTGGTGGCAGTCTTACCGTCGAGATTCCTCCAGCCTTTTCAACGACTTACGCACTCTTGCCACGTTATTTTGCACGGCAACTCATCTCTTTTCGATTCAATGGGTTGTGCACTCTTTCGGAAAACATGGGGGGTGTGTGGGTGAAACGAAGTTCAAAACTTGGCGCGACCTTAATATATACGGGGAATACATACGGACGTCCTACTGCGCAAGAGAACTCGTAATCCGGATTCGCGATCGAACCTTGCTCAACGCAGTTCGGTAGGCAGCCAATTCGGCCCCACGTGGAATCAGTAGATCGCTCCAGGAGACTCCCAGCAATCGTTTCAACGCCGCAAGCAGCAACACTGTGTTCACCATGTACGCCGCCGACGAAGCGATTGCCGCTCCGTTGATCCCCATCCGCGGAATCAACAGGAAATCTAGCACCACAGTAATCACGAGCGCCACGAGCCCAAACGCCGAGGCGTAGCCCGTTTTGTGCCGCGCCGCCAAATCTGACGAAGCCACTTTTGCCAGCGCCAGTGCAATCGTCCCCGGTAAAATCCACCAGATGACGGCAACGCTCGGTGAAAATCTCGCGCCAAAAACGAGCGGCACAACGAACGGACTGACGAGCGCGAGCAAGGCGCCGGACACGCACGAAAGGAAAAATATCTGCCGCAAAATCAGGCAAGTAAATTCCGACGCGCCGTGTTTCACCGTTCGCGCCGTCCGCGGAAACAGCGTCACCGCCGCCGCCGCCGGGATCTGCCACAGCGCTTCGGAAATCACTACACCGAGCGCGTACAATCCGACCTGCGCTGAATCCAGGAAATAATTCACCAAAAATACATCCAGCCGGTAATTGAAAAACGCCGCAACGTTTCCCGCTTGTCCCCGCAGTCCCGTCAGCAGCCCTCGAAAAAGTTGCACGTTCTCGCGGGGCTTCGCCGGCTCCTTTAATTCCTTGCGAACGAAAAGCCACGCGACGAACAATCCCGCAGCGATGCCGAGTAAATTTCCCCACAGCGCCGCCTCTGCCCTTCTGCCAAGCGCGAAACTCAGCGCCAGAAATCCGCAAAGTCCGCCGACGCTTACGGTGATTCCCAACACGGCCCGTTCACGAAATCGTTCGGCTCCAGTCATCATCGCAATCGTGTACGTGAAAAGCACCGCGCAGGGAACCGTAATCAGCGCGAGGCGAAAAAGCTGCGGCGTGAATCCGTGCAAGAAACTCGGCTTCCACCAGAAATAAATTGCGAACCACAGCGCAGTGAAAATCGCGCAGCCGAATAATCCCCAGGCGAGAACCGGCGCAATCCACTCTGAAATATTCCGCTTCCGGTCCGCGCGCCAAATTACGATCGGAATGTCCGCGCCTAATCCTCCCAGCAGCGCGCCGAAAGCGATCGTCATCATGCACAGACTGATCTGTCCGCGCGGCCCCGGCCCCAGCAATCGCGCGTAACAAACCTCCAGCAGGAGCGCGACGAGAATATTTGCTGCCTGCCCGCCGAGCACCGTGCCAACGTTGACGAGAAAACTTTTCGGCGCCGCCTGCGTTTCAGTGGGCACTGCGCGCTGAACTAGGGTTGCCATTAAGTCTTTCTGAAACTTTTGTTCGACGCGCTTTTAGAAAAGGAGTTTCACGCCAAGTTGGATCGTGCGCGGGCGATGCGCGTCGATGGGATGCAGAAACGAAGTTGTCGTCAGGCACCCCGGATCGCCGGCGGAAAAACTTGTGTCGCCGTAGCAGCTGACGACGTTGTTGCCGGGATTTCCCGGACGCGATGGATTGTAAATCCGGAATTGCGTGTGATTGAAAATATTGAACGTTTCCATGCGGAACTGAAGAGATTTTCCTTCCGCGAGGGAAAAGTTCTTTGCGAGGGCCATGTCGAAATTCGTGCGGCTCGGATTGTGCAGATAATTCCGTCCCGAATTTCCGAACGTGAACCCCGTCGGCGCCACGAACAAATTCGGATTTCCCAGCAGCGGCCCAAACGTTTGGCCACCGCCTGCGCGGCTTCCCGGCGACGCCGCCGGATTCGTTGCAAGGTCGGCGTAAGACGCGGGGCCGTTAATTGTAACGACGCCTGCGTTGTCCGGTGTGCTGATGCCGTCGAGCGATCCTGCGTTCAACACGCTGAAAGGGGTGCCGGTTTGAAATGTGGTGATTCCGGAGAATTCCCACCCATCCCAAACGTTTGGATTTGGCGTGCCGCGTTTCCCGCCGGTTTGTGAATTCGTCGGGTCTTCATCGGCGAAATTCAGAAAGCTGAAAAGTTTTCGCAACGGAAGCTGATAGACGTAGCTGACGTTGAGCAAATGGCGCTGATCGAAATCGGAACTGGCGCGGTTCGACGGCAAATTGTAGGCGTTGATGAACGTAGCCTGCGTGCGATCGGATGAGTCGTCGATTGAATGGCTCCATGTGTACGAAATTCCGAGCGTAAGATCCGTTGTGGATCGGCGCAAGCTGACCTGCATCGCGTTGTAGTTGGAATTGGCGACATTTTGCAGCGAATAAATTTGTCCGAAGTACGGCGCGATGACGTTTCCGGGAGTACGCAGCGTTCCCGGCAGAATCGCGGGCAAGGGAATGTCCGACGGGCTTCCGGGTCCGCCGTAGCAACCGGCGAGAGCGTTGGACCAGCCAACCGACTGCGGCCCGACGGGGTTTCCGTTCCAAGTTGATGGCGTGCCATTTGCAGCCTGCGCGACAACGGTGCAGAAAGCGGAATCGAGCGGTTGGCCGGGAAGAAATGGATTCTGCGCCGGATTCACGGGAACCAGCTGATTCGCGTTCAGCTGGGCAGTGAGATGTGTGCCCTTGCTGCCGACGTACGCGACTGACACGAGCGTTTGTTTCGGCAGTTCACGCTGAACGCTGAAGTTCCATTGCTGCGCATAAGGCCAAGTTACTTTGGTTGGAATCGAAGTGAGGCTGATCGGGAACGCGTTACCCCCGGAGGTCAGAGTATTGCAGCCTTGCCCTACGTTCCCTATGCACGCCCACGATGGAACGGCATATTGCGTGGCGCTAATTACGCCGCCGGCATTCGCATTGCCGGGGCTGCCTTCGAGCGAGCCAGTATTTGCTTCGTTGCCGGTGCCGTGTTCAAAGAAAATTCCGTAACCGCCGCGCACTGACATTTTTCCATTGCCGAGCGGATCCCAGGCAAAGCCGACGCGCGGCGCGGGATTCAAAAGATGGCCGGTCATGCAAGCTGGGGGAACTGGCGTGCCGTCCGAGTATTTGTCCACGCCGCAGCGGACCAGGCCATTCGTAAGAAACGGACTCAAGTTGTTGATATCGACAGGGAGAAAGTTGTTGGGCCCGAGCGGAGAAGAAGGACCGATTACGAGAGCGCCCGTGCGTTGGAAAAAACTAAGCTGCGATTCCAGAGCGGAATTGAATTGGGACGGCACCCAATTGTACGAAAGATGATTTTTTTCGGAGTAAAGGCCAAACAAACTGACACGAAGGCCCAGGTTGATGGTCAGGTTGCGGCGGAGTTTGAAGTCGTCCTGAAGGTACGGCTCCACGATGGTATAGCTCTGATGATAGGTGCCTTGTGCGCTGTCTTGCGTGTAGGTGGCGGGGGGATGAGGCGCGCCAGTGGTTTGATTGCTGCCGAATAGAAGAAGATCAGAGAAAACGTTGCCGGTGCTGTTCTGGCTGGCAGTCGTCAAAAAGATCGTGCCTTGCACATTTCCCGTGTTGGCGCCGACGGCCTGATTTACCTCGCTGCGTTGCGCGAGGATGGCGAGGACGCCGAACTGGAGCGTGTGCTTACCGAGGGCGAGCGTAGCGTCGTCGCGCGGTTGGTACGTAGGGTTCGAATGACGCCAGGGCATGTAGCCGGTGTCGATGTTCAAAGGCTGGCCGCCGTAGGCGAAGTTCGGACCGGAGAGCACGATTGCCGGAGTCTTATTGCCGAAAGCAATCCCCCTGGTGTCCAACGCTGGAGTGCCGAACAAATATCCAATGCCTCCAAAAGTGCATTGCGAAGAGTTCGGAAGATCACAAGGCGCAGCGGCGAGGGCGGGATAGTCGGACCGATTCAGGCTTTGTACGCCGGGGCCAGCGACGTTGGCGAGGGTGATGTGGTCGTGACCGTAGGTCATGGCGAGATCGTTGACGAACTTAGTTCCGAAGGTGCTGGTTAGGTGCGCGGCGAGGCTGAGGCCCGGACCAACGAAGTCATTTTCGACGGTTGGAACGCTGTTGCTGACGGGAGACCACTGCGGACTGAGCACCTGGGTTTCCCACGAGTCGTGGATGTAGCGTAAGTAGATTTTCTGATTCGCGGTGAAATTGTGATCGATGCGGAAAAGGTCCTGACGCCAGGTTGTAAGCGGGGAGAGTGTGGTTGCGTAGCAATGAGGATTCGGCGCTCCGGTCACGGGATCGGAAGCTGCAATCGTAGACGTGCAACCTTGCGTCGAGTTGGGGAGGGGAATCAATCCGGAGTTTACGATCGCTTGCGATTGCGGGCTAATTGTGAAGGTTGGGATTTGGTTGTTGACGTCGAACGTATGGTAGACGCGGAAGGCGTTTGGAGGAACGTTGCGAATCTGCGTTGTCGCTTCACCGGGGCAGTCTGGAAAATAGGGGATCTGAAATTGTTGAGATACTGCCAGTGAGCGGGTGAAGAGCCAGCCGCCGGAACTGTCGTCCAATTGGACGTTCGGCGTGGTAGCGACGGGGCAGATATCGTTGAAATCGCCGCTTCGCTCAGCGAGGGATGGGACAGCCTGGTTGTAAGGAGTTGGTTCGCGCTCATGGCGCCATTCTTCCGACAAAAAGAAAAAGGTTTTGTCTTTCTTCGTGTTGAAGATCCCAGGAATATACAAAGGACCGCCGAGAGTGAAGCCGGCGTCGTACTTGCGATAGAGCGGTGCGCGGCGTGTTTGGTCGAAGAAGTTGCGCGCGTTGAAGATCTCATTCCGCACGAAAAGATACCCGTCGCCGTGAAACTCACTCGAGCCGTTCTTGACACTGGCGACGGTAATGCCGGAAGCGCTGCGGCCGTATTGTGCGCCGTAATTGGAAGTTAAAACTTGCAGCGAGCCGAGCGCATCGAGGCTGGGGTAGACGAGCAGAGTGCTGTTGCTGCCGTTGATGCTGGCGTTGAGAATGTCCGCACCATCGACTTCGTATGAGTTGTATTCGACGCGGCCACCGTTGACGCTGTATTTGACGCTGCCCTTGACGCCGACGAGCGCTTCATCCTGACCGGTCTGATTGCTTACGCCGGGAGTGAGCGCGATGAGTTGGGTAAAATTGCGCCCATTCAACATCAAAGACGTAATTTCCTTGCTGGTGATGGTGCCGGAGATTTGAGCGGACTCGGCCTCGATTTGCGAGACGGACTGACCCTGGACGTTGACTTGCTCGTTTACGGTGGCGGGAACGAGGGTGATGTCGACTCTAGAAGTCTGGCCAGCGGTAACAGCGACTGATTTTGCTTCAAAGGTCTGGAAACCCTGCAGGGCCAGCGAAACGATGTAGGTGCCGGGCTTGAGGCCTGCAAAAACGTATTCACCCTTTTCGTCGGCGACAGCGGTGAGAGGCTGTCCGCCTGGAATCTGCAGGGTTACTGTGGCGCCGGCGACGACGGCCGCCGTGTTGTCTTGAACCGTGCCGGCAATCGTGCCGGTGGCTTCCTGGGCCTGAGGACGCGCGGCGACGTTCAAAATCGCAAAGCAGAATAAACAAAGCAATCCCAAGACCCGCCTGAATCCGTTCACTTCACACTCTCCCTCAGGAAATAGTGCGTAACTTTGCAACGGGTCTGTTACGACGGGATGAAAGAGGAGTGGAAATCGCAACAACTGAAAAAAAGAGTCGGTGGAAAGATTCGGGGAGTGCTCGAGCCGAGCCATCTTCATTCACAGAATTAACAGTCGTGTGTAAGAATTCCGAAACAATTCGCGAACGCAAGAAATGGCTGCATCCAAACGCTGCAAAAGATCGTGTGGGCAAACAAATTTGTTAGCGCGGTATTACGCGCGACACGCCAGCGTGTAAAGAACAGCGGCTTTGACGGCACGAAATCGCCGCGAGAAACATTTTCACGCGCGATTATGCGGATGATTCACTCCAATTTTCCTCGCACTTCATTCTCACTTAACAATCCACGGCAATACTCCGCGGCACTTGGAAAATTTCCGCTGCTGCGACGCGAGACGTTTCGGAGCGGAGTTTTTCAAACAATCTGGTGCTCTACCGAATTTCACCAGCCTGATTCGGCAGTTCCGCTTCGAGTGGCGGAAGCGGGAAAAGCCAGAATCAAGCTTAAGTGTCCACGCGATTGGAACGTGAGGATTTCCCTCAACTGTGCGGAGGCAAACGCAAGCACCGAAGTCGAACGTGCCCGTGTTTCGCGCAGCAACCGTGATGTCCGCAATGCAGAAAAAATCCGAGAGGAGAAGTTTATGAAGAAATGGAAGATCTGTAGCGCGGTGTTGGCGCTGGCAATGGCACTCACGTGCTTTGCGGCCAATTCCGCGCAAGCGCAGTCAATTCCGGTCGTAGCAGTCGGCTCGTCCGCTCTATTCCCGAGCGCGGCGATTGCCGCGGTAAGCAGCGATCCGGTTCGCGGCACCAGCACTCCACTTTGCGGCAGCCGCTTCTGGACCGGATCGGCCTCCGCAGTCGATGCCCGCAAGTCGCTCACTTCGCCGGTGATCCCGGATGAAGGCGGCACTTTGTGGGTGGCGTGGGACAACGATACGACGCCGACGGTGATTTGCGCGTACCTGTCGGTCGACTCGATCGTCGGACAGCGGCTTTTCTTCGGGCAGGGTTCCGGTTCGGCGGGCAACGCCACGCTGAGCATCCCTACCACAGCTTGCTCGGCGGCGGGCGCCAACAAGGTCGCATTCATTTGGGATACCGCGACGACCGGTTTGCCGGTTGCTGTGTATAACGCACTCTCCGGCAACACCGGCGGAAGCTGCACGGCCGCGACGGCTCCGGTTCACT
>Ga0247669_1000489_pt1 | contig 15725 bp, 24 predicted proteins | sample CNK10_metaG_FD_182734 | JGI IMG/M metagenome (GOLD analysis project Ga0247669, IMG submission 182734) | Soil microbial communities from Purdue University Martell Research Forest, Indiana, United States - CNK10 | ecosystem: Environmental > Terrestrial > Soil > Temperate forest > Bulk soil...
GGTAAGGGGTAGGGCGAGAGAGCGTATTTTCAAGCTCGTAACTCCTTTGTTTCGAGAAGGCTGCTGACAGGTTTCGTAACGCCTGAGACTCTGTGACGATACGCTCGCTGCCGATCTGCGCCTGACTCATGCTTGCGCGGTCTGCCGCCCCTGTGAATCGCTGGCCGCTCACGATCTCCCCGGCAGGTCCGCGAGCACCAAACCCCAAACTCCCCGGCCCGCGTGTAGCGCACGGCTCCTAATAGCTGGCCGCACCTGTCGCAAGCCTCGCGTGCAAAGATGCCATGCCGCGCCAGCAAGTCATAAGTTGCAGTTAAGCTAATTCGCATACAAGCCTTGCGCTATCAATGCGTTAGAGCCGTGCGTGTGATACATAGTCCAATGCGTTTCTCCGATGTAACCTTTTGTTACCACGTCACTTACCCCGAAACCTTGTAGTGGCGCTGTCGCCCGCCCCTTTTTCGTTGCGAGCCTTCGCTTCCTCAAGTTTCTGAGCCTTAACCTGTTCCAAGAGCGCGTTCGGTTGATATTCCAGCCGGGTGTTCTGGCCGTTTTGCTCAAATTGTCTTTGTGTTTCGTCTTTAGGCTGTTCCATCTTGCTGCTCCCTTCAGTACTCAAACTCTCGCTTGTCTATGGGGTAGGGGTAAGGCGCCTTTTCTAGCTTGGCTTTTACCATCTGCCGGACGGGGGTTTCTTCCTGCTCTGGCCCTGATTCGCACTCTTCCGCGAACCATCCGGGCCGGGCTGTGCTTACGCCTATCATCTGGCTGGAGACAGGTTCCGCCGCGTTCCAGCATTGCTCCGCGTCCACCATTGCCGCTACTTCATCAAAAACGACAACGTGCGGGTGGTACATGCGAATTTGATCTTCGCCGCCTGGGATGCCGAATATTCTGCTTCCGCTCGCCCATTCGAGCTTCAAATCGGTGCGTCCTGCAAGAGGATGCTTTTCGAGCAAGTGCGGGTCTTGGTTCTCCGCCAGAATCGTGCAATAGCGGATTAGCTCTTTGGCCTTGTCTTCCTTCACGGTTTGAATCACGCCCGTTAAAGGCCCGTACCATTGCGCCAGCCAGGTGACGTATCCGCAGATGGTCCAGCTAGAAATCATCTCCCTCGATTTTGGTATGAGAATCCGCCGCTCTTTGAGCAGGCAATCCATGAGGGGAATGAAGTACGATTTCTTCGGAAAGGGCATTTCTGGGGGTGTGCCCTTCTCTAGCGCGTGATCGTCAACCGTCTTGGTGTGGTGTTGCAGCCAGTACAGCGGCCCGGCTTGCTCGCTGGCTATCTTCCGTGAGCATCGCTCATCAATCGCCGCGTAACGCTCCGCTTGAACGGCATCGTTGAGCAGGCGAAGCTCTTCCTCGTCAAGCTGTTCTAGCTTTTCGAGCGTAACTTCCGAGAGCCTATTGCACAGAGAGGGCGTCGCCATCCGTCTTTTCTTCCTTGAGCGTTGCCAAAAGGTTTTCGATTAGCTGTTTTCTTTCCTCTAGCGGCATGTCCGCCACAACGTTTGTCTGTACTGGTTTCCCGGCCAGATGGTCTAGCAGGTACATCCCGGCCTGCGCTTGCAGCCTCGACGGACGGCCGGTTGCCGCCTTGAACATCTGCTCAAGAATTGCATCGGCCCATGTCCTATCCGAGCAGCCTTTCGGGTATCGTTGCGCTGCCTTTTGCTCCATGAGCCGCTTCCAGCCTACGGAGCCTTTTCTTGGCCCTGCCGGATTCCCGCTCACCCCTGGTTTAAATCCCATGCCTTTGCTCCCTCATGTTTCCGCCTTTAGCTTTTGCACCGCTGTTGGTACGAAGCCGTCCGGGTAAACGACGCTCCCGTTGATATGCCGATGCGGCGGAAAATCCTTCAGCACACCGGCGAGACGGTTGACGGCGACAACAACCCGCCATCCAACACCAGCAAGAACCAGCAATTGTGCAGCGTGGAATGACAGGTCGTAGCCCATTCGCGTTCAGTCTTTCCTCATCCAAGACGCGCGCCCGCCGTTGATCGGGTTGTACCCTTTCGACGGCATCCCGCCGCCCGCTGAGGCCGCATCTTCCATCGCTTGCTTGCCCATCACCTCTGCGCCTTCGCCGCGCTTGGATAGTGGTGCGCCCGGTTCAGAGATGTACTCATAACCGATGCCCACCTCTGCAAACTTCACGCTGCCAGGGAGAAGCGTTGCCGCGCCGCCCTGGTAAGTGAAGGGTTGTGGATTCGCCTGCAACCGCTCTTCTAAGTCTTTAGACGTTTCCGCCTGATTCGCGGGAATTGACGGACGCGGAGCCATCGAGCGAATCGGGGAATCTTTCGCTACTCCCGTGATCGGATGATTCCCGTCAGGCTCGGATTGCCCGCCGCGAATCGAGCCGGGGTTGCCGCCGGGAGAGCCTTTCGCGTGACGGCCTTGGTTCGTCAGGACGTTGTGTCCTAGCGCTGGCGGCATCTTCATGCCTTGCGTTCCCCCATCGCTCCGCGACTCTCCGGTCTGTGTGGTTGGTACTCTCGCATTCGTATTCATTGCTGCGTTTCTCCTTTACAACCTCTTGGGCATTACCTTCTTAGGTTCATCGGACGCCCAAAACTTGTTATCTGCCTCACGGCTAAGGAAAGGCTCTTCTTTTTCGTCTTGCTGATTCGTCTTCGCGCCGCTCTTACCTCTCAGCATTTCGCGCAGTTTGCTTTCCGATTCCGGGTCGCCCCAAGTGTGCTGATAAGGCTTTGCTCCGCCCGTATTGTAAAAACCGTGCGGAAACATTTCTTTGAGCGTCTTGATTGTGCCCTCCGCTTGCGGGTCAAGCTGTTCCCGCTCGTCAGCCTCGCTCTGCGCGTACCGCTGCGAAAAATCCACGTTGTTTCCTTTGTGGCCCGCGCCTTCGTCGCCGTGCTCGATCTGGTCCCGCGCCTCCTCGCTTAACTGCGTCCCTGAGTCACCAAAGAAAGCGCTGTTCCTTCTGCGCGGCCCGCCGTTGTCGCCGAGAGGATTCATACATTGCGCCCCCGGAAGTATTTGCGCGTATCCGCGACTCCAAATTTCTTTATGGCTGCGTCTGCCACGGCAGGGTTGAGCGCGTTGATAAGATGCTGAGTGACCGGATTCGCAAGCGCTTGCCGAGCCTGTACGGGGTCATAGTCGAGCAGGGAAGCAATCGGCACTCCTGGCGTTGAATCGCTCTTCTCATCCGGTTGCTGGCCCGCGCCCGCCCCGACAAGCCCGGCCTTGTTGAGTAAACCCTGAACGTCTTGGACTCTTCCGGTCGAGAGTGCGTCCGCGATTGCGCCCTTCGTCGCCGCAGAAACCGTTCTCCATCCCGTGCTGCGAACTGCTTTGCCCAGGAGATTCATCGCCGCGCCCCATCCCGCCGCGCCCGTAAGTCCACTCCTCGCCAGGCCGCCTGCCGCCGCTACCGCTGTTTCGACTTTCGGGAGGGCGTTGACCTGACCGATTTTTCGTTGATTGGTTGCGTCCATCACCTCGCTGAGCGTATTCCAGAAATGAAACTTCGCATTGAGCGCCGCGAGATTGGGATTGCTGTTCGAAAGCTCTTCTCTGAAAGAGTTCGCCGTTTCTTTTCGGATGTTCGCGAGGCTCGTATCCGATAGCGGTCTGCCCTGGTATCCGCCCACTTCCGCAACCGCTTGGTCAAGAATCCGTCGCGCTCTCACAACATCCTGGTTCGAAATTGTCGGCTCGCCCGGTCCTTCCGCTCCGCCCGGCACTTCGCCCGGTTGAGACACTGCCCGCAACTGGTCTTGCAGCGTATTGATTGCGCCGTCTACTTCCGGCCTGAGACTCACTCCGTTGACCTGGTATTGCTGCCGCAAGTTTTCGAGTCGGTCAATCACGGGCTGCGTTTTCATGCTGCCCTGCATCCCGGAAACGGTCTGCTCGATCTGCTGTCCTGCTACATCTGCCTGTCCCGCTGCCTTGTTCGCTAGTCCTTGCCGCGTCATTGCAACGGGCCGCTCTTCCAAGAGCTGAGGCATTATTTTTTGCGTCTGATACTTTGTGTCTACCCTCGTCGGGTTTAGAACGTCCTCGTAGTTTTTTGCGGCTGAAGATTCGAGCGCGCTCCGCATGGTCGGCGCAGCCTTGCCCAAAACTTTTGAAACTCCGAGAGGAGCTGTAGTGGCGACGAGGGGAAGCGTCGCATGGCCGATAACTGCGCCAGTGTCACCGCGCGAAGCTGCGGCCTCTTCCGCCTGTGTGGACAAAAACGGAGCAGGATGCAAAACGTCCTGCACCGCCGCCGCGCCCCGATAGACAGGCCCGTACCCTCCGGCTTTTCGTTCCTGATAACGATTTTTGACGTTCAGCAGATTTTGCGCCGGAGCCGCAAGGTCCTGGGCGTATTCGAAAAGGGGCTGTTCGATTGCTGCGGCGATGCCGCCCTTTTTGTTGACGCCTTGCCCGGTGTAGCCCTTGTACATCGAATAGCCCGGCCCCATCGCCTGCGCCAAAATTCCTTTCGCGTCGTTGTAGATGGAACCGAGAAAACCTTCGTTCTGTTGCTCAGGCTGAGCCGGTCCGCTCACAAGACTAGCGCCCGCTGGAAGTTTCATCGGGAGTTGGCCTGAAACGAGCGTTGCGCCTGGCGGTAGGCTCATGGCGTTTTCATCTCCGTGTAATTTTTCAGGTCTGCCGTGTCACCCGAGCCGTTGTAGCGGTAATGTTTTCCGTTAAGTGCGATGACGTGACCGCCGGAGTCCGCCCCTCCCAGCAATTTTTCTCTAACTTTCTGCGCTTCTGGACTGATGAGCGGAGAATCCGGCTCCTCGTGCATGACATCGACGTAACGCTGATGCAGTGCGCCGATTTTCCCGTCCATGATCTGCACGGCGCTCACTACTGCGCCCTTAAGGGCATCGGGAGAATTGGACTTGTCGAGCGGTCCCTTGATTGCTTCCTGCTCACCCTGCGACAAACTTCCCGTGACCTTCGCAAGCTCGCCAGAGACGGCCTGCTTGATCGTGTCGTATCTCGCTCCTACTGGTGAACCTGTCTGCTCTTTGTATTTCTGCAAGATGGAATTGGCGAGCTTCAGATTTTTGTTCCCGAGTGCATCGATCGCGTCATTGAGCAACCCGAGATGCGCCATCGCCGTGTTGAAGGCAATCAAATTGCCGCCCGCCGTATTTGGTTTCGTCGATGCGTACTCTTTGAGTGTCTGCTTGATGACGGGCGTGCTGACATCCGCGCTCACCGGTGAATAACGGCCCCGATTTCCGATGATGTCTTTCTTGGTGACCATCACCTGCTTGCCCGTGGTGTTGTCGAGCGCGCCTACCGGTGTGTCGAGTGTGATCTCTCTCGGATTGTTGCCGAGGCGCGTCATCTGGCCAGTGCCGCGATTTCGCTCGTACACGCCCTCTTCCGTGTTCACTGTCGCAAATCCACGGTTGACGATTTCGTTTGCCGTGTTTTTGAGTTTCACAGGAACCCGTTCGCCCGGCTGTTTTCCCAAGACTTGCGCCTCTTCCGCCGTGAGCGGAGCCGCCGCTGCATCGCTTACAGGCTGCTTGGTACGCAAATCAATCAAGCCGAGATTCGGGTCTTCTTTGTAATTCGCCGCTTCTGCCTGCGCTTTTTCGAGCGCCGTCTTAGCGGGGATTGCGCCAGTTTCGGCGTTTGCTTTACCCGTTTCGGCGGTAGTCTTTCCGAGGTCGGCCTGGCCCTGCAAGATTTTCAAGAAATTCAGAGCAGGAGCAAACTGCGTTTGATTTTCCAAAACTTGGTTTTCGAGAGAGCCGCGCTCTAAAGATTGCTGCGTTGCGGTTTGCTGCGCCGGAGCCTGGAATCCCGCCGCCGCGCCCAAACCGAATCCGCCAGAGCGCCGCCCGCCAGATTGCACAACCGCTTGAGCATCCGCGCCCGCGCCTGCAATCGCGCCCTGTAGTCCATTTCGCAGCATCACTTCGAGTTTTCGGGCCTTCGTCGTGCCTGGCGTCCATTGGCCGGTTGGCGTGCTGATCGGCGGTCGTTGCGGCTGTTGCTGTTGAAACTGTCGCATCCACGGAAGAACAAACGGAGCGGCGGGAGCCGCGCCCTGCCCGATGTCTGGAGCCGTCGTATCCACCGGCTGCCTTGCGGGAACTATCGGAGCGCCGGCAGTCGGAGCCGCCGAAAACAATCCGGGGTACTTCTGCCGGAGAATGTTGAGCGCCGTCCCGCTATCGGCCATGCCATCCGCGTTGTCGAGAAACGGAGCGTCCATCTCAGATAATCCAGTGAGGCATTTCCGTGAGCGCCGCCCCCGCGCATTTCTCCTCTACTTCATTCGCCGCCTTCAGAAGCTCTTCCGCGCAATCCATCGAGCCGGTCAAGTTATAGAGCGTTGCGAGTATCTTTGCGACCGTCTGCTCTTCAGTTTCACCGAAAAATGCTGCATTCATAGTTTTTGACTCATTGCGGCCTCTACCGCGTCCCCCGAAAAAATATCCGCGTTGCTGCGAAACTTCGGAACGCGCGAGCCTTTGATTCCGTCGCGGAATTGCTGTGGTACCCTCCCGCGCTGCCCGCGTGACCGTGGCTGCCGTTGTTCGTTGCGCTGCGCTTGCACTTGAGAGACTTTCCCGATAATGCGAAGCATCTGCTTGGCGCAAGCGTCGGCAAACTTGAGAGCCGTCTCGCGGTTGACTTGGCCCTCGATGCCAAGAGCTTTCATAAAATTCTGCATGTAAAATTCTGCCTGCTGCGGGTCGTTGAGTTTCGCCAAGTCCGTGACTTTGCCGCCGTAGCTGTTGTACGTGTTGAGGAAATTCACCATCCCGCCTAGAGTCGTCCGTGCAAGCAGGGAAGCGTCCACGTTCATCGAGCGTGGGTCAACGCCCATACCCTTGAGCAAGTCGTGAGCAAATGCCTGAGCGTTCTGCGCTGGTATCTCGCTCATTTTCGACAAGTCGCCGCCCGTTGCAGCGAAAATTTCCAGCGCCGAGTACGCTGTTTTCGCCATCACGCTGCCGAGCGCCCCAACGTCAACTCCTGCCTTATAAACATCTGTCCCGAATGCGCCGCAAAACTCATCGGCAAAAGTTCGCGCGTCGGCAGGTTCGTTAAGCCCGTACTCTTTAACGGAGCTTTCCAGCCGTTCGACGCCCGCTTGAACTTCTTCCGGTGTAGGAGCGTGCGGCTGCTCTTGCTGCTCTTCGTTCGCGCGTTCGCTTCGCAGCCGTTCTTGTGGCTGCCGTGCTTCCGTTTCGGGTTGCGGTTCGGGGCGACGATGCGTCATTCCTTCGTCGCCATATCGAAAAGTATTGGCCTCTTGCTCCTCAATGGCCTCATTGAGTAGGTCGTCGCCGCTCACGGCATATTCGCTTTGCGGCCCCTCTTCTGCTTGCGTCGGCTGCTGGTCGCCTAACAGCGAATCGGCGATGTCGTTTTGAAAGGCTTCCTCTCCAAGTTTCGGCATGATTCTATTTGTCCTTTCCGATTAAGCTGTGAACCGTGTCAACCTCCGCGCTTGTCAAAGGGCCGGTTTCGGAACTTTGAATCAAGGCTCGCAGCTGAGAAATTTCTTCAGCGGTCAGCGGCTTTTCACCAGTAATGACCGGAGGTGGAAACCGCTCTGGAACCGGCGGAGGTGGCGGCTCGGGCGCAAACAGGGCTTCCCAGTCGAGTCGCGCCGGAAATAGCCGCCCGAGAATCAACTGCAATCTCTGCTCCGTGATTGGCCGTTGCCCATCCATCGCTATCTCCCTTTACGTGAAAGTCGGCGCGCTAGCCGGGTCGAGATTCGCCACGCTGTCGAGAACATGAACTACTCCGGCCTTTGGGTTGTGCAGGTTGTTGTTCGTGAGCACCGTCAAGATGTTCGACGGTGACGGGACGGATGCGCCGTCCGAACCCGTCGCCGCTGCCGCAGTTACCAACGCTTGCCGATGGCCGAACGCCGCATCATGCTTACCGTTCAACTCCGTGTGATAAACCACTCGATACCTTGCCATTTCATTTCTCCTTTCAAAAAATCCAAGACGCCAGAGCTTGCTTGGCTCGCGCTTCGCGCTCTGCGTCTAATTTGTTTTGCAGTTCCGCGTCGGCCTGCGCCTTGACGCCCCGTTGCTGCTCGAAAAACTTTTCGCGCTCTTCCGCAATAATCTCCTGGTCGAATCTGTTTAGAATTTCGTCCTTCGCCCGAGCCAAGAATGCTTTGCGATTAGCCGCCCATGCGTCTACGAGCCATTGCGCCTCTAATTCATCCGCCCTGGCTGCTAGAGCTTCCTCGATTCCTTCCTCCTGCTCGAAGCGCTTCTCCGATCTGGCGATAACCCCCGCCTTGAGTATCGGCAAAACTTCCTGGTCAAACTGTCGTTGCGCCTCTTCGCGCTGTACGCGCTGCGCTGTCTCTTCCACGCATTGCGGGCATTCTGGCGGGAACCACGGCCCCCATTGCTGGCCGGAGCTTTCCCGAGTCCTCGACTGATTGAAAAAACGGTTGTGCTTTTGGCAGGCGCGGGAGCACACCTCGCGGTTGGCGTTGGAAGTTGTGGCCGTCGCGCTCATTCGGAAACTACTTTCTGCCAAGCTCGCTCAATGATTTGTTTTTCTTCGACGGTCAACGCCTGGGAGAGACGTTCGCTGTACTTCATAGGCATACGGGAAGTGACTTTCAGGAAGGAAGCAAGGTCGGGATTTTCAGCGCGGACGATCTGGATGGTTCGTTGCATCTGCTCCGTTGCCGTGAGTTGGCCCTGCTCTTTTTGTTTGCGAATGAAACGCGCAAAGGAAGCAATCTCGCTCCGTCGCTCCGGCGAGAGTGTCCGCACACGCGCCTTGCCGCCGCGCCGTCTATCTCCAAGTGCTATCTGGAGTGATTTTTGTACGTGCACGCTTAGAAGGTAGCGACGGGTTAAGGAAATTAGAATAGTCCGTCAATAAATGCGTTTCTACTGTCGTACAGAGTTTTTCTTAGCGGGGCCTGTTGCGGGGTTTCCGTCGTTTGGCGTTCAGTTCCTCCCGATGGGTTTGCTGGTACTTCGTGACACTCTTTCCGCGCATCACCTCTCCGCATGTAGGTCGAAATCTGGTTCTGCAATAACGGTCTCGTGGATGGCTTCTAATGAAATAGCGTGCGCACTCTGAATACTCGCATCGCGCAAGCATCTTGCGTGATTTCATTAGCTCAATCGCCAAAACTTCGATCAGTTCCTTGGGCTGAGGTCTCCATTCGCCTGTGCCAAAATCGGCTGTTATGACCGGCCCTTCGCCGAAGAAGGCGTCACCCGACAGCGTAAAGATGTCATCCAGGAATGCGTTAACCAAAGCTATTTCGTGCTCAGACCGGGCAGACCACGCTTTCCTAAACAGTGCAGAAACGTAAATCACCTCGGCGACTTGGCGCTTAGAGCTTCGACGAAGCGGGCCGTGCTTCTGGACAAACTTCTTCGCTGCGACCGTGCGCTCACGCTCGAATAGGGACACGTTCGCCAAGTCACCCAGGATTGCCCTAGCCTCTTCCCGCCCTATTGCTCGTATCTCTTTTTTTTGCATGACAGTAGAAAACCTAGCCGCGACAGACTCTTGAGTGATTGTTGCGACTACTACTACAGTCTAACACGTCACGGTTGCGGATACAACAAAATCGCAACCCCGGAGGTTGGATGGAACTGACTACTTCACAAGCGATGCAGGTTTATAAGGTTTTCCCTAACGTCCTTCACCGAATGATTCTCATGGGCCGATTGAAGGCCCGCAAAAACTCAGATGGCCGCTGGCTGATCTCTGCGGAATCCCTAGAGCGCTGGAACCGTGAGCGCGTTCGCAAGGCGACGAAAAAGGTTCAATAAAAAAAAGGAAGGCCCGGAACGTCGGGGGACGTGAAATCCGGGCCTGAAAGGTACGCTGATAATGCCAGACACTAGCATAACTTCTGCTAATGGGCAATTCTCAACACAGGCCGAGAAAATCGAAAACCTGCTCCGCTCGCGGTATGGGCAATGGATTCCCGCCTATGAGCTGGCCGACGTTGCGCTCCAATATTGTGCGCGAATAAATCAACTACGAAAGAAGCTCCGCGCCGCTGGCAGGGAAGAAATTCAGAACAAGACGGAGCGCGTCCGGGGTCAAGTACATGGTTCCTATCGCATCTGCCTCAAGGATTCGGAGCCTTTCAGAATAGATTCACGCCACAGCCGAGCAGCGGAGTTTGAGCGCGAGTTTAATGTGCATCCGCCCGCGCCCGTTGCGGCCACGTCCGACCTGCCGCTGTTCGCGTGGTCAAGTCTATGAGGCAGGAAGCGTGCATCGCTACTTCAACCTGCCCGGTGTGCGGAGCCAAGGCCGGGCAGCGCTGCATAGCTCGAAACGGGAAACCGTCGAAGTACGCGCATTCACGGCGCGGGAGGCCCGCCGAGTCTCCCATGCCCGATCTCCGCGCTTGGTGGCGAGCGATGCGGCAATACGAAGGCCAGCACGCGAAACCCAGGCCGGAGGGGTTGACCGTCTAATGAAAACTCCCCGGCAGGCTTTCAAGGAAAATTTTTGGATAGGCGCAAAAGGGGGATTGCTCGACCAGAAGCACGTCAAGGCTATGGGCGACTCCGTTTGGCTCTTTCTTTATTTGCTGCGCGGGCAAACTGGACGGAATGAATTTGGCGAAGGCGTTTTCGAATACGGGCGGACTCTGACACTTTCCGATATTTCCTCAGACTTTGGCGGGACAAGCGAGAGAACACTAGCCAGGTGGGTTAAGAGGCTCCGCAAGGCCGCGTACATCCAAACAGAAATACACGCACGGAAGGGAATAACATTTTGGATTGCCAAAGCGAAAGACAAGACAAAGCAGCCAAGAGTTACAACGAAAGTCCGCACAAAGTCCGCGCGAAGTGCAGACAAAGTGTCCACGTTTGTCCACGCGAATCCCTACGCGAACCGTGTACCGATTCAGAATGAATCCCTACGCGAACCGTGTACCGATTCCAGCGAATCCATACGCGAACCGCGTGCCGATTTTTCGACTGAGCGTCTGCAGGTCGTAGAAAGCGCTAATACTTGCGGCGTTTTTGAAAACTCTATTCCTAAAGATTCTATTCCTAAAAGTCTTTTTTATAACAATACACATGCGGCTTCGCCGTTTCCCCCTTCTCTTTTAGAAGAAACTGCCAAGAAACTGCAACCCCAAGAGAACCCCTTCTGTTTAGAGGAAAGACAAAAGCAACTGCAAGAGCAAAGCAAGGCAATCCTCGCCAAGTACCCGGACAGCGGAAAGAAACCCGTACCGACGTGGAAAGAAATTCGGGCAGTGGGATACGGCCCGGTAGAACGGAACGGTGCCGCATGAACGCGAAAGCCGAAGATGCCGCAAACAAGATTCTCCTGGCCTTTGATTCTGGCGGTATCTGGCCGCTGCCGCCTGAGAAGTTCGCTCTAGTTCGGGAGCACGTCCGCTCGATCTTGGGCCGGGCAATGGAGAGCAAACAAGAAAAGAGAAACCGCAAGTGGGCTGGATTTCAACGGGCAATGAGCGAAAGGCAGGTAGGGAAGTGACACCACTACTCAGTATTTCTGATGTATCAAAACTGCTCGCGGTGAGCGTGATTACAGTCCGCCGCAAAGTGAGCGCCGGAGAGCTTCCCTGCATCCGTCTGACGAAGGGTGGTCCCATGCGGTTTGACCTGCGGGATGTCGAGAAGTTTGTCCAAGAACATAGGTCTTGATATTCCCGATTTATCGTATACAATAAATCCATGAAGAGAGGCAGGCCAAAGAAGCCAGCGGGAGAACGAAAAGAAGTAGTGCTGTGCCATCGTATGACCAAAGCTGAACATCGCAAGATATTGAACGCCGCAAAAAGGGCTGGCCTCACTCTTTCCGACTACGCCAAGAAGAAGCTCTTAGGAGACTAAACATGGAAACCTCGGAGAAAAAGACACGCGGTAAACGGGGACAAGGCTGTATCTACCAGCCAAAAGGCTCTAGGAATTGGTGGATTAAGTTTTCTGTGAATGGCCGCGTCATTCAGCAAACGGCGGAAACCGAATCGCGCCGCGAGGCGCTCGACAAACTGAAAACGGAAATTCTCAAGCATGCGTCCGGGGAAGCGGTGGACGATAAGCGCGTGACCGTCGCACAGCTCTATGACGCGCTCCTGGCCGACTACCGGATTAACCAAAAATCCCTTTGGTGGGCGGAGCTGAACTGGAACAAACATCTCAAACCGTTCTTTGGCGGGATGCTGGCCAGGAATGTCGGGACAGACACGCTCTCGCGCTACATCGAAGCGCGGCGCGGGGAGAAGGCAGCCAACGGGTCAATCAACAGGGAAGTGAGCTTGCTGCAAAGAGCTTTCATGCTTGGCTATGAATCACAACCTCGCAAGGTGGCACGCCCGCTTCGCTTTCACAGACTTGCAGAGTCGAAACCCCGTCAGGGATTCATCGAGCAGAAACAGTACGACGCGCTGGCCGCGAATTGCTCCGATCTGTTCATGCGGGCAATGCTTTGCCTCTCTTACACGTTCGGTTTCCGCAAGTCAGAGCTTTTGACTCTCCGGGTTTCGGACGTGAACCTGCTTACCGACACTTTGCAATTGCGGGACAGCAAGAACGGCGAAGCTCGCAAGGTTTCCTTAACCCAGGACGCCAAGAACCTGCTCGCTGCTTGCGTGGCAGGGAAGAGCGCCGGGGATGCCGTCTTTACTCGCGGGAAGGGAACTAAGGCTGTAGCGGACTTTCGCGGGACGTGGGACAAGATTACGCTGGCCGCTGGCTGCTCTGGCCTGCTCTTTCACGACCTGCGCCGGTCCGCCGTTCGGAACATGGTCCGCGCTGGCGTTCCCGAAGTTGTTTGCATGAAGGTTTCCGGCCACAAAACGCGCAACGTCTTTGACCGCTACAACATCACAAGCGAGCGCGACCTCGCCGATGCGGCAAGAAAAATCGAGATAAGCTACAGACAAGCTAAAATCGAAGCAGAGAAGAAAGAGGCCGAGAGCACAGAGGTCAAGCAACATGCTACAATTCAGTGAGTTACAAGATTCCCGGAGTGGCGGAACTGGCAGACGCGCTGGACTCAAAAACGAACGTCAGCCGCCTACTCAATCTTACTCACCGATACTCAATCAAACACAGAGGTTATCTTGCGCGTAGGACAAGAATGGCGTGCGCTTTCTCACGCTTGCTCATTCTTGCTCACGAAGAGGTTATAGATAAGCTAACGAGTTGGCGAGAAATGAGACTATGTATACCGTTGGTGCTCAGAAGCGTCTATATTATCGAGAGCCAGTGAGAATCCGGCCCGGATGAAACATCGAGCCGAATTATGCCTCCAAAAGCCCTTTACTTTAAGATCGAGAATTGGAATCCACGTACTTTGCCCATGGCGAAGCTCGCAGAATATTTGCAACACCTCTCAACACTCCTCGGCAGCGAAAAAAGCGTTCATTTCATGGAAGTTGAAGAAGGAAGTGCGAAGTGCGCGATGGAAGTGGATGAAGCCGAGGAACCTAGAATTAGCAATAGAGTGCGGGAAGCATCAAAGGGCATTGGCAATAGAGAGGCAATTCTGGCTGCAAATGCGATTACCGCTATGCTTGAAGAAGAGAAAGGCGGTGCCGAGCTAGAATGGGACGACGGCACTGTGATTTTTGAGTTTCATGGACGCCGCATCGAAGTAGAAGAGACATTTGGCCCCTTCTGGCAGGAAGGCTCAATCGACGGGTTCTTAGTCAAGGTAGGCGGATACGACGCAACCGTCCCCGTACACATCCTGCACGACGGATCGCATACGATCTGCAATACAACGCAGCCAATCGCGAAAGAACTGGGGCACCAGCTCTATGAGAACGTGCGTCTATTCGGCAAAGGACGTTGGTACCGAAATGCTGACGGACAATGGGAATTGCAGAAGTTCGACATTTCGAGCTTTCAAGTCCTCAATAGCGACAGCCTTCTGGATGCCGTTGCCCGGCTGCGAGCGATTCCGAATGATTTAATCAATTCCGACGACCCCATAGCTCTGATGGAGAAGATAAGACGAGGCAGCGAGAGCGAATAGAAATGGTGGTATTCGACTCCACGTTTCTCACCTATTTGTTCGTCCCGAGCGCTCCCTCTTCTGTAGAGCGAGCCAGAGAACGTGTCGAGAACTTAATCCACGAAATTCATAGCGAAGGAGGGCGGATTATTATTCCCAGCCCCGCTCTGAGCGAATTGTTAATTGCCGTTGGCCATTCTCGTACCCTGATTCTGAATGACCTAACCAAGAGCGCGAAGTTTATGATTGCGCCGTTTGATATTCCTGCGGCAGTGGAAGCTGCACTGATGACTGAGGCGGAACTAAAGAAAGGCAACAAAAAGGGGCCATCGCAAAGTTCGTGGAACAAGATAAAGTACGACCGTCAAATCATAGCGATTGCAAAAGTTCGCCAAGCAAAAAAGGTCTATTCCAACGACGGTGAGGTTTGCGCACTTGCTCAGGCAAATGGGATGAAGGCCTTCTCGGTCGCCGATCTAAAATTGCCGTACGAGCGCTACTCTGGCCCAGAACTCTTCGACCCAAACCCCGGCAATGACGAGTAGTTGGAATAGGTAACCCGTTATGCAGGCTGCTGGACTTATCTGCCCCAACAACTCACGAACAGAATGTCATTCGCGACCCATGCCGCTTGCGCTCCAGAAGTGTTGAAATTGGCGAGCGTGGCACTGTTCGTGCCGGATGAGATTTGTTTCGTCACGAACACGGTCGCACTCTGCGTGGTTACGTCGGTGGCCGTGCAAGTCCACCCAAACGCCGCTATCGGCAAGCCAATGACGCCGCTCGTCGCCGTACCGCCCGAACCGATTGCGATATTGAAAGTGGCCGTTCCGTTCCCTGGTCCGATTGACGGGGAAGTTCCGAAGCCCGAGGTAATCGTTGGAGTAGTCGGAGAGTAGAGCAGGCCGGAAGGCCCAGTGATCGTCTTGCCGGAAAGCGTCTGAGCGTCTGAATCTCCTACGATGTTTCCCGTTGGAGCAGTCTTGCCATTGTGGAGCTGCGCGTTTAGGTTCGGCACTACCGTTGTGCTCGCCACGACCAAAGGAGCCGTTCCTGTCGTTATCGTGCTGGTGATCTGCCCGCTGGCCGATATGGTGGTGAATGCACCGCTCCCCGGAGTCGTTCCGCCGATTGCGCCGGGAGCCGCGAACGTCGCACCGTTCAAGAGCGCGGCATTCAGGTTAGGGACAACAGTAGTCGAAGAAACCGTGAAGGGAGCCGTCCCCGTAGAGACTGTGCTGGTAAAACTCGGAGCGCTGATTGCGTTCGGCCACAAGAGCACGTCGCTCCCGTTCTTGGACAGGCACAAGTCCGCATTGTTGGCCGCATTGCGCCAGCATCCTCCACTATCGCCAGACGCAAGGCGAAGCAGGCCGCTTTGCGCGGGATTCGCGCTTGTCGATGAAAAGAAGTTCGCAGACAGGCTTCCGCCGCTGAGATTCAACGTGCCGAGCAACTTAACTTGCCGGTTGCCGCCCTGAGTGAAGCAGGCATCTTGCGCTAGGTTGACCCCATCGGTGAAGCAGAGCATGTACGGATTGCCTATCGAGACAGTCCCGCTAGATTGCCCACTGAACGACTGCGAGCGCGCTACGCCAGGGAGCGCCAGAAGAGTCAGGGTAAGGGGTAGTGCGAGAGAGCGTATTTTCAAGCTCGTAACTCCTTTGTTTCGAGAAGGCTGCTGACAGGTTTCGTAACGCCTGAGACTCTGTGACGATACGCTCGCTGCCGATCTGCGCCTGACTCATGCTTGCGCG
>Ga0247669_1000490_pt1 | contig 15725 bp, 31 predicted proteins | sample CNK10_metaG_FD_182734 | JGI IMG/M metagenome (GOLD analysis project Ga0247669, IMG submission 182734) | Soil microbial communities from Purdue University Martell Research Forest, Indiana, United States - CNK10 | ecosystem: Environmental > Terrestrial > Soil > Temperate forest > Bulk soil...
CTAACCGGCACTCACCGCGGTGCGCTCAGGGGGCGTCTCTCTTTTGCGCTTCGAAAAAGGCCGACGCTTTCTCTGAGAGTGCCTGCAGCGCTTCGCGTGAGTCGGTCTGAAACCCACCGGCCGTGAGACCGATCTGCAGCATCTGCCCGACGATGAAGTTGAAGCCCTCAGGCGGCAGCGCCGCGAAGGCCTTCACGACCGCGTAGCGGTCACGTTCGAGGCCGCGCAGAATTAGGGACGGCATGACTACACCGCTTCGTCGAATTCGTCGCCGTCGTCGCCGTCGTCGGGAAACCCGACCACCGGTTCCGGCGTCGACGGCGGCGGCAACTCCCATCGCGTGACAGGCGCCGGCTGCGCGCCCTTCGCAACCTTGCGGGCGAGATCCTCCGTCGTCGGCGTGATGCAGTAGACGGCGCTCGGCGAGTAGAACTGCGTCGCGACGTTCGTCTCGCCTTCAGCGGGCACGTCGATGCGCACGAACGCGGCGCCGCCGATCGCCTGCTCACTCACGTAGCCGGCGAGCTTCCGATGGCCCATCAGTTCGAGGATGGCCCAGCCTTCAAACGTTGCGGTGTCGCTCACTGCCCCTTCCTCCGTTTGCGCTCGATCCGTTTCGTCCGCTGCACCAGGTCGAACCGTGCCTCCGTCGCCTTCAACGCCTTCAACGCGATCACTAACGCGTGGCTGTAACCTTGCTCGTATAGTCGCCAGGCCTCGTCGGTGAACCGAGCGCCGTCGGGCACGTGCGGGCGACAGGTCGTCAGGTCATAGATGGTTTGCTGCATCATTCGGGCGAGCGTCTGCGTCCGGGTAGACGTAGACGGTGACGCCGTGGGCGGTGAGAGCATCCACCGCGTCCTGGCTCGCCTCGCGACCGACGACCACCAAGCGAGGCTCCGGCGCATCCGGCAAATCCCTCTGGAGTACGTGCCGATACGTCAAAATCTGACCGAGCGACGCTGGCGTAATCCGTTGCTTGACTTCGATGAGGTCGAGCGCGTTGCCGCGCCACCCGAGAATGTCGATGCGGAGTTTGCTGGAAAAGATGGTGTTGTCTTGCACGCTTTGCACGTGTGACGGATCCGGCACGATCGGTGTGCCGATACGCACACTGAACTGCACGCGGTCGTACTCGCTCAGGTGCTCGAGCAGATAGGCGCGGATCACCGCGCTCTCGCCGTCGGTCCGCTCCGGGTAGTGCTTCATGATCAGGAGCTTCGCGAAGTCGAGGACCGTGTACGCGTAGCCGTCGAGTGGCAGCGTCATGGCCGTCTGTGCGCTGGCGCGTCGACGCCGGCAATCCACACGCGGTATTGCGTGCACAGCGGCCACGTGCCGCGGAGTGTTCGCGCGGTGCGCAGCGCCTCGTTGAGCGATCGCTCAGCGCAGAACATCCACGCGGACCCGTCCATCAACCTCATCCAGACGCCGATCGGTTTTCGCCGTGTGCCCATCGGCTACCCGAGTTGCCGCCGCAGCGCGAGATCCGGCATACCCGAGAGGGACTGCCGCTGCTGCGCACGTTTGATGGCCAGGCCGTCCGCGATCATCGTCGCGATGCCGAGACAGCGCTCCGACGGGACGCCTTTCTCGTGCAGGCGCATGCACTCGTCGCGGACGTCGTAGAGCCACTTGTCGATTTCCGCGGTGAACAGATCGTTGTGCATCGTGGTGCTCACTTCCCCGCCGGCGCCAGTGTCGTCACGCGCTGGATGACCCGCTGACACGTCCGACAACACACGAGGACGTCGCCGTTGAAGTCAACCCCGATCCACACGTTCCGCTGACCGTCGCAGCCGGGGCACATGCGCAACACCATGTCCGTCGCTTCGGTGAGGTACCGCATGCGGCCTACTTCCCTGCCGGCGCCGGCTGCGGGCGCTTCACGAGCTCGTCGGGATGCCGCGGCACGATGCGCCCGTCCGGCAACTGCACGAACACCACATCAACTCGCTGACTGTTGGGGAGCGGGAACGACGACGTTTTCACGGGCAACATGGATCACCTCGCCTTCGACGCCCGACACGAGATCGAACACGCGGTCGCCAACGGCATGCAGACCGCTCCGCGCGGCGTCGTTCGCCTGCGCGCGACGCAGCCGGTCCGCGATCGCGTCGCGGCGCGCCCGCTGCTGCTGGCGCAGTCGTTCAGCGAGCACGTCGAGACTCATCGCCGGCGCCTCGCCCTCGTGATGAACGCGCAGCAGTGAATGCACCACGTCAGGCGCCACGTCCAGCGCCCGCAATGCGGACACCGGATTTCCGGTCTATCGTTCGCCGACATCAGAATCGCACCTTCAGGCCCTTCGCGTTCACCTGCTCGAGCGCGGTGGCGATGCGCATGCTCGCCGTGGCGATCGTCTCGACCCCGTCGACGATCCGCACGACGGCCGCGAGCAGCGGCGCCAAACCACTCGCGACGTCGTCGGGCGCGTCGGTGTTCGGGGGAGGACTCGAGGGCGGCGGCGACGACGCCGGCGGGTCGACGGAGTTCACCCACGGCGACGGCGGCACCGATCGATACGCGGACGGCGGATTCGCGTACGCGCCGAACGGCGGCACGTCGGCGCCCGTCGCGCCCTTGCCGAGCAGGCGATTCGTCGCGTACTCCGGATCGCCGAGCTCCAGGCCGCGCGCCTCGAGCTCCGGCCACTTCGACACCCAGTACGCGTAGTCGCCGTCGGTCGGCGCGCGGCCCTGCGTCTTCCACGACGCCTGCCACACCTGATCGCGGATCTGTCGGTCGGTGAGATTCACGCGCTCCTCCGTCGTTCGTCACGGCAGATCGGGCACCGCCACGATTTCCCGTTAGCCTTCATCCGCCGCTCGTCGTCGCGCGTGCCGTCGGGCCAGACGCGCGCCAGCGTAAACGAAATACCGGCCTGTCGCGCAACGACGACGAGCCGATGATGCTGCCCGTCGCCGGGCGTCGCCGCATAGTGCATGTCGATCCGCTGATGCATCTGCGCCTCGTCAGCCGCGTAGCCCATGTAGTGCCGCGCGTGCTTGTACGGGCGATCGAAGTGCAGCAGGTACACCGGCATCTCAATTCACCGTTGCCGGCCAGTAGTTCCACGCGTGTGCGCGACGTCGCGCGCCCGCGAGACGCCACCCCTTGCAGTTCACGTCGCCGCAGCTGCACGGCTGGACGACATACGGCCACACGTACACCGCTCGGCGGCAGTCCTTGATCAGCTCGGTAAATTCCGCCTTCGTCATCTTGCGAGGCAGTGATTGGCGCACGTCAACGGCCCACTTTCCGAATCTCCATCGACGGCACGATGCCGCGGCCGGTGCGACGCTCGACGAGCTTCATGTGCAAGAGCCATCCGATACGCTTCTGCACCGACGTGACGGAGAGGTGCAGCGCCGTCTCAATCTCGCGCTCGACCTCGATTTCGTCCCACCAGTTATGTGGCACGCGCTTGAGCACGCAGTACGTTTCCGCTATGAGGGTCTCGTCGCTCACCACTCGAACTCCGCCGGCTTCGGCACCCGATGCCCCAAGTGCTGCGCCTCGAGGAGTTCCTGCCGCGCCATCTCGAGATAGCGCTGGAACACGGCCGACTGCTTTTTGCCCGGCCGATAGTGTTTGCCGAGCAGCCGCTTAATGTCGTCCTGCAGCAAGGCCGCGTGACGGTCACAGAACTGCGCCTCCATCGGAATCGTCGTGCGACAGCCGATCGCGAGACACGGCGCCGTCGTCGGCTTCGACGCCTGCGTGCGTTCAGAGAGACGCCGCAACACGGTCGTCCTCCTCGCGCGCGGCGCCACTGGACACGGGAACGATCTTGAAGTCGGGGCCGACGATGGCCTGCGCCAACCGCGTGAGTTCCCCATCGTTGCGGTCGCAGAGCCGCGTCAGTTGACGCGCCAACGCGGCGATCTGTTTTTCACGCCGCACGTTGCGCTGCAGCCGCAGCTTGGTCTCCTGGCGCGCGCGTTCGAGCGAGCTTTCCGGCGCGTGTTGCCGACCCTTGAATTTCGCGGTCTTCGCCATGTGGACTCCTGTCGAAGATTCAGCCGTTGCCGCCGTGGTAGGCCGCCATCACCTTGTCGAGCACGGCCAGGCGGCAATGCGTGTGGACGCTGAGCAGTTCCGGCACGTGCTGATCGGACTCGCCGCAGACGTAGCAGCGATTCGGGTCGTACGTCGACGCGACGCCCGGTCCGATCGCCGGCGCCGGCGTCGACGGTGGCGCCTCACGGTCAGACTCGTACAGCGCTTTGTGCTGCGCCACCCAGCCGGTAACGACGGCGACGGTGGCGCCTTCCTTCACCGCGTGTCGCAGGTAGTGCCGCCGCCAGCTCTCGTCGCGGATCTCGTTCAACTTGTGCGCGACGCCGAGCTTGATCTGATCGGCCTTCACCGCGGTGAAGATCTCCTCGTCGCCGTTCAGCAGCGCGAGACGACTGTCGACGTACGCTTCGCCGCGGCCGACAAGCGTGCAGAGCTTCTCGAAGTCGTCGCCGCACTCGTGTTTCAGCAGCTCGGCAAAGAAGATCGCTTCCTCGGCCGGCGTCATATCGAGGCGGAACAAATTCGCGGCGTACTTCACGCCCTCGAGGGCGGTGTCCTTCGACGGGTAAATCATGCAGGGCGCCGTCGCGAGTTGCGCGCGCGTGGCGGCGATGAACCGGGTGAAGCCGTCGATGATTTCGTACCGCTCGCCGACGCGGACGACAGCGAGCGGCAGGATGATGCCGCGGCGGGCAATGTCGCGCGCGAGTTCCTCGACCTTCTCGGGATCGCGCTGCAGTCGCGCGTCGAGCTGCGGCGCGTCGAGGGACGCGAGCGGGAGTTCCTTAAATTCGCGCTGGACGTCGCGAAGGCTCACTTGACCCCTGCCGACGTATTGTCAAACATCATCCGCGGTGCGCTGACCGGCGCGAAGTCGCGTTCGACCGGACGACGGATTCGCAGCGACTGATCCTCGAGCAGCTCGAGAATCATCTGCTCGCCGGTCAACCAGCCGAGGGCGATCAGCATCGGCCGCGGGATCGTGACCTGCGTCGAGTTGCCGTTTCGCACGAGTTTTTGTAGCGCGCGCATCAGTGGTCACCCCCGCCCTAGCCCGCGATGTGCGTACTCGGCTCACGATGCGAACCGTACGAGCCACGACCGCGATCGCCGTGGTCCGTTACGCACAATCACGTAACGACACACGCCGCGTCGGGCCGGAACTCTTCCCCGTAAAGAGACTTACGGATTCAAGATCTTTCCGGTACTAAGATACGGCGTGTGGAAACTGTGGAAATCTGGCGGGGGTGGCGCAGGGTGTCTGCGCCGTATACATTATCGGACTCTCGCCAAATCCCACGAAAAGCAGGATATACCCGCTGTCAAGTCCTCCCCGGCCGCTCTTGAACGGACGGTCGAAAGTTTTCCACAGAGGCTGTGCGTAACTTCTAGCTTTGCGTCAGGGGGCTGTTGAAAACTCGGGGCGTCGGGTCGCCACGGGGCACGATCCACAGGTTATCCACAGGCCTTTTCAGCCCCATCTGTGGAAAACGCTGCATATGCGCGTCATTCAACGGCTTGCGGTGTTCGCGATTGTGGAAATCCTGTGCATCGGTCCGGCGCTGGCTCTGCCGCTCCCGGCCGCCCCAGGTCTCACCCTCCACGCGCCGACCTCCACGTCGAGCTCACTGGTGCACGTCCTCGAGCTCGCCGGCAGTCTCCTCGCCGTGGGCATGGCCATCAAGGTCAAAGACATCGGCGCCATCACGCAGAAATTCCAGACGCGCGCAGCCGCCGCGGCGGGCGACTACAAGAGCGGCGTCCAGGGTGCCGGCGGCGACTGGCAGGCCGGCGCGCTGGCCGGCGAAGGCAACTTTGAGCAAGGCATCAACGAGGCGATCGCCAAAAAGCGCTACGGGCGCGGCATCCAGGCGGCCGGCGCGCAGAAGTACGTCGACAACGCCGTAAACCTCGGCGCGCAGCGCTACCCGCAAGGCGTGCAGAACGCCGGCCCGGCGTTCACCAAAGGCATGACGCCGGTGCTCGAGCGCATCCGCGGCTTGAACCTGCCGCCGAAGGGCCCGAAACGCAGCCCGCAGAATCAGGCGCGCGCGAACATGGTGGCGCTCGAGCTCGGCAAGATGAAGGACGGCCAGTAACCCGCGCGCGGGCGCTGACTGGAGACATTCATCATGCTGAAAACCCTGCTCGATTTTCTCGCCACCGGCGGCGTCTACCTGATGCCCGCCGCGCTCGACACCGTCACGGCGACGGGCACCGCCATCGGCGCCACCCTCGCCAACGCCACCATCGTGCCCGGCGACTCGTTCACCATCAAGAACGCGAACCTGTCGACCGACGTGTTCCTGCTGCAGGCCTGGGCGGACCTGCAGGCCACCGGATCCATCCGGATTCGCAGCCCGAAGTTTCACGACAACATCGACGCGATCCGGACGCGCGTGCAGGCCGGCGTGCTGAAGCCCCTGCTGCCGATGGGGTTGCCCGAAAAGCTCACGCCCCAGGACACCGAAATCGTCGAGATCGCGGGCTCGGCCACCGCGGGCGATATCGAGAGTGTCGTGCAGCTGATCTACTACGCCGATCTGCCCGGCCAGGCCGCGCGGATGCAGACGTGGGATCAGGTGAAGGCGCGCATCAAGCACCTGCTGACGGTGCGGCTCGCCATCACCCTCGGCTCGACGGCCGGCTACAACGGCGCGCGGGCGATCAACGGCGACACCGACTTCCTCACGGCGAACACCGATTACGCCGTGCTCGGCATGACCACCGACACCGAATGTGCGGCGGTCTGCCTGCGCGGCCCGGACACGGGCAACCTGCGCGTGTCGGTGCCCGGCGAGCCGGACCTGACCGAAGACACGATGTGGTGGTTCCGCGAGCTGTCGTGGCACTACAACCTGCCCCTGATCCCGATCATCAACTCGGCGAACAAGGGCGGCACGCTCATCGACTGCGTGAACGACGAGAACGGCGGCACCGCCAACATCGTCATTTGGCTCGGCCAGCTCGGGTAACAGGAGGACGCGACGATGGCGGAACCCAAGGAACTGCACCGCGGCGACCCGTGCCCGAACTGTCGCGGCGAGCTGCGGCCGGCCTACGTGCCGACCGAGGACGAATGGAAACGGTCGCAGCTGAAGGACTACCCGGAGCCGTTGCCCGTCGGGGCCGATACGGCGCATCCGGATCAGCGGGCCGACCTCGGCGAGCTCCACGTCTGCGACCACTGCGGGTATCAGACGCGCTTCCCCGTCGAGGACGGCGACGACAAGGGCGAGCAGGCGGCCGGCGCCGGGAACGGCCCGTCGGCGGCGCGCTCGAGGCCGACGCGTCGGTAGCCTGATGCCCGACTGGTTGCAGAAGCTGATTCACGACGTCGTGTTCGAGATCCTGCACGCGGAGCTCGTCAAGCACGGCGTCGTGACGCCGCCGCCGCCCAAGCAACCGTAGGCCGGCGCGGTGGCGCAGCGCGAACAGGTGTTCCCCGGCGCGTCGCCGACCTTTGGCGGCGGCCGCATTCTGCCGTCGCCGTCGCAGTTCTACCTGACCGGCGAGGATCGCCTGCGCGTCGTGTCGGTGAATTCGCTCACCGGCGTGTCGCTGAAAGTGCAGTGGCGCACCGCGAACAGCGACGGCGCCACGATTCCCAACAGCGTCGATCACACGCCGAACAGCGATCGGTCGGTGAAGACGCAGGATTACGAACTCGGCACCGGGTCGCTCTTGAACATCACCGTGTTCGCCTCCGCCGGCAGCCCCCGCTACGCGCAAACCTACGCGATGGTGCAGCTGGTCCGCGGCTTTGGCGCCGCGGCCGTCGTGCTCGGCACCATCCTCGCCGGCTACGTCACGACGACGCAGGCCCTCGGCTTCCCCGGCTCGCCGATCGCCAGCTCGCTCGAGGGCGGCGGCCTCATTCGCACGATTCAGGGCGCGACGCCAGCGGCCGGCGCGGAGTTCCGCGAGACGGTGCCGACCGGCGCCCGCTGGCAGCTGCTCGGCGCGCAGGCGAGCCTCGCCACGTCGGCGACGCCGGCGAACCGTCGCCCGATCCTCGTGTGGAGCGTCAACGGCGCCCAGGTCGGCGCGTCGGCGCAAGTCGTCGATGTGGCGGCGAGCCAGTCCGGCGTCTTCAACTGGCAGATCGGCATGCCGCTCAGCGCGGCGATCTACGCCGGCATCAACGTCGTCGGGGTGCCGACCGATCTGCAGCTCCTGGCCGCGGATTTCTTCAGCTCGTTCACCGCCAACCTGCAGGCCGGCGATCAGTGGACGCTCACGCGCTACGTGGTGCGCGAGTGGCTCGAGGTGGCGTAGATGGTCGACACCGGCAAAGTCACCCTGCCCAGCGACGACAGCTACGGCCACAAGCTCGCCGCGATGTTCGCGTCGTCGATGTACATGCACATCGACGAAAACCTCCGCATCACGAGCTACAACGCGCTGGCCAACGTCCGCCTCGAGGTGCGCTACCGCTTCATCGACTGCGAAGGCACGCTCATCCCGTCGATGGAAGCCCAGGCCCCGAACACCGACCGCAGCGCGAAGAGCTCGCTGCTCCTGACGCCGAACGGCTGGCTCCTGGGCGGCGAGGTGTTTGTCTCGGGCGCGGCGCCGGCCCTCGGGCAGACCTTCGTCGTCGTCGAGATCGTGCGCGGCGTCGGCAGCAACGCCGTGTCGCTGCAGGTCATCGGCGCCGGCTACGTCTCGGCCAAGCAGCCGCTGCAGTTTCCGTCGCAGACGATCCTGAACTCGCTCGACACCGCCGGCACGTTGCGATCGATCACCGGCACGCAGCCGGGGGCGGGCGCGGAAATCAACGAGACCGTGCCGACCGGCGCGCGCTGGGAACTCGTCGCGTTCCGCGACTCGATCGTGACCAACGCGACGGCGGGCAACCGCACGTCGGTCCTGTTTTTCGACGACGGCGTCAACCGGTGGTCGTCGTTTCCCGCAATGGCGGTGATCGCCCCGTCCACGAACAGCGCCATCGAGTGGGCCGTCGGCTCGACCGCGATCGCGACGATCAACGGCCAGAACGCGCCGGGGCTGATCCCGGTCGGCCTCCGCCTGCCGGCGGGCGCCCGCATCCGCAGCACGACGGCCAACCTGGCCGCCGGCGATCAGTGGGGCGCGCCGCAGTACCTCGTGCGCGAATGGCTGGAGGGCAGCTGATGGTGAAGTGCAACGCGTGCGGCGGCATGTACGAGCCGATCCTGTCGGACGGCATGCAGTACTTCCACCGCTGCCCGCCGCTGTCGCGCGTGGAGCTCGCCGCGGCGATCGACGCCGGCAAAGTCGCGTACCCGGCTGGCAAGACGGCCGCCGACTATCAGGCGAAAGCCGTGGCCGCGGGCTTGCCGCTCGCCGCCGCGTCGCTGCTCGCTGCGGACGACCTGCTCCTGCTGCACTCGTACGAGCGCACGAACCAACGCGACGAGAACATCGTGTCCGCGGCGCCCAACGGCGCGGCGACGATCAAAGCCGCCGGTGCCGGCGTCACGCAGCAGGCGCCCGCGCCGCCGCCGGTGATCAAAGTTGGCTGACCTCGGCCCGCCCTTCGCGCCGGGGCCCAGCCTGGGCATCACGCTCGTGCTGCCGCCGCGCGTCATGGAGCCGGATTCGTTTCAGTCGATCGGCTTCCCCGTCGTCAACGCGCTCCAGGCGTTCGACGGCTTCGCCGCGGGCGCCGTGTCGACGATCGCGCCGCTCGCCGGCACCGACCTCGACTCGAGCTTCAACGCGAAGGTCGGACCCGCGATCAACGCGGCCGCGGCCATCGACGCGATCGATGTGGGGGCGCTCGATGCCGCGATGGCCGCGATCGACAACGTCGCGGGCGACGTCGTGCAACAGATGCTCGACCTGCCAGGCCCCGACGACCCGGATCCCGGCACCGCGCCGATCGGCGCGCCCGGCGAGCCCGGTCCAGGCGACGGCCAGGACGAGCAGCCGCCGCCGCCGCCGCCGCCGCCCGGTGATGGCGGCACGGTGACGCCGCCGCCGCCGCCGCCGCCGCCGCCCGACGATGGCGGGACGGTCACGCCGCCGCCGCCGCCGCCGCCGCCGCCCGGCGACGGAGGGACCGGCACCACGACGCCGCCGGCGGGCGGCGGAGGGGGCGGCGATCGCGGCGGCCGCGGCGGCGGCGGCCGCGGAGCCTGAACCGGCGAGGATGCCCCAGGACACGACTTTGCGTCAGGGGGTGCAGGTCAGACGCGGCGGCAGGCGTACAGCAGATTCCTCGGGCAGCAGACGAGCGAGGGAGCGATGGAACCGGGCGTCCGCATCATCAAAATCACCGAAGAGCACACCTGGGATGAGAACAGCAACCCGGAAGTCAACATGCGGGTGACGTTCAAGGTGAACGACCACGGGCCGTTCTCCGAGCTCTTCCCCAAGGACGAGTACGACAGCTTCAAGGTCGAGCAGAAGATCGACGCCTTCGCGCGCGACCTCAAGCGGCTGACGCCGTAGCCCGCCACCGATGGCTGAATTCCCAGGCGGCAGCATCCTCGGCCCGATCGGCAACGTCGTCGCGGCGATCGGGAGCCTGATCGGCAGCTTCATCGGCATCACCGCGGCGCGCCTGCTCGAGTTCCTGAAGCTCCTGAAGGACTACGTTCTCCAGCTGTCGAAGGAGCTCCTGATCGGCGTGTTCCGGACGGCGCGCGCGATCGCGCGCGTGCTGCGCACCGTCGCGTCGCTCGCCGCGAACGGCATTAAACGGTTCGCCGTCTGGGCCTACAACGAAGTCGTCAAGCTGCACGACTTCCTCAAGGAGAAATTCGGGCCGGTCCTCCAGTGGCTGAAGGAGCTGAAGCAGCATATCCGCGATATCTACGATCGGTTCGTGCGGCCCATCGTCGACACGATCCAGTTCATTCGGCAACTCAACGCGCTGCTGGCGCTGTTCCATATCGACCTGCTGAAAAAGCTCGACGCCACGCTGGCGAAGATCGAGCAGCGCATCGAAGACCCGTTCGTCAAGCTGCAGCAGTGGATAAACCGTGTCGACAACGCCATCTCCCTCATCATCGACGAGGGAGGAATCTTCCAGCGGGTGACGCTCATCAAGTCGATGAGTCGCTACGCGCCGGCGTGGTTGCGCATCGCGACGGCCGCGCGATCGCAAGACATAAGCGGAGATGCGGGCGCGAGACTGGAGCGCTCGGTGACAGTGCAGCCGGTAGGCGCCTTAATCGGCGACATTTCCGCGTACATGGACGGAGGGTCCAACGACGTCGGCGATGTCATCACTGCCGCGGTGAATCGCGGCGCGGCTCTTTTTGATGATTTGGGCTGACGCGCGGCTTCGGAGCGGCGTCTGGCGTGTCCATCATAGCCTTAACGTCCTCCATCAATTCCTGCTGCTGTCGCTGGATCCGTTGGTTCCGTTGCTCACGCGTTTCGGATGGCGCAGTCAACGCTTTCGCCACGCCGTAGGTGATTGCCGCGCCGGGGGCGAGTTCGCGGGCAATTTCGCGCAACTCGTACGCGACTGCAGAGAGCGCCACGACGAGCGCCGCCATCAGCACGATTTGCACCTGACGCATAGGGTCTCCTTGGGTCGTTAGATTATGGCCGACGACGACCTCGATCAGGTAGCAGAAAATTGGACGTCCGTCGGCGAGCAGATCGCCGCCGGCGTCGCGCAGCATCTGAGCCTCGACGCCGTCTCAGACGCCGCGGTGAATGCCGCTACTAAAACTCTCCCGTCGCTGCTGAAGCTCATAAAGCAAATCGCAGTGAAAGGTGCGGCCGACGCGGGCGAGATCCTGGCACTGCTCGAGGATCCTGCCCTGCCGATTTTCGCCGCGTTCGTGGCGCCGATCGTATCCAGCATGTTCGGGACGAACGCCGACCCGTCCCTGTTCGCGAGTCGCGACAACACGGAAGGGCGCAGCGAGGCATCCGCGGCGCTCGTCGACGCGTTCATGGCTGCCGTTGCCGGCGACTCGGGCGGCGAAGTCGAGCCCGGTGATGAAGGCGCGAAACGGATCGCCGGCGCCGGCGTGCACGCGGCCCTCGAGGGTTGGTTCAACGCGTGGATTCTCGAGATGCTCGGCGACTTGGTGCCGTGGGATTGGTTGAAGTTCCACGACATGGCGGTACTGCCGGAGGAGATCATCAGGTCCCTCGGCATCGGCCGACTCGTGCGGCGCGCCATCGCGCCGCTCGTCGACGCCACCGCTGCGACGCCGATGAAATGGCAGGCCAACAAGACATACCGGCCGAACCTGCTCAGCGAGGGTGAAATTCTCAGCGCGTTCAAGCGCGGCGACTACGACGCCGCCGAAGCCGCGGAGGAACTCGCCCGGCTCGGGTACAGCGACCGCCGCCAGGACATGCTGCTGAAGAGCGCAACGAAGCGGCTGTCCGTCGACGACGTCCAGGTGCTGCGCCGCGCCGGCACGCTCGCGCGCGACTACGCACTGCAGAATCTGCGCGATGAAGGCTACGACGACACGACGGCGCAGTACCTCGTGCTCGCCGCAGAGGAGCGACGGTTGCAAGGCGTGCGCGACAACTCGCTGCCCGCCATCACGCGCGCGTACGTGAATCGGGAGATCACGGAGGGGCAATTCCTCACGCTGATTCAGGCGATTGTGCCCGACCAAACCGAGCAGGATTTTACGCGTGAATTCGCACGTACCGAGCTCGAGCTGAACGTGAAGCACATGTCGCAGGGCGAAGTGCTCGAGGCGCTCGACCTCCTGATTCTGCCTGTGGCCTTCTACCGTGACTGGTTGCAGCGCGAAGGCTATCCGCCGGACGAAGCGACCGCGCTCGAGTTGCTGTACATCGCGAAACGCGACAAAAAGGCCGACATCGCCGCCGAGCGGAAACGCATCGCAGACGAGAAGGCCGCCGAGCAGGCCGCGCGCGAGGCGGCGAAGCAGAAACGGCAGACCGAGCTCGACGCGGAACGCGCGCTCCGCGCTCGAGGCTCTATCACCGACCTGCGACGCGCGTACGCGCGCGGCCTGATCCCGCGCGATCGCCTCGCCGAAGTGCTGACGGCGGAGTACGACGCCGACACCGTGACAATCCTGCTCGAGGATGCGGATCTCGATCGGGCGAACTACGTGGCGCAGCAGCAGGCCGCGGCCGACGCCAAGCAGCGCGCCGCGCGGAAACAGATCGACACCGGCGCGCTCGAGCAGGCCGTCCTCACGCACGTGTTGACGGTGCAGGCCTACGCCGACGCCCTCACCGCGCGCGGCTTCGACGCCGGCGACGTGCAGATCCTCGCGCGCACGCTCGCCGCGAAGTTGAAGGACCAGGACGACGCCCAGGCGAAGCGGAATGCGGCCGCGGCCGCGGCCGCCGTGAAGCACATCGACCTCGGCCGACTTGAGGATCTGGTGCGCCGCGGCATCCGGTCGCTGGCGGACTACGACGCCGTGCTGCACTCGCTCGGCTACGACGACGCGGCCCGCGCCGCGATGGCGGAGCTGCTCCGCGCGAAAATCGCCGACGACGCGAAGGCCAAGCAACTGCGCGACGCGGCCGCCGCGAAAACCGGCGTCAAGGAGCTCTCGCTCGAGCAGTTCCGGCGCGCCGTGATTCTGGGGCTGAAGAGCGAGCCGGACTTCGACACGTTCCTCGCTAAGCAGGGCTACACGTCGGACGCCGCCACCGTGCTCGTCGGCGAGCTCCGTCGCGACGTGGAAGACGCCGATGCCGCGCGAGCTCGGCGGGCGGCCGCAGAGGCAGCAAAGGCAGTTGTGGACCTGCCCTTGTCTCGGGTCACCGCCGCCGCGCGGCTCGGCGTCATCACGCCCGACGCGTACGCCGTTCGGTTGAAGCGCGTCGGCTACAGTGATGACGACATCGCGATCGAGATGGAACTGCTGCTCGTCGAGATCGCGGACACGCAGGCGGCGCGGACGAAGCGCGATCAGCTCGCCGCCGGCACCGACCCGACCAAGGCGCTCACGCTGGCGCAGCTCGCCGCGGCCGTGACGCACGGCACCGCGACGATCGAGCAGTACCGCGCCGCGGCCGCGGCCCTCTACGCGCCCGACGACGTCGACACGCTCGTCGCGACGCTCCAGGCCGAGGCGCAGACGCACGCCGACGCGCGCGCGCGGCACGACGCGATTGACGCCGAGCTGTCGGCGAAGGCCCTCTCGCTGACCGGGCTCGAGGACCAGGTGAAGGCGGGCACGCTGGCGATCGCCGACTACAAGGCGCAGCTCGCCGCGTGGGGCTACGGGAAGGACGACGCGCAGCTGCTCGCTTCGCTCTTGGTGTAGCGACGGAGGGGGCGAGTGCCGCATGCGGAACCTGTCGATCGACACGCTGATCGGGATCGTCGGCGTCATGGCGACGATGATCGGCGGCTTTGCCGTCGTGGCGCGGGCGCTGTGGCGGATCGAGCTGAAGGTCGACACGATGTGGGAATGGTGGGTCGGCGACGGCTCCGAATCGCACCGCGGCGGGCGCCGCAACTATGACCCGCCGTTCCCGAAACGGGGGAAATGACCGATGATGCAATTCAAGCCGGAAGTGCGCATCGTGCTCCTGACCGAGCAGCTCGCCGACATTCTGCGGCTCGCCACCGTCTGGAGCCTCCGGAGTCGCGTGCACGTGGAAGTGAATTCGATCGACGATCAGGCACCCGGGCGCGTCACGGACACGCTGCACGGCTACAGCCTGGCCGTTGATCTCGACACCGTCGGCGACAAGCAGGCCGACACGGAGGAACTGGCGGAATTCCTGCGCCGCACGCTGGACCCGCAGTTTGATGTCCTATGGGAGACGAACCATGTGCACGTGGAGTGGGACGCGCACCGACCGCATCTGAAGGCCCTCCCGCCCTCATGAAGAACGCGTTTCTCGCGCTCGTCGGCGGGCTCTGCGTGTACGAACTCGTCGCGCTGAAGACGAAGTGTGAGGGCGACACCATCAGCGAAATCATGTGGACGACGACCACGAAGCGGCCGATCCTGCCCTTCGCGTTCGGCGTGCTGATGGGACACTTTTTCTGGCAGCGCGTGTCAGACGCGCCGCCGACGGGACCGGACCAAGCGACGTAGCCGCGTCTTCCGCGCCCGGGCACAGTCGACGCCGCACGTCTTCGCGTTGCAGGCTTTGACCGGGCCAAGACACTCGCTGCAGGAACGCGCTCGAGGGAAAGGCGGCGCCTCGAGCTCTTGCCGTGCCGCCCCACGGACCCCGGCCGCGTCCCATTTCGCGTCCGGCGCCGCTGGAAACCCGCGACGTTCGTCTAGGACGAGACTTTGCGTCACGGGGGGCTACTCCCGGCCCTTCCCTGCCCCGATCGGCTCCCTCGCCTGAGGCTGGACCCAGGACCGGACCATCACGGAGCGGACGGCCGCGATATCGGCCACCCCGCCGATCGCCTGGATGGCGCGATCGAGCCGATGCACCGCCTCGGCGCGGGCGACGGCGTCGCTCATGCCGGCGCCGGCGATGTAGACCTCGAGCTGCAAACCGACGCGGCGGAAGACGTGCTCGGCCGGAATCTCCACGTCACCTGGCGCAGCGTGTTCGCGACAAAAGTAGGCGACGGCGAACCAGTCGGGTGACAGCCTGGCGACCACGGCGAGCTCGCCGCACGGCATAGACGAGCCAGGTTCTCGTCGGTGATAGCAACGAGGCGGCGGTGCGTTCACGACGGCTGGCACCGTGTTCGGCGGTGTGGACATTGGCAAACCTCAACGTTTTGCTTTCGCAGGTCAAGACGATCGCACCGAAATTCTGGCGGTTGA
>Ga0247669_1000493_pt1 | contig 15693 bp, 19 predicted proteins | sample CNK10_metaG_FD_182734 | JGI IMG/M metagenome (GOLD analysis project Ga0247669, IMG submission 182734) | Soil microbial communities from Purdue University Martell Research Forest, Indiana, United States - CNK10 | ecosystem: Environmental > Terrestrial > Soil > Temperate forest > Bulk soil...
TTCCGCGAGATGGGCTTGCTTGATGAAGCCATCAGCGAATTCCAAAAAGTGGCCAAGGCCGCCGACAACGGCAAACCCTTCCGCTATGGCATGCAGTGCTGCACTCTCCTCGGGCTTGCCTTCATGGAAAAAGGACAGCCGGGCATTGCCGCCATCTGGTACGAGCGTGCCCTTCATACGCCGGGCATCGAACCGGAAAGCATCCTCGCATTGCGGTATGATTTAGGCGTTGCTCAGGAATCCGCGGGTGAGCCGGAAGCGGCGCTGAAAAGTTTTTCCCAGGTCTATGCGATGAACATTGATTATCGCGACGTCGCTGATCGTATCGCTGCACTTCAGAAGCCCATCCGCTGAGTTCTGGCTTCACGGATGCAAGGGTTTCCTTCTTAACTATGAACCGCGTTTTTCGCGCATTGCTGGTCGTTGTTTGCTTCGAAATGGGAGCCCTGCTTCTCTATCTCCCATGGTCCGCTTTCTGGGAACAGAACTTTTTCCTAATACACTTCCCTTCACTCATTCCCGTGGTGCTTCACCCTTCATTTCGAGGAGCCGTCAGCGGTCTCGGAGTGTTGGACATCCTTATAGCCCTCAGTTTTATTAGTTCTCGTCCTGGTCCTTCGCGTGTCCCGCCGCAATAGCTCGGCGCCCGATTCCCATCTCCGCACGGAGAGAAGGCCTATCCTCTGCTACGTTACGGACCGCCACGGCCTGAACAATGCACCCGAAAACGTTTTGATCGAGTCGCTCCTGGCAAAGATTGAGTCGCTAGCCGCGGCCGGCATCGATCTGATTCAGTTGCGCGAGAAAGATTTATCGGGGAGAGATGCTGCTGCCTTTACACGTGAAGCATTGCGCCGCGTTTCCAGATTTGCGGGCCTCGCTCAAGCTGCACCGCGCATTCTCGTGAACGACCGCCTCGATGTGGCTCTCGCCGAAAAAGCCGGGGGCGTCCACTTAAGCGAGAACTCTCTTCCTGTCGATGAAGCCAAACGTCTGCTGCTGGCATATCAAGTCTCACAATCGTTCGGCTCCGATTTTCTTGTCGGCGTTTCTTGCCATACTCTCGAAGCGGCTCAATCAGCGGCTGCTGCCGGTGCAGACTACGTTTTCTTCGGACCGGTCTTCGCCACCCCTTCAAAGGCTGCGTACGGCGCGCCCCAAGGACTCGAGCGTCTCGCCGAAGTCTGCGGCTCCGCGGACATTCCCGTCCTCGCCATCGGTGGAATTTCGCTGGCAAACGCCGCCTCCTGCTTCTCCGCTGGCGCCTCCGGTATTGCTACGATCCGCCTCTTTCAGAACTCTATTGATCCTGTCGGCATCATCCAAACGCTTCGCCGGCAATCCAGGTAGGCTGCGGCCAGCCTGCTTCCCATCTCAGTGACCCATCAAGCGTCGCAATAGCCGGATTTGTCCCGCGTGATAAACATCGTGGAAAGCCACGCCGTAGATTTTTCGAAGAAACTTCCTTCCCCGCGGAGTGTCAACAACCGCTTCGATCGTCTTCCGTAATGCGCGGTGCTCTCGCTCGAGCAATTTCCTGTCAGCGCTCCAGGCAGCTTCATTCTCTCTGCCCTTCTCCGGCCGCGGAAAAAAATTGCTCCCCTTTAGTGCAAACGATCCCCTCTTTCCTCCCTCGATCCCCCTGCGTACGGCGTATTTCCAATACGCGGCGTGCAGCGTCTCTTCCCAGATATTGTGCCGCTCTGCCCCCGGCCGCCAAGCTGCCTGTTTCGCACTCACTCCACGGATGGATTGTTTGAGATTGGGTCCGTGCCAGGTTTTCTTTTCGTACGCTTCATCGAACAATTTTAAGATTAGTTCCCGCGTCTTCACGATGTCCTCTCTTGAGCGGAAGACTGCCGGCCACACCTCACCAAATAGGCTTCGCGCTCACGCGCAGTTCGTCCTGCAAAGTCGTCCTTAATCTTAAACGGAATCCCAGGATTGGCGGCAATCCGGTTGGCGGGTTTCACGAGTCACCAGTCACGAGTCACCTCGCGCTTGCAACCTCAACTGCCGCATTGCAATTCGGCTTACCCGTTCATCAGTTTCCGGCTATGCACTTTTCGCTTCCGTTCGTAGAGTTGCTGGTCCGCGGCCTCGATCAGGTTGTGCACTGTTCGCCCATCAACGGGATACATCGCCATCCCCACGCTCACGCTAAACGATGGCTCTTCCTGTCCATCCCGTACGCAAGCTTCAATGCGTCCGGCCACCTGTTCTGCCATGCTTTGATCAGAATCGATCAGCACCACTCCAAACTCGTCGCCGCCGTACCGGGCCGTTAGATCCGTGGAACGGCATTGCTCCTTCATGACCCTTGCCAGCCTCTTCAGCGCCCTGTTTCCCGCAAGGTGACCCAGCCGGTCATTGATCCGTTTCAGGCCATCCAGGTCCAGAAGCAGCAACGTAAACGAATCATTGCCGCGCTCGGCGCGGCGCAATTCACGCTCGAGCGTCTCCATGAATTCTCGGTAGTTGGACAACCCAGTGAGCGCGTCGTGTGTGGCCTGGTAGCGACTCTGTTCTTCAATTCTCTTTCGCTTTGTGACGTCAAAACCAACTCCAATGCACCCGAGGATTTCCCCGGAAGGGTCCCGAAGCGGCTCCGGATGTATTTCCAATATTCGGTCTTGCCGCTTGTACTCGAAATGTACCGACTCTCCCCGCAGCGCCGCATAGTGGTGCGTCATCGGCGTTGTATTCGTGCCTCGGCATTTCAAATACTCAGACACCGGCTGCCCTACTAAGCCTCCAGCTTCCATCTCGGAGTGTTGAACACCCGCTCCGCAGTTCGCCGTTATGCGCAATTGCTGATCCGTCGTCCACAGCAGCACGGGCATCTGCTCCAATAATAGTCGCAGCTGTGTTTCCGAAGTTGTGTCATCTGCCTTCTGGCGCACCGCCTGCCCGCTCTCCAGAATCCCGGTGACCGTCCCACGTTCGTCGCGCATCGCGGTCCGTCTCACCGCTACGCTCAGCTTCGAGCCTATCTTGTGCAGACGCTCTACGGTTTCGCACCAGTTCATTTTCCCGTCTCGCGCCGCGCCCAGAAACGTCTGCAGCGCCGGAACTTCGTAAATCGGCAGCAGCGATTTCAGCGAATGTCCCGTTACCTCCGCGGCAGCGTATCCGTAGAGACGCTCCGCCCCTCGGCTCCACAGTTCGATGGAGCCGTCGAGCGCTATGCCGACGATTGCGTCCTCGGATGACTCCAGAATGGCCTTAAGCAACTGCTCGGTCCGCGCGCTGGGCAGCATGAGAACCTGATGCACTTTCAGAACGGAAAAGTCGTTCGGGTTGTTGGGCTAGGTTTCCCGGAGGCGAGAGGAGGGGCCTGCGAGCGTTTTAGCAATCCAGAAATCATTACATCCAATGCGAGTCAGAGTCTATCACTCTGCTCTAGCGGCGCAAGCTCCTGGCAGGCGTTGTATCGTATTGAACACCTCGCAAGTCCCTCGGCGGAACCCCCGAGCATCCCGCCGTCTTAGGGGAAAATTCCAGTTGAAAATAATTTGTATCTGATATCGGACTAAGTTAGTCTGGTTTCCTGTTGCAAATCATTTGCAAGGAGATGTCGTGCCCTTTCCTGCTTTCAGGCCTTTTCTCAAGCTATTCATACTCTCCGTTCTTTTCGCTTTTCTTCCTGGCGCCGCTCCTGCCCAGGAAAACCCCTACTTCGTTGCCTACGACCATTTTCTCGAAGAGCCGGGGAACCTCGAAATCGAATATTTCTCCACTTTCGGCACCCAACGCGGCAGCAATGATTTCCACGCCTATTGGATGGAGTTCGAGTACGGCGCCACAGCCTGGTGGACCACAGAATTTTACCTGGATGGCCAGACTACGTTCGGGGATTCCACTTTATTCACTGGCCTCAGGTGGGAAAATCGCTTTCGCGTCTTGAAACGCGAGCATTTCATCAATCCGGTTCTCTACGTGGAATACGAGCGTAAGAGCGGCGCCGACAAAATCCTCAAAGAGGGCGAAGGCCACGACGTCGAATCAGACTTCCTCACTCCCAACGCCGAGGCTCGCAGAGAGCACATCAACGAAATCGAACTGAAACTGATTTTGTCCAGCAACTTTAAGGGGTGGAATTTCACCGAAAATACGCTCGCAGCCAAAGATCTTTCCAACTCGCCATGGGAGTTTGGCTACGCTATTGGCGCCAGCAGGCCCTTGGCTCTCAAGGCTTCCCCAAAGCGCTGTTCCTTCTGCCGCCAAAATTTCATCGCCGGCGCCGAGCTCTATGGAGGCCTCGGTGACCGGCACAGCTTTGGTTTGCACGACACATCGCACTACTTCGCGCCCGTCGTCGCTTGGAATCTTCCTTCGGACTGGACCCTGCGTTTATCCGCCGGCTTCGGTTTGAATGACAACAGCCATCGCTTCCTCTTGCGCTGGGGTGTTTCGCGGGAAATCGCCGGCTTCGGTTCCATCGTCAGCCGTCTCTTCGGAGGCCGCAGATGAGGAAATATCTGCTCGCTATCGTTGCCACCGTTGCTCTCGTTTGCGCGTCACCGGCTCTCCCGCAACGCGACACGGCTACTACCCGCAAGTACGACAAGGATGCTCTCGTTTACGCCGAACTGGCCAAAGCACCGCAAAAAGCCCGTGCAAAGCGCAACCCCCTCGAAAAATATCCCGACGCAGTCGCTGCCGGAAGGATCCTTTTCGAGCAACATTGCACCGAATGTCACGGCGATTTGGTTGAGGGCGGCAAGAAAGGCCCAAGCCTGCGTGTGGAGGAGGTTCAGAATGTCGAGCCGGGCGCGATTTTCTGGATTTTAACCAACGGCGTGGTATGGCGTGGCATGCCGGTCTGGTCAAAACTGCCAGAGCCCCAGCGTTGGCAGCTCGTTACTTATATAAAATCCCTCGGCGTGGCCGAAGGCACTCCTCTATCAACCCCCTCGCCGAAATCGCCCTCACATGCTGCTACTGAGCCGCCTTCGCCGCCTCGTTGAGGATCATCGCCAGCCGCACACCGCCTTCAGTAATGCGCTTTTCGGCCACCGTTGCTGCCTTTTCCTGATACGTCTCGCCTGCCACGATGTTCTGGTGCAGCAGGCGGTCGCCGATGTTGTTGTCGTCCGAGCAAGTATGCACGGCCACATTCGGCTCGATGGCGATTTTCGGCGTCAGGTTCCCATACACCACGTTTTCCGCGATATCGTAGCCCTCCCACACCCAATCATCCACGTGAATCCCCGCCTTTTGCCAGCTCTCGATGTCTGCCCCGTACAATGCGTCGAGCGTATCGGCATACTCCGCCGGGTCCGCGCCTTCTGCGTCGCGCTCGGGAATGGCCGTATCCCAAATGTTGTGTAGGTTTGGCGAATACGAATGATTGTGTTCGTGTGGACTTCGCCGCAGGTATTTTACCGGCACGCAATTTCCGCCTTCATCGGCGTTCGTGATGGTGTGCAGCGGCTGGTGCAAATCTCCAACGAAATGGATGATGTATCTCAACGCCTCCGCCTGCTTTGCCCCATCGGCATTCTTATCTTTCAGAATGGCCAGTTGCTCGCTGATCGCTTTCGTAACGCATCCTTCCTTTCCGCAAAACGGCTCGAGGGCTCCGCGTTGCGATCCTCTTGGTATGTCGATGTAATGCCAGGGCCCGTTCTTCCGTTGTCCCCGCACGTCGTCCGCCCACGTGGACGCGTCCGCCATCGCGTCGTGCATCGCTCCTCCACAATAGCGGTTCAATTTCGGATCGATCGGATTCTCATTCAACAGCTTCTGCACCCATTGCCGCGCTTCCGGTGTCAAATGCTTCTCCGCGATGAATGCCACGGTCTGGTGCCCCTTGCATCCCCACGCCTGCGCCGTTGGAGCCAGCGCGACGCTCGCAAACAAGCCAAGCATTCCGAAGTAAACAGACAATCGCCTCATGGAATTCTCCCGATGGCCCGCACCTGCGCAGCCAATCCGAATCTAAGAGCAATCGTAGGTTTTCCAAGCATAACGAAAAGCGCGGACTTGGGAGTCGTCTCAACGCTTGGAAGAGCGGGTTTCCACCAGTCACCAGTCACTAGTCACGACTCACCGCTCACTGCTTCACGCGCTCAACCAGCGCCCTATCGGCCGCCAGGATTCCGTGTGATCGCAAATCACACGCAAAGAAGCCGTGATGGGAATAGCCAGCACCAATCCCATGCCGCCCCACACCCAGCCCCAAAAAAGCAGCGAAATTGTGATCGCCACGGCATTCAGACGGACGCGCCGCCCAACCAGTTTCGGCGCTACTAAATTCAGCGCCAGCACGTGAATAGTCATCAATCCACCGGCGATCAGCGCGAACTGCCCAAACGTCTTCCATTTGGCAAGCGCGATGATAAACGCGGGCAGCCAGGCCAGCACTGCGCCGATATACGGCACCATATTCAACAGGCCCGACGCAATTCCTGTGAGAAACGGAAAGTCCAGCCCTAGAAACCAGAAGAACGCTCCACTCGCGACAATCACCAGTAGAGTGAGGAACGTCATGCCCGCCAGATAGTTCCGCAGGACATCCCGCAAATCCTCTAGCGTCTCCTTCACCCGTGTCCTCTGCGACGCTGGAAAAAGTTGCAGCGTTCCATGCCAAACCTGCCGTTTTTCCGCAAGCATAAAGAAGACTAGGAAGGGCACAAACGTGATTTCCAAAAACAGCGCGTAGAGGGATCCAATGCCACGGAACAAAAGGGTGCGCACAATGGCCGCCTCAGGCCGCTCCCCACCTTGTTGTTGCGGTGTTGCTCCCGGCGTAATCTCTGAAACCTGCCCCTCTAATCCCTTAATCTTTCCTTCCACTGCGCCTGCCGCTTGTTTCAAGAGAGCGCTGTATCTCGGCCAGTTCGCCGCGAAATCTTCCGTCCGCGCCCCCAATCCGTATCCTCCCGCAACGACGACCGCAATCAGCAAGAGCACCATGATCATCGCGCCAACCGTCCGCGGCACACGCAGTCTTTCCAGCAGCTCCACCGCGGGGTCCAGAAAGTAAGCCAGCAAAATCGACAGCAGCACTGTGATCACAACTCCAGCTGCGTAGTAGAAGAACAGCAGGATGATGGCCGCTGCAAGAATCCGCAGGCTAAAGGTTGATCCAGCGATTCGAACAGTTGATGGCGGTGTTTCTGTCTCGGGCACGAGGCACTCCGTTCCCATCACGTTAGCACACTCCTGCAAGCTCGTGACGTCTTCACTCCTTCACGTTTCGCAGTTCGAATCGCTTTACGCAAACCCTCTAGATCCTCAGTCGCGCCTAGGTACGCCGTTTGCACCAGCGAACCGGCCTGAGGCCCTTTCCCAGCGTTTTCTTGAGCGTGTGATAAACTTTCTGCTGCACGTTCAGAAATTGAACGTGAGCCTCTCATGCCTAAAGAACTTTTCGGTACCGACGGCATTCGCGGCGTCCCCGGCACTCCGCCGCTCGACGACGCGACTCTCTTCGCCACGGGCCGTTCTCTCGCGGCCTATTTGATTCGCGAACATTCCCCTGCTCGCGTCCTCATCGGCATGGACACGCGCGAATCCGGCCCTCATATCGCCGCTCTCCTTGCCGCCGGCCTCGCCCATCAAGGCGCGTCCGTCGCTTTTGCGGGCATCATTACCACCCCCGGCGTCGCCTGCCTCGTCCGCCAAAATGATTTTCAAGCCGGCGTTGTTATTTCCGCTTCGCACAATCCTTATCACGACAACGGCGTAAAGCTTTTCTCTCACGCCGGCATGAAGTTCCCTGATTCCGTCGAAGAAACTCTCGAAGCGGACATCCTTAAGCATCGTTCCGATCCGCCTCCGAAAAATCCCCCTCTCCTTGTCGCCGACGAATCTCTCGACGCCGAATATCTCGATTTTCTTCGCAGCCGCGTCCTTCCAGGAGCCAAACTCGCCGGATTCCGCATCGTCCTCGACTGCGCCAACGGTGCTTCCTACAAGCTCGGCCCACAACTCTTCAGTTCGCTCGGCGCCGATGTCGTCTCCATGGGTGTATCTCCCGACGGGCGCAACATCAATGCCGGCTGCGGTTCGCTCCATCTCGAAGGCTTGCAGCAGCGCATCGGAGCCGAGCGCGCCCAACTAGGCGTCGCCTTCGATGGCGATGCCGACCGCGCCCTCTTCGTTTGCGAAACGGGGAAAATCGTCAACGGCGACGGCGTTCTTCTCGCCGTAGCTCGCCACCTCAAATCCCAGAACAAGCTCAAAGGCAATCGCGTGGTTGCCACCTCCATGTCCAATTTAGGCCTTGAGCGCGTCCTCGCCCGCGAAGGCATTTCCCTCGCCCGCGCCTCCGTCGGCGATCGCTACGTCCTCGAGGAAATGCTTCGGAGCGGCAACGTCATCGGCGGCGAGCAATCCGGCCACGTCATTTTTCTGGAGGACAGCCCCGCCGGCGACGGCCTTCTCACCGCCGTAAAAATCGCTTCGCTCGTTTCCATGCACGGCAAAATCGAATCGCTCGTCGAGGGCCTCAAGGACTACCCGCAAGTCATCGTCAACGTCAAAGTGAAATCCAAGCCCCCGCTCGAAACTCTCCCGGAGGTTTCCCGCGCTCTCGCCGAAGCCCTATCCGCCCTCGGAGAAAACGGCCGCGTCGTTCTCCGCTACTCCGGCACGGAACAGCTTGCCCGCGTCATGGTCGAAGCCGAACACGACGCCGACGTTCAGCGCTTCAGCCAATCCCTCGCCAGCGCCCTCCGCTCCTCCATCGGCGCGTAATCCTTTTGGAAAATCCCTGCCTTTTGTTATCATTCGGCAGAATTAGCAAGGCGGATGAAGCCTGGCGATCGCCGTGCTTCGCGGACTCGCCGAAACGAGTTTCCAGCCGGACACTACTGCGTTCCTCAAGCGAACGTACAAAGAACCATGCTGACAATACGGAAAGAACAGCTCAAGGTTTTCTCCCAGAACGAAGCCCTCAATTTTGAAGACCGCGTCGCTGCTCATTTGCGCAAAATCTTTCCCGAACGATCGGAATTGCTCGGCGAAGAAAAACTAGCCGAGCTGATTCAGCACGGCATCAAGCGCGCCCGTGTCTATGAGATCGTTGCGCAGCGCGACGTCTGCAAATACCTGGATCTCATGATGATCTTTGGCCAGGATTTTGACACCGATCCAAAACTTGCCTGGGCTTCCGCCACTCTGCACGAAGAGTTCTTGCAAGGACATCCCACGGAGAAAATACTTCGTCTCTGCGACGTGGCCATGGAGCATTCCCAGGACGCAGAACAAAAAACGGAAGTCACGAACCATGTTTGATGCCGATACCGGCTCGGAACTCAGCTCGGCGTCCGCCGCGACCGCTCAGACCAGCACTGCAAGCGAACCTGAACCTTCGGACCCCGACAGCGTTGAGCCCTATTCGCCAGGCTCAGGGGGGCAAGACAGCCCCGCCACCAATGACGCAGAGATGACTTTGGAGGCCGCTCAGAAAGATGCGGACAAGAACTTTCCTTCTACTCCTGTAGACGCGGTATCCAGTCCTTGCGGCACGCCACCTTCCTCAGGCCCGCCGAATAATCCCTCCCCCCAAAAGACATGGATCGAATACCAACTTGTAGATGACAAGGGCAAGGCGGTCCCAGGCGTCCGCTATCGCGTGAAATCTACCGACGGTTCGATGATTGACGGAGTCTTCGACAAGCATGGCAAAGCCAGAATTGCTTCCCTCGATCCAGGGAACTGCAAAATCTGGCTTCTCGATGTGGACGGCAAGGAATGGAAAAAAGGTTGAACATTTTTGGAAAACCCGCCAGCTTGCTTGGAATGTCTGCATACTCCTTCGGCATTTTCTTTTGCCGTCGCGGCAATCGGAATTCCATTCCGTAGGAACGCAGAGCCGATATGCCCGAATTCCCCGTCGCGCCCAATCTGACAAACACTCTCGCCCTCATCGAAAGGCTTCCTCTGTTGGAGAGTCCCGCGGATGCTTTGACATTCTCAACGCCCACGTTAATGTTCGTTGTCTATATTCCCAGCAAAATGGGAGGCGTCCTTCGCGTCGGTTGCACGAAACCCGGCGCCCGCGTCGTTGTGGAAACCATCGATGGAAAGTCGATTACGGATTTGGATGGAAAGGCGATCGCGCCTGCGCAGACATTCGTATGTCCGATCCCCGTAAACCAGTATCAGTGGTTCATGGTTTTGGTCGGCAAGGTCTCGGGATCCTATGGGATGTGGGCCACCTTCGCCGAAATAGGAACCGCCCGGGAAGCCGACAACGACTCATCCGACCCTTTGATTCCCTGGAATTTTTGGTATTTTCCCTACGGAGGTCCAGGCGTAAATCCCGATTTTACCGCTTGGGGCAGCGCTCTCCTGCGACCCTGCCAAAAGTACGAAAGCGATTTCGAGGAGACCGGCGTATTCTCTTGGGAGAAAGATCACCACGACAATGCCGACGGAAAGGCGCAGGGCTGGTGGGGGCATTGTCACAATTCCGCTCCCGCCTCCATGATTTTCAAAACTCCTCCGGCGGCCGGTAAGAAATTCAACAAAGAGACCTTCCTTTGCGAAGAACTCAAATTCTTTGCCACCGAGTATTTCGGCAGGCAAGGAGTCTTGGATTCCGTTTGGGGCCTCCCGGGCACCGGCCCGATGGGTCGCTCAGGTTTCTTTCAGGAAAACAAGCCTTCCGCGGATCCGAAAAAGTTCGGTACCCTCATCGGAGATTTTCACCGCAGCCTGCAGAACCAGATCCTCCTGAAGAGGCTGCCCCTGCTGATGGACCTCCGTGACGCCACCGGATCCGATAACAGTGCTGTCTGGAACCAAGCCATCTATAAATACACCGCTCAGATGTGGGAGACACCTGCTTCCAATAATTGGCTGGACATTACTCTCAAGACCACCTTGAATGCTAACGATGACCGCATGAATGGAAACTGCAGCTCCACAGGAGTGCCCGCCAACATCACGCCCAATCCTCTCGGCGGCGGGCCGGATGCTGTACCCGCTGCCGGTGCGATCCGTCGGGATCAGTCGCTCGGCTATCACCTCTTCTTCAAGGAGGACGGCACCCTTGATTCAGGAAATGCGAAGAACGAGTGGTCCAGCGTCACTTTGGACAGCAACGGCACCGACCTCCATTCGCCGCGGTTCATGTTTGCTCCCAAAAAACCGGCGGGCAATTCCTCGCCGGACGGCAATCCCAACATTGTGGTCAGCGATGTCTTGCTGCTTCTCGAGCTTCGCGATCGATTCAAATGATCTCCGGCGGCCGCCGCATGGAAAGGCAGGCAAGAAACTCACTGCGATGACCTGGCAATTCAGTTCGGCTCGGTGGGCTTGTATCGCAACGGCGCTGGCTCTTTCTTTGTTCTGTGATAGGGGGACTCTCATGCCTCAAGCGCAGCATTCGAACCCGGTTTTTCCGCAATGGCAAGAAGGCCAGAAATGGCGCGTCGAATATCTTCGCAATGTGCCTTCAACGGAAATGAAAAGCGGCGGTCAGATTCCGCCTCCGCAGCGCGCCGTCTGGCAGTATCAAGTTTCTCGCTTGGATTCTCGCAAGGGTGGCCCCGCCGTCCTCTCTCTTCAGGAGGAAGGTGGCGACGGAAAATTCGAAATCTCTTTGGATCCCGCAGCCTTCACTCTTCTTTCCGTCTCGGAGATTTCCGGCGGCCGCAATATCGGCATCATCACCAACCCGGCTCTCGATTCGTTTCTCTCCATCCCCACCGGGTATCCCGTCATCTTCGATTGGCCGCGCTTCCCCGCTAAGCGCTCAAATGCTTCTCGCAACTTCGTGACTTCAGAAGGTCATCGCGTCAAGGAAGAAATCCTTTTCGACGGCCATTCTCATTTCAAAATCTCCATGAGCTACCGGGAACAGCGTGCCGAGGGTCTCGTGCAAACAATTCACTCCACCCAATCGTGGCAAGCAGGCCGCCCTTGGTGGGACTCGGCTTCGGCGGAATCAGAGATGATCGTCGGCGGGGAGAAATCCTTGTATTGGTCCATCAGCGGGAAACTTATTTTCTAAGGTAATCAATGCCAAATCACATCGTCGTCGATGGGGAATGGATCGGCAGCATTGCCGCTGCCGCCGGCATCCGCTCTTGGAAAACGCTCTGGAACCATCCTCGCAACGCAGGCTTGCGCGCCAGACGCGATCCCAACCTTCTTATCCCCGGCGATACCGTCTGGATTCCTCCGGTCGACGTCCGCGGAGAATCCACCGCCACAGCCGCCTCCCACAAACTCGTTGTCTCCACTCCGCTGAATAAACTCGTCATCCGCTTTACGCGCATCACTCGCTACGTCAATTCCTTCGGTCCCATCCATTACGAGCTCGCCGTAGGCTCATCCAGGCAGGGCGGCGAGCTACACACCGATGGCGATCAAATTGAGGCGCCCCTTCCCCTCAACGCAACCGAAGCCACCCTCACAATCAACGGCGCTACCGCCACTCTGAAAATTGGCAAGCTCCAGCCCATCGCCCGTCTTTCCGGCATGCAAGCTCGAATGACCAATCTAGGCTGGGACGTGGGAGCCATCGACAATCAGGACGGCCCCCGAACAAAGCAGGGCACCAAAGGCTTTCAAGCCTTTTATACCATCAAGGTCGATGGCGTCATCGGAGGCCAGACACGCGGCAAAGCCAAGCAGGTCTACGGCTGCTAGTCTCTCGGTAACCGGCCTCCCGGTTAGCGCTCAGCCCTTCGCGCTCTTTACTTCAACGATGTTGCTCTCCGGATACCGGTCGTGGTGCCTCACCCACGCCATTCCGTGCGGCAATCCCGCCTCATCGCGTCCCTTCGGCACGCGGTCGAGAATTACATATACCCCGAGCAAGTCTTCCAGCCCGCGCGCATACATCGAATACGTGTGGAACACCTCGCCCTTCCCGTTTTTATAGAACACACTCAGCCCTGGCCGCTCGTCGCTCGGAAACTTGGTTGGGGCGTAGTTGTAGACATGCTCCTCCCCCACCTCCTCCTTCGGCACGGAAACTCCATAATCAAAGTTGAACTCGCTCCCGTACGACGACGCCCACGGAAACTTCCACCCCATGCGCTTCTGGAACGCTTCGATTTTGGCCAGCGGCGCTCTCGAAACCATTGTCAATTTCACGTCACGCTGTGCGAGGTGGATCCCCATGCCGTCCATGTGGTCTCCCAGCAGCGAGCAGCTCGGGCATCCCTGCTCCCAATCCGGCCCAAACATGAAGTGATAAATCGCAAGCTGGCTCGCGCCGCCAAACAATTCCGCCAATGTCTTCTTCCCACCTGCCGTCTCAAACTCATACTTCTTATCAACCTTCACCCACGGCAGCTTGTTCCGCTCCTCAGCGAGTGCGTCCCTCTGACGCGTCAGACTTTTTTCTTTGGCCAGCAGCTCCTTGCGCGCCGCGACCCATTCTGCCTGCGATACTACTTTTGGATGATCTACCGTGCTCTGGCTCATGACTGCTCCTCTTCGAATATTAGTAACTTCTCCGCGAAAAAATCCTCAAACCATGCATCAATTCTATTCGCTCCTCGAATGCGGAAGCCGCCCGCCTCATTCGCCAAGCAGCTCCCGCATCCCGCGCTCGCTCTCGCTAGCTCTTCGCAACTGCTTTAACTCGCAGCCGCCTTGGCCTTCGCCGCTTGCACCGCCTGACTCATTTGCGCATAAACCTTGCGCAACGCCTCGTTGGACCCGGGGTTTCGTTTCTCCCTCCACGCTTCCAACCGCCTGCACTGTTCTTCCAGGTTTCCAAAGAGCTTCGGGCTCGCGAACATCGCTCTCCACTCCCCGATGATCGGCTTCATCTGCTCCCACAGCCCCCACTGTTCTCCAGTGGTCTCAAAGAACAGGTCCTCGTCCACCAGCCCGCGGTTCGCAATGCCCGCCACCATTTCCCAGTAACCGACCACCATCCGCATATACGCGTTCTCCTTGCTCCCGGGAGGACAAATCCGCATCACATCCTCCATGTTTTTCACGTGAAAGTTCGCCGACACCCAATCGCGCGCCTCCCTCAGCTTCGGTTCGCGCCGCAGCTCGTACAAATGCAGCATCAAGTTCACTTGCTTGTGTGTTGCTTCTCCCATGATTCCTCCTTTTGATTTGTTTCCTTCGAACTCTCGGGCAAATCCTTCTCGCCGCCCGCCGCACGCAGCTTCCCCACCACCAGTGCCGCCACTCCGCCCGTCGAAGCCGCTCCAGCAACCAGCAGCGCCACCGTGGCCATGCATGCAGGGCACATAATTTCTCCTAAAGGGCGCCTAGGCCGATTGCGCCTTTTGCATGAAAACTGGAGGTTCGTCCGCGCTCGGTCCCCAGCTTGTCGGCACCGCCACGTCGAGCATTCGCAGGTATACGCTGAATTGCCCGCGGTGTTGGTACCAGTGGCTCAGCATCACGTCGCGCAGAAACTCCCCTCGAGGTTGCGCCAGGACTTCCCGTCCGCCGGCAACCATACGCCACGTTTCCTTCATTGCCGTGTCATCGTACTTTGGCAAAAGGCTCCGCACTGTCGAGATGCTTTCCTCAAACGTCTTGAGGATCTCCTGGCGGCTCGCGGGCTGCGGAAAGCTGGCAAACTCGGGAGCTGGCGCCGGATTGCCTTGCGCGAAGCGAACCACCCCGCCCGGCACGAAGGCCAGATGGTATGCGAGCTGCCCCGCGGACATGGATTTATTGTGCGGCTTCCAGGTCAATTTATCTTCTGGCAGCCGCTCCAGAAACTTCCGTGTGATTGGCGCTTGTGCTTCAAACTCCGCGAGCAATGATTGTGCAATCGACATGTTGATTCTCCTTTTGTTTTGTTTCCGCCTGAAACGTGATCCCTGCGCGCTACTGCTTCTTCCCGCCTCCTGTTGCGAACGATCCATGCGCCTCGGCTGCCTTCCTCACCCGTTCGTTAATCGTCCCCCACCCGCCCGTCACGCCTTTTCTATGCTCGTCCACAATCAATCCCAGCGCCGTGTGATGAAACTTGATCAACGTCCCCCCATCCGTCTCGCTCAACCGGTACTGCACATTTGAAGCCACCGGATAGGACATGAACAGCGGCCCCGTAAATTCCAGCAGCGTGGGCCGCTTGATCGCCTGCACAAGTCCCCAAAAGTGTCCGTTCCCGTCGCCCAAATCGCGGTACCATCTCCCGCCCGGCCACGCCTCCAGCTTCATCGGCATCGGCGTCCCGTCCGTCACTGCATTCCCCGGCCCAAGCTGCTCCAGCAGCGCCTCAAACGTCGTCTCCAGCGAAGCCTTCACGTGAATTTCCTGCGTAATGTTCAACGTCAAATTCTCAAGTGCTACGACTGCTGCTGCCATCGAACTCATCGTTCCTCCTTAAATAAACCGCAATCTCCTCAGTCTAAAATCCAGTCAATCCTTCTTTACCGCCCCGCTTTTTGCCTCGGCCCGTTCCTTGATCCGAATCAACTGCTGCCGCCAATACCGCTCAAACGTCCCCGCCCACTCGTGCAAAGGCCGGATCGCCTCCGCATTCGTCCGGTAAAACATTTGCCGCCCGTCGCGCCTCGCATGCACCAGCCCAACATCCTTTAAGACGCGCAAATGCTTCGAAACGGAAGGCTGCTCCATCTCCAAAGCATCCACAATCTCTCCCACCGGCCGCTCCTGCAACGCCAGGTAGTTGAGTATCTCTCTCCGCCGCGGCTCCGCCACGGCATTGAAAGCATCTGATGTTGTCGCCGCTCGTGCCATGAACACACAATACATTCCTATATGGGAATATGTCAAGCACTT
>Ga0247669_1000496_pt1 | contig 15658 bp, 13 predicted proteins | sample CNK10_metaG_FD_182734 | JGI IMG/M metagenome (GOLD analysis project Ga0247669, IMG submission 182734) | Soil microbial communities from Purdue University Martell Research Forest, Indiana, United States - CNK10 | ecosystem: Environmental > Terrestrial > Soil > Temperate forest > Bulk soil...
CCGGGGGGAGCCAGCGCGCTTCGCGCGGCCAGTCGGTTAAATAAAAAACCGTGATGATGCCAAATACAATTGCGGGAATTCCTTCGACGATAAAGAGCCAGCGCCATCCCTGCAAACCGAACCAGTGCACTCCGAGGAGCCAGCCGCCGAGCGGCGAACCGATGATGTTGGCGACGGGAATGGCAATCATAAACATTGCGCACGCTTTGGCGCGGTCTTCCGCGCGGAACCAGTGCGTAAGGTAAACGAGAACGCCGGGAAAGAAACCGGATTCGCAGACGCCGAGAAGGATTCGAACCAGGTAGAAATGCATGGGCGTTCGAATGAACGCCATCAGGACCGTGACGAGTCCCCAGGTAACCATGATGCGCGCGAACCATTTGCGCGCGCTCCAGCGCTCGACGATGAGGCAGCCGGGAATTTCGAAGAGCAAATAGCCGGCGAAAAATATACCCGAGCCGAAGCCGAAGACGCGGTTGCTGAAGGAAAGGTCATGCATCATTTCGAGAGCGGCGTAGCTGACGTTCACGCGGTCGAGGAACGCGATGACGAAAAGGGTGAAAAGATAGGGCAAGAGTCGCCGCGCTATGTGGCGGCGCGCGGCCAGACCAACGCTCGTCGTGGAAGCGGACGCATGCATCCCGCTTGGGCTTCTAACACAAGGAAGCGGGGATTGCACGTGATCGAAGAAGTTTGCTGCGGAAAACGGAGACTATTTTTCGTTTTCCGCGCCGGGCATTACGTTTTTGAGTGGTTGCTTGCGTTTGGGCTCGAGTTCGGGATGCGGGAGCGGTTTGCGCGGGAGCATCTGGTCGCGCATGGCGGCGTTGTAGACGAAGGTAGCTTCGACGAGCGCGGCTTGAGCTAGATCTTCGGGCTGCAAGCGCTCGTAGGTGTCCATGTTCGAATGATGGGTACGCGAGCCGTAATCGAGGGGATCCTGGATGAATTGAAAACCGGGCAGGCCGACGGCATCGAAGGCTTCATGATCCGTGCCGCCCGTATCGCGCATGGACAGAGTGGCGACTCCGAGATCTTTCAGCGGCTCAATCCACTGCGCGAAAATGGAAGCGATGGCAGCGTTTCCCTGCAGATACACTCCACGGACTTTTCCGCTGCCGTTGTCCAGGTTGAAATACGCGGACAGTTTTTGATGTTCGGGCTTGAGCTGGATCGGCCCGGAGGGGTCGCGGTCGTACTCGGTGACTGACAGTTGGTCTGGAGCGTTCGAACGCGGCACAAACCCGAAATGCTGTTTCACGTAACCGTAGGAGCCGAACTCACCCTCTTCTTCACCGGTCCACAGGCCGACGCGAATCGTGCGGCGGGGCTTCACTGGCAGCGCATTCAAAATCCGCATGACTTCCATGGCGACTACGCTGCCCGCGCCGTTGTCGGTTGCGCCGGTGGCAGAGGCCCAGGAATCGAGATGCCCGCCGACCATCACGACTTCGTCTTTTAGCTTCGGGTCGGTTCCGGGAATTTCGGCGATGGTGTCGAAGCCGTGCTCATGATCGCCGGTAAATTTCGTGTCGATGTTGAGTTCGATGTTCACGGGAACCCCGGCTTTCAGGAGACGGTAAACGCGGCCGTAGTTTTCAATCGCGGTGACAGCAACGGGCAAAGGGTTCGCGTGTTCGCGCTGATAAATGAGCCAGCCGAATCCCGCGCCGGTGTCATCAAAGATGGTGCCGCCGGAGCCGCCGCTGTTTCGGCCATCGCGGCTCGGAGTGATCACCGCTACTGCCTGCTCAGCAGCGAGAAAGTGTCCTATTTTTTCGCGGAAGGCGAGAGTCTTGAGGAATGCTGCGAAGGAAAAGTTTTCGCCGAGCCGCGTGGGATATTCCTCGATGCGTTTCAGGTCAGCGTCTTCGTTGCGCGTGAAGAGCGGCTTGTCCACCGGTTTCACTTCGCGCATTTCGCCGAGGAAAACAATTTTCCCGGAGAGCTTTCCTTTGTATTGGTCAAAGTCCGCTTCTTCCTTGATGTTGACCCAAATCGCGGCCGCGTTGACGGCGCCCTTCGTCGCGGGCGACCAGGGCGCAGCTTGGGCGATGAAGACGGCTGCGTCGGGAGAAGTCATGCGCACCCAGGTATTGGATTGCTGCCAGCCCATGCCGAACTCGCCCCAATCTTCGAGATGCGCGTTGCCGCAGCCCATGGCGGTGAATTGATCGCGAGTCCATTCATTGGCGCGCTTCAAATTCGGCGAACCAGTCAAGCGCGGGCCGATGCCGTCCATGAGGCCGGAGGCGTACTCCATAATGTGCGAGTGCGCGAGCGCTTCCTCGCGGATGTTATGGTACATCGCCAGATCGAGAGATTCCTTTTCCGGCTGGGGCAACTCATAGGAGGGGCGCGGAGACTCCTTGGAAGCGGCTTCCTTCTTGTCTTTATCCGCCGCGAACAAGGACAACGCGAGACCTGCAACCAAAAGCGTGGATGGAACGAAGATTCTTAGTGAACGCATGAAGGCTTCCTTTTTTTGAAAACGAATTCGAGGAGCATAGCAAAGGCGCGGAGAATTACCAAGAATCACTGGAGCTGGTAAGGCGCGCGGTCAAAAGTTCTCGGCATCGATGCTCCGTGCTAGGATTAGCGCCGCCAAATTCAGCCAGGGGGACTTCACTTTGCGCCACTTTTTGATTTTTCTTGCTGTCGTCGCTGGCTCGTCTCCCAATTTGTTCGCGCAGACGCCGGGGTGGCCGCCCGCGCCCGGGCACACGACCCTTGCGGTGTGGCCGCACGGGGCGCCTGGAGCTCCGGTTAATCCAGCGCCGGAGAGCGACACTACGACGGCGAAGGACCATGTTGTTGCGGGGAAGCGCGTGATTCGAATCGGCAATGTCTCTGAACCGACGCTGACTCTCTACACGCCCACGGGCAAGAGCACTGGCGCCGCGGTTGTTGTTTTTCCCGGAGGCGGGTACCGCATTTTGGCGATCGACCTCGAAGGAACCGAAGTGTGCGGCTGGCTCAACTCCAAGGGCATCACTTGCCTCTTGCTAAAGTACCGTGTGCCCGACACCGGGCCGTATCCGAAGTCCGCGGCTGCGCTGCAGGATGCACAGCGCGTGCTTGGGATTGTTCGCTCGCACGCGGCGGAGTGGAACATTGATGCGCACCGCATCGGGGTGCTCGGCTTTTCCGCGGGCGGCCACCTTGCGGCTGCGCTCAGCACGCATTTCGATAAACGTATCTACGATTCGATCGACGCTGCGGACGAGCTGAGCTGCCGTCCCGATTTTGCGGTGATTATTTATCCGGCCTATCTCGCTATCGCAGAGCAAAACTTCGCGCCCAATGCGGACATTCACGTGACGGAGCAGACTCCGCCGACGTTTCTCGCGCAGGCCGAGGACGATCCGGTGCATGTCGAAAGCTCCGTCGTGTATTTTATGGCGTTGAAGAACGCCAAGGTGCCTGCAGAAATGCATCTCTACGGACAAGGCGGACATGGGTATGGGCTGCGCCGGACGGAGCTTCCCATCACTAGCTGGCCTCGATTAGTGGAGACCTGGATGCATACGATTCAGATTTTGCCGGCCTCGACTCCTTGAGAACTACCGGGCGGGCAAGCCCCGCCTCTACAATTGCGCTTTTAGAAAAAGCGTCAGAAGAAGGCGGCGCCGCCGTCGACGTTGATGGATTGGCCGGTGATCGCGCTGGATTGATTCGAACAGAGAAAAAGCGCGGCGCGGGCAACTTCATCGGCTGTTTGTCCGCGGCCCTGCAAAATCGTATTCAAGAAGCCGGCGAGCTGCTCTTTGGGACTGACGCCAAGTTTAACGGCGAGTGTGTTGCCGAGCTCCTTGGACATGCGCGTTTCGGTGACCGGGCCGGGGCAGATGGCGTTGACGCGCACACCTTTGCGAGCAGCCTCAGCGGCAGTGATGCGGGTGAGGCCGAGCATGCCTGCTTTTGCGGCGGCGTAAGCGGAACCCCACGGGAAGGCAGCTTTGGCCGAAAGGCTCGAGATATTCAGAATGACGCCGGAGTTGCGCGCGTACATTTCCGGAAGGACGAGTTTGCTGAGAAGGAATGCGGCTCGCAAGTGGACGGCAATCACGTTGTCGAACTCCGCGAGCGGATAGTCTTCGACGGGAACCACGGGGCCATAGTGGCCGGCGTTATTGACGAGGGTATCGATCTTTCCATAATTTGCGCGCGCTTCCGCGATAATGCGAATGCAATCGGCTTCGCGAGCGAGATCGGCGACGGAGTAGTGAGCGGAACCGCCAAAGCCGGAAATTTCTTTGGCAGTGGCGGTTAACTCTGCCTCGGTGCGCGCCGTCAGGAATACCGAAGCGCCTTCGGTGGCAAAGAGCTTGGCGATGGCACGGCCGATGCCGCGGCCCGAGCCGGTGATGAGCGCGACTTCATCTTTAAGGAGCATAAGAGGAAGAGAATAGAGGCAGGAGGCTGTGTAGGCAAGAAACTAAGATCGGCGGAGGGCCCCGCTAGCCTCGCTTGTATCGCTGCTTCAGAGAGGTACAACGTAATCCTTAGGCTAAGCTGGGTACTCATGTTCAGTTGTCATTCCCCTCGCCTGTGTCTAAGCTGAATTAAGCAGAAGGTGTCCACATTGCCATTGGGCCCCGGCTAAGGCCGGTCCGACTTTTCGAATGTGCGGCCCCCTCCCAGCTCAGCCGCCCAACCCAATTAGATATGGGGGTAGTCCCTTGCGCCGACAAATTTTCTGTATCCAGCTAAGTGCGCTTTTTGCCGCGCTCGCAATGCTGGGCTGCACTGGGCAAAGTTCAACGAGCGGCAACGGCGGCGGAACGAATGGGGGAGCGCCGAGCATCGCGACGCAGCCAACCAATCAAACGGTGACGGCGGGACAAACGGCGACGTTTACGGTGACCGCGACGGGCACGGCGCCGCTGAGCTATCAGTGGCAGAAAAACGGCGCGGACATTACTGGGGCGACTTCCGCGAGCTACACGACGCCGGTCACGACACTTGCGGACAGCGGGGAACAGTTTCGCGCGACGGTGAGCAACGTCGTGGGCAGCGCGGCAAGCAGCATCGCCACGCTGACGGTGAACTCCGGCTCTTCGACTTCCGCCGTCAACGTCATCACCTATCATTACGACAACGGCAGGACCGGTCAAAACTTGAATGAGACGATACTGACGCCGGCGAACGTGAATTCGACAAGATTCGGCAAGCTAGGTGCGTTTACCGTGGATGGAAAGGTCGACGCACAGCCGCTCTATCTTTCCGGCGTGAGCATTTCTGGACAGAGCAGGAACGTCCTCTACGCAGTAACGGAACACGGCAGCGTGTACGCGTTCGATGCTGACAGCGTCAGCGGAAACACGGGCACATTCCTGTGGAAGAAATCGACTTTGCTGGCCGGCGAAACGACGAGCGATGACCGCGGCTGCGGGCAAGTTTCGCCGGAAATTGGCATTACGGCAACGCCCGTGATCGACCGCACTCGCGGGACGAACGGAGCTATCTATGTTGTGGCGATGTCGAAGGATGGCAGCGGGAATTATTTTCAGCGGCTGCACGCCTTGGATTTGACGACGGGAGCAGAGCTGTTTGGCGGGCCAGTCACGATCCAGGCGGCGTATCCCGGAACGGGCGCCAACAGTTCCGGCGGTAACGTGATTTTCGATGCAAAGCAATACAAGGAACGGCCCGGGCTTTTGCAGATCGGCGGGACGATTTACACGACATGGTCTTCCCATTGCGACATCCGGCCGTACACTTCGTGGGTGATGGCGTATGACGCCACCACGCTGGCGCAGAGCAGCGTGCTCAACCTAGTGCCGAACGGAAGCGATGGCGGAATCTGGATGTCAGGAACGGCGCCTGCGGCGGATTCGTCGGGAAACATATTCTTCATCATCGGCAATGGCGATTTTGGGACGACCCTGGATGCCGGCGGTTTCCCGGCAAACGGGAACTGCGGGAACTGTTTCGTGAAGCTCTCGACGAGCGGGTCGCTGAAACTTGCGGATTACTTTACACCCCACGATACGGTGGCGGCTTCGAACGCTGACGAAGACTTTGGGTCGGGCGGCGGAATCCTGCTGCTGGACGTAACGGATGTCGGCGGCACCACCAGGCATCTCTCGGTCGGAGCGGGGAAGGACGCGCTGATGTACGTGGTGGATCGCGACAACATGGGGAAGTTCAATCCAACCACCGATCAGATTTATCAGGAGATTTCGGGCCAGCTCGGCGGCGGCGTGTTCGCGATGCCCGCTTATTTCAATGGCACGGTGTACTACGGCGCCGTGGGTGACGCGCTGAAGGCATTCAAGGTGGTGAATGCCAAGCTTAGCGGCGTGCCGTCGTCGCAAAGCACGCAGCACTTTGCCTTTCCGGGGACGACCCCTAGCGTTTCCGCGAACGGCACAACAAATGGAATTGTTTGGGCCGTGGAGAACGGTACGACGGGCGTGCTGCACGCGTACGACGCGTCAAATTTGACGAGCGAACTTTACAACTCGAATCAAGCAGCCAACAGCCGCGACCAGTTCAGCGACAACAAATTCATCACGCCCATGGTGGCTAATGGCAAGGTGTATGTGGGAACCCCGAATAGCGTAGTGGTCTTCGGTTTGCTTCCATGATCTAACGCATACGCGCTAGCGGCGACGAATATAGATGAGTTTTTCCACGGTAGCGCAGACGTTTCCGGCAGAGTCCTTCAGCTCGATCGAATAGGCGCGATCGATGGAGCGCTGCGTCTCGAGTGCGGCGCGGATGGCTGCGAGCTCCTCATCATCCACGATAAACCTCGCGTGCAATGACTCTCGACCGGGCTTTTTAAACTGAATCGAGGCGGACTTGTCCCACACGATGTAGTCCTTCCCGAGCCGATGAATCAGCATGAGCATGTAGATGGGATCAACGGCGGAGTAGATGCTGCCGCCGAAGATGGTGCCCACGTAGTTGCGCGTGCGCCAGGAAAGTGGGAGCGAAAGACGCATCTCGCTCCAATCCTCGGCGATGAAGCTGGGTCTGCCGCCGGTTCCGCGATAACAGGCGAACACATAGAAAGACCAGCAGCGCAGCTTATTGGAAATGCCGGAGGGGAGCCGCATGAGATGGGCGATAGTCTAGCGCAGTCTGCGCAGGCGTTCGAGATTGAGCTCAAGGAACGAATTCAGCTGTGGCTCAGGGGAAGCAACAGGTAACCGAGGAGACAGGCAAGAATGCCTGTCCCACTCGCTGGCGAATATTTCGCGGGAAACGCGTTACTTGCCTGGCTTCAGTTCTTTCAGCAAATGATGAACCAGGCCGTTGATATCGTTTTGGGTGAGCGAGAAGGCATCGTAGCGCACCCGCTTTTCGCCAATGGCGCGATAAACAGGATGCTTGTCGGGTTGCTGGATCCAGTCGAAAACGATGGTCCCGGCGCGGAAGCGGATATTTTCGTAGCCGGCATACGCAGGGCCGTATCCCCAGGATTCCCAGCAGCGAAATGGCCCGCAAACCAAACCAGGATACGCGCCGCCATAAGCCACGGGGACCGTGGCGTTGCGCCGATTCACCCCAAACTTATAGTCGGCCAAAAAATCTGCCGCCGCAGGGTCGGATACTTGCTTGAACCCTTTTGAACTGAGCGCAAGCTCGATGGCGGTCTTCAAGCGCTGGCGAACCACAGCATCGTCGGCATCGGCCTCCTGGCGCGGCGGTGGATTGCGCCGATTACGCCCCAGATCATCCCGCGATATGACGGGCCGGCCATCGCGGGTGTCGCGCGCAGCGGGCCGTTCTTCCACGGCAGGTCGCCAAGCCCAGGTGGCTTTATTGGGGATGCGTACGTCGTGGTCGCGAATGATACGTACGTATTCATCGCAGCCCGCGACAAAAATTAAAGAAAGCAATGCGGCAACATATAGAAGACGGTTGGTTGTTTTGAATGAGCGCAGAAACCGCATAGGGCGAGCGTCCAAAGGCGTATTGGTCCTCCGCCTTATTGAACCCTGCCTGAATTGGATAGTTGCGGTGGGAGAAAGAGTTGCGCTAGCGCAGACTCTCGCGCGCGAAACGCCAATCCATCAGGTCCTTGGGAGTTCCCAATCCTTGGGCGGAAAAACAACTGGCCAGAATTTTGGCGACGGGCGGTCAAACTCGAAGGCTACTGCAAAAGAGCCTGATCCCGCTTGGTCGATGCGCACCACGCGGCAGCTCTGCTCCATGCCGGTTTGCGGATTCACCAGAACAATGGGCTGACCCACGAGGAGTTCTGCTTTCAATTTCAACAGGCCGCCATGCGCGTTGACCACCAGAGTGTGTGTGTCTTCCTCGACCTGAGCACGGTCCGCTGTCTCGGCGAGAACCTTAACGGGTATTTGCAGCATCACACGTTCGCTGCGGCGGCGATTGCTGGCATCGGAAGGGGGCACAAGACTCTCCGTTAGTGGCTTTGTTCGCTGCAGATCTCAGCGTGAACACCAGGTTTTGCGAACCGGTAGTCTCCCGAGATAACTCTACTGCAGCAGCGCAGCCGGGCCTGCACACTTGGCACGGGCAGAGGAACCGCTCGTAGCCTACTCAATAGTCTACTCAAGGCAGGCGTGCGCACCTATCTGGAATGAGCCGTGACGTGCATTGGTAAACGGCTTGGCCGGCCCGCCGGTTTAGGGAATCATCCGGGATTGAAGGCCGGATTTCACGCCCAGCCATTCCGAATCGAGGATGCTGAAGTAAACGGTATGCCGGATGCGGCCGGTAGAAGTGATCATGTGATTGCGGAAGGTGCCTTCCTCGCGGGCGCCGATGCGCAGGATGGCGTTGCGGGAGCGTTCGTTGAGGGAATCGGTTTTCAGCTCGACGCGAATGCAGCCGAGCGTTTCGAATGCATGCCGCAGCAGAAGATACTTTGCTTCTGTGTTCACGCCGGTGCGCTGCCAGGGGGGTGCGACCCACGTCCAGCCAATTTCGACGCGATGATGCGCGCGGTCGATGTTGCCGTAGCGCGTGCTCCCGATGGCGCGGCCGCTGGTTTTTTCGATGAGCGCAAAGGGCAGGGACACGCCGCGCGATTGCTCCTCTAACGCCGTCTGAATGTAGCCGGACATCTCTTGCGGCGTTCGCACTGGAGTAGGAATCCAGCGCCACAATTCTTCGTCGAGACCGACGGCGGCGAGGTCGGCGTGGTGTGCTTCCGAGAGCGGTTCCAGACGCACATGGCGGCCCTCGAGAACTACGGGCACAACATTCATTTCTGTGGTCATCTGTGTGTGCATGTTCGGGGGCATTTTACAGCGGCGGCCGTTGCTTCTGGAGCGCCAATTTGGCAAGCGGTCTGGCGCCGGGGCTAGGTAAAATTCAGCTCGCCTGAAGTGCAGAGTGTTGCAAACAAGCGGGTCAACCAAAGTGTGCCGGATGGCGTCCTATCATGGTGCACGCACGGGAACTTTCCCCTTGAAATGAATGAACTAGTGTTTGAACGCAGCCGTCCGTTATTGGCTGCGCTTGGAGAGGCATGAACAAATCATCGGCTCGTGGTGAGAAACAGCTAAGGCCTGGTCTTGGATGGCGCGCGATCCTCATAGCGCTATTGATCTTGGTGGCCGCGGTGGGAAATGTTCGCGCTGGACAGCCTCAGCAGCCGGATCAGGCGCAGGAACAGCCACCGGCGCGGCAACAGGAACAACCACAGCCAGAACTCAAGCGACCACAGGAAGGACAGCAAAAGATCGCGGTCGAGGTCAAAACCGTCAGCGTGCTGGCCACGGTTCGCGACAAACACGGAAAAATCATCCCGAACCTGACCAAGGACGATTTTCAGTTGGATGAAGACGGGCGTCCGCAGACCATCAATTATTTTGCGCATGAAAGCGATTTGCCGCTGCGGCTGGGGCTCCTGGTGGATACCAGCTTGAGCCAGAGGAAGGTGCTGGATCAGGAGCGCAGCGCGAGCTACAGCTTTCTCGATCAGCTACTGCGCCAGGACAAGGACTTGGCATTTGTTATTCACTTCGACAAGGAAGTCGAGCTTTTGCAGGAGTTCACTCCCTCGCACCCCAAATTACAGGAGGCGCTGCAAAAGCTATCGACGCCCCAATTCGAGGGAGGCGGGGGCAGCAACAGCGGCGGTGGAGGCGGTGGTGGTTCTGGAGGCGGCCGAGGGCGGGGCGGTCGTATGCGCGGCGGCGGGACGCTGCTCTACGATGCGATATTTCTGGCGTCCGATGAGCTGATGAGCAAGCAGCAGGGCCGCAAGGCGCTGATTATACTTTCAGATGGCGTTGATCATGGCAGCAAAGAGACTCTGGCGGAGGCGATCGCAACCGCGCAGCGCGCCGACACCATCGTCTACTCTATTTTATTTGCCGACGAGGAAGAAGGTAGCCATCCGGGCGGATTCAGGATGGGCGGCCCGATGGGCGGCGGCCGAGGCGGCGGCAGGTATCCTCGGCAGGAAGAGCGCCCCGACGGCAAGAAAATCCTCGAACAAATTTCGAAGGAAACGGGCGGACGGCTCTTCAAAGTCTCCAAAAAGGATACGGTGGACAAGATTTACGCGGAGATTGAGGAAGATTTGCGCAACCAGTACAGCCTTGCGTACACGCCCGACAAAGGCAACACGGTCGGCTATCACAAGATTCATCTCGCGGTCGCCAAGCAGAAAGACCTAGTCGTCCATGCCCGCGACGGCTATTATTTTGGGCAGTAGTCAATCGTCCTCGCCGATACAGCTTACCGGCAACTGGTTTTTTCGCACTCGCGCAAATATGGCATAAGATAGCGATTTTTAGGCGTAGAGTATGCCACTCGACTGGGTAAACAGAGTTCTGGTAATCGTCATAATCCTTGCAATTCCTTCGCTCGACATTTTGTCGTACCGGGGCTGGAGAAAGAGCTTGCGACGAGAACTACCACGGTGGCGCAGCACACTCGGTCTCACCTCAATTGTCATTACGTTTCTTAGCTGGTATAGCGCAACGATTTTGTTATTGGTAGGTATGGCTTCCGAAGGCTGGGTAGAGCTGCTAGCCCTAATGGCTCTAGCAGGAACAATTCTGGGCTTCACCTTGAAGGGCGCGTCGAGAATGGAAGCAATCGCGGCTGGTTTATTGATGTTTGTAAGCATAACGTACGGCTTGTCCTGAGGCGGGCGCTCCAGGTCTCACGACTTTCCCATCCACCTTGCTTCCTAACAGCGGCGCCCCAGGGGGACCGACGGAAGTGTACTGCGGTCTCGGCAAACCGATCCCGCGCATCACGATCAGGAAACCCGGTGCGAGCCAGGCGCGCCGTAGGGTATGATAGAGTGTTCGGAAATTACTCACTTAGGATAACGATGCAGACTGCTACAAATGGGAAAGTATTGCTGAGGGTACGGCCGCGGGGGTTCTGCGCGGGCGTGGTGCGGGCGGTGGATATCGTCGAGCTGGCGCTGGAAGCGTACGGCGCGCCGGTCTACGTCCATCACGAAATCGTGCATAACACCTACGTGGTGGAGCAGTTGCGCCGCCGCGGGGCGATTTTTGTGGAGTCCATCGCGGACGTGCCGCATGGTGCGGTGTTGGTGTTCAGCGCCCACGGCGTGCCCCCGCCGGTCCGACAAGAAGCCAAGGATCGCGCACTGAAAGTGATCGATGCGACCTGCCCCCTGGTTACCAAGGTGCATCTGGAAGCCCTGAAATTCGCGCGCGAGAAGCGCACCATCATTTTAATCGGCCACAAGGACCACCAGGAAATTGTTGGGACCTCAGGCGAGGCTCCGGAGAGCACTATCGTGGTGGATTCGGTGGCGGCGGTGAACGCGCTCGAAGTGGAAGACCCGGAAAAGCTTTCGTTCCTGACGCAGACCACACTCAGCCTTTACGACACGCAAGAAATTGTGTCGCGCTTGCGGCAAAAGTTCCCGGCCATCAAAGGCCCTGCGAGCGATGACATCTGCTACGCGACGCAGAACCGCCAGGAAGCCGTCGAGCAAGTGGCCAAGGACGTGGATTTGATTTTGGTGGTGGGCTCGCCGAACAGCTCGAATTCGAATCGCCTGGTGGAAGTGGCGCAGCGCAGTGGCGTGAAGGCCCAGCTCATCGATTCGGCCACGGATATTGACGTGAAGTGGCTCGAAGGTGTAAAGCGCGTGGGCTTGACGGCGGGCGCTTCCGCTCCCGAAGTGCTCGTCGAGCAAGTGAGCCAGCGGCTTGCGGAGTGCGGATTTACGGATCAACGCGACCTCGATCTGATCCGCGAGGATGTGCGATTTACGCTGCCTCCGGAACTGGCGACAATCGCGCCGGCGCCGCGGCGCTGAAGATTTTGTAGCGTCATTAGGATGCAGCGGCGGGTCTTTGGCCCGCCCAGTTTACAATCGACCCGGCGCGGCAGGCGGGAACACACAACACAAGGAGCAAAACTTGGCGGTCAAAATCGTCCGTCAACCGAAGAAGATTGCCTTGATTGGCGCGCCATCAAGTGCGGCCGCGTTCCTGGCGGGGAGCGAGAAAGCGCCAGCGGCGTTGCGAGCGGCGGGGCTGGTCGAACGGCTGCAAAGCGCGGGCTATGAAGTAATCGATCACGGTGACTGCGCGCCAAGGCTCTTTGCGGACGACGATGAGCATAAACGGGCGCGCAATCTGAAAGAAATCGTCGCGGGCCTCAATGACCTGAAGGTTCGCGCCGAACTCGCCGTGAAGAGCGGCGCCCTCGTGCTGGTGCTCGGCGGCGATTGCGCGCAAGTCATCGGACTTTTGACGGGCGTGCGGCGCTACTACAAGCATGTAAATCTGTTGTGGTTTGATCGCGACGCGGATTTAAACACGCCGGCGTCTACGCCTTCCGGGCGCATTGATGGAATGGTCGTGGCGCACGTGATCGGGAAGGGCGCTCCGGAATTGGTGCGCTTCTGGGGCGAGTCGCCTCTCGTGCGCGAACCGGACGTAACGCTCTTCGGCCTGGACCGGCTCGACCCGCCCGAGCAGGAATTCCTCAGCAAATCGCCAATGCGTCACGTTTATGCGGCAGCTATTCAGACGAAGGGCGGAAGCGCCGCGGCCCACGACGGGCTCGCTTATGTGCACGCCGACGCGCATGAGTTTGTGCTGCATCTGGACACGGACGTGATCGCCCAAGAGGAATTTCCCGCGGTAAACGTGCCCGCCAGCGGCGGACTGCGCCTGGAAGATGTGCGCGCGGCCCTCGGCGAATTTGTGAAGCACAAAAATCTGCTCGGCGTTTCCGTGGCGCAGTACAACCCGGACAAAGATTCCGACGGCAGCGGAGCGAAAAAGCTCGTGGATTTGCTGGTGGAAACACTTTCCGCGCGCCTCGAAGCACCAGCGGCGACTGCGGCAGAGCCCGCTGCCGATCTGCCTGAAGTGTCCTCCTCGGAAACTTCCCTTTAGAGATTTCAATCACAGGCTCGTCACCAAGGTGCGCTGGCAGGACTGCGTAGACGCAGGATGGTGAAAGATCACGTCTGCGAAGCGCTCATTGCGCCGGGGCGGCTGGAATTTTTAGAGTGTGATCCGCATGGCCGTAAATCTGTTGGAGGATTGCGCCGGTCTGCATGGCGGCGGGATCGTTTAACAGCGTCTGTGACTTCTGCAGGCCGAGGAGCGCTTGCACACGCCGCGGTGCCCTCAAGAGCGCGGTCTCAAACGCGGTGCGCGCTTCCTGGTTGCGGCTGCTTTCGAGAAGAAACTCGCCCAGCAATTCATGCGAAGGCTTGGCAATTAGCGGCGGGCCGAACGCCGAAGGAAGGGAGGCCTCCGCGTCCGCCGCCTTCTGAAGAGCGGCAGCAGCTCTATCCACTGCATTGTCTCGCAAGAAAACCAAACCCTGGATCTCATCGGTCAAGATGCCGGGTACTTTCCGCATCCAGTTGTCGGCGGAATATCTCTCTCTGTCCAGGTCGGCGTTCAATTGCGGCCCCAGCGATTGCATTTGCACCAAAAGCGCGCGCGCAGCGGTTGCATCGCTCCGGTGGAAAGCGGCGAGCGCGTTGGTGTACTCGAACATGATCTGCGTCCAGGCCGATGCGCCGGAAGGAAGCTTCCAGCTTGCAGCTTCGCCGCTCCAATCCCGCGTCTCGATCAAGTAATGCGCGCGCATCTGGATGAAAGAACCTGCGGCGGTGTTGTCGGGATCAACGGCGCCGTGGTTATGCCCCGCCGCGGATTGCTCTTCCGCCTGGCCGCGGCACGCGGAAAGGATGCGCATCGCATCCGCAAATCGTCCCTGCTGCAGATAGCCGTACTCGAGCCACAAATTATAGTGTCCGCAGGACTGCGGCGGCTTGCTTCCGGCGACGCGCTTGGTATTGGTGATCCCCGTGGCGGTTTCGTTCGCGCTTACGACGTCGTCCCACATTCCCAGAGCGAGAAAAACATGGGAAGTCATGTGCTGCGCGTGAGGGGCTTCGGGCGCGATCTTCGAATACGCACGGGCGGCGCGCAGGCCCAGGATGGCGTGCGTGGGATCGTCGAAGGAATGAATCAGATAATGGGCCGCGCCCGGATGCCCCGGATGCGCGTAAAAAACATCTTCCAAAAGCGCTGCTGCGCGCATGTACGTGGGTACGTCGCGGCCATTGTGGGCCGTGCCTAGCAGGGCAAGCGCATAGAAACAAGTGGCGTCGATATCGGCGGGATATTTCTCGTGCATTCCGCGCATGAAATCCGCATAGCGCGCGTCCCGGTCGTATTTTTCGCCCTCGCCATACAAAATTTCCACCGCGCGTAGATAATCCTTTTCCCGCTCGGTTTTTGTCTTCGCCAGTCGCTCTTCGGGCGTGGGCGCCAGTCTTTCCAGCGCTTTGCGCGCGGCGTGGCGATTTTGCTCCTCCCAGATCGCGTGATTGAACGTCATGGCTTCTCCCCAGTAAGCCATGGCGAAACCTGGATCTATCTCCTCCGCTCTGCGAAAAGCCGCGGCCGCGTCTTCGTACTCGAAGTTATGAAGCTGGGCAAGTCCGCGGAGAAAATCCTTTTGGGCGGCGGGTGCGCCGGAATTGGCGAACGAAACATCGCCCACCGAGGACTGTGCGCCAAGCGGCGGCGAGCCGAGAAAGACAAGAGCAGCAACCAGGGATACAACCCTGAGAGGGAGTCTCGTCCAGGCAAAGCTCATGCGATGGCCTCTCCTACATTTCTTCGCTTCCATTTTGCGCCGGGTATTTTTCCTTTACGCGAGCCCCATCTTAGGGCTGTGATGTTTTGGCGTCAAACGCGCGGCGGCGTGGCGGCGGTTTCGGCGCTCTTGCGATGGTAGCGTGCCAGTCCCAGCCAGGACAGGTTGAGGCCGCAGTTGAAGATGTAATGTTCGGCCTCGGCGCCGGCGACGTGCTGCCGGATCTCGGCGGTCGTGGCGGAGACGAACTCTTCGAGACTGCCCCGCTCATCTGGAAACTTGCGCAAAGTATTTGCGGCAAGAGCGCTCCAGCGCCGCAAATTCTTTCGATATTCCGCGATGTGCGCGGAAGGATCGTTCGAATAGCCAAAGTGGGTGAGGAAGAGCCGCGCGGGCTGGCGCGCAGCGATGGCGTCCAGTGAACCGTTCCACGCCTCGACTTCAATATCCGGAGGCGGAGCGAGCGGCACCGCATAAGGCTCGCCTTCGATGTGGAATCCTGCCGTATCTCCGACAAATGCTGTCCCATCCGACAAATCGAAATAAGAAACGTGATGCGATGCGTGGCCCGGTGTGTAAATAACGTCGAGGTTGCGGC
>Ga0247669_1000508_pt1 | contig 15442 bp, 12 predicted proteins | sample CNK10_metaG_FD_182734 | JGI IMG/M metagenome (GOLD analysis project Ga0247669, IMG submission 182734) | Soil microbial communities from Purdue University Martell Research Forest, Indiana, United States - CNK10 | ecosystem: Environmental > Terrestrial > Soil > Temperate forest > Bulk soil...
CTGCGTCGTTACTTCCAGGAGTACGGACGAAGCTGAACGAACTCTCTGTTCCTCGCCGCTCTTGGATTCCGGCCTATGCCGCCGCGGCCGCTGCTGCGGCTCTTGTTGTTGGGATTGTTTTCGTTCGCGGCGTTGGGCGTGGTGACACTGAGCAGGATCTGCGGACGACTGCAGCCGCCCGCAGTGTCGTGCCTCCTGAGACAAAAACGGTTCCCGCAGCCGTGCCTCACGTTGAAACGAGTGCGCCGCCAACGAAAGGTAAACTGCGCCGGCCCCTCGGAATTGCACCTGTTACCCCGGTCGAAGAGGTTGCTGTGTTAATTCCAGCCGGACAGAAACAGGCCATCGACGCGTTGCTTGCCAGTGTTCAGCGGGGCAACGTCGAAGCAAGTGTTTTGCTCGCGGAGAAACCTGAGGGAACTTTGGAAGAGTTGCAGGTTTCACCGCTCGAGATCTCCCCCATCGAAGTGAGACCGCTCGCAGATGTTAGCGCGGAATCTCCTCCAGAGAATGGGAAAACAAGACTTTAACCAGGTGGAAAAATTTCAAAAGGAGCGTTCTATGAAGAAGACTGGTTTGGCAGTGTTGCTCGCTATTCTGGTGCTCGTCGTCCCGCATTTGTGGGCGCAGGACAAGGCAAAATCCGCGGACGCTGCCAAGCCCGCCGTCACGGAAAAAGTAATCACGCCTCTGCGCGTCCAGGTCGTGTTCACCGAATTCGACGGCGACAAGAAAATTAGCAGCCTGCCGTACACCTTTCTTGTGAACGCTGATGAACGCGGAGAAAGAGCCGCCGTGCGGATGGGCTTGAAAGTCCCGATCGAAACGTCCACTAGTACGGGCGTCAAGCAGATCCAATATCAGGATGTGGGCACGAATCTCGATGGCCGCGCAGAGAAGACCGAGGACGGGCGTTTCCAGTTAATGCTGAACGTGGAGAAGTCCTCTGCTTACTTGCCAGGCGCGAACGAAAAGCCAGCCTCCGTTGGCGGTAACGAAGTTTCGAGGAACCAGCCGACCTTTCAGCAATTCCGAACACAAGCAAATCTGCTGATCCGGGACGGTCAGACCGTTCAATCGACGGTCGCGACCGATCCCGTTACAGGGCATGTGACAAAAGTGGACGTCACGGTGAACATAGTTAAGTAATAGTCAGAAGAGGAAACTGTTCAGGCGCTGACGATAGAGGCGAGAGCACTCTTCAAATCCGCTTGCAAAAATCGGTAGCCAAGACTTTCCAACTTCTTCGGCAAGACGCGCTGGCTGGATAATAGCAGCGCGTCGGCCATTTCACCGAGGACCAGGCGCAGGGCGAACGCTGGGGCAGGGAAGAGTGCTGGGCGGTGCAGGACGCTTGCGAGAGTTTTCGTGAATTCGACGTTTTGCACCGGCTGAGGAGAAATAACGTTTATGGGGCCTCGAACTTCATTTTTTTCCAGCGCGAAGCGTAAAATCTCAACTACATCGGCGAGCGAAATCCACGACATCCACTGGTGACCTGAACCAATTTTTCCGCCGGCGAAGAACCGGAACAGGAGCATCATCTTCGGCAGGGCGCCTCCATCTCGCGCGAGAATAATTCCGAATCGCGCGAGCACTACGCGAATCCCAATCGCCTCAGCTTTAAGCGCTTCGGCTTCCCATTCCCTGGCCAGACCCGACAAGTAATCATTTCCCGGCTGGCTTTCCTCTGTGAGAAGTTCATCGCCGCGATTGCCGTAAAAGCCGGTCGCCGTTGCGGAGACGAGCACGCTAGGCCGCGCGTTCATCTTCGCCAGGGCAGCAACCAGCGCGCGGGTGGTATCGATGCGGCTCGACCGCAACTCGGCTTTCCGCGCGGCGTTCCAGCGGCCATCGGCAATGGATGCGCCAGCGAGATTCACCACGGCGTCCGCGCCAACGGCCGCGCCGCCCAGCTCTCCGGTTGCCGGGTTCCAAGCCACTTGAAAGCCGTCATTCATTTCATTCTTAACAACGGTTCCGGGCCGCACCAGCCTGCAGAGGGTGTGGCCAGCCTTTACCAACGCGGGCACCAGCGCACTCCCCACCAAGCCGCTCGACCCTGTTACAAGAATTTTCATGGTGATTTAACTCGACCCTCTTCGACGACCGCTTGAATGAACGCTATCCCAAGACGCTACGCAACCCGCACTGATTGGTCAAGCAGCAGAATTGTTCAAAACAATTATTGCGAACGAAAATGCCGAACAATTTGCAAGGCTTCTGCTTGTTGGCGTTAACTGCGCAGGCTATAGCTCCCTGCCTTCTTGCAGGTTACAATTCTCATGTGACCATCTCCTCGAAAACTGCGCGCGTTAAGGTGCTTTTCTTCGGCCGGCTCAAAGAAATCGTCGGCCAGGCCGAAGACTCGATCGAGATCGCAGACGGCGCGCCGATAGAGGCTCTCTTCTCCCGCTATGGCGCGAGTCACCCGGAACTTGCGCGGTTTCGCGCTTCGCTTGTGGCCTCAAGGAATCAGGAATTTGCCGCGTGGACGACGCCGCTCCATACCGGGGACGAAGTAGCATTTCTCCCGCCGGTGAGCGGCGGCTAGCCAACTTGACCATGACTGAAACTCTCCAGGCCGATCTTCTTCTGCTGGTGCGCGACCCCATCGAGCACGACGTCCTGATCGAGCACGTTCGCGCCGCCGAAGACGGCGCTGTGGTCACGTTTGACGGCTGCGTGCGCAATCATTCTCACGGCCGCCGCACGCTTTATCTCGACTACGAAGCTTACGAATCGATGGCGTTGGGAAAAATCCGAGAAATTGCCACGCAAATCCATGAGAAATATCCCATTCACCTGGTGGCCATCGCGCATCGGCTCGGCCGCCTGGAAATCGGCGAGACCAGCGTTTTCATCGCGGTAAGCTCCCCCCACCGGCCGGCTGCCTTCGAGGCTTGCCGGTTCGCCATCGACACGTTGAAACGAACCGTCCCCATCTGGAAGAAAGAATACTTCGAAGACGGCGCCATCTGGGCCGACGGCGAGATGCCACCAGCGCCCGCGGAGACACGAGCGGCGAAACCTGCATCTCAGTGAATCAATGAACTCCACCACCCGTCGCGCTCTCGCTGCAGCCGTCGCTTTACTGGCCGCGCTTTTTGTGGTCGATGTCGCTTTCTCTCAGGACAAACCCGACCGTCCGCCATGGGCGCAGAAACCCAAGCCGGCTTCGAATTCCACTTCCACCGGTACGGCCGGACCGCCTGGAACGATTGTGCCAACCCCTACACAGCCGATCAGCCTTCCGGAAGATACCGACTCACAGCGCGACAAGATTAAGGTCAAAGTCGATCTCGTCAGTATTTTGGCCAGTGTTCTCGATGACCACAACCGGCCCGCGCCCGACTTGCCCATCGAGGCGTTCCAGGTTTACGAGGAAGGTGTGCAGCAAAAGATCGAGGTATTCGAATCCGAAACGCAACAGCCTCTCGATCTCGCGCTGATGATCGACGCGAGCCTGAGCGCGCACAAGGAAATAACCTTCGAGCAAGAGGCCGCCGCACATTTTATCCGCCAGGTTTTGCGGCCCAGCGACCGCTTGTCCGTTTTTTCCTTCGACGAAAATGTCACGCAGATCGCGAAGTTCTCGGACAATGTTCCGACACTGCAAGCCGCAGTGCGAAGGATTCCCGCTGGCGCGGGTACGTCCATCTACGATGCCATACTTCTCGGAGCGCAAGCATTGGAGCGCCGGGGAGAAGAGCGCCGCCGGGTGATTGTTTTGGTTACGGACGCGGGCGAAACTACCAGCCGGACGGACTTTGAGGCCGCGCGCAAAGAAGCCGTCCGTTCGGACCTGCTGCTCTACACCATCGTTATCCGCCCGGTGAAAAATGAGAGCGGCCGCAACACCGCCGGCGAGCATGCCCTCGAGACCATCACCGAAACTACGGGCGGCGCGATGTTTTATCCGGACACGCCGCAGGAGCTCAATGTAATTTTCGATGTCATCGACCGCGAGTTGCGCACGCAGTATCGGCTTGGCTACTACCCCAATCCGCGCGGCCTGGCCAACAGCTATCGCAAAGTGGAGGTCAAGGTCCTAAACGGCGATTACCACGTCCGCCACCGAAAGACCTACCTCACCGGCCCGCAGTGAAAGATTACAAGCGGCAGTTTGATTGGCACTCATAGTTTTCAGGAAGCTGCGTGACTACTGCGGCTGTTTGATTTCAGAACCGGCTTGTTCGATGCTGCCTTTGACGAGTTCTGTTTTCACTTCGGACTTTTGTCTCTCCACAATTTCGACGTCGGTTTCAAAAGTGCGATAGCCGGGCAGCTCGACCTTGATACGATGCTTGCCTGGGCTCACGAGAAGTGAGTGAAATTTTCCGCCCAACTCGCTCGCATGGCCGACGTACCTGCCATCGAGAAACACGGCCGCGCGTTTTGGGTGAACGGTAATCTTCAACTCCGATGTAACATCCGGAGTCTTTGCGCCCGCGAGCAACTGCATAGCCACTTGAACCTCCTGCACCTGGCCGGGCTCGATAACGAGTTCTCGGGTGAAATCGGTGTAACCTGCTTGACGGACAACGATCTCGTGCTTTCCAGGCAACAGGAGAACCTTCTTCTTGGCCTTGAGTTCCTTGACATAGCCAACATAGGTGCCATCGATCCACACGCCGGAATCCCGATCCAACTGTGTATCGCCGCCAAAACGCACTTCGCCCATGACTTCGCTGCTTTGCGCGGAGAGATGCGCGGTGCCGAGCGACAGAAAAAAGAACGCAAGCACACTCGCAACGGACCGGAGGTTGCTAATTTTGCTCATGATTCTTCCTCGCATTCAGGGCGGGATTTTATTTTAACCCGGATGCGAAGTAGAAGCCTCCAAAAAACAACGGCCTTCGAGGCGAAATGTCCGCTGACGAACATGGACTGCTACGGATGCAACTTTCTCCGCGGCCCAGGTGGTAGAGTGGAGAACAAGCTGGCGCACTAATGCGACTTCCGGGGCGCGCGGCTGCATATCATTTCCATGAGAAAAGACTATCTCGAAGCCGCCATCGAAATTGCCCATGAAGCGGGTAAAATCTTGCGCGAAGAATTTGATCAGCCCGCGCTGATTACCTATAAGGGCGAAGTCGACCTGGTCACGCAAGCGGACAAGCGCTCCGAAGAAGCCATCGTCACGCGCCTGACAAAATATTTTCCGGAACACTCGATCGCAGCAGAAGAAGGAACCGGCCATGAGAGCGGCTCGGAGTTTCGCTGGCACGTGGACCCGCTCGATGGCACGACAAATTTCGCCCACGGCTATCCTTGCTTTTCCGTTTCGATAGCCCTTGCGCAGCGCGGCGCTCTTCTTGCCGGAGTCGTCTACAATCCGTTCTACGACGAACTCTTTGCCGCAGCGCGCGGAGGAGGCGCCACACTGAACGGCAAAAGAATCTTCGTTTCGAAAGTGGATACGCTGGCGACGAGCCTTATGTGTACAGGTTTTCCGGTGCACAAACGCCTCGCGAATCCCAACATCCATTACTACTGGGATTTTACACTGCGGTCGCATGGCGTACGCCGGGATGGCTCCGCCGCGCTCGATCTGGCGAGCGTAGCCGCTGGCCGATTCGATGGATTTTGGGAATTTGGGCTGAAGCCGTGGGACACTGCTGCAGGGGTTTTGCTGATCGAGGAAGCAGGCGGTACAGTCACCGACTTCACTGGCCAACCTTACGAACTCGGCGGCCCCGTCATCCTCGCCACCAATGGCTTAATTCACGAGGAGGCGCGCGGCGTGGCCTTCGAGATTTCCAAACGCGATCCCGCCGCTCCCCTTCGCCGCTAGCGCGTTTCCTAAAACGCCGTTTCTTCTTACAAAAAGCTAGCAACCCGCTTTTGACTTTTTAATGCCGTCCAAGCTACCTTTTTTTGGCAACGATACGGCTTTCTCCGCGGACCCAAGACGCTCGAAATCCGTCACGGAAATTCCGTTGCCAAACCGCATGCATTGGGGAGAAATATGCTCACGTTTAAACCGAAGCGAATTCCTGTTTTGACGATAACGATGGCGTGGCTTTGCACGAGCACAACACCAGGGCTGTTACTTGCAGACGATGAGAAGGACAAGAGTACTCCGCCGTCAAGAACCGTCCCTGCGAAGCCGGATGCCCCCGCTCCCGGATTGACCGAACGCGAGCGCATGTTTCTCGATCGCGTCGAGCAGCTCGAAAAGCGCATCGCTGAACTCGAGGCCAAGGTTGCTCCGTCTGCTGCCGCAGCAACTCCTCCAGCGGTTGAGGGCACGGGCCCTCAGCCCAACTCCGCGAACATTGACAACGCGACCGCATTAGCAGTTAGTTCGGCAGACACTTCCGGACCGGCAGCTCCGAGATCGAGTACGAATGTCATTTCTGCCGAGAAAGACATTGCTTCCGTTACCGCACAAGCTATCCAAGAAGGAAATTCTGGTACGGCCAAAAAGCCGGCGAGCGAGCCGTTTGCATTCGCCGACTTTACCTGGCTAAACGGCAACGCCCGCACAAAAGAGTCGCCCATGGACACGAAATTCTTCACGCCGGAAATCAGGGCGGATGTCGATTACGTCTACGATTTCAATCACCCGAAAGACGACACCATTGGCGGCTCGAGCGAGGTTTTTCGGTCAAGCGAAGTCCAAGTGACGCAACTCGGCGTGGGCGGAGACTTCCACTACGACAACGTTCAGGCCCGAGTGATGACCCAGTTTGGCTTGTATTCCGAAACTACGCCTCGTAACGACGCCAGCCCGTCGCGCGGCCAGTGGAATCTTGCCGATGCTTACCGCTACCTTTCCGAGGCGTACGGCGGCTATCACTTCAACGCGCTGCACGGGATCAACCTCCAGGCGGGAATTTTCATGTCCTATGTTGGCCTGTTCAGCTACTACAATTTCGACAACTGGGCTTATCAACCGTCGTATGTTTCCTCGAACACGCCCTGGTTCTTCAATGGCGTGCGCGTTCAGATTTTTCCCACTGAGCACCTGAAGATCGAGCCGTGGTTTGTGAACGGCTGGCAAGCGTATGGTCGATTCAATAGCCGGCCCGGATTCGGAATGCAGATTTTGTGGCGGCCGAATGGATGGTTATCGGTTCTTGGGAATCAATACGCTTTGGGCGAAGATGCCCTAAATACTCCAGGCCGTGTCCGCTACCATACCGACGACAGCATACAGATCAAGTACTACGACAGGCCGGGAGAATGGCTGGACAAGATGGCTTTTTCGTTTACAGGCGATCTGGGCTGCGAACATGGCGGCGGCGTAAGCTGCTATACCAACTCGAAACAGGGACCGAAGCAGAGCTTCATCGGCTTCATGTTTTATAACCGCATGTGGTTGCGCAACGACAAGTTTGGACTGACCTTGGGCGGCGGCAAGATTAACAATCCCGGCCGCTATTTGGTTTTGCTGCCGCCGATCAATGGCGCGACGGCGACCTCAGGCACACCATACTTCACCGAAAATCCCGGCGACCCTTTCAAAGCTTGGGATGCTTCCGGGACGTTTGACTACATGCCCAGCCAGTACATTACGTTTCGCTGGGAGTTCGATCACCGCGCCGCGAATGTTCCGTATTTCTCCGGTCCGGGTGGCATCACTCCGCCGGGTGGCAATACCGGCGCCCCTGGTTCGTTGACCTGTCTGAATGGCTTCGCGGTTTGCAATGGATCACCCGCGAACACCTGGTTTCCGGATCTCAAGAAAATTGAGAATCGGGTCGGCCTTTCCATTCTCGTTAAGTTCTAGCGATTGGCAGACAGGCACGGCAGCGGTTGAGGGGCGATAATGGTGAGGCCGGCGCAATTGCCTTTGGGAAGACCCACCGGACACCTCCGGCTGTTTTGCTTTGCGCTGTGACAGTCACGCCGCGGCATACGCCGTCACGATTACATCACATTCGTGAAGATCTCCTTTCTGGGCCATCCACCGCGGATATACCTTATAAAGGTGACCACGGCGTAATTCCGGGGTCCTTTAGAGGAGGTTTTTCGCAATGCACAAGGCTGCGGCGCTGCTGACAATGTGGATGGCTCTTGCTCCGGCTTGGAGCCCGCAAACGGACCAGATCGCGGACTGCTACAAACGCTGCCGTCTGGCGCCCACAGACCCGGATATGCAGAGGCAGGAAATCGTCAACCTGGAGAAAGAAGCCGCCCGCGCCATTCAGCTGAGCGATGGGACCTATTTTCGGCGGGTGTACAGCGACGACTACGCGGGGACTCTTTCTCGGGGCGAACTGGTCAACAAAACCGGGTTTATCAATGCCGTGCAAGCTACGGGCATCAAGTACGAGGCGTTTATCGCTTCGGATATCAAGGTCCATATCTACCGCGACACGGCAGTAGCCACCTGCTTATGGTCTTCCCGCGCCATCGTGAAAGGGCAGACCGTCAGCACCCAGATGCGGGTGATGCACATATACATAGAAGGGGGAAGCGGTTGGAGAGTGGTCGCCGGCCAGAACAGCCCTCTGCCGCCCTACACCGCGCAGTCCTTGTAATTTTTATTTCTAGAAGTGGCGTGTTCAGTGCGCGAACCAGGGAAGCTTTCGCGAACGTATAACGGCGTCAAATTTGCAGTCGTCTGGGAAATAGTTTTGCGGCAGGTTAGAACGGATCATTCGTAACGAAGCGCGACCATTGGATCCACGCGCATGGCTCGCCTCGCCGGAACATAGCAGGCCAGGAGCGCAACGCTCACGAGGAGAAGCGCGACACCGCCGAAAGTGACGGGATCTGTGGGTTTCACTCCATACAGCAGACTTGAAATCAATTTTGTCAACGCAAAGGCTCCCATCAATCCAAGAGCGACGCCGGCCAGCGCGAGTTGCGCACCACGGCCAATCACAAGACGCCAGATGTCTCCCGGCTGCGCGCCCAGCGCCATGCGAATACCGATTTCGTTCGTGCGCAAGCTGACGACGTAACTCATCACGCCGTAAATTCCCATCGCGGCCAGGAGCAACGCCAGGCCCGCAAAGACTCCGAGCAAGAACGTCGAAAATCGCCGGGGCGACACTGAGTCGGAGAGCAAATTGTCGAGCGTCATCACGTGGGTCACCGGAAGGTTTGGATCGAATTTGTGTACTTCGCCGATCGCAGCCTGCGTTAGCGCCGCCGGATCGGACGCCGTTCGAATCACGGCGTACTGCGTCCATCCTCCCGTGTAGTAGACATCCATGGTCGGCGCCGCCTCCAGCCCATATTGGTGCACATTCCCGATCACGCCGACAATCGTCAACCAGCAAGGCTTCGGATCAAGTGAGCACAGGTTGATGCGCTTCCCGATCGGATCGCCCCCGGGCCAGAATCTCTTCGCAATCGTTTCATTCACCACGATGTTCGACCCAGCATAGTCGTGCGCGTCGAGGGCCCGGCCCATGCGCAGCGGAATTTCCATCGCTGCAAAATAGCCGGGGCTTACGCCTCGCGTCTCCGCAACCGGCCGCGCTCCGTTTGCAGGCAACGGCTGGCCCTCCACGACAAATCTGGACGCCGATCGCATCTCCGACCCCAGAGGCATCACCGTGATTCCTCCAACGGCCTTAGTCCCAGGCAGTTCCTGAATCCGTTGAACAAGCTCATCGAACTGCAACGATTGCTTCCGAGCCAGATCAATCTGCTGATCGCTTGTTAATTTCGCCTGCTCCGCGAGCGGCAATTGCGGCTGGTCCACCTCCATCACCAAAATGTGATCGCGCTGGAAACCGGGATTCACCTCCAGTAGGCGATGAAAGCTCCGAATCAACAGACCGGCGCCCACCAGGGGAATCAACGCCAGGGCGATTTCCGAAACCACCAGCACGCTCCGGATTCTTTGCCCTCCCGCTGCCCCTGCGGTTCTCGTTCCTTCCTTCAAAATGCCGTGCAAATCTTGTTTCAAGGTCTGCGCCGCCGGAATCAGACCGCAGACGATTCCCGCAAGGAAACTCACCGCAAGTGTAAAGCTCAGCACCAAACCGTTGAGCCCGGTCTCCTTCACGCTCGCCAGATCGGAGGGAACGAAAGCGCCGAGGAAACGAAGTCCGGCCCCGGCAAGAAGGACTCCCAGCGTGCCACCAAGCAGCGAGAGAAGGATGCTCTCCGTCAGCAGTTGTCTCAACAGCCGCGAGCGGCTTGCGCCCAACGTCACGCGCAGCGCGATCTCCTTCTGGCGAACCGCGTTGCGCGCCAAAAGTAAATTCACAATGTTCGCGCAGGCTACAAGGAGCACAAGACCCACAGCTCCAAAAAGCACAAGCAAGGCCACGCGCATTTTTAGGGCGGAGGGATCTTCCATCGGCGTCACCAATACGCCCCAATTCTTGTGCGTGTCCGGAAAGGCCTGCTCTTCCTGACGATTCAAGGCGGTCAGCTCCGCTTGTGCTTGCGAGATGCTGACGCCCGGCTTCAGCCGCGCCACGATGTTGAATTCATGATGAAGGTGGCTCGAGAGATCGTCCCCATATTGACCCGCGGGCATCCAAACGTCTGTGGTGGGCGCCAATCGAAATGCCGCGGGCAAAACGCCAGCCAGGATATAGCCTCTCCCGTCAAGCATTAGTGTCCGTCCAACGATTGCCGCATCCGACCCGAACCGGTTCTGCCACAATCGATGGCTGATCAGGACCGTCGGCGCGTTTCCCGGCTTGTCTTCTTCGGGGGTAAACGCGCGGCCCGCTGCCGGGCGGATTCCGAGCAGCCCAAGAAGTCCCGATGTAGCGAACCTCGACTCCAGCCGTTCCGGTTCGCCCACACCGGTCAAATTACATCCACGTGGAACGTCGACGTAAGCCGCCATTTGGGAAAAGCTAGTGCTCTGGCGGCTAAAATCCAGAAAATCACCCGACGACAACTGAACTTGAGGAAACTGCGGAAGGTAAGTATTCCAGACCTGCACGAGCGATCCGGGATCGCGGTAAGGCAGTGGCTTCAAGAGCACACTTTCGACCACGCTGAAAATCGCCGTATTCGCGCCGATGCCAAGCCCAAGCGTCAGTACGGCCACCGCGGTGAATCCAGGACTCTTCCTCAGCGCTCGAAACGCATGCCGCAAATCTTGCCAAAGGGTTTCCATAGCATCCCCCGCTCGCTGAATCTTTAGACGCCCACTCTATGCTCGCGTTTCTTTTTTCCGCTGTCCGGATGGCAACGCCTCAAGAGCACCTATCGTTGTTCCATCCGTCAAGGAGGCCCGCACCCATCAGCCCTACAGCATCGTGCGTTGACTTGACTTCCCGCGCACCCTAAGATTACCGCCAAGGCAGGTCCCGCCCCATGATAGGCCAAACTCTAGGCCACTACCGCATCTTAGAGGAGGTTGGTTCCGGAGGGATGGGCGTCGTCTATCGCGCCCGCGACGACCAACTGGAACGGGATGTGGCACTTAAGGTCCTTCCATCCGGCACTCTGAGCGACGACGGTTCCCGCAGGCAATTCCGGAAAGAGGCACGCGCCCTCGCCAAACTGAGCCATCCGAATATTGAAACGATCTACGAGTTCGATACACAAGACGGTATCGACTTTCTCGTTATGGAGTATCTGCCCGGGAAGACGCTTGCAGACCGGCTTGTGAGCGGCGCCCTGCCGGAGAAGGAAGTAATCGCTTTGGGAATTCAGATTGCGGCGGCAATGGATGAGGCACACACGCGCGGGATCGTTCACCGCGATTTGAAACCAAGAAACATCGCCATTACAGAGCGCGGCCAAGCGAAAGTCCTGGACTTTGGTCTGGCAAAGCTTTTGCCACAGGTAAACGAATTGACGTCCGATACCTTGACGGAGACGCAAGCAGGCGCGGGTACCTTGCCCTATATGCCGCCGGAACAACTCCAGGGAGAACCCGTGGACGCCCGCGCGGACATCTACACGATCGGCGCAGTGCTCTACGAAATGGCCACAGACATCAGGGCATTCCCCGGCGAACTGCCGTCGCGCGTAATTGATGCCATCCTTCACCACCCTCCGGTTCCTCCGCGTGCGCTCAATTCGAGAATCTCTCCGGAGTTGGAACGTATCATCCTCAAGTGCCTCGACAAAGATCCTGGCCGGCGCTTCCAATCCGCCAAGGAACTATCGGTGGATCTGGGTCGGATCGCTGAACCTGCTAAATCACCGAGCACGCGTTTGCTAATGCCAAGCGAATCCAAGGCCCGTAAACGGGTCGCGGCGGCCGTCGTTCTCCTTCCACTACTCGTAGTCATCGTCGCGGGAGCGGGCTATTGGTTTCGGCAAAAGCAGCAACGCGCACGCGAAATTGCGGCGTTCAAGCTGCCGGTCCGGTCGATCGCTATCATTCCCTTCCGCAACGCCGGCCCAGACAAAGGCTATGACTATTTCGGTGTGGGATTGGCCGATGTGCTCAACGCTAAATTGACCAACGCGCGATTCCTCGAAGTACGCGCCGTCCCGGCTCCAACAAGCCTCGCCGGCTGGAACATCGATCCACTGCAAATGGGACGAAAACTGGGTGCGGACGCGATCCTAAGCGGAAGTTATCAGATCGAAGAAGGAACGCTAAGTTTGCGCTACACCCTGGTGGACCTTCGGCGCGAAGTGCAAGTTGCCGGAAGGGACTTTCAAGTTCCCTTCATTCGTTCCATTGAAGCGGAACATCAACTCGCCGCTGAAATCACGGATTCGCTGCAAGCATCTGTGAGCCGGGAAGACCGCGAGCGGCTTACAGCCGCCTCAACCCAACAGAACGAAGCCTTCCAAGCTTATTTGCGGAGCAGCTATGAGATGGAAGTGTTCTGGAGGCAGCCCAGTTCGGCGCAACTTAACCGAGCCGAACAAGAGCTGGATGAGGCGTTGCGGTTTGACCCCCATTTCACTCTGGCGCTTGTGAGTTTGGCGAAACTGCACTGGCTTGCGGCCTTTTGGGGCTACGCAGACGATCCACGAATTCTTGATAATGCCGAACGAAAGGCTAACCAAGCTATCGAGTTGGAACCCAATTCTGGCGAAGCCTACGCCGCGCGGGCCCTGGTCGAGTTTCAGAAGGGAGAGATTGATACAGCACGAAAAAGCTTGCGCCAAGCCTTCGCACGATCGCCTAACTCGGCCTTGGCCTATTATGCTGCCGGTCTCTACTACATGTATAAAGGCCTCCCAGGAAAGAGCATCCAGGCATTTCTGCGAGCGCAGGAGCTCAACCCGGAACTCATCCGCCGCGAGCTGGGGCTGGCCTATCGTTTTCAGGGAGATTTTGCGAAAGCCCGCGACCAGTTACGGCAAGACTTGGATTCCCACCCCGCCGACCAAGTGACAGCCGCCGTGTTGGCTGGCGTTCTGGTGGGGCTTGACGATCTCGAAGGGGCACGCGAGATCGATCGCACGTTGCTACAACATGCGCCCAGCGACCCCACGGTGCAGTACGCTCAGGCTTTGCTTCGCGTCCGTGAGGGAACGCCATTTTCTATTGGCACCTGGCTACTGCCCTATCAGAAGGTCTATTGGGCTGACGCCGGTTATTGTTTCAACGTGGCCGCCGTCTATGCCGTGGCACGACAACCCTCGCCCGCACTTCGCTGGCTCCGCAGGGCACGCGAGCTCGGTGTCATAAACTACCCCTTTGTTTCGCAGAACCCACTCTATGCGAACCTCCATAGAGATCCTGCGTTTCAATCCTTCCTGGAGTCTATGCGGCGAGAATGGGAGGCTGAAAATAGACAGGAAGAACAGAATCCGCTTATCTCCTCACAGATCCCGTAATTGCGCTCGGCCCTCGATCCTTTAACGGATTGGGTCCGACGCCTGCGGCGTACAGCACAGTTTCAGTTGCCCCGTTCAAACCGAGGTCTTTTTCCAATTGTTCATCGGCCAATGCTGCCGTGCAAAAAGGCGCCAAGCCCTGCCAAGTCGCAACCAAACAAAATGTCTGACAAAAATGTCCGGCCTCGAGCAACACGACGCGATATGCACGAGAGAAACGATAGCGCCACATTACCCTCGGAAAGACCGCCGTCATCACGAATAAGGCGGAGCAGTGGCGGACCCAATCCTGACCAGCACAGAGTTCCACCAAACGCTCTTCAGTGGCCTTGCGGCTCAACCGCTCCAATAAGTGTCGGTCGGCTCGGTAGTGGTAGACCCCGCGCGGCAGTCCGGCCACACGCAGCACGAATAAATAGACTTCTAGAGGATGGCGCGCACCGCCCGACGGACTGGTCTTCAGCAAGAGTCGCCCCAATCCTGGCCATCTGAGATATCCCGTGACTCCCCAAGTCAGACGAAGAATCACGGAAACCCGTTCAAGGGGAATAGTTCCTGCCTCGAAATGCCTATGAGTACGCCGTGCTAAGAGAACGCGCCGAAATTCACTGTCGAACCCTAAGCCTTGGTCAGGCAATGGAATTTGACGAGCACGTGGATAGTGTTTCACCAGACTCGGTTGGGGAGGGCTTTTAGGGTGCACCCGACTAAAGCTATGCTCCTTCGAGACCGGAGAGGAACGAAAGGCATGCTTCGTGGCGAAATGAAAAAATCGAGCCTCTTCTCCCCACACTCTCCAGGATGCAAGCAAAGCTTCCTGCTTCGCTTGCGCCGAGTGCTTATACAGAAGCAGCGTGTGGCGACGTAATTTTTCCAGAGTGCGCCGAATCGAGGCAGGGGAGTAACCACTCAGTAGGCGCTCCACACTATCAGATTCGCACCAACGTCCGAGCGTGTGCAGTACGGAGACTATGATCGGCGCAGTTACAACTTCGATACCCGAGAGGTAGTTCTTGCAACGGAGCTTGCCTTCTCGGAAAAAGAAGACAAGACATTCAGAGCGCTTGATGAGTGCCAATCGGACAACTCCATCTTGGCCAATTAGGCCCAAACGGCCAAAAGGCCCATGCGCCTTTTGGATGCAGGCCGCATTAGCTCGCCGCTCATCCCTCCCAGTTTTTCGGCTTAACTAAGGTAACCATCGGTATGCCAAAAAATCTTCCAAAGGCGGCCAGTTCGATGGATTCCTTAACTTTTTCTAGCGGGACCTCAAGCTTCTTCAACTTCTTATTGGACCCCATGGCCTTTTTCATTTGCTTGTAAAAACTCCAAAACTGCTTGTCGAGAGCTCGCTTTCTGCGAGCGTCTTGTGCGATAGCCTCAACTAGAGGGTACAGCCGGGTCTGCTTTTTCCCCTTTGCACTCACGAAACACCTCCCAAATTTACGTCCTTATCCTGATTAGGCGGGATTCCGGATCGAGTTACGCAACGATACCCGCGATGCGGTCGTCAGTCAACACACGATTTGACAAGTGACTTACCGGGACTCTTGCGCAATCTAACTGAGTTTGGCGCGAGTCCGTGGGTTAGTGGGATGCATTTGGATGGAGCGCGGGGGGGTCGAACGCGTGGAATTCAAATTCAAGCAAAGCGGGCAGGTGCTCGGCGAAATAGGCCCAATTATGTCCGCCAGGATATAGATGAAATTCGTGTGGAATGCGCCGCGACGTAAGCAGTTTGTCCAGGGCTTCGGCGCCG
>Ga0247669_1000509_pt1 | contig 15434 bp, 9 predicted proteins | sample CNK10_metaG_FD_182734 | JGI IMG/M metagenome (GOLD analysis project Ga0247669, IMG submission 182734) | Soil microbial communities from Purdue University Martell Research Forest, Indiana, United States - CNK10 | ecosystem: Environmental > Terrestrial > Soil > Temperate forest > Bulk soil | place...
GAGGAAGTTCACGAGCGCGACAAACGTGACCGCGAAAGAAAAGTCTCTCCTCTTATCCGCGCGAAAGACGCCGTGCTCATCGACAACACCGCCATGGATATCGAAGAAACCGCCCGCCTCATCATCATGCTCGCGCGCGAACGCGAATCGGAAATCACCAAGGCCGCAGGAGGGAAAGGAAATGCGTAGCGTTCTTCTCGTGCTCGGCGCGTCCGCCGGAAGTCTTCTTTTCCTGCCGCTCGGAATCGTCGCGCAATCCTCGCCCGCTCCTTCACAGATCGCAGCCGCAAGAAACTTCCGTTCCTATCTCGACGCTGACTGGCAACAATGGCTTGCCGAATATCCTGAATTCGCCACCAGCGTTGGCGAACGCCGGTTCAATCGTAAGTGGTCGGACAATTCTCCTGCCGCCCTCGAAGCGCGCCGCAATCATCTCCGCGCTAGTCTCGCTACTCTCAAAAAGATTGACCGTGCCGCGTTGCCTCCATCCGAGCAGCTTAACTACGACCTTTATCTCGATCTGTTGCAAACCAGCGAAGACGGCCTTCAATTCGGCGACGATCCCTTTCCGTTTCGCAATGTTGTTCCACACAACGCCTTTCTGCCGCTAAGCCAGATGGGCGGCATCCCGCAAGGCGCCGCCGGAACCCTTGCGAGTATGCCCGCCGAAACGGTCGCCGATTACGAAGACATACTCGCTCGCCTCGAAGCCCTGCCGCTGGCCTTCGAGCAAAATCGCACGCTTCTCGAAGAGGGCCTAAAGAAAGGTTTCTCTCCTCCGAAAATCATCATGCGCGATGTCCCAAAGCAAATCACGGACCTCGCGCCCCCGGATCCATTCAAAAGCGCTCTCCTCGAGCCCTTCAACAAATTTCCCGCCGGCGTTTCCGAATCGGACCGCGCGCGCCTCAAGCAACGCGCCGCTGAAATCTACGCAAAATCGGTGCTCCCCGCCGTCATGGGTTACCACGACTACGTCACGAACACGTACATTCCTACCTGCCGTGGAGCCATCTCTGCCACCGCGCTGCCCAACGGCGCAGCCGCCTACGCATTTCATATTCGCTGGCAAACCACCACAAATCTCGATGCCCGGCAAATTCACGAAATCGGTCTTGCCGAGGTCAAACGCATCCGAGCCGAAATGGAAAAGCTCATCGCTTCTTCCGGCTTCAAAGGCAGTTTCCACGATTTCACCGACTTTCTTCGCACCGATCCGCAATTCTATTTCGACAAGCCCGAAGACCTCGTCAACGCTTACAAAGTCATTGCGAAGTCTGTCGATCCGCAGCTCGTCAAGGAATTTGGCAAGCTCCCACGCAATCCATACGGCGTCACTCCTATTCCCGATTTCAAAGCTCCTTCGCAGACCACCGCTTACTATCAGCCGGGCGCCCCTGCCGCAGCCCGTCCGGGCTACTACTTCGTGAACACTTATAATCTTCACGCACGTCCCAAGTGGGAAATGGAAGCCCTCTCCCTCCATGAGTCCGTTCCCGGCCATCACCTCCAAATCTCGCTTGGGCAGGAGCTCGACGACGTCCCCGAATTCCGCCGCCACGTCGGCTACTCTGCTTTCGTCGAAGGTTGGGGGCTGTACGCCGAAAGCCTCGGCGAAGATCTCGGCCTGTACAAAGACCCGTACTCGAAATTTGGCCAGCTCACGTACGAAATGTGGCGCGCTGTTCGTCTCGTCGTCGACACCGGAATGCACTCCATGGGTTGGTCGCGCGATCAAGCCATTCAGTTTTTTAAGGACAACACCGGAAAAACCGATCAGGACATTACCGTCGAAATTGATCGCTACATCGCTTGGCCCGGGCAGGCCCTCGCTTACAAAATCGGCCAGCTCAAGATTCGCGAACTCCGTTCGCTCGCCGAAAAAGAACTCGGCGCAAAATTCGACAAGCGCAAATTCCACGACGCCGTACTCGAAAACGGCGCCGTGCCGCTGAACATTCTCGAAACTCACGTCAAAGCGTGGATCGTTCAGCAAAAATTGCGCTGAGCAATCCAATGAAATCAATCACTTAGCGGAAATTCCCATATTTCTTCGCGTTTCTTCAAAAACTGCTTGACAGAAAACCGAATCCCATTTACCTTCACGTTACCTCAGTTGTTTTCCGTTTTCTGGAATCCTCACTGGGCGTGAAAGGCAGAGATGCAACACGACGACTACAACCTAACTGGAACGATGCCAAGGCGAGTCGGTCGCGTGCTCTGCTGGTTTGCGCGACCGTAGCAAAATCCTTCTAAATCGTTTCTTTTCAACGTTTTCTGTCGCGGGACTTTGTCCCGGGATGGTGTAGTTCCCGGATAGTTCGACACGGTTCCCGCAAGGGCCCGGGTTCGAATCCCGCGAACTGTGAACGCCAGTTCCTCCCGGCATTTGTTCCGCGGGGCGTCCGGTAAAAAGATCCTGGTTTATGGAGTAGTACTACTGGTGTGCGCAAACGGAGGTTTTCGTAGTGGCCGATCTTTAGATCGGTGTTTTTTTTCGGCTTTTATTTTGTTTGCAATTTTTCAGGAGATGAACGTTCACAAATTTGTGGCGTGGTGAAGGCACGGATTCTGTCGGAACCACCGGTTGCGGGTTCGAATCCCGCCGGCGACGTAAGTCGCTGTAGCTTAATTGGCAGAGCAATGGTCAAAAACATTCGGGCCGCCGATTCCCGCCACAAAAATATTCCAGTGTGGTGTAGGTGCGCGTTACTTCGGTAGAGCGCTCCGGCGCAAGCCGGAGAGGATGCGAGTTCGACGCTCGCCTGTCTCGAAAGGGACGGTAGCTCAAAAAAAAACACGCGAGCCGTTTGTTCCCACTGGAACGAAATTCCGGGATGGCGCAGGGCCGAGTTACTTCGTCTGTCACACGACGCGGGGCTGTGGTCCTAAAGGTGAGGGGCCAAATCCAAGGGTGAAGAAAAATGGACCGTTAAGCGATAGCTAAAAAATATGAGCACTGTACTTGTCAAATCGGGTTCTGCGATTCCCGCAGCCCTTCCTGCGAGCGATCCTCGCCGGGTCGGTCGCCTGGATTGCTGGAAGGAGATCGCAGCGCACCTGCGTCGTTCCACTCGCTGCGCTCAGCGGTGGGAGCGACACGAGGCCATGCCTGTTCACCGACTTCTCCACCGCAAGCGTTCCACCGTGTTTGCTTACCGGGAGGAGCTGGACCAGTGGTTGGAAGTTCGCGGGGAAGTGCGCAAGACCAGCAGGTGGCCAATTCGTTTTCCGATGGCACCGGGCTTCGCCGTCTCGGGCCGTGCCGTCGTAGGGCCTTTTGGCCCGTCGTATGTGAACTGGACGTGGTGAGCGACAGGGTTACTTCGCCTCAGTAGTGGGAGGTTGTGAGTTCGAATCTCACTTGGTCCACCAATTCGAGGGCGGATTCAGTCCTCGCGGCGGGCCAGTAGCTCAGTGGTAGAGCGCCACACACTCTGGCCGTCTGTTCCCGTCCAGCAAATTTGTTTGAAATGCGAGCATCGCCGCAAGGCATGCCGCGGAAAGGAGAGAAACAACGATGGCAAAGCTGAACGTATGGAAGCGCCTGTTCCCGAGCGGAACTCGCGCGTCAATGCACGTAAATACTCATGAAGGAGCAACCGCGCAGAAGGTCAATCCGCGGCTCGAACTGCGGCGCACCGTGCTCACCTGCCTGCTTTGGGAAGACACCTTCTACGAAAAGGGCAGCAAGATCACCGAGCGCGTCGCCGACCTCGTAACGAAGAACAAGGCTGAAGACGTCGCTGCGCTTGCCGTCGAAGCACGCGAGAAGATGCAGCTTCGCCATGTTCCTCTCTTCCTTGTCCGCGAGCTTGCTCGCCGCAAGGGAGCCGGAACGCTCGTTGCGGAAACGCTCGATCGCGTCATCCGGCGTGCCGACGAACTCGGTGAGTTCGTCGCGCTCTACTGGACTCCGCGCAAGCAGCCTCTGTCCGCCGGTGTAAAGCGCGGGCTCGCCAAGGCGTTCACGAAGTTTGACGCCTACCAGCTCGCGAAATACAACCGCGACGGTGTCGTGAAGCTCCGCGACGTGCTCTTTCTCAGCCACGCCAAGCCGATCAACGCCGAGCAGGCCGCTCTCTGGAAGCGTCTCGTTGAGAACACGCTCGAATCTCCCGACACTTGGGAGGTTGCCTTGTCCGCAGGGAAGGACAAGCGCGAGACCTGGGAGCGCCTGCTTCGCGAAGAGAAGCTCGGTGGAATGGCCGCGCTTCGCAATCTTCGCCTGATGCTTGCGTCCGGCGTGGATCCGAAGCTCATCGCCGCGCGCCTCGAGAAGGGAATTGCTCGCGCGCTTCCGTTCCGTTTCGTGACGGCAGCGCGTTACGCCCCCAAGCTTGAGGACGCGATCGAGAAGGCCATGCTCAAGGGCATCACCGGATTCGAAAAGCTTCCCGGTTCGACCGGGCTGCTCGTCGACGTCTCCGGTTCAATGGACGGGGGTCTCGCCCGCAAGGGCGAAGCGACGCGCATCGACGCGGCCGCGGGCCTCGCCATTCTTCTCCGCGAAGTTGCGGCCGAGTTCGAAGCCGCGACCTTTTCGGAAAAGTGCGTGACGATTCCTCCACGCCGTGGCTTCGCACTTCGCGACTCCATCGTAACCTCGCAGACGCACTCTTCGACCTATCTGAAGCGTGCGCTTGAAGAGCTCCGCGATAAGCGTGGTTGGGAAAAGCTTGACCGCGTCATCGTCATCACCGACGAACAGTCTCACGACGGGATTGCTCCCGCGTGGACGCCGAAGGCGTACGTCGTAAACGTTGCGCCGTACCAGCACGGCGTCAGCTACGGCAATGGCTGGACGCATATTGACGGCTGGTCCGAACGCATCGTGGATTACATCGCCGCGACCGAACCGGAATCCGCCGAATAATTCAGCAAAAGCGCGAGTCCCGCGCAAAATCAAAACGCGGCAGGCGGTCACCGGGAGCAATGCCGGCCAAGCCACTGCCGCGTTTTTCATCTTGCTGAAGCCGAAATTGCGCACTCAAACCAAAATCGACGCCTTCTCCGACGCCTGCACGTGGCACTCCGGCAACGCCGCTTCTTCAGTGAAATCCAGTGTGGGAGGTATCTCGATTACCGTTCGCTCTTTCGGCAGCGGCGGCGCCGCGCCATTCTCAATCTCTTCCGCGCCGAAATTAACGTACGCGCTTGCGCCATCCACAAGCGCGTTCCAATCGAAGAGCATTGTGCTGGAAGAATCAGTTGCGACATGGCTGTCCGGCTCGCCCCCGCGCGATCGTCGTCCTGCGCGTGAAAAAGCAACTCGTAACCGGCAAGCTTCAGCTTGTCGTTCAGAATCGGTTGTCTTGCGATGAGCCGTTCGTACACCTGTCCGCCTCCGTCCAGTGGCGTGCACTGTTCGGCGTGGGGTTCGGTGCTCAGGGGGGAGCGGTCCGCTAGCGGGCGCCGTTACTTGGCGTTTCTTACGTTGGCGCCGACATCGACGCCAGAAATTCCATGTTCGACTTCGACTTTGTCAGCCGGCTCAGCAGCAGTTCCATCGCTTCCACCGTCGACAGCGGGCTCAGCACTTTACGCAATACCCACACGCGGCTCAATTCGTCCGCGGGCAGTAGCAGTTCGTCCTTACGTGTTCCGGAGCGCTGAATATCGATCGCCGGGAACACGCGCTTATCCGCGAGCCTCCGGTCGAGATAAATTTCCATATTGCCGGTCCCTTTGAACTCTTCGAAAATCACGTCGTCCATGCGGCTGCCGGTGTCAATCAAGGCTGTCGCAATGATCGTCAGCGAACCGCCCTCTTCCACGTTCCGCGCCGCCGCAAAGAATCGCCGCGGCCGCTGCAGTGCGTTCGCATCGATACCGCCCGACAGCACTTTGCCCGACGGCGGTGTCACCGCGTTGTACGCGCGCGCCAGACGCGTCACCGAATCCAGCAGCACCACCACGTCGCGCTTGTGCTCCACCAACCGCTTCGCTTTCTCCAAAACCATTTCGGCAACTTGAATGTGCCGTTGTGGTGCTTCATCGAACGTCGAGCTGATTACTTCGCCCTTCACCGTCCGCTGCATGTCCGTCACTTCTTCCGGACGCTCGTCAATCAACAGTACGATCAGGGCCACTTCCGGATGGTTCGTCGTGATTGAATTTGCGATCGACTGCAGCATCATCGTTTTGCCGGTGCGTGGCGGAGCGTTGATCAATCCCCGCTGGCCTTTGCCGATGGGATTCAGCAGATCCAACACGCGCCCCGTCATGTTTTCTTTTGTCGTTTCCATCTTCAGCCGGCCCTGCGGATAGAGCGGCGTCAGGTTGTCGAAGAAAATCTTGTTTCGCGCAACTTCCGGATCTTCAAAATTCACCGCTTCCACTTTGATCAACGCGAAGTACCGCTCGCCGTCCTTCGGCGGCCGTACTTGTCCGCTCACCGTGTCGCCCGTCCGCAAATCGAACTTGCGAATCTGCGACGGCGACACATAAATATCGTCCGGCCCGGGCAAATAGTTGTATTCCGGCGCGCGCAGAAAGCCGAATCCGTCCGGCAAACATTCCAGCACGCCTTCCGAGAAGATTAGCCCGCTCTTTTCCGTCTGCGCCCGCAGGATTTGGAAAATCAACTCCTGCTTCCGCATGCCGCTCGCGCCTGGAACATTCAACTCCTTCGCGATCTTCGCGAGGTCCGTGATGTTCTTTTCTTTCAGCTCAGCTAGGCTGATGCTTATTTCTTTGCTGTTCTCTGCTGTTTCTTTCGCCATATGTCCTTAACTTTAGTTTCGTAGATTGTTCGAGATTTTGGATTGCACGGGATGATGCACCGCGCTGGCAGTTCCAGGGAAGAACCGGCCAGGAGGGGCAAACTGAACTACGACCAACCACACTCAGCGCTGTGCTCTGACTTCGTGCAGCGGTTCCCCCGAAGACCGAACCGCAACTGCACTTCGCTGCCTTTAGTTGGTCAAACTCGTGTCTTTCTCGGCGCCAGCCACAAACGGTTCGGCTACAGGCGCAACCGCGGCGTGCTCTGTGGGCACAATCGGCCTCTCAAGAGCTATCTGCAGCACTTCATCCATCGTCTCGACTAGGTGTACCGTGAGACTGGAGAGGATCTCCTGCGGGATGTCCGCCAGGTCCTTCTCATTGTCCTTCGGAATCAGTACCGTACGCAAGCCCATTCGATGGGCAGCCAATAGTTTTTCCTTCAACCCGCCAATCGGCAGAACCTTGCCCCGCAACGTGATTTCCCCCGTCATCGCCACGTCGCAACGCACCGGAATCCTCGTTAGCGCGCTCGCAATCGAGGTGCAAATCGTAATGCCCGCCGACGGCCCGTCCTTCGGAATCGCGCCTTCCGGCACATGCAGGTGAATATCAATGTTGCGGTAGAAATCCTTCGGCAGCCCCAGCGTCGCCGACCGCGAACGAATGTAGCTCATCGCCGCTTGCGCCGATTCCTGCATCACTTCGCCGAGTTTCCCCGTCGGGGTCAGCCGGCCTTTGCCTTCCATGATCGCGGCTTCCGTCACCAGCACCGACCCGCCTACTTCGGTCCAGGCCAATCCCGTCGTCAATCCGATTTCGTTGTGCTTCTCCAGCCAGAATTCGCGGTACTTCAGCACGCCGAGGAAATCGTTCACATTTGTCGCGGTGATCTCCACTTTCACGCTATCTTTTTCTGATACCACCTTGCGCGCCATCTTCCGCGCGATGTTCTGAATCTCGCGCTCCAGGTTTCGCACACCCGCTTCATGCGTGTAGTGCCTGATGATGTGCAGCAAGCCCTCGTCCGTGAAGCTCAGGTTCTCTGCCTTCAAACCTGTCGCTTCCAGCGCCCGCTTGACCAGAAACCGCTTCGCAATCTCCAGTTTTTCTTTTTCCGTGTAGCCTGGAAGCCGCAAAATTTCCATACGGTCTTGCAACGGCTGCGGAATCGTGTGCAGCACGTTCGCCGTGCAGACAAACATCACTTTCGAAAGGTCGTACTCGACGTCCAGATAATGGTCCGTGAACGCGTGGTTCAATTCCGGGTCCAGCACTTCCATCAACGCCGCCGACGGGTCGCCTCGGAAGTCCGTGGACATCTTGTCCACTTCATCCAGAACGAAAATCGGGTTCGTCGTGCCCGCCTTTTTCATCATTTGAATAATCTGGCCGGGAAGCGCGCCGATGTACGTCCGCCGGTGGCCGCGAATTTCCGCTTCGTCACGCACGCCGCCGAGCGACACGCGCACAAACTTCCGTCCCGTCGCATGCCCAATCGACATCGCCAAGGAAGTCTTGCCGACGCCTGGCGGACCGACGAAGCACAAAATCGAGCCTTTCGGATTCTTGACCAGTTGCCGCACCGCGAGAAACTCCAGAATCCGGTCCTTCACCTTGTCCAGACCGTAGTGTTCCTTGTCCAGGATCTCTTCCGCCGCATTGATGTCGCGAATCTCTTTCGACCGTTTCTTCCAGGGCACTGCCAGCAACCAATCCAGGTAATTCCGGCTCACGGTCGATTCCGCGGACATCGGCGGCATCAATTCCAGCCGCTTTAGTTCCGCAGTCGCCTTTTCGTGAACTTCCTTCGGCATTCCTGCCGAATCCAATTTCTTTTTCAGCTCGTCCAGCTCGCTCTTTTCGCCGCGGCCGAGCTCCTTCTGAATCGCCTTCAACTTCTCATTCAGGTAGTACTCTTTTTGCGCCCGCTCCATCTGCCGCTTTACCCGCGTATTGATGTTGCGGTCCACATTCAACTTCTCGAGCTCAATCTCCAGAATGTCGCCGATGCGGTTCAGCCGCTCCAGCGGATCCACCGTCTCCAGCAAATCCTGCTTTTCATCCACGGGGAGCTGCAAATTCGCTGCAATCGTGTCGGAAAGCCGCGCTGGATCGTCCACTCGCGCCGCGGCAATCATCGTGTCGTAATTCAGGCTCTGCGACAGCTTGATAAATTGTTCGTACAGGTTGACCGTCTTCTCGACGACCTGCTGCACTTGCGGCGAAGGTTCGACCCGCGCGCTCAATAGCCGCACGGTCGCCCGGAAAAATCCTTCTTCCGTCGCCACGGAAACCGCCCGCGCCCGCTCCACGCCTTCCACCAAAACTTTTATGTTTCCGTCTGGCAGCTTCACGCTCTGCACAATGTTGGCCAGCGTCCCGACCGCGTAAATCTCTTCCGGCTTTGGATCATCCACCGACGCGTCGTGCTGCGTCGAAAGAAAAATCTTCTTGTCGCCCGCCAACGCTTCTTCCAGCGCGCGCACACTCGCTTCGCGTCCCACGATGAACGGCGTCATCTGCTGCGGGAAAATAACCATGTCCCGCACCGGCATCATCGGTACGCGCTTCATTTCCTGCTTTTCTCGAGTAAACATTCAGGCCCCTGAACTTCCGCCAAAAACTTTTTGTAGCGGCCGCCTTCCGAGGCGGATGCCTTCGCACTTATCCCGCTTTTTCGAGCAAACTCCAATTGATCTCGTGGCCGCGCACCATGTCCGCGGTCACCACAAATTCCTTCACCTTACGCTGCTGCATCGGCAGGTGATACATCAGCTCCAGCATCAAATCTTCCAAAATCATTCGCAAACCGCGCGCGCCCACTTTGCGGGCCAATGCCAGCTCGGCCACCGTCTCTATCGCATCATCCGTAAACCGCAGCCGCACATTTTCAAACTCAAAAAGGCGCTGATACTGCTTCAGCAGCGCATTCTTGGGTTCTGTCAGAATCTTTACGAGCGCGCCCTTGTCCAAATCGCTCATCACGCCCGCAACCGGCAACCGGCCCACAAATTCCGGAATCAATCCGTAGCGAATCAAATCCGTCGGCTGCACCTGTTCGAGAAGTTGCGTGTTTCGCTTCTGCGCGCTGGTCGGTGCTTGTTCCGTATGAAAACCCAGCGACCGTTTGCCGGCGCGCTTCTCGATAATCTTTTCCAAGCCCACGAACGCTCCGCCGCAGATAAACAGGATGTTGGTCGTATCTACTGCCGTAAATTCCTGGTGCGGATGCTTGCGTCCACCCTGCGGGGGCACATTGGCCACGGTGCCTTCCAAAATCTTCAGTAGCGCCTGCTGCACGCCTTCGCCGCTCACGTCCCTTGTAATCGAAGGGTTCTCATCCTTCTTCGCAATCTTGTCGATCTCGTCTATATAAATGATGCCGGTCTGCGCCTTCTGCACGTCGCCATCGGCTGCTTGCAGCAACTTCAAAATAATGTTTTCCACGTCTTCGCCGACGTAGCCTGCCTCGGTCAGCGTCGTCGCGTCCACAATCGCAAAGGGAACTTCCAGCATCCGCGAAAGTGTCTGCGCCAAAAGCGTTTTGCCGGTTCCCGTCGGCCCGATCAGCATAATGTTGGATTTACTCAAATCCACGTCGCCCGGCTGCTTGTTCAAAATAATCCGTTTGTAGTGGTTATAAACCGCGACCGCTAATTTCTTTTTCGTGCGGTCTTGCCCGATAACGTACGCATCCAAGAACTGTTTGATCTCCGGCGGGCGTGGAAGCCGCTTCGTCGGCGAGGTCGCTTGCTCACGCTTTTCATCTTCCAGAATCGTCTGGCAGACGTTGACGCACTCGTTGCAGATGTACGCCCGTGGGTAGTCCGAAGGCGAGCTGATCAGCTTTTCCACCTGTTCCTGCGTTTTGTGGCAGAAGGAACAGCGTAACGGCTCGTCTGTGGTGTACTTTTTCACTGGTGTGAAGGCCTCGCCTCCGCCGAACTTTAGCCGGAGTCTCTATCCCTCATTCTAGGCTGATTCGTTCCCTGTACCAAACGCGAAAACCGGAAGCGCTACTAACTGTTTGGAACATTAGACCCTACAGAACTTTGTCCCGTAAATCCCGATCAGCAATCCACTAACTATTTACCTAGCCGCACTTTCCCGCTTGTCGTTCATTAGGCCCGCTGCCAACCTAAAATCTATCATCTCGGCCGGAGTAGCCGGTTTTTTCTTGCATTGCGCCCTCTTCCATCGAAGGGCGCATGCCGGGCTACCGAGCGGAGGGATATTGGCTGGGTTTCAACCTCATCGCTACCGTCTGAACTCACCCAATCCGCATCCCTACTTATGCTTGTAAATAATCTCATCAATCATCCCGTATTCCTTCGCCTGTTCGGGATTCATGATGTAATCGCGCTCGACGTCCTTTTCGATCCGCTCAACCGCCTGGCCGCTGTGCTTGGCGATAATCTGGTTGATCGTCGTCCGCATCCGCAAAATCTCTTTCGCGTGTAAATCAATGTCGGTCGCTTGACCACCGAGGCCACTCATCCACGGCTGGTGAATCAGAATCCGCGCGTTCGGCAGTGCGAAGCGCTTCTTCGGCGCGCCACCTACCAGCAAAACCGCTGCAATCGACGCCGCTTGGCCCACGCAAGTCGTCACCACGTCGGGCTTCACGAACTGCATCGTATCGTAAATCGCGAATCCCGCCGTGATCGAACCGCCCGGCGAGTTGATATACAGCTGGATGTCTTTTTCCGGATCTTCCGCCTGCAAAAAGAGCATCTGTGCCGTCGCCAGATTCGCCACGTGGTCGTCGATCGGCGTTCCAATAAAGATGATGTGCTCTTTCAGCAGCCGCGAATAAATGTCGTAGGCGCGCTCGCCTCGGCTCGTCTGCTCCACTACCATCGGAACGAGGGTTGTAGCGCGATACTGGGAATCGTCGTAGTTTTTCATTTGTGTGATTGTTCTTGGACGCGCTCGCAGGAGCCCTGGTTATTTTCCTGCTGCTGCGGCCGCCGTGCGAATCTTGGCATTCTGCGCGAGCCAGTCGAGAGTTTTGTCACTCCGCAGCTTCGCTTTCATCCTATCCAGCGCTCCCTGCTTTGTCAAACGAGCGCGAATTGCTTCCACCGATTCGTTACTATGGCTCGCCGCGTGTTCGAGTTCGTGATTCACGTCTTCTTCGGTCGCGTCGATATTTTCGGTCGACGCTATCTTGTCGACGATCAATTCCGCCTTCACGTCTTCCTTGGCGCGTTCCGCTTGCCGGTTCCGCAGCGTTACCCAGTCGACATTTACCGCGCGAGGGTCAACGCCTTGCTGCGCGAGCGACCGCACGACCCGTTCCAGCCGCGCATCCATCTGATGCTCGACCAGCGATTCGGGGACAGGGAAGTCGTTCACCTTGATCAGCTCCGCGATGATTTTTTCGCGCTGCAAGTCCTTTTGCCGGTGATCCCGCTCATGCACCAGGCTCTCTTTGATCTTCGTCTTCAGTTCGTCGAGCGAAGTTGCGTCGCTCACGTCTTTCGCAAATTCGTCGTTCAGTTCCGCTAGTTTCTTCGTCTTGATGCCGATCACATCCGCCGCGTAGTTGTATTTCTTTCCCGCCAATTTCTGGTCCGGATAATCCGCCGGATATTCGACGGCAAATTCCTTATGGTCGCCAACATTCGCGCCACGCAAATTTTCGTTGAACGGTTCCATCGTTTCTTCCGCTCCGACGTGACACATCACGTTGTCGGCTTGCAGCGGTTCGCCGCCGCCTTCCGGAGTTCCGATCAATTTCAATTGCACGAAGTCGTTGTTTTCCACCGCCCGGCCTTCGACCGGAGAAAATGCAGCCGCCCGCTCGCGGGTTTCTTCGAGTGCCTTGGCTACGTCTTCGTCCGTTATTTCCATCGAGGGCATTTCAATTTCGAGATTCTTGTAATTCGCCAGTTCAAATTCCGGCAGCACTTCAAACACGGCGCGGAATTTCACGGCTTGACCTTCGTTGTAGTCGAGCTTGTCAACTTGCGGCTGCGAAACTGGCGTCAGTTTTTGCTCCGCCACCGCTTTTTCCACGGTTTCGGGGACGAGAGATTGCAGCACTTCGCCTTTAATCTCTTCCGCAAAGCGCTTCTTGATCAATGTGATCGGAGCTTTTCCTGGGCGGAAACCCGGCACGCGTGCCACGCGCATCAATTCCTTCGCTACTTTATCCGTCGCTTTCGACACTTCCTCCGCGGGGATTTCCAGTTCCAGTTCGCGGCGGCATGTTGCTTCTGCCATGCGGCTATCCTCTTTTCTTACTTTTCGCTTGATTCAGATCAGGGCCAACGAGGCGAGACCGGCGTGCGTTTTCCCTGCAACGCGAACCAACAGTATAAGTGACGCACAAAACAGCGTCAATCGCGCGGCCCCAACCGCGTGATGACATTCTGTTGTCCGATTCAATATCCGTTCAGTCTGCCGCCGCGGAATGGCCGATGCCGCGAGTCAGATCGGCATGGAGCAGGCGGTGGAAAAGATGCTCGCCAGCCTCGCGGCGGACGGAGAGACGCCCGGCGACGTAAGCGCGGGAGCCGAGGCCGCGCTGAACGGAGTCGCAGATGGCTTCGTCCTCATCCTGAACTTTTTCGCTGACTTTGACGCTAGCCTGATTTTTCTTTTCGGCTTTTTTGCTGACGTCAGAGAAATAGTAGTCGAAGACGACGGCACATTTATCGACGGCGAGCGGGATGACCAGATTCGTGTCCATGACCCCTTCGTAGGCGTTGAGCATGAAATTCGGATAGATCCACAGATAGAAGGCGCGGCCCTGGCGCGTGGCGGCGACGTCTTTCTTTGATTTGGAACTGGAACTGAGCGGACTGGATTGCAGGCAGGAGCGCTCGAAATTTTCGATGGTGTAGCTGGTGTACTCGATGACGCTGCTGAGGCCTTTGTGGGCGTGCGGAACGTGATAGCCGCCGTCGAGATAGTTATCGACATAAACCTTCCAATTGCATTGCAGCGTGTAGACGCGGCGGTCGAAGAATTTAAGTTTCCTGGTGAGTTGAAGAGGCGCGACGAGTTCGGGGACTTTGCCGAGAAAATTCTGGAGCGAGGTTGCTTTGCCGTTGAGATTGACGTAGACGAAATTTTCCCAGGTGTCGACGGCGATGGGGACGAGGCCGTTCTTTGAACGATCAAAATCGCAGACGCCGTCAAATTCGACCATACCTTTGAGGGCACCATCGGTGCCGTAGGTCCAGCCATGGTAGGGGCAACGGAAATTCTTGGCGCAGCCTTGCGGCTCGGTGACAACGGCGGCGGCGTGATGACGGCAGACGTTGTAAAAGGCGCGGAGTATGTTGTCGTCGCCGCGCGCGACGACGATGGGTTCACCAGCGAGATCCGTGGTGAAGAAATCGCCTTTGTTGGCGACTTGGCCGAGGCGGCCGGCGACTTGCCAAGCGTTGGCGAAAACGGATTCCTGTTCGAGACGGGCGATGCCGGGATCGAAATACCAGGGCGAAGGAATGGTCCAGGCCTTTTCGAGCGGGTTGTCGGGATTGTAGAGGTTGAGAAGGGACGAGAGACTACGCTGCATGATGGCTCCTCGGCGAACAAACCGGATGAGTGCGCTCTCTTTTTATCGCGAAAGGGGATAAGAGGGTAAGAAAAGTTGGAAAGGAGGGTTACCCCCTCGCCCGTTTTGCGCAAGTGCGTACTCTAAAGGATTTAAAGTAGTTGAATTGTGATTGTCGCAGTCGAGTCGAAATCTGGGGAATAGTTTGGCTGGGTTAGAACCAAGCACCGTTCTGCAAGCCTTACTGGCCAAAAACCAACAGAGTGAAGGTCTTGGAAATGACTGTAGGCCAGGGATGGGGATGCTCGGGCGTGGCAGGCGGGGGAGGACCGAAGTCGGCAGTTACGGTGTAGACGTTATGGGATTTTGGGTCGAGAGTCATGGTTCGTGCGCCTTTTTGCGTGGCGATGGTTTGGACGACGGTGTATTTGTCGGGCGCGTCCTGGTGGGCGACCGTGATGGTGCCGTCGCCGCAGGAGGCGAATGCGAGGCCGGTTGCGGGATCGAAGCGATTGGCGTCCACGCCTTTGCCGATGGGGACGGTCGCGACAACTTTGCCGCTCGTGTAGTCGACCATGGCCATCAATTGATTGCGGCAACCGACGAAGAGCCGCTTGCGTACGACGTCAATCGCCATGCCGGCCGGATCCTTGCAGGGAGCGGTGGACCAGGTGTGCAACACTTTTAGAGTTGTCGAATCGAAAGCGACGATCTGATCTTTGTCTTCCACGTTTACGAAAACATGGCCTTCGCCGTCGGTCTGCGCGGTTTCCGGTTTGCCGCCGAGAGGGATGGTTCCGACGACTTTGCCCGAGGCGGTGTCGATCGCGGTTGCGTCTTTAGTGCCGCCGCCGTTGAACGTAAAAACGCGTTTCGTGGAGGCATCGTAGAGAATGGCGTCGGGGTCTTTGCCTGAAAGATCGATTGCGCCGACTGGCTGCAATTTTTCCATGTCGAGGACGGCGACGGAACCTTCCGCGCTGAGGAAGGCGCGCTTGAGTTCGGGAGCGAAGACGATGGCGTGTGTTTCATGGACGCCGGCGATGTCGGCCAGCTGCCTCCCTGCCGAGTCCACGACGACAATATGATCGCCGCGTGGGATGAAGATGTGGCCGGTGGTTGGGTCGACGTCAAAGTAGTCCCAGCCGCCTTCTCCCCCAAGAGTGAGTTTCGTGACCAACTTGTAGTCGGTGGT
>Ga0247669_1000514_pt1 | contig 15296 bp, 13 predicted proteins | sample CNK10_metaG_FD_182734 | JGI IMG/M metagenome (GOLD analysis project Ga0247669, IMG submission 182734) | Soil microbial communities from Purdue University Martell Research Forest, Indiana, United States - CNK10 | ecosystem: Environmental > Terrestrial > Soil > Temperate forest > Bulk soil...
TCGCGCAACCTCGCCACAGTTGGTGGCGGTCACTTTGGTCGGCGTCTTAAGCGCGCTGGCGCTCTTGCTCTCCGCCATCGGTCTGTATGGCGTAATGTCCTACGCTGTTTCGCAGAGTACCCGCGAGCTCGGGCTGCGCATGGCCCTCGGCGCAGGAGCGGCCAATCTGTTGCGTCTCGTAATGTCGCGTGGCTTGCTATTGACTGGCGGTGGTGTGGTCCTCGGTGCGGTCGCGGCACTCAGCCTGACGCGCCTCCTCGGCAACCTTTTATACCACGTGAGTCCGCGCGACCCTCTGGCCTTTGCTTCCGCCCTAATCGTAATGACATTCGTCGCCGTCGCCGCCTGTTTCCTCCCCGCGTGGCGCGCCACCCGCACCGATCCAGTCCGCGCCCTCCGCGCAGAATGATTCTTGGCCTATTTATAATTGTGTCAGCTCAGGTTTGAAATCTTCTTCCGTTTTTTATTGCAGCTGGCAGGGACGAATCAGGCTGGCGTTCCGTTGATCGGGACGACTTATATGTCGTAGTCGTAATATTTCCGTACGCTCAACCATGTGACGGGCTGATCCTGGAAGTTCACTCCGATACTATAGCGGTCGTCTGGCAGCCTCTGGCAGTAAACCACCTGTCCGCAGGCCGAATGTCCGTTCAACAAGGTAATCCATAAAGGGTCGCCAGGTTGCCAAGCATGTTTCGAGAATATGCGCGCGCCGCGTTGACTGATGTTATCCGTGTAGGTTCTTTCTTCCCCATTGACGCCCGCGTGCGCATAAGGTGCGAGGCGCACAGGCACAATGATCGGCAGCCGCCTTTCCATTCTGCCGTTCAGCTGCGGGTCCAAAGGCATTTTGCTCAGACCTCAATTGGGCACACCTGATACGTTGTGGTGCTTCGATTCGGCTAGGAAACATACAAGCTGATCTCCAGCTGGGCGGGATCTGGCGTGCCGGCAATTCCCTGTCTGCTCCGACGATTGGCTTCTTGATCAGTCTCCTGAAAACGTCGCCACCAAATTCGCGTCTCCAGTTGGATACCATGAGTCCGCCCCGTCAGCAATCGAGTCAAAACCTTAGTACTTTAGTTTTGACTACCCGACTCAGTCTCATGCGCTAGTCGATTACAGCCTCCACCTGAAGAAGCTTTCGGGTTATCTCCGGCTTCCTCATCCTTCTTCCATGGATAGAATTGCACCTACCCGTCCGATGTAAAAGTGAAAGACGAGCACGAGAAGCGATGAGTAGGGGAATGTAGATGACCCATTTTGGTGCTGGGGAACGTACTGATTTTGCTGCCGACAATTGGCAACATGCAATGCAGAGACACTTGGGCACGGGTTCCATATGCCGCGTGCAGACGCTAGCACAATGCCAGAGAGTACCGAAGGCGGTGCGTCGAACCTGCCCACCGCCCGCAGAAAGAGTTCAGGAATCATGTCAGGAATCGTGCTGTGTGATCGAGCTGCTATTCGACAGTTTTACGCAGCCGGCCCGGGCAGGCATGCGCTCATCCGGAATGAGCATCCGGCAAATGCTTTACCGGGTTGAATCCTATCAGATCGATCTCCAACTCGAAGCGCATCCGGAACGCAATCTCCTCGTTGTCACTGGCCAATTGTTGGACGTTAGCCAGCCGGAGGTCGTTGCTCACGACGTGCAAGTCACGCTCTCCGATGGCGGAGAAAGCGTTGTCAAGACGATGACGAACGAGCTTGGCGAATTTCGCGGAGAGGTCGAAAACTCCGGCGATTTGGATCTTTCTTTCCTTGTCCGCGGTGGAAAACCCTTCGTCATTTTCCTCCGCAGCGCCCTCGGAATTCAGCCCTCCTCCCGCTGATACTGCTCCTCCGCGCAAATCATGCTCACGAGGACGATTGTTCCGAATTCCCGTGAGTTGAATTACATGCTTTATCAATTGTGTCGAATCGTCGGATTCGCATGCATATAGTTGCGCTTTTCTTCGCTCTTCCGCCGCGATATACGTTGTTATCCCGAGCCAGCCTGGGGACGGCCAAGGGAAGGCTAGCCTACAACGTATGCACACAGTGTTTGACGGAGAGGCCGCTATAAATATTGGAGTTCAGCGAGATTCACGCAGAGCATCGAGCCACTGCACAAAGGTGTCACTGGAGCCGGAATCGACCTCCAGAGCCTGAAGGCCCATTCCCAGTTTCGGCTTTAACACACGAACTACGGCGAGCATCATCACATCTTGGTTTTTGTGCTTCAGTGTCAGGCGGACACGCGTTCCAATCTCCAGCGACTCCCGCGCACAGACAAAGCACCCATCGAGTGAGATATCCGAAGTCATGCCAGAAAGGCGAGCACCAGATTTTAAATCGACAATCTCGGCATGGGCTGCAAAGGAGTACCGAGGTGCATACCGGTGGTCACGAAGGTCGGATTTTGTGGCGGGCGAATCGCTCACCTCTTTTCGTTTGCGCGAGAGCTGACTCTCGATCCGCGCCAGGGCTACGGGAAAGTCAATCGGTTTCGTCAGATAATCGTTGGCACCTAGATTTAACGCCCTGAGAATGTCTTCCCTCTGGTTCCTGGCAGTCACCATGATAATGGGCAGCTGGCTAGGCGAATAATCCTTGCGCAGCATCTTCAAGGCATCAAAGCCGCTGACCTCCGGCATCTCGATATCCAGGAGCACTAAATCCAATCCATTTTCTTTGACGTGTTGCATGAGCTGCCGCGCATTTTCCGCGACGTCAACCAGATAGCCGCTGCGTGACAGCCGGCGCGCAAGCATGTCCCGGTTCATTTCATTGTCATCTACGACCAGCAGACGGTTTTGCTGCGGACTCATGAAAGTTTCCTCGCGGCCACGATTCAAGCGAGCTCCCTAATGACTTCTACTTATAAGGGTTGCTTTGGCGCGGGAAAATGGGCCTTTCGTGGCGTTCCCGTCTGCCATCATGTTAATACACTTGACGCGCGACGCTTTCCGATAAAGACCCTTAGTCAGACTGGTAACCGCATCATTTGCAACGCTTTGCCGAACAGCAATCAAATTAGAGCCCATTAGCGGGATGGGCAGAATCTCCAAACCAAGGCCGAGCGGAGCCGAGGGATCGGCAGTCTAGGGACCTCTCTTCCACTCGTTTACCTCGAGCGTATCCCGCAAGAGGCCGCTGGCTACATTCTTCCTTCGTCTGCTACAATAAAGGGTCTCGTTTTACAAAATCTTTCATCAGCAGGAACCGACATGGCACTGAAGTGTGATCTCTGCGGCAAAGGGCCGCAATATGGCAACGTGGTCAGCCACGCCAACAATACCCGCCGCCGCCGCTGGAACCCGAACCTCAAGCGCGTTCGCGCCGTCGTTGCGGGCACTCACAAGCATCTTCGCGTTTGCACTGCATGCATCCGCGCCGGCAAAGTAATCAAGGCCGGAGCTTCCCGCGCACCAAAAGCGGCTTGAGCCAAACTCTTTGAACTCGATGCGCCCGAAACTAGCGCGGCTGGTCCACTCTCGCACCACGAGCGTTCTGCTCGCGGCCGTTTGGGTTCTTCCGCTTGCGGGCTGCAATCAGACTCGCCAGCCTGCACCGGACGTTTGGGCCACCGTGAATGGAACAGACATCAAGCGCGATGAAGTCGACAAGTATTACCGCACGCGCGTCAGTCCCGAAGGCCAGGAACCATCGCAGGAAGAATCGCTCTCGCTCAAGCTGAATATTCTGGATGAACTCATCAACAACGAAATTCTTCTCGAACGCGCGAAAAAACTGAATCTCGTCGCGAGCGACGGTGAAGTCGAAGACAAATTCACCGAAATGAAAAGTCCGTTCACCGAAGATGAATTTCACCGCCAGTTGAAGGATCGCGGAATCACGGTGGACGATCTAAAAAGCGATCTGCGCCGCCAGCAATCCATCACGAAATTGATGAACCGCGAAGTCGTCGCCAAAATCAGCATCAGCGATCAGGACATTGCCGATTTCTACGCCTCGAACAAGCAGCAATTCAACGTCGCCGAGCCGCAATATCGCATCGCGCAAATCGTCGTAACGCCGCGCAAGGAACCCGTCATCCGCAATCGCAAAAACGACGACGCCACCAACGAAGCGGAAGTCAGCCGCAAAGTGAAAATGCTCATGGACCGCCTGAACAGCGGCGCCGATTTCGCCACGCTCGCCATGGATTATTCCGAGGACGTCAATTCAGCCGCGACCGGCGGAGATCTCGGCTACGTGCCCGAGTCTTCTTTGAATCAATCCGATCCGACTTTGAAGCGCGTCGTGATGGGCTTGAAGGCGGGAGAAGTCAGCCAGCCGGTGCAGTTAAAAGACGGTGTGCGAATTCTGAAACTCGTCGCCCGCGAAGCTCCCGGCCAGCGTGGCATCGCCGATCCGCAAGTTCAACAAACGATTCGTGACACGCTGAAAAACCGCAAAGAGCAATTATTGAAGGCCGCGTATCTCGCCACGGTTCGCGATGAAGCGAAAGTGACAAACTATCTCGCGCGCCAGGTGATTGAAGCGGCCGGACGTCTGCCCGAAGCCGCAAAAACTTCCTTCCCTTCAAAACAAGGCACGCCGCAAAATTAACTTCTTATTTAGCTAGGGTACCGTCTTAGTCGACCCAGGCCAGAACTTCTCCGGCATTCACCGCCTGGCCTTCTTTTACAAAAAACTTTTCCACGCGCCCGCTCTTCGGCGAACGGATTTCGTTCTGCATCTTCATCGCTTCCACAACCAGCAAGCCTTGGCCAACTTCCACAGCATCTTCCGCCTGCACCAGGACCCGCACAATCTTCCCGGGCATCGGCGCAACGATCTGCTGCCGTCCTTCGGCTTCGAGCGCCCCGTGGCGCCGCCCGCGCCACGCACGCGGATCGTCCACTTCTGCAAGGTACTCCGCCAGGCCGGTATGCAGGACGAGCGAACCGTCCGGCATCGGCGCGACACGGACTTCGTACGATTCGCCTTCGATCAAAATTGAAAATGTGTTCGTCGCAATTTCGACGGCGTCGGCGTCGAGCATTTTTCCGTCGAGAGAAATTTTAAGCTTCTCCGAATTGCGCGTGAGTTCCACGACGCGCGGCTTTCCTCCGATGCGCACTTCGAATTTCATGGCATGCGATCCGTCTGACGCGTGCGGCCTTCCATTTTCCAGCGTGAATATTTTTCCGTGGCTGCTGGAACGGAAGCGGAGTCGTGCGAGGCGTGCCAAAGCGCCGCCGCGATTGCAGCGGCATCGGCTGCGCGCGAATCAACATCGGGAGCCGCGTGCGGACGCGTCAGCATTTCGTCAAGCCACTTTGTGTGAATTTCGGAGCGGAGAAAATCGGGCTCGACAAGAATTCTGCGGAAGAGCGCGGTGTTCGTCTTGATTCCCGTTACCGAATATTCTTCGAGCGCGCGGCGCAAACGCGCAATCGTTTCTTCGCGGCTGTTGCCCCAGGCAATCAACTTCGCGAGGAGCGGATCGTAATCCATCGGAACGGTCCAGCCGGAGTAGACGCCTTCGTCGAGACGAATTCCGGGGCCGCTCGGGGCGCGGCGCGAAAGAATTTTTCCGGGAGACGGGAAAAAATTGTTCTCGGGATCTTCCGCGTACAGGCGGACTTCCATAGCGTGGCCGCGTGGAGTGATGGATTCCCACGCGAACGGAAGACGGTGGCCCGCGGCAATTGCGATTTGCAATTTGACTAAATCGAGGCCAGTCACTTGCTCCGTAACGGGGTGCTCGACCTGGAGGCGCGTGTTCACCTCGAGGAAGTAGTAGTTGTAATGCGCATCGACAAGGAATTCGACGGTCCCGGCATTCACGTAACCACCGGCGCGCGCGATGCGCACGGCGGCGTCACCCATGCGTTTGCGCAATTCCGGCGTCATGATGGGCGAGGGAGCTTCTTCGATCACTTTTTGATGGCGGCGCTGCACAGAACATTCGCGTTCGCCGAGAGAGACCGTTCGGCCATGCGCGTCAGCGAGAATTTGAATTTCGATGTGGCGCGGTTTTTCCAGGTATTTTTCAAGGAATACGCTGGGATTTCCGAACGCATTCATGGCTTCGGACGAGGCGTCTCTAAACGCGGACATGAATTCTTCGTCGCTCGAAACCAGCCGCATGCCTTTTCCGCCGCCGCCCGCGACCGCTTTCAGCAAAACCGGAAACCCCATTCTCTGCGCCAGCGCGCGCGCCTCTTCTGGCTTTTCAATCGGATCGTTTGTTCCGGGAACGGTGGGAACATCCACTCCACGAGCCAGCGAGCGGCCAGCGGTTTTTGAGCCGAGCGCTTCCATCGCCTCGGCTGACGGACCGATAAAAGTGAGCGAAGCAGCTGAACAGGCGCGAGGAAGAGCTGGGTTTTCCGCAAGAAAGCCATAGCCGGGATGTACCGCGTCACAGCCAGCACGCCGCGCGACATTCATTAGTTTATCGAGGCAGAGATAGCTTTCGCGCGAAGGAGCGGGACCGATGGGGTAGGCTTCGTCGGCGAGGCGAACGTGGAGCGAATTGCGGTCCACGTCGCTAAAAACGGCGACGGATTTGATGCCGAGCTCGCGGCAGGCGCGGATAATGCGCACGGCGATTTCGCCGCGATTGCCGATGAGAATTTTGCGGAACATTATTCGTTCGAGGGTTTGTAAGTTCAAACCCCGGGCTCCCTGGGCTTGAGCAGCGGGAAAAAGCTTAGCACGCGAGGGAAACAAGCAAAGCTCGACATTAGGCGCGCGTGTCCAATTGTTTGCGAATGGATTGAGCTCTGGGGAAACCTGACGGTAAGAGATCGGATACTAAAGCTTAAGACCGTCGAAGGAGCTTTGATTCCACAGGCAGGCGGCGAATACGCACGCCCGTCGCGGCGAAGATGGCATTGGCGACGGCGGGGGCTAGAGGCGGCACACCGGGTTCGCCCATGCCGCCAGGGCGTTCCGAGCTGGGAACGATGTGCACTTCGATGTCGGGAGATTGGTCCATGCGCAGGACGCGGTAATCGTGAAAATTGCTTTGCTCCACGGCGCCATCTTTAATCGTGATCTCGCCAGTGAGCACAGGAGTCAAAGCAAAGTTGACAGCACCTTCGGCCATTGCCCGTACACCATCGGGATTCACGGCGGTGCCGCAGTCAACGGCGCTAACGACACGGCGAACGCGAGTCCCTCCGTCCTTGTCCACGGAAACTTCCGCAACGTGAGCGATGTAACTGCGAAACGAGAAGTGGCAAGCAATGCCGCGTCCCCAGCCTGCAGGGAGCGCCTTACCCCAGCCTGACTTTTCCGCAGCGAGTTGCAAGACACCGCGAAACTTTCGCCGATCGAGGTTTTCCTCACCTGGCTTCGCGTCGCCGCGCAACAGGTTCATGCGAAATTCGTAAGGATCCTTGCCGGCTGCGTGCGCCAGTTCATCAATGAAACATTCCACGGCAAAGGCGTTGAAAGAACTCTCGACTGAGCGCCACCACGCGCGTGGCACAACAGAAGGAATCGGGACGTAATCCACGCGGACGTTTTGGCACGAATAAGGAGGGTCGGCGCCTCCAACCTCCGCGAGGTGTCCGGGATCTTTCAAACTCTCGATAGAATCAAATACCTGCCGGATGGACGTTGTAAGCAACCGGTGTGACCATGCCGAAACATTTCCTTGCTGGTCGAGGCCTCCGAGCATGCGATGGTAGGAATATTCGCGATAGAACCCGTGTTGGATGTCGTCCTCACGCGTCCAGAGCAACTGGACGGGTTGCTTGCATTGACGGGCCACTTGCCAGGCTTCGGCGGCGTAATCCCATTGCGCGCGACGTCCGAAAGATCCGCCCGAGAGCGTCATATGAACGATTATTTTGTCCTTGGGCAATCCAGAAAGGGTCGAAATCTCGTCCTGAATCACGTTCGCCCATTGTGTGGGAGACCAGATCTCAATTTCACGCTCTCGAACGTGCGCCGTGGTATTCATCGGTTCCATGGTGGCGTGCGCGGCGAAGGGCAATTCGTATGTCGCGACGACTTTCTTCGCCGCGCTGTCCAAAGCCTTGTCCACATCGCCTCGATCGATGGAGATAAACGTGGGAGGGCCAGAAGCCAGCGGTTCCAGCGAACCGCGCAAGCTGCCAGTGGTCTCTGTTCCGCCGGGCCCCTTATTCCAATTCAGTCTTAGCGCCTTGCGGCCCTGAATTGCCGCCCAAGTCGAATCGGCCACGACGGCAACTCCGCCCGCCGTGTTGAGGTTTCGACCGCCGTAGCTGCAGATGTCCAGGAAACCGAGTGGCGGAACAGGAAAGACAGCTCGCACTCCGGGAATGTCTTTGGCCGCGGCAGCGTCGAAGTTCACAAGTTTCCCGCCAAAATGCGGACAGCGAGCGATGACGGCGTAGAGCATATCCGGAACTTTTACGTCAATCCCGAACCCGGCGCTGCCATCGACTTTGCTTGGCGTATCAACGCGCGGCGTAGGCTTGCCAATGAGACGAAACTCTTTCGGCTCTTTCAGCGGTACCGCATCGGGGCTGAGGTCAGGGAGTTGCATTGCGGAATCCGCGAGTTCGCCATAGGTGAAGCGTCGATTGGTGGGAACGTGAATTACAGTACCGTTTTCGGCGCGGCAGTCCTTTCTATCGGCGCGCCATTTCCCTGCCGCAGCTCTCAGAAGCATTTCGCGAGCCTGGGCACCTGCTTTGCGCACGGTGTCCCAACCTGTGACGGTGCCGCCGCTGCCGCCGGTCGCCAAACTCTTATAGACGTCAGAAATCGTAGGAGCTTGCTCAATTTGAAGAGCTGCCAGATCAATTTCAAGCTCTTCGGCCAGCAGCATCGCTTCAATTGTTCGCTGGCCCTGGCCCATCTCCGGCTTTTCAACGAGCAGAATGATCCGGTTGTCTGGCGTGATGCGAATCCAAGCGTTCGGCTCGAAGGCTTTTGACTCTATGCCCGATGAAAATCTCTGAGCCTCGCCGCGCAGCGGCAGATAAAATCCGAGAACAAACGCCGCGCCGCCGGAAACACCAGCCTTGAGAAACTCGCGCCGGTTGAGTTCGGCTTGCAATGGCATCAAGTTTCCTCCCCGGCAGCGCGGTGAATCGCGCGCCTGATTCTGCAATAGGTTCCACAGCGGCAGATATTGCCTGACATCGCTTGGTCGATTTCGTCCCTCGTTGGGTGAGGATTTTTGGCGAGAAAGGCCGCCGCCTGCATGATTTGCCCGGACTGGCAGTAGCCACATTGCGGAACTTGCTCCGCGACCCAAGCTCTCTGGACGGGATGACTGCGATCGGTGGAAAGTCCTTCAATGGTTGTGATCTTTTTTGCACCTACAGATCCAACCGAAGTTTGGCACGAGCGGACTGCGTTTCCATCAAGATGCACAGTGCAGGCGCCGCATAGCCCCATGCCGCAGCCGAATTTCGTGCCGGTCAGATTCAAACAGTCGCGAAGAATCCACAGGAGGGGAGTTTCCGGCGCGGCCTCGACGGCGTGCGCGCTGCCGTTCACGACAAGACTGATGCGAACCATGGCTTCACCCGCCATCGATTTTCGTGGTCACGTTAAGAGGCTGCGCCGCGGCAACGGTACGGTTTTGGGATGAATCGTCGAAAACCAGTGATGGATCGTAGCCGACGCCGGTATTTGCGCCGCATGGGGAATTTAGAGTTACGATTTGCTTTGGAGTCTATTCATGGCGTTCGAATCGGGGCCTTCCCGGACCAAGCGGTTGCTGATTGCGGCAGGGTGGTTGCTGGTTGTAATTTTCTTCGGCACCCAGTGGTACGGTTACGACGCCGCGCACGGTTTTAGCGATCCGTTTTTCTACTATTTGGGCTGGGCTTGCTATCTGTGGGGCGTGATCACGCCGTTTGTCTTGTGGCTTGCGTGGAAATATCCGATTGATTCGGAAAGTTGGCGGCGCGCGATTCCGCTGCACGTTGCGGCCAGTCTGCTGTTGACGGCTGGACCGCTTTCCGTGGAGGCGGGTTTCGCGTGGCTTCGCGCCGGAGACCAGTGGACGCTGGCGGCAGCCGTGCTGCACTACCTTAAGCAGCACTTGCAAATTGCTATGTTGAGCTACTGGATTTTGGCCGGGGCGGTGCAGTTCTATCGCGTTTACGACCAAGCAAGGGCGCGAGAACTCCGCGCGGCGCAACTTGAGGCGCGACTGGCCGAGGCACAGATCGAATCCCTGCGCACGCAATTGCAGCCGCATTTTTTGTTCAACACGCTCCAAGCTGCCACGACCCTGCTGCATGAGGATCCCAACGGAGCCGAAGACATACTGCTGCGGCTCAGCGAATTACTGCGCATTTCCCTGGAGGAGATGCGCACGCAAGAAATTCCACTGGCCCGGGAAATCGAATTTCTCGAGCACTACGTCTTGATTCAGCAAAGGCGATTCGGGGACCGCTTGCGATTCGAGTTTCAAATTGACGCGGGATTGTTCGACTGTGCGGTTCCGGCGCTGGTGTTGCAGCCGCTTGTGGAGAATGCCATTCAGCACGGAATCAGCAGACACAAGGAAGACGACGTTGTCACCATCCGAGCGATTCGCAATCGAACCAGCCTGGAGCTGGAAGTCGCGAACCTTACCAGCTCTTTGGGTGACGCGGCGGAGCGATTGGCATCGCGGGGCATGGGGCTGTCTAACACGCGAGAGCGCCTTAGGCAGCTTTATGGCGGGCTGCAGACATTTCATTTATTCGACTTAAAGCCGAGAGGTGTTTGTGTGCGGCTTTCGATACCGATACGACAACTTCCATCGTTTGAGAGCGCGCACGCGAATGTGGTGGGATTGTGAAGATTCGGACTTTGATCATTGACGATGAGCGTTTGGCCCGCAACGGGCTCTTGCGATTTCTGAAAAATGACACAGAAGTGGAAGTCGCCGGAGAGTGCGTGGACGGAGAGTCCGCGGTGCGCGCGATTCTCGGAAAACGACCCGAGTTGGTGTTCCTTGACGTGCAAATGCCGGAGATAGACGGTTTTGAAGTTGTACGGCGGGTTGGTCCTGAAAAGATGCCGGTCACGGTCTTCGTCACAGCGTTTGACCGCTATGCGGTTCGAGCGTTCGAAGCGAACGCGATTGATTACCTGCTTAAACCCGTCGGAGAGGACCGATTCCGGAAAGCCCTCGCGCGGGCAAAAGAACGCATAGCGCCGAAACAGTCCGAAGATGCGGCCCAGCGGGTCCGCGCGATCTTGGAACAAGTCAAACGCCGGGCAGAATACGCAGAATTCCTGCCGGTGCCGGAAAATGGGCGCATTGTTTTCGTGAAAACGAAAGAGATTGACTGGATTGAAGCGGACGGGAATTACGCGCGGCTGCATACAGGAAGCCGCACGCACGACATTCGCGAAACCCTGGCGACTCTGGAGCGCAAACTCAATCCGCGCGACTTCCAGCGGATTCACAGGTCAACGATCGTCAACGTCCATATGATCAAGGAAATTCAACCGTGGTTCCACGGGCATCACTTGGTGTTGCTGGAAAACGGGCAGAAGTTGAGGCTGAGCCGTTACGAACGCGAAGTCGCCAAACGATTTGGACTTTAGACGCCACTTTTCGCAAAAGAGAGCCTGGCTTTCCAAGGTAAACAATTCGCTTAATGGCTACATCCGGCGGAGCCTTCTTGGCACGAGCGCGCGGGGCCGATGAGATACGCTTCATCCGCTAGACGAACGCGGAGGAGTTGCGGTCTACTTCGCTGAAAACGGCGACGGATCTGATGCCGAGTTCGCCGCAACCTCTCCTCTTGACAACCAAGATGAGAGGCGTATGCTCCTCTTGATTGTCAGGAGAAGCATGACAATGACCGATCAACCGAGCGACCTCGTCCAAGGAACGCTGGACATGCTCATATTGAAAACGCTGGCGTTGGAGCCCATACACGGATATGGGATCGCCGTGAGAATCGAACAAATGAGCAAAGGAGTTTTTCACGTCAACGCCGGGTCGCTTTTTGTGGCTGTCGAGCGGCTACAACGCGCGGGAATGATCAGGAGCGAATGGAAAACCACTGAAAATAGCCGGCGGGCAAAATACTACGCACTGACCGAACAAGGCCGAAAGAAGCTCAATTCCGAAACTCGGGAATGGAACAGGCAAGTGGCGGCGATTGCCAGAATTTTGGAAGCGTCGTAAGGATAGCCATGTCTTTGGTTCGAAATATAGCCAGCGGCCTAAGAACCTTGTTCCGGAAAGAGCAAGTCAGTCGAGAACTGGATGAAGAGCTAAACGGGTTCCTGGACATGGCTGTCGAAGAAAAGATGAAGCAGGGGATGAGCCGCAAGGACGCACTTCGCGCGGTGCGGCTGGAACGAGGAAACGTCGAGGTTGCCAAGGAAACAATTCAGGCGGCGAGATGGGAATCTTTCGTGGAGACCCTGCTCTGGGATATACGCCACGCGCTACGGCGCTTGCGGATGTCCCCGGCGTTCACGAGCGCAACGGTTCTGACGTTGGCGCTGGGCATCGGCGCAACCACTTCGATTTTCACTTTAGTTCACACTGTTCTGTTGAAGTCGTTACCAGTGGCGAATCCTGGCGAACTGTATCGTTTGGGGAAAGAATCGCGGTGTTGTTACCATGGCGGGTATAGCCAGGAAAAAGAGTTCTCCCTGGTTTCCTACGACCTGTACAAATACCTTCGAGACAATACCAAAGGCTTTTCGGAACTAGCGGCGTTCCCGTCATCGGAACTGCTCCTGGGTCTCCGACGCACGGGCACATCAGAAGCTGCCCAAGGCTATCCAGGTGAGTTCGTCTCTGGCAATTATTTCTCCATGTTCGGCATAAAAGCGTATGCCGGGCGCGCGCTTACCGATGCGGATGATCAACCCAACGCTCCTCCCGTCGTCGTGATGAGCTATCGCCTCTGGCAGCAGAAATATGGATCGGGCCCGTCAGTTATCGGCGGCGTTTTCGATATTGATGGAAAGCCATTCACCGTCGTAGGAATCACTCCCCCCGGCTTCTATGGCGATAGCCTGCGCACCAGTCCGCCCGATTTGTTTCTACCTCTGAATACCGAACCGTATGTCCAGAGCGACGCCGATTTGAATAAGGTCGACACGCATTGGTTAGAGTTGATTGGCCGTATCCAGCCAGGCGCGAACCCCGCATCCATAGGGGCCGAAATGCGGGTCGAGCTCAAGCAGTGGCTGCGTTCGCACTGGAGTGACATGAGCGCGAACGATCGCGCGCGATTTCCCGAACAAACGCTGTACCTGACTCCTGGGGGCGCAGGCATCACGGCCATGCGCGAGCAATACGAGCACTGGCTTCTCATCCTTATGATGGTTTCAGGCTTCGTTTTGCTGATAGTCTGCGCGAACGTCGCCAACCTCATGCTTGTTCGCGGGATGGAACGGCGGAGACAGACATCGTTGAGCATGGCCCTGGGAGCGCAAACTCCCCGAATTCTGAGGCAGCCTCTCACCGAAAGTTTCTTACTCGCGTCGTTTGGTGGAGCGGCGAGCCTGGTGATTGCATTCGCGTGTACGCTCCTGATTCTACACTTCGCATTTCCAGTTTTCGGCGGCTTCGCGAGCGTGCCGATCAGCGCGTCGCCTTCCAAACCAGTCCTGCTGTTCGCCTTCGTTGTTTCGCTGTTGACCGGAGTTGCGTTCGGCGTCGGCCCCGCGTGGATGGCCACGCGAGCAGACCCAATCGAAGCGCTTCACGGAAGCGGTCGCTCGACTGCTCGCGTGGGCTCGCTCCCAAGGAAAACGCTCGTCGTAGTTCAGGCGGCTTTGTCGCTTGTTTTGGTGTCGGCGGCAGGGCTGCTCACGGCCGCTTTGCAGAGGTTGGAGCATCAAGATTTAGGATTCGTTCAGGACCGCCGCATCGTTGCCAGCATGGACCCGCGGTTAGCCGGCTACCGATCGGATCAGCTCCCCACACTTTATCGGCGCATCCACGATTCGATAGCAACCCTTCCGAGTGTATCTTCCGTCGCTCTCAGTCAATACTCGCCGGTAGGTTACGGTTGGGGTGCGGGTGTTTGGGTGGACGGACATCCTGTTCCTGGGCCGAACGATGACAATTCCGCTGCGTGGGATCGAGTTTCGGCAGGATACCTTGACGTCATCGGGACCCCGATCGTCAGGGGGCGCGGCATCTCCGACGAGGATACGGCGAGTTCGCGAAAAGTAGCAGTCATCAATGAAGCGTTTGCGCGAAAGTTCTTCCGGAACGAAGATCCGATTGGCAAGCACTTCGGCACGGAGGCGGATAACAGCCGCCGATACGAAGTGGTGGGTATAGGTAAAAATGCCCGATACCTCGCCCTCGATAGGCCGGATGGCGCGTTCTTCTTTTTGCCGGAAGCACAAGCCGACTATTCGCAAACGAATCTTGGTTCACTTTTCCTGCACGACATTGTCATCCTGACGCGGCCGGGAGGTAGCCTATCTGATGCGCAGGTGCGCCAAGCCATGGCTTCGGTGGACCCCAGTCTGCCGATTATTTCGATTCGCACTCTGAAAGAGAAGGTCGCCACACAGCTCACGCAGCAACAGCTCATCGCGCATCTCACCTCGTTGTTCGGGATTCTTTCGTTGGTTTTAGCCTCGATTGGGCTCTACGGAATTACTTCATACAATGTCGAACGGCAGAGGGGCGAGATTGGCGTGCGCATGGCGCTGGGCGCTAGTCGGAGCCAGGTTGTTCGGCTTGTGCTACGCGGCGCATTCCTGCTCGTCGCGTTTGGCTTGATTTTGGGAATACCGCTGTCTCTTGCTACGAGCCAGGTCTTGAGCAGTCAGCTTTATGGACTCAGCCCCTACGATGCCGTCCCCATTGCAATAGCAGTGGCGGTGCTTGGATTTTTCGGGCTTGTTGCAACGCTCGTGCCCGCCCAGCGCGCGTCTTCCATCCCGCCGGCCGAAGCGCTGCGCAGCGAGTAGCCATGTCTTTGCCGCGAAATATAGCGAGCGGCCTGCGGTCGCTGTTCCGAAAGGAGCAGGTTAGCCGAGAACTGGACGAAGAGCTAAACGGCTTCCTGGACATGGCTGTCGAGGAAAAAGTGAAGCAAGGGATGAGCCGCAACGACGCCCTTCGCACGGTGCGGCTGGAACGAGGAAATGTAGAAGTAACGAAGGAAATCGTTCGCGCGGCCAGATGGGAATCTTTCCTGGAGACTTGCTGGCAGGACATGCGCTTCGCCTTTCGCATGCTGCGAAAGTCTCCAGGCTTCACGGCCGTTGCCGTCCTTACCCTGGCCCTTGCCATTGGCGCGAATACGGCGATTTTCTCCGTCATCAATTCCGTTCTCCTTCAACGTCTGCCATACCACGATCCGGACAGCCTGGTGATGGTCTGGGAAAGCGACTCGCAGCAAACCAATTCCCATAAC